>Ga0307512_10003782_pt1 | contig 17105 bp, 13 predicted proteins | sample 14_EM_MG_FD_200267 | JGI IMG/M metagenome (GOLD analysis project Ga0307512, IMG submission 200267) | Populus trichocarpa ectomycorrhiza microbial communities from riparian zone in the Pacific Northwest, United States - 14_EM | ecosystem: Host-associated > Plants > Roots > Unclassified | place...
ATCTTCCCGAATCGCAATTCCCTGAAGTCAATCTAGGGCGTAACCACGAAAAGGTTAGGAAGTCAAGTACGTGTTTTCTCTATTTTTACCGTCCCCAGTGCCAGAGGCATCAGGCCTCTTCGATGAGTCGGACCCGTTTTGCGCGTATCCGCACCTCGTTATGCGTGATTTTCAGTCCTTGGATGTGGCCTCTACTGACCAACCGGTTTCTCTAGGAATCTTTGACGACCGTTCTATGGATCCCGGTTCCGATTTAAAGTCCCTGCCACTATCGTTGATTGCCTTCGACACGGTACGCAGCAATCTGGATAAATGAAGAATTTTCACTAATGATTGCGAGTGTTGTAGGTCCCTCCCACGCCGGAAATCAGGACGATTCCCTTACCTTCCATGAACGAAAGCAATCTCCCAAGTGGGAGTGATCACCACCGGTCTACTCAGCAGAAGGACACTTCTAACTGAGAAGCCGAAGAATTCACTGGCTTGGCCGCTACCAAGCCCAAACATTATAAGTACGAGGACCAGCCTGGGGTAAGTGATTTTTTTTACCCCGCCAAAGGTCGTGCTTTATAAATGTGGTCTTGACAGCAGTCAAACGTCGGTTGAACCCTGACCGACACGCCCGATAGTGGTATGCATCCGTCATCTCCCTGGGAGGTTCCGCAGGCTGACTATCTCGTGCGTTGAGACTTGTCGAGGGTGAGGTCTGCGGGGCGGAAGGGTGTGGTGGGTATGGGTATGGGGGTACGAGTGTGGCGAGTTGCAGATGATGGATGGGGTTCTTGAGAAGAGAGTCCCTCCTTATATATAGCAGATTGAAAGCATTATCTGCACGGACCTTGGAATACGCCGGACTCCCCAATTCTTGGTTTCCATTTCATTCTCCGACTCCGATTTTCGACTACGCGCTTTGATCAGTGCCTTCCAGCCTGTATGCACGGACACGGACTTCCCTCCATCGTTCACGATTATGTATTGGTCTGGAGCTGCGGACTTATTGTTCTTCTATCTTTTATGTATGTCTTTTTCAATGTTTGTATGCCTTTGTCTTATTGCGTTCTGTGTTCATTGTGTGGACCCACATCACGTCCCTGCCTCGATCACGTTTTCCTTTCGCCCCGTTCTCTGACTCAGCGTGTCTATACATCGACCAGATACTCCCCACATACAGGTATCAAACACCGGTCATCACGTTCAGTTCGATCCCTCTCGGTGACTGAGCTTAGACTCGGACTCTGAGATCTGAAACTTGAGCTTTGGCCGGTACACGACATCGACCTCGATATAAGGTTCCGAGCGTGGCAGTTGGAAACCATCCAACGAGGTAACAGGTGGCAACGAGGTCGTCAGGTCGACAATAAGCGTGAAATGTAACCTTAAGTCAATGTTCGGGGCCGTTGCCACACCAGGGTGCAAGCAGAGTCGAGAGGCGTAGGCCTAGGATCCGACGACTGCATGCCAATATCCAGCCTCTTTATTCAAGTCCACAACAAGCGAGACAAAAAAAACCCCGATCTGAGACTTGAAATTGAAATCTGAAGGGTCATAGCGCGTGTTCGAAGTTTACCAACAAATCTCCCCACGCCGAGTAGCGCTACCCGAACTCCCTTGAACTTAATTTACCGGCGTTTGTCCCAAGAGCTGACTAGAATTTGGCCTAAGCGGTCGGGTAGGGCCACATAGGAGGTGGGATGTTTTGCTGAAGTAAGAGGGGAGAAGCCGTCTAGTTCGGAACCACTGTGCGTCCCTAAATACGACCAGAGTCAGAGTAGGCGGCTTGCCCCTATTCACATCCAACGGATTCTAATGCACGGGGATCGGTATCGCAACCGATGCGGGCTGACCGGAAGCTTCCTCGGGCATACCGCAATCATGCCACGGGGAATGAGGTCGATCCGCCTCGGAATCTTCCGAGTCGAAGACTGGATGGTCGGCTCATCCCTTGACTTCTTTCTTCGCGTCGGAGTCAACGTGACCTCGTTGTACTCGATCGGACCGTCAACATTCGATTTTCGCGCATTAATGAAGCCACACGCCTTGCTGGCTCCGGGTCTTGACATAGCAGGGCTGTTGTTGAGAATGGTGAAGTGGGAATCTGCCTCGTTTCCGAGCGTGAGCGGGTTATATTTGCGTGCATTCACCGTCCAAACGGGTCACCATTGGATGAGCTTCTTAAAGAGTTCTTTTACTCTTCGACTTTTGAATGGGATACCCATCGGATATATACGGCCGCCTGATCGAACTATGACGTCCTCGTTGAGCGTTGTGATCGTGTGAAAGCTCAACGAGACTCAATCAAGAACCCCTTCAGCCGTGCCTGAAACGATGCGCCCTCGCGTGGCTAATTTACACTGGGTTTACGGGCCAAGTCTTCCTCGGTATCTTCTCCCTTTGTGTTCTCACTTCGCGCTCTTACACCCAACTTTCACCATGTTCATCCCTGCTCCGCTGAAGGCCGCGCTGGAAGACTCTATCTCGTCTGGAAAGTTCATCGATACGAAATTCTGGGTGTTTGACCACCTCAATCGCGAAACGGGGCGACTTGAGCGGCCAACGACGGTATTTGCAAACAGTGCTGTTGTCAGAAGCGTTCCGTATCTCAGTGCTCGTAGGTTTTTATTCTAGTGTCTCCGCTCGAATATGCTTGACCATATTGGATTCAGTCCTCGACGAAGCCCCAGAAGGGCCTTTGGATACGGATTTCCCTCAAACTACCGAAGAGCCATTCCTTGGAGAGTACGAGTATCAATCCGATACTGACCTTTCCAATGGAATAGTCCAAAGTTCATCGCCCACCCCCCCACCAGCCCCTGAGCAGGATCAAATTGTTGAAGGATGCAGGCTATCGTGAGTCCTCGGTTTAACTCCGCCTCATTCTCCTTTACCGATGTTCCTTACGCTAGCCGATCGAGACTCGGTAGGACAGTTATCATCAGAGATGCGGCCTTTGTCACGTACGTCTCCTCCCTTGTGAACTATTATCCTCTTCTACCACTTCTCTTCTAACGTTTCACAGGTTTCATGCGGTCCTCGTGTACTTGTACACTAGGGAGGTCAAGTTCAAGACACCCGACGGGATCGACGCTTGGTTCAATTGTTCTTCTGACGTGTCCCCACCTTCGGCCAAGTCGGTTTACCGCCTCGCGAACAAGGTTCTTTGTTGCAACTTCCTTTTGCGCGTCTGTGATTGCTGAAGATTTGCCGTTCAGTACGGGATCCACGATCTCAAGGAACTTGCGCTCCTCGAGATTAAATCAGACATTAAGGAGTGTAACATTGTTGAGGGGTCATTTGGGTGCTTTGCTTCATGGTGAGTAGTCCCAGGGATTTACACTAGACTGCAGAGACGTAAGCTCGAGTGATCGCAGGTATCCCGAGATCCAGAAGCTTTACATCTGCCGATTGACTCAGGCTATGCGTTCCTCAGATTCGCCTGACGTTTCAGCCGCCTTCAATATCAAAATTCAAGAGTATTTTGCAGGAAAGTTACCTCATGCCAGAGACATGGTCCTTGGTTTATTTGATCTCTTGACGAGTAATGGAATGTCACCACATCCATCTCCAACTGGTCCATCAAACTCTACTATCATGTCCTACTACGGTGTCAACCATAGAAGCTGGGTCCAGCTCAGGGATGCGATAATACGTTCTTTGACGACCGGAATATTTTTGGATTCGATGTTCTATGCAGAGGATTCGACAGAGCTACGTCCACTCTTTTTTTGCAGTTCCATCAGTCCAGCTTCGTTCAAGAAAATCTCCGGTCAGTATGAACGAGGTCTCCCCTCTATGGTCCTTTCTGAAAATGAACGAACAGAGATTGGCAAATTGGTCCCCATGGATTCCCTCCGTGGTAGCTCGGAATGGGTCATAAATTCTCAGGATGCGACAAGCCAGAAGGTATTGGTTGTCACCTCAGGGGATTTTAGAACGTAAGTTACGTGGACGATTTTCAGGTGCCCTCGTGATCTAACTTCTGGTCATCTAGTTGGAAATCAATCCTCTTGTACATATACACAGCAAAGATCTCATTCGCCCCCTTTGGATCATCCGGACTTCTCCCTATTTCCAGCAGTTCATCAAACCTTGGAGTCTCGCACGAGGGTGTCGACGTGAAGTTGGTCTATGAACTTGCGACAAAGGCAAGGGTTCTCAAGCTTTTGCTCTCGCTTTGTCTTACCCGGGCGCAGATTGAATTGAACCCGTTAGACGACATCGCATGTCAAAACATCAAACTGGGTATGACATCTGAGAACATCGTTGATGAATTTCTCTCCACCTTCTCCGCAGAGTATGTCCATCCGTTTTCTCGAACGCGAACAGTGAACTCAGCAACCAATATCAGGCACGAACCAATCCGTGAAATGCAGTACCAGCTGCTTCGACAGGAGTTCTGGACCGCGGATACCCAGCAGGGTCTGCGAACAAAAATTGAGCAATCCAATGATCAAACCTCACACTATGGACCCGCTATGGCTGCGGTGTTTGACGGCCTCATTCTGGGTGAACAGGCCGAAGAGACCGCGGAAGTGATTACACCGTCGAGCTTCCACATTGAGCCTGACCCATTGGATCGAAGTATAAACTGGATATTCCAAACTTTTACGGCTGCGCCAGCTCTTCGGAATATGTCTCAAGAGGTACGTGTATTCCGAAAATTCTCTGCAGGTCTTTGGTGAATAGAACGCTGTTTATAGGAACACCGCCTGATAGATTATCAAAAAAATCCTAGGACAGCACCGAAAGTCCATCCATCCAACTTCCGTTTGAACAGCCCTCTCTCGCCAACTGGAGCTTGTGATAGTGCCCTCTGAGTGGGGTGATAGAGCCCAAGGTAGTGCACCAATGTTTATACGTATGGTTTCACGCGATGTCAGTGGATCATGATTTATGTGATAAACAGCAATATATACTATCTATCATAATTATGATGTCCGAAAGGTTAACTTCCTCAATATGCCATCCTGGCCAGGCATAATGAGTGAGGACCCAGCCCAACAGTGGCTAACTTGATCCGACCCAATATACCCCGGTGGGATCCAACAGATCCTCCGTGAACCACTAACCACCCATTCGCGTCCATCGTCCACACAATATTCCCTTTGCAATTCCCGGTCATCCAAGGTTGTTTTCTCGAGATAGTTAATCGAATGGGTAGGGGTTCCTGACTGTATCGAAGTGACGACAACGTAGGTGGTGCGGCAGGTGTCGTGGTAGATGTGAAATGTGTCTTCCGAGTCGAATGTGATATCGAGGGGGCGTGGGGACAAACCGATGTCTAGCCTCGCCAGGAGCCTCCCATCGCACACATCCCAGATGCGGGCAGAACTTTGGGAACACCCGTCATGGAAGGTTACGAGCCAATCATAGGTGGGTGAAATATCACCGGCAGATGGCAGTTCTTCTGTTTGCGCGGTCCATCGTGGTTTTCGGGAGAGAAACACCCACAACTGAAGGTACCACTTGCCCCCACCTACAGAACAACGGACCGCGATCCCCTTTTCGAGTGATGCACAAAGCACGTCGGTGCGATCGGTAGGAACCGGGAGATGTTCCTGAACAGGAATCGCGAGGACCTGCAACATGGTTCCCATTTCCAGCAATATGACGCGGCCATGGTTAGCCGGAATGATAGCGATGATTCTGTTCTTGTCGAGGGGGCGCAGAATGGGTGCGGGTGGAATGAGTTCTTGCGATGGCGCATATCCCTCACCCAGGCTCAACAATTGAATGCCAATCCCCGCGGCATTCGTTACCACGATCCCATTCGATAGTGTCGAGACAGATTTTATCGTGGTTGGGAGATCAAAATACGTCAAACCACACCGCAAAACATCGACCAAAACCAGTCCATGAGTCTCCAAACCGCACACGAGTACTTTGGCGGCTCGGGAGAAGGCGAAGCAGGTTAACCGCTCTTGGAGCCTGATCGAGACGGGAGATGTGCCTGTCCGAGCGTCGATGATAATAATGAAGCTGTAGGGTCCGGAGCTAGTCACGACGGCCAACTGGTTGAATTTCTGAGAATAGACAACGCCACAGACAGAACTATTCATGTTGAAACCGTGTATCAGGACGCCCCCGGTGGCGATGTCTCGAATGTGCACCGATTCCCCAGTCGCGACCATGAGCCGCTCTTCAGGCGCCAGCCAACAAAGGCAAGTGATTGGCGAACCGCTCCTAAATGCAGGACCTCCCGTTCTGTTCGCAACTTCCCAAACATTGACAGTGCCGTCCGATAAACCGCACGCTAGATAACGACCGTTCAGGGAAATGGCGGTGTCTTTCACCTCCAACTCCAAGGTGAAAGTATGGACAAATCCACCTGTCTGAATATCCCACAACGTGATCGAAGGGTTTTCTCGGTGCGTACAGATGAGAGTGGAACCATCCGGAGAGCCTGTCATCGCCTGAATGGGATGCAAGGGGCGCAGGGACAACCTCACAGCCCCGGTAACAGAGTCGTAAATGTCCACCGTGCCATCGATACGAGCAGCAGCAATCCTGGCAGTGCTCCCATGACCTATGGTAGTCATGCACGTGAAGCCTCCACAAGTGTTTGCGATGGTTCGTAGAACGGATCCCCAATTATCAGGGCACCCATAAAACTCGGATATCTGTGCTTCCTCTCGGAGGGGCATGGAGGAAAACATTGATGACTTGGGCGAAAGGGCTAAAGCGGAATGATATATGTGTGGGGCAGATTGCTGGATGAGGGGAAAGAAATGCATCGTGAATCGGAGACAGTCGTTTGCCAGACTGCCCAAGCCGGAGGTGGGCACGCCAACCTATTATTTAAAGTAAATTAGTCAGGGGTCTGTGTAAATTGCAACTAAGTTCACAAACCGTTCCAAGCCAGTCGATCAGATTATTAATATTATGAATTACGCCTTCCAGTTGGTTCTCAAGGCTCATAACCTCGATCCACGGGAGCGCGTTTTCCTTGAGGAACTCGATTGCAGAGGTGATCAGCCGAACGGCGCGGCCGCTGTCGGATCGAGAGAACCGGACGTGCATGGCCCAATAGGCACACGCATATCGTGACGCACCCCCCACCTTATCCTCCAGGAGTTCTGAAACATTTACTACATCTCGGTTCATCACGAAGTCAGGCAGATCGCAAGGATTTCGCTTCAATTTCTTCAACAACCGCGAGCATCTAAACGCCATGTCCGCATGGTGAAAAGAAGAGGTGATGAGGAACCTCCGGTCGGAGCAACGGTCAGGGTCTTGCAGGAAATCTACGAATGATTTGTGGAAAACGCGGATTTCCTTGGAATCCTCGTTGGGGATGAGAAGAACAGAGTGAAGGTGTCGTAGAGTTGCCGTGATGAGGGATGGTTTAATGTTGAGAATATTTGCAACCTGCGCCCGGGACAACGGGTTGAATGCCAGGATCACTGTGCCCAAAACCCTCTGCAAATTCATGAACACTGCGATCTCCTTGACGTTGGAAAAGGCGTGAACCAAAACCTGGGTGTACAACAGGTCGATGCCCGCGCGTCCCTCATGAATGGTACTGTCTGGTAGGGTGATGATGAGTTGGAGACGTTCTTTAGGTTCGTGATGCTCCGATTCGATGAACCTGACCAAGGTGGACGCAAAAATGAATAGTCCAGATGACTTCTTGGTCAGAGCTATCAGGTCCTTGTCGCACGGCCATGGGTCGGGGAGATCGAAGTCGCTCCTTCGTTTGGCGACTGCAGCCAGCTTTTCCTGGAGGTACAATCGGATGTCCTCGTTAACGTTAGACAACTCGACCTCGTGCAGCAAGAAGATCTGAGTCAATGGCTCCAGGAGGGGGAGGCGGAATCCTGCTCGGATGCGTGGTTCCGGTCTTCCGGTGATGAAGAACTTCACGGAGGGTAATTCCTTGGCGAAACGACCGAGGACGGAGAGGATCGCGGAGGCGGGCTGATCGTCGACGCACTCGTCCAGGGCGTCCACAACGATGACGCACGAGATGTCCGTGGAAGAGAGCGGATTCACGATCAAGTCCTTGAGCTGAGACATAAGTGAATTGCGTGCTACGGAGGGATCACGCTTTATGGCCAGGGTGATTCGACTTCGGAATGCGGGATACCGACATGCGAGCTGATAGGCAAGGGTGGGAAAGACGTTCTTGAGTTCCTTTCTGTCCAGGTAATCCCGAGAGCAAAAGAAGCTTGCACCGAGGGCCCCGTTGTTCGCAACCATCTCAGTGAATGTCTGCGCGATAGTCGATTTTCCCGTCCCCGCTAAGCCATTGAGCCAAAAGACGTGTCTATGCTGAGGATCTTCGGCCCATCGCATGATGCCGTCAAGGATTGACTCTCGAGTCCCCCGTAGGCACGTATCATGATGGCCGGCTTGATATCCAGCATTATGCACAGGATCCAATTTCTTTAGGAGCTTGAGGTCTGCGGCTTCCTGGTGATAGTCTCAATTTCAAATCACTCCAAAGCTAGCTTAAGAAGGCGTCTTACCATAATGTTCTGGGTATTCTCATAAATTTTCTTTGTGCTCTCGTCAATTTTCTTATCAATCCTCTTTGTAGTCTCGTGAATGCTTTGCTGTATGGATGTCTATCCAAAGCATTAGATAGTCCATACGGTAGGATTCGTGACGCATACCTGATAGTCCGTGATAGCATAAGCTAGCTCTTGGACGAAACCGTTCAAGATGTTGGCGTGATCAACATTCTTCAAGAACCTCAAAAGTCCATGCTGCTCGGACAGCGGCCCGAGCTTCGCCACAATCCCAGCCAGCTTCCTGTGAATAATCAGGACAAATTAGTATCGCCCCGACGTCTTACTGTGGTGGAGTACGAACTTCCATAGAGCCTCCCTCCGCACCTTCTCCTCATTGTCCTGATTGCTCACCGGGGACGCAAGTACCTCAGCAAGCGACTGTACTCTTTCCTCGATGCCTCTGATCTGTTCCGCGTTGGCGGTAGTTTGCTGCAGAAAACGGTCAGCTATCGGTAGGACGAGACACTTTAATCACTTCACGTCGTAGTTCTTGATGAGAACTGAAAGTGCCCCCACGACGGCCTTGAGCGGCAAAAACATATCAGACGATTCCTTGGCGATCTCGACGGCCATCCTCGCCGCTCCATATGCCGTTCTCCAACCAGACTCCTTTGACGACCCAGGTTCATCGAGCGCAGTATCCGAAAGGTCGCAGGAGGGGGAAGCGATAGATAATGCAATGGCGCTCGACGAAGCGGCAAGCGCCCTTGGATCCTTAACCTGGGGGCGGATTTTTGCGAGTTCCTTTTTTATGTACTCAGCCGGCGACGTGGGTGTGGGTGGTATGTTGTTTGTCGGTGTGGCTGACGAAGAATTTCTCCGAAAATGACGCATGGCGGAGCGAAGGACGAAACCGTGTAAGAACTCTCGTGCGCTCGGAGACTGAAAGCCACCGCATGGTCTCAAAATGATAATCCACCCTCTTAGTTGGGTGTCGCAGTACGACAAATATACATAACACTCAAGTCGCCGCTCACTTTCTTTGAGGTCAGCACTTGTTACCCCGCAACAACTCCAGCTACACGAAAACGTAAACACGATTACGCTGAGGTGGATCCGACACGGGCACAAGACCCGGGAAATTAATGAAGGGGGGGAGGAAGGAGGGACAAGCTGCCGATCGTATTCGGCTCCTGCGCATGCACCTTCAATCGGCTAAAGAGCAAGAGAGAAAATGTTCGTACATCTATACTAGTCCAATACAGCGTACTTCTTCAAATGTTCAGGAACAGCACCCGACAATCCCTTCGCTTCCAGCCATTTCTTCGAGAACAACCTGCTCTGATACCTATACGCACCATCACAAAGAATCGTTGCAATGGTCTTGCCAGGACCAAGCTTCTGAGCGAGCTTGTACGCAGCTACGACGTTCAGCGCCGAGCTAGCACCGATATAGAGACCTTCTGTGTCGAGGATATCATACACCATCTCAATCGACTCTTCGTCTGGGATGTGCAGAGACCCGTCAACCTCGGTGATGAATGTTCCAAGATTATTTGTGATGCGTCCCTGGCCGATACCTTCCATTAAAGTCTGATCAGTTGTGCACTAGGCTCAGGAGAAGAATACAAGGAACAACCTTCTGTGATTGAACCCCCACTCCTCTCCTTCAGCTTCCCCCCGGTCTGCACATACGAGTGCAACACACTCCCAGGTGGATCAGCCAACCACACCTGCGTCTTCCCACCGCTCTTCTCCTTCAAAAACTTGCCCACACCCGCAAGCGTTCCAGCCGTACCGGTGGCGCAAGTGAAAGCGTCCAAGGTCCCTTGAGTCTGTTCCCAGATCTCCGGACCCGTAGTTTCGTAGTGCGCTCTGGCATTGGCAACGTTATCGAACTGATCCGTCCACACAGCATTGGGGAGGCCTTCGGCAAAGGCTTTCGCTTGGTGGTTGTAGTTTTTTGGGTTCTCGTACGCTACTGCTGGGACTGGGTAGACTTCTGCACCGAGCATTCTCAGGAGGTCAACCTTTTCTTGACTCTGAAGGAAGGGAGAGCATTGGGAATTTGAAGAGGGGAACATTTAGTTCGGATAGTTCTTACCTGAGTGTTCGGCATGAAAATCACGCATCGGTATCCCCGAGCTCTACACACATGTGCCAAACCAATCCCAGTATTCCCAGCTGTCCCCTCAACAACCGTTCCTCCGGGTTTTAACCTACCCTCAAGTCACCGCGTGAGTTCCCTGCATGACAGAATGATGCCATACACAGTTCGAGAACGTACTTCCCAGAAGCCTCGGCATCCATGACTATCCCCAAAGCCGCACGATCCTTGACACTCCCGCCAGGGTTCTGGAACTCGGCTTTCCCATAAATCTTGGACCCAGTCTTTTTAGACAACTTCTTGAGATAAATCTAGCGGAACCACACGTATCAGCCTTTCCGACCATCCACGACACCTTATCCCCCTTCTCCGAAGATCCACCGATGGAGAATGGGGATGACCAAGCGCATAGAGCTGCGTAGATTCAAAACTCACCAACGGCGTATTTCCAACAGCACCTGTAAAACCGTCAACGGTCCCAGAGGCAAATGACCTACAGAGATGTGGCCTGAAAGCCCGGGAATTTTGGGTGAGAGAGGCTCGGACTGAAACCAACATCGTAGTTGTCAAGATTCAAGGCCGGTGCGAACTCAACGGCGGAGGTTTTATGTAATGCAGGAGAGATGGTGTACTGAATAACCCTTGGGTTTCCGGACGGTGAAGACGCCATGATGAGGCGATTCGGATATCACCCGACCGACGGGTAACCTAAGGCGATCTTCTCATTTTCGGAACCCCGACAAGAGAGAAAACCGGAGAGGCCCCATACGAGATTTGGTACAAAGCTACGTACTCGAGATAAAAAAATATAGAGAAAAAGAGAAAGGCGCAGATAGAAGAACGGAAAAAGGTGAAACGGAACTTCTCATCGTTCTACTATTAAACGGTCGATAAGTAGCAAAAAAGATACCATGATGGGGTTTGTTTGGCGGCCGGATAGAGATATGTGCGCAGAGGGAGGCGGAACTGGCAAGAGGGTGGAGACCAGCGGGGGGAGGAAAATCGAGGATGATGCGTTCGTTCAAGGCATTGCATGCGTCACATGATAAGATGGTTATCGGAGAGGGGCATGAGGTTCGATTAGCGAGAGAGGGGTGTTGTGTGCAGTTGCAGTCAATCAAGAATAGATTGGGTGCGAGAGGGAAGAGACGTGGGTATCATAAAAAGGAAATGGAGAGGTGGGAACGGAGATACCAATAGGACACAAGTGAACAAACAGAACACAGCGATGCACTCAACCCAAGGACGAGGAAGAAAACTTCGTTCACTGTTGTCGCTTCTTGACATTTTGTGAGAGCCACTGAAGGCCCTCGAACAGACCCTCACCCGTCGTGGCACAACTGCACGTGTACAAAACGCGCGTCAGAAACATAAGACCGACGCCCAACAATATGACAAAGGCGTACCTGGGGTGAACGTACCACGACCTGTCTCGCATCCGATGCAGGCCCAATTTTTCAGTCACTTCAGCGGGTGACATGGCTACGGAACACAACAGGAACGGGTATCAGCATCGTCTGTCGTCACATCAAAGCCGATGTCAAGAGGGATGAAAGGGCGGAGGCAATATACCGCAATCGAACTGTATGGAGCTGTCGTTGGGAGGACAACAAGAAAAGTGGACAGCAAAGCGGAAAAGAAGGGAAAAATGGTCAGACAACACGACAACATACCTCCAGGCAGATCCTGCTTGTTTGCAAACACGAGGAGCAAACAATCCTTCATTTCCCTATCGCTCAAAATCCTATGCAACTCCTGCTTCGCCTCGTCTACCCTCTCCCGATCCTGGCTATCCACGACGAACACGAGACCCTGTGTCCCAGTGTAGTAGTGTCTCCACAGCGGTCGAATCTTGTCCTGTCCACCAACGTCCCATACGTTGAACTTGACATTCTTATACGTAACCGTTTCGACGTTAAAACCGACTAGTTGAAAGCTAGAGTAAGTCCAAGTTTGATGTGTACCGGAAAGTCGACGCACCGGTGGGGATCGTCGTGACGGACTGGTTCAATTTGAGCTTGTACAAGATAGCTGCGAACGGAACGTTAGAACACGTTGACTCCGGACGAGAAATGGGGGTGCGTACTTGTCTTTCCAGCCGCGTCCAGTCCTAGCATCAGCAACCTCATCTCCTTATTGCCAAACAGCTTGCCTAGGACAACATTGGTTCCAGGCAGTACGGTGTTCTGAAGAGGAGCTTACCCAGAGCCTTTGAGAGATTTGAACCCATGGTTGTATATGTGTGTAGAGAGAGAGGTTTATAAAGGAAGGTAAGGACCGACGGGGGGTGGTCTGTTTGGATGCGAGCAAGAAAGAAGGCCGTCGCACAGCATCCCTTTTCGGAAATCCGTCCTTTAATTACCTAAGCAAAACTCACTGTACATCCTAAGGCTACATACGAAAATCTCCAGCATGGAAAAAAAGAATACGGAAGAAAAGTCGAAGGATAAATCCCTGCAGGAGAGCTTCAGAAGCAAGTTCTCCGGATATCCAAAATACACTTCACCTATCCAGAGGCGACCCCAGGTGATCCGAGATGGCTCTGGTTTAGTACCTTCAGCCACCCATCCCCCATATCAGCTCGCAGCGCCTCAACCTTTGCCCTAAATGCTTCGGGGCTCTGCCCCGGATCCCCAGAACCCCCCGGTGGGTCGAACGTGGACGCGGTGGCTCGGGCTCTTCGGATCGCAGCTCGCGATTTGAGCTTCAATGATCCTACAGTAGTAACAGAGGGGGAAGGCAACGAAGGAATTTCCCCGACATCCTCCGCAGGGATGCTGCTCTCCGTCCTCCCCCGGGTATGACGCGAAGCCTTCTTCGAAGGCGGGGAGACCATGAGGTGGTCAGGTGGCTGTGGGAATGCCCGTCTAGGGCTTGGAGGTCCGGTGATCGAAGGAGAAATGGGTGGTGAGGAAGGCCCTTCTTCCGTGCGTGGTTTGACGACGTCTTTTCCTTCTGTCTTTGCCCCGATGGCTGACCTACTACGGGCTCTGGCGCTTTCTTCGCTGTCATCAGCACCTCCATCAAGATTGACGATCCGTTTGTTCTTCTTCCGTCGGCCACGGGGTTGAACAGAGGGTCCCAGAGCGGGGCTCGTATTCTGAGAACCGGGGATGGAAGGTGTGGGGGAAATCAGGGGACTTGACTTCTTTACGTCAAGTTGGGCGTTTCCGACCGCAACGATAGAAGGGGAATTGATTGCTGTAGAGACCGGTCGTGAAGACCTCATTTGCTCTGGTATCGGCTCTGTGAGGTAGCGTTTCTCGTAGAGACCAGGCTGGGCACCATCGAGAATTATCGTCTTGCCCTCCTTCCAGAAGTAATCGAGACACCGTATCCTATAGCTCTCTTCGATCTCGGTCAAGGGATTACCCTCAACCCAAACCTCTTTGATGTTCGGAAGGACAGCCAGTCGACCGACCTCTGCACTCTCGTCGAGGATGTTGTGCCGAATATCGACGCGCTCCAGCGCGGTCAACCGTTCGAGCCCACAAATAGACTCTAACCGGTTCCTCGATAGGTTGATGAAGGTGATCGAGCCAAGCCGTTGATAAATTCCCAGTACGGAGTCGATCATATTATCGGATAGGTTCAGTGACACGAGGTTGTATAACGCGGATAACCCGGGTGGAACCGATACGAGTAGATTGGAGGATAGATCGAGATGAGTGGTAGAAGTGAGATAGGGGAGTGGGGCGGTAGGGAAGAAAGTGAGGGAGTTATCGGCGAGACAAAGATGCTTCAGGGAGCCCCACTTCCAGGAGGGAAGTTTTGGAACATAAGAGGGTTCATCGTCCGCGTGTGCGTCTTCAGAAACTTCGGGGACGGAATCCGGTAACCGGGTGCCGTGGAAGGATCCTTGACGTGAAAGTACGTGGGAAGCTCGGCTCCTCCTGAACGTGGTCCCCTGACCTTCTCTGGTGGCTTGATCATCGAGCACGAGCCCAATGAATACATCGGATACGTCCTCCATACCCCCACGTTTAATTGTCAGGCTCCGCACGCTCTCTGCGACCCTATCCCAGCCTAGGAGAACACGTGGATCAATATCAACGCATTCTAGGGACTGTAGGTTTTTGAATGAATCCAAGGGGATCGCACAATCGCCCGGTGGGTCGTCCTTGAGCTCGCTGATGATCTTAGGACCCGGAGAACGTACAGAGAGCGCAGGGAGTTTGGTGAAACTGCTGTAGATGTATTTGAGTTCCACGTCGATGCTGGGTGGCGCTGGCTTGCCCCACAAGCTCGGACCCAAAGACAGATTCGAGACTGCGGATAGGGACGAGCGAAAGGACGACAAAGAGAGGGTCTCTGTCTTATCGGATGGGGCGAAGTTGATGTAGCTCGTCGGACGTGAGGGGTTTTCGAGCTTTACGTCGAGGGTACCGATGTTGATGCCGAGAGCCTCCAGGCGGATGAGGATGTAGGAGAGATGATGGGTATCGATGGTGAGGGTGATAGGTTTGGCTGCTGCTGCTTGCTGCTGAGAAGAGGCGTCGAGACCGACCCAGTAGAGGGGATTGAAGACATTGCCGGATGAGTCCTGACGTCGAGGCGCGTAACGTCGGGGGCCGAAGCCACCTTCGGCTAAGCTCTGTGCGTTGCTTCTGATGAACCGGGCGACGCGTCGGAGGTAGTCGTCGCCTGCCTCGGCCTCCATCGTGGTCGGCGGTGGTGAGAGATAGTGCTTGCTGCTTCAGGTAGGATGGCAGAGTGGCCAACTGAGTACAACCTGATCGGGTCAATAGTCACACGCTTGCGTCAACTCTTCCGCACTATCTTCTTTCTTTCCTACCACCATCTTGTACTCTTGCTGGAAATGAAGATCACAATCAAGACACTCCAGCAGAAAATATTCCAGGTATCTTGCCTTTAGATAATTCCACGGGATCTCTTGCTCACCTCCTAACCTAGATTGATGCCGAAGGGGAAGATAAAGTAGCGGACGTCAAGAGACGAATCGAGGATGCCCATGGTCACCCCGTAGCTAATCAGAAGCTCATCTACTCTGGTTAGAAACGGCAGAATATTTTGATCCGCATTCAGTCGCTCACCTCACAGCAATTAGGCAAAGTTTTACCAGATGACAAGACCGTTGAGGCTTGCGAAATTAGAGAGAAGGATTTCTTGGTGTTGATGGTCTCAAAGGTGATCCAATCTACTCTGTCTGGTATTCGGTGATTTATCGAAATCAATTCCGCAGCCAAAAGCCACACCAGCTGCTTCTACCAGCGCTACCACACCTGTGCAGCCAGTCCAACCGGCTGAACCAGTCCAGCCTGCTCAACCAATCCAGCCTACTCAACCTGCTCAACCTGCCACTACTGAACCCACTTCCCAGCCAGCTCAACCGATAACGGAGCAGGCCGGTCAACCACCGACGACCGGGGGCCCTAGTAGCGGTTTCTTGACCGGTGCCGCTCTCACGACCGCGATCAATAACATTGTTGATATGGGTTTCTCTCGTGAGGATGTTATGAGGGCCATGCGAGCCAGTTTTAACAACCCAGACCGTGCCGTGGAATATCTCATGACTGTAAGTGCAACTCCTATCTCGATCTCATGCGTGTATGGTCATTGATCACGGTCTGGATCAGGGCATTCCCTCTCATATCCAGGCCGAGCTTGCTCCTCCACCACCTGCTCAACAACCCACCCAGCCCCAACCCGAGCAACCCGCCACTAATCCAACCCCTGCTCAACAACCTGTCCAGCAAACCGCTCCCGCCAACCTCTTTCAACTTGCCCAACAACGCCAAGAACAACAGCAGCAAAACCCTGGTGGATTTGGGGGTGGAGGCGGAGGAATGCCCCAGCTTTCCCCGGCTCGATTGGCAAATATTCATCAGTTTATGGCCCAGAACCCCGCGATGGCGCAGGCGTTGATCCAACAGATCGCTGCGACAAATCCTGCCTTGTTGCAACAGCTCGGAGAGAATCCTCAACAATTTCTCGCCGGAATCCTTGAATCTGCTGCTGCTGAAGATCTTGGAGAGGACGATGAAGAGGGCCCCGTCCCACCAGGCGCTACTGTGTTAAACGTGACCGCCGAGGAGCGGGCTGCGATTGAGAGAGTATGTATCTCGTATTTGCCCTAACGGAACTTCAAACCTTACGAATTCTATTTAATCATAGCTAGAGGCTCTTGGATTCCCCCGGCAGCTTGTTATCGAAGCTTACTTTGCGTGCGATAAGAACGAGGAGCTGGCCGCCAACTATCTCTTTGAAAACGGCAATTTTGACCAATAGTTTTATCTCCAGAGTCACTGTGTTAGGTATCGTATCACTACCACGTTTCCACTACGTACTTGATTTTGTACGACCCACTGGTTCAAGCATCTTGGACCTCCCACCTGTCCATGAAACTGCTCAAACCGCTGAGCGTTTCCGGTGAACGCTGAGTGAACCCTCGATCATGCTCACCAGCCATGTGTAATGTTGGCTCCCGATAGACAATCAGGTGCACCGCGCGCCGCACATCAGATAAACGCGCTGGGAAATACCAGGTATCGGAGCAGGTTATTTAACAGGAGCTATTCGTTTCAAGT
>Ga0307512_10003783_pt1 | contig 17105 bp, 14 predicted proteins | sample 14_EM_MG_FD_200267 | JGI IMG/M metagenome (GOLD analysis project Ga0307512, IMG submission 200267) | Populus trichocarpa ectomycorrhiza microbial communities from riparian zone in the Pacific Northwest, United States - 14_EM | ecosystem: Host-associated > Plants > Roots > Unclassified | place...
TTTATAGTTCCATGGATTTTTGTTGCCTGTAGTTGCAATTGAAGGATGAGAATTATGGAATGAGGGTGAAGAAACAAAGTCCAATCACATTTTTACCTTTATTATTAAAAGCAAATAAATCAAAATATATATATATATATATATATATATATAAACTTGGTGGTTCTAGCAAGCCAGAATAGCCTGCCTGAACTATTTTTTCAGAGCTCATGCGATTAGACTCTTAACTTTTTTTATTTGCAACTAGGACAGAGCCCAATTTTTTTTTTTAAAAAATCAAGTAACACGTCACTGCTAAAATAGACGATGTGTCGTTTGATTTGCTCAGATTTCAGCCACTATGGTGACCGACAAATCAGGGCTTCATTTTTTTTTACCAAAAACCTGTTTTTCAACCCTTTTTTATCCAAAACATCTATAAAACATCATATGAATCATGATAACCTACCTATAGCCTCAAAAAACTGCTCAAAAAACCAAAATCAATCTAAATCCAAAAATCAACTTGAGTTTCAGATATGTTAAAGGTACAAAACACATAATATGAACTCTCCTCGTCAAATGAAACCTTTTAACTCAAATATAGTCTGTTTTGGTGGCATAAATCGATGTCAACGATATTTTTTTTCTCTTTACTGCTAGAATCCAATGATCTCTTTCTTTCCTCTCTCAACCAGGAACTAAAAAATAACAAAAATGAATTTTTTGTACCAAAATTGAATTGGAAAAATATTGAGATACTGAAATTGTATAATTTGTGTGATGTTTAAAATTTAATGATAAAAAAACACATCTTTTGCAAAACTTATAATTATATCACCCATGTTTGATATTTTTTTCATTTCAGTCATTCCTTAATCCAATTTTTTTTTATAAGAGATCAAAATCAATTGATTTTTTTAATTAAGATTAAATTACCGGAAAAAATTTTGAGAATCAAATTTAAAAAATATAAAATTTTAAACATTCCATCGAGATTAATATATAAAAGAATAAACAGTAAAGTCTTACATAATAAAAAAAACTCACGCCTTTGAAAATAATCCTTAATTCCTATAATTCAATGGAAATGTCAATTTTTTCTTCCTTTTTTGATTTGAAGATAATGTGACATTAATATTAATGAGGAGAGAGAGAGAGAGAGAGCATATTGAGATTGCTTTATAGGTGCGTGCGGCTTCGGTTTTGGACAATGGAACTTTCTAGTTTCAAGACAAGCACCCATAAATTCTCTCTCTCAAACTTTTCTCATTTGTTTTATTTTTTCCTTTATTTTACAGTTTTCCTTAAATAAAATAAAAAATTATTTCTTTTTAAGAATCGATCCTCCATTCTCGTGCGGGTAGTGACTAATAAACTAATCATCATTATTTTTTATTAAAAAAAAAAGGGTAAGCCTTAAGGCACTTAGCCACTTAGCCACTTGGAGACAAACGCCATCATTTAATTTTGAATTTTTTTTATTTAAAATTATTTTTTTATATCATTTGAGTATATTAATATTAAAAATATTTTTTAAAAAAATTATTTTAATATATATCTAAATAAAAAACACTTAAAAAATACACTTCATTAAAATTAAAATGGTCGTCGCATAAAAATTATAAAGCAATCGAAGTGCCACTTTTAAGTGGGACCGTCATCATAACACGTGGCACCACACGCGTCGCTAAAATCTCTTCCCGTACGTTTCTCCTTCTTAAAAATCTTTTCGTCATAATAAATAAATGCACCTATCTGACGCTCAGCTGTAGCTCTTAATTAGCAGAAAACTCACATACAGGAAAAGAAAATCACTTCACAGGTAAAAAAAAAAACGTTTACATGATCATCATCGCTAGAAGAACCTTCAATATTTCTTTGCTGCTTTGATCCTGTCTTTTATTTATGTCCTTCTTGAATTATTCAATTCTTCTTTCTTTTTTCTTTTTTTCTTTTAGAATCTGTTGGTAATGAATTAAAGATTTTTTTTTAAATGATCTTTGATTTTATGTCTTGTTAATGATTCTTAATCGTTGTTTGTTTTTCTCTGTTATCACGATTTTAACGAGGTTTTTGACTCTTGGGTTTTGGTTATTTTTCTTTGTATTTTGTCGTTTACTAAAATTTTGCTTCTTTTATCTCCTAATCTTTTCAACTATCGATGACAGAAACAAGAAAGAAAGAGACTTTCCCACGTGAAATGGCAGGTGAAGGAAAGGCGAGGAGTGAAGACTTGAACTTGTGTTTCGAGAAGCTGATGATGCTTGCTTTTGGTGGTGGAAAGACTGGGAGTAGTGAAGGAGGTGTGAAAATGGAAGGTGCGGTGATCACCGAGTGGAAAGATATTCCCGTGGAGCTGTTGTTAAGGATTGTTTCTCTTGTTGATGATAGGACTGTGATTATGGCTTCCGGGGTTTGTAGTGGATGGAGGGATGCTATTTGCATGGGACTCACCCATCTCTGTCTCTCTTGGTATAACCTGTTTTCTCTGTCTATGATAATCAATATGTTGTTCCAGCTGTTTCTAATTCTTTTGGGTTTTTCGTTTTGTTTATGTTGTGTTAATTGTGTGTCAAATTGTTGTTATCTTTTAATCAGGGCCAGGATAATCATGCTATTTCAGTTATTAGAGTGTTTCATACCTCACTAGAGTTTGTATTTGGCCTCTGTATTAGAGCAATTTGTCCTGGGTTGTCCTCTGCTCTGCTCCGAGGCCATGATCAAAACATTGCTGATTAGTTACATGCAGTCTTTGTGAACTTGTAATCCTAATTTAATGTTGGTGGCACTTCAATAATCAGTTGAATAAATGAAGAGATATGCGAAGATAGTTTATCTATTTTCTTGTTTGCGTGGGGCATGCTAAAGATTAAGTTGAGGTTGATCTGCATCAAGATTTTAGATTTGTTCTATTGAATCCCTAAGATGTTTCTAATCAAGATTCGATACCTTTTGAAATCTAACTTCTTAGAAATTGTTTCTGCATGTTGTCTGGTGTTATTTTGTTGTCTAATCTGTTCTGAATTCATTCTCCTTCATCTTTGGTGCTGATAACATCTTGAATTAACTCTTTCCTTCAGGTGCAAAAACAACATGAACAACTTGGTTCTCTCTCTTGCTCCTAAATTTACAAAACTCCAAACTCTTGTGCTGCGCCAGGATAAACCACAACTTGAGGATCATGCTGTTGAGACTATTGCTAGTTACTGCCATGATTTGCAGGACTTGGATCTCAGCAAAAGCTTTAAGCTCAGTGATCTCTCTCTGTATGCATTAGCTCACGGTTGTCCTAATCTTACTAAACTCAACATCAGTGGGTGTACGGCATTCAGTGATGATGGTCTTGAGTATCTTACGGAGTTTTGCCAAAAATTAAAGTTCTTGAATCTCTGTGGATGCGTCAAAGGTGCAACTGACCGTGCCTTGCAGGTTCATGCTAGTTACTAACTCTTTTTTTTTCTTTTTTTCCATATGCCTCTTAAGAAGTTACGCTGCTAACGAGTTTGATAAACAATCTGCAGGGTATTGGACGCAACTGCAGTCAGTTGCAGACTTTGAATCTGGGATGGTGCGAGAACGTGGGTGATGTTGGAGTAATGAGTTTAGCGTATGGATGTCCTGATCTCAGAACCCTCGACTTGTGTGGGTGTGTCTGTATAACAGGTATTTTCAAATTTGGGGATGAGTTTTTAGCATTTCACAAGATTGGCTGTAAGGTGCAAATGTCGCTGAGCTATCATGTTGGCAGCGAACCTTAAGAAACAATCCAATCCTGAGAATTCTCTGTGGAGTGGCCTGATCTATTACGTTTGCAAGCCTAAGACTTGTACTGGACAGTTTCCTTTTCTCATTAAAAGTATGAAATTGAGAAAGATGATTCATGTAGTGTTGACAATACCAAACTAAATCTGGGACCTGTTAATTTGATGCTAAGAGTATATTGCCTTTGAGAAGCAGATACTGTTATATTCATTCTTAGCTTGTTTTGGAATTTTGATTATGAGGACTCATGAAGTATTTATAATATTTTTGCAGATGATAGCGTGATTGCTTTGGCAAACAGGTGCCCCCATCTGAGATCCCTCGGTCTGTACTACTGCCGAAACATCACGGATAGAGCAATGTATTCCCTTGTCCACAATCGAGTGAAGAACAAGCTTTCAATGTGGGAATCAATGAAAGGCAGGTGTGATGAGGAAGGATTGAGTCGTCTAAATATCAGTCAGTGCACGGCACTCACACCTCCTGCTGTTCAGGCTCTATGTGACTCGTTTCCTGCACTTCACACCTGCTCAGGGAGGCATTCCCTCGTCATGAGTGGCTGTTTGAACTTGACATCTGTGCATTGTGTTTGTGCTGTCCAGGCACATCGCTCTGCAAGTTCTTTTCCTCATCCAGCACATTGAGCCGTACATGCAGCTCGGAATTTCAAAGGAGCTCTGCATGTCAGCCTGTTGGAGGTAGAACTATGTCCCCGTAAATACGTTGTTGTGTTTAGAGTTTCACCATTTCAATGCAAATGGGCAGCCCATTTGTTGTTGCAAAATATGGTCTGTAAAACAATGGACTTTTATCAGCCCTTGGTTCCTGAAGTGAGCAAGCATTTTGGCTTTTGAAGCCAAGTTTATTGTTCAAATCTGTGTTCGTTGGTTACGGTTTAATCTGACAATTATGAACTTGCCTTCATGTGATGGCCGTCAAAACCTTTGGCTATATTCTTAAAATGCTTTATATAGTCTACTGAATGGTATACCTTGTGAAATATTTCATGAGAATTCCAGGGTTATCTCCATTTCATCAATGTGCGTTCGACAATCTGTCCATTACTTGATTGGAAGCAGAAAATATAGGGTGATGAGGGTACCACTCAATCAAAATTTATAATGGCGTTCCGATAATAGTTGTCCAGAGAAAAACCTTCTAAAAATCACATATAAAAAGAAATCCCTGTACGTGTCCTTCTATTTGCATCCGAAGCCTGTCATGTAAGTCGTTCGGAATCCATTTGGCGTTTAGGTTTTTTCTTGCTGGTAGTGTTGTGACCCGCGAAAAGTAACATTTGTGAGCCTTGGGAAACTTGAAACGATCTGTTTCAGTTTCAACCCCAATTAAGAGCCTTCCAACCTCATAATTTACTTCAGCTTTTTGAACACCCTACTAAAGGACTGGTCATGATTAAGCCATCGAGTTCCTGTAGGTATTGCCTCATTTTACCCTCAAAATGACAGGGAAATATCAATCGAGAATGCTTTTGCCCCACCCCCCACTCAACTTTTTTTTGTTACTGTTGTTTACTTTTCTCGAGGACAATTTGAGCCCACTGAGCTAATCTTTCCTGTTTCTGACGGGCTGCTAGCGTGAGGAATGTAAAGCACATAACCACGCGTCTTGCAGCTTTGTTGGAGGCATCATTGGAGAAGATGTTTTGCACTAGGAACAAACGCTCTCTCACTGCAATTCTAAAGATTCCTCTCCCTATTCTTGTCACAAAAGAGATAAGAAACCCCAAAGATCATCTCCTAGTTATTATTAGATAACAACCTCTCTGATTGAGAATCTGAAGGATGGTGAGATCTGTATGTGGATTGCATTGATTTGCTCTCTTTAAATAAATACATAACACACAAAATAAATATAGCTTGTCCCAATCTATTCCTTGAAAGCAAAACTTCCCCAGTCAACAAGACCCCTTTGGGTTCATCGATGGTTAAAAGGAGGAAAACAGTGCGTTACAATCTCAGTGTCAATCTGCCAACCTTTGTACAGCAGCCTTAAGCATCATTTGCTTTTGTACACAATCTCTTCATCATCCACATCGAATGCTGGATTACACAGGCATCTGAAGAGTCTACCGATACCCTGCCAATGTAGAGATCAAAATCATGACATTTCCCTCCTGGGATCAATTTATATTAAAATCCACTATCATGCTTAAGCCTGTTTTTATATATATCTGCAGCAATTTTCGACTGAAGATTGAAAGAACATATTTTACAACTCGCCTGTCCTAGGTACTTGGAGCAGTGATAGAGTCTTTCTTTGTGTCTTAATTATGTCAGTTTTGCATATATCGCATCGGGGGCTTTAATCTAGAGCTAAAAAGAAAAAAGAAAATGCAGTCGAAACATGAATACAACTGAAGTATTTTTAGCTCCAAGTGGTATTGTAACATGCCTGTGTAAGTAGAGGAGTTCGATAGGATAATGCCCTTGGTGAATCTTCTTCACTACTGCTATCAGAACTGCTTCCATCATCATCATTTTCGGCAGCATTTTTTCCCTTTGATGTTGCACCATTTTGTGCTTGCTTTTCCTGCTGAAATTTTTTTATAAAGCAACATCAAGTGCAAAATTATCAACCTAGATAGCAATTCTTTAGTATCATGATAAAATTACATTCCAGTAATGAGTTCTCTTTTTCCCTGGTTACTTAATCTTTAGCTCAAATTATCAACCAGGATAGCATAACTTTTTTCCAGCTCTCTAATTCACAAACACAAGATTTTGCCTCTATCTTAGTATTGACACAAAAGAGTGGAGCCAGCATCAAGAATCCATATAACCTTACAAACACACAATTCTCATATTTATAAGAAAATATTCTGTTGTAATAATTGGAAATACCTCTCAAGAATTTTCATGGAAATTACAAAGACAAGATTGAGTACCTGAAAGATCTTCCCAAGAATCTTCAATGCCAAAGCACGAGCTCTAAGTTCTTCCTTTCTAACATCATTTTCTTTTAGGACCTGCAAACAGATTAAAATCTTGAGAGGAATCTTATGGAAGACGATTTTCTTTTCCAAGAAATCGGAAAGAAAGGCAGGTACCAGGCATTAAATTTACTTTAATGATTCAACCCTATTTTTCTCCAGAAAAACCTTAAAACTGTTTGAAATAAAATACATTTCCAATATTCCATTGTGGAAACAGAGTTTTCCTTTGAGTATTCTGTGATATTACTGTGTTGTCATGGCTTCCTTTGTCTCCTTATACAAACAAGAGTAAATGGAGAGACTCACCGTTTGGCACACATGTATCACGGTAATCTCAATGTCCACTACATTGAGTTTCCATAACGAGTTCATCAAAGTGTCTTTATTTGAGAGTAGGTGAGATTCGACATCATTTCCAGGGTCACTTCTATCCATTTTAAATTGGCGGCGCATATCTTCTTGGAGTTGCAGTAACTGAAAAGCGCCTGAATTTGTTTCCCATTTATAGTTAGGTGCCCGTGCTTGTACACAGAGAGACAACGAACAGTAGTCCCAGAGGAAATGATTGGGATTGGGGTGCTAATGTATCATACCTTTTGCTGCTGTAATCTGTGACTTCCAGAAATGTCCTTTGTTGCGAGCCCACTCTGCCAAGAACGGCACCCCAAGATATATTGCTTTCTTTCCGAGCTCTTGCGCTGCTTGTCTTGAGTATATGTGGCCAATAGTATGTAATATATCCACTCCAAAAGCTGTGTCTTTCAGTCAAACGAAATATTGAGATATGCCGTGGAGTTTTCTAATCACAGAAGACAATGAAATTGCAGATGCATCAAGAAAAAAGCAAGGATGGGGAAAGTTCAGCTCAGTTTACCTGCATCAGAAAGCCTTTTGGCTTCTGATTCTGCATGCCTTAAGAATCCAATCCTGTCACCTTGAGCATATTGATTAAGAAAATCTTTCAGAAACCTTGCTAGCTTCTCTTCTCTTTCTTTTTGGACAGCCTGCAACGAATAATCACAAGCCGAAAATACAAAGTACCAGGTTATACAAAATAATCAACACATGACAGCTTGAAAAAAAAAAGAAAAATAGAAAAGAAAAATCAATATATAGATATGTAGAACCAGACATGATATAACTAGCTACACATTTCATATATACTTCTAGCATGTGTCACATTGACAGGGGACAATTTCTAAGCCAGGTCTACTCTTGTAGAACTTCAAAGCTGAAACATTGCTTTGTATGAATGATGATATTGCCTGGAACCTGCTCTTGCATCGTTTTGAGTTCAAATGTACTTTAAACGACCGCCTAAGTACTAATTCCATACCTTCAATTTCTCGTGTACTTTATCAGGATTGTCACTTTCACCAGCTAATTCAGAAGAAGCCATTGATGTCACAGACAGGTGTCCTACATAGTCCTCAAATAGTTCACTCCCAAACAGAAGAGCGAATACGGCTGTGGGGTCAAGCATGGTTTCCCTGAGAAATAAGATATCAAATCATTTGGAGAAGAAAACACCATCCTGGGAGACGAAGACTTACAGCTATATCCAAACGGCAATTTACAAATTAATGATTTATTGAATTTATCATGCAAGTAAAAATAGATATTTGCATGCTCCATTTGACAATCAACCAGCATTCACTATTCAGGAATTAAGTTATTCTCCTGAAAAGATATTCACCCAAAATTGAATCAATGCTACAATGAGCAATCTACAGTCTTGACCAGAAAACTGTCTCCGTCGATCATTCTGCATTTTTAAGGCCAAAACATCTACAAACCTTGGTAGTAGGGATCCTTGCAATCTCCAAGAAGACAGGACTAAAGCAAATTGATAATAATACCTTGAAATGCAGTACTTTCCATTTCGATCATATGCATCTCTTTGCACTGGATCACTCAAAACTTGATAGGCTTCACCTAACACCTGCCAAAGTTAGAATTGTTTAGAATAAAAACCCCATTTATTTTACAGTCAAGGATTTGTGACTATACTGGCTATGTGAAACTGTGCTCTGTCACAATAGACACTCCACATTTACTAGTTTTCCACGAAAAACATACTACTTTGGATCATCTGGATGTTCCTTCCACTTCCCTAATTATTTTTAAGAAGCCAAACACACATTTGAAAACGATTAAGAAAAAGAGGTGGCCTATGTCTATTCTGAAGGGATAAATAATCATCATGAGGATCTAGACTTGCCTGAAACCTTTCTGCAGCCAGTGGATCATCTTGATTTTTGTCTGGATGAACTTGCCTGGCCTGTAAAACATGACATCTCTCTTATAGTTAGCTTTTCAGTCACTCGTTTTTAATAAGAAAAGACAAATCAAATGGTAAAAAAAATTGTATCCAAAGAAGCTCAGTATCTCTTGAGTTTCTAAAGGGCATCAGGTTCTATTCATAAGAAAATCAAAATCTTCATTTACTTTTTAAATTCAATTGAGATTCTGATTCCCTCTTTTACCAGTCTTAAGCAATAGCAACATGGATATGCTTGTCAACTCAAATTCACCATAGGATTACCAAAACTAGAATATTAAAATTCTGGTATTCCAAGCATCATTAACATCCAAGCACAACTTCTTCAGCATTAAAATACCAACACCATCTAATCTAAGTCAAACCTTAAGATAATAAGCTTTGCGAATCTCTTCCTCTGAAGCAGATGGGCTGACACCAAGAACATCATAGTACTCAGTTTCCTTCACCATCCCTGATTTAGTCTGAAGAGTAATTAAGAGAACTGCACCTTCTTCTCCAAAGAGTTGGAGAGTCGCAAATGTTTTGGAATGTGAAAAGATGAAACGGAAAGAGATTGGAATTTAGGAAAAGCGAGTGAGTGAGAAAGAGGTGGCCATATTTTGGAGAGCCCCACTAGCTTCCGTTGCCTTTCCAGTTCCTCACAGCAATAAACAAATACCTGAAACTGCTTTTTCGCGGGAGCAAAACAGTATTTTAACTGTCACTGAGGTGGCGCTTATGATTTTCTTTCTTTTCAAGCCATCAGGTTTGAGCCTTGAGGTCAGAGAGCTGTAGGTGGGCTTGGGCTAGTCCATTGGTGGTCCCTGTTTTCTGTTGTGGGGTTTACTGTTAGGTTTAGTTTCGGTCCAAGTAGTTTTTGGTGGGCTCAATGATCTAGCCCGAAAAAGAAATGGACCTACCCAAAAGAGAGGGTTTATTGAATGGACGGTCGTGATTCTGCATGATCTTACCCTACTCTTTTTTTGTATCATTGTTAAATACAATGAATCATAAAGGAAAGATACGTTAAAAAAAAAAAAAAAATTAGTAATTATAAAGGAAGATTGCTTTCGGGTATTGTGCATTATGATCATGAGAAGGAACGTGGTATGTGTGTATTGGCTCCACAACACAAAAGAAAAGCAGTCAAAACTACATGTCATGCAAGTATATAACAAAAGCAGCCAGTCGTCGTTTGCTTACCACCAGTGTCGTTTGAGAATCTATTTTCACTGGGATAGGGCAGGCAACCCTTTACGGTTTCGGATGTTTGAAAGTATTATTATTTTTTAAAATATTTTTTATTTTTTTTAAATAACAACACATCAAAACAATTTACAAACATTAAAAAATAATTTTAAGTAAAAAAACATTCAAAACGCTACTAAGACCTGACAAGAAGTTTGTGTCTGAGTACGGTACGGTTTGAATAAAAAGGGAAAAAATAGAGGTCCTACCGGGAGTCGAACCCAGGTCGCTGGATTCAAAGTCCAGAGTGCTAACCACTACACCATAGAACCAATGTATCGGTAGGATGACTAGTTACATATTATATTGTAAACTTAAACTGTTCTCTATAAGAGAGACTAAACATATATTCGTCTCTTCTTTAGTCAGTCGTTAGCCAACACACCTTTTTTTTTTAATTATTAATTTAGAGTTTTCAGCCGGTGGTGGCAAAGGCAGTAGAGCTGGTAAATTTTGTGTTTTGCCGATGTTAATGTAAATGCTTTCCTGTACAAGAAACCTGAAGCGTCTCACATAATTCAATAGGTCACTACTCACAAACTACAACTTCATATACCGGCTGCATTAAAATAGGATGAAGTTTAATGAAGAATCCGGCAGGTATCTGAAGCACCGGCACTGCTTTTCTAGGGATTTTTTTGATATGCTACCAGCCATTTTATTGATAATCCATTGATCCTTGCCCCAATGAATCAAGGTAAGCATCAATGATTACTATAATGATGATACCATAACGAATAATGCAAAAGGTTCGAGAACAGAGCTTTAAATAAATAGCCTGTTAGGATCGTTGATGAAAAAACTCAACTGCTGAACAGATGGAGAATCTAAAAGTGGCGTTTGGCCTGAGAACAATGTACTAACAAACTATTCTCCACATAAATAGCTTACAAACATTTGATGAGGTAAAAATTAGTTTTTGCACACCCCTTTTGAGTTTTTTTTTTTTTTTTTTTTGTGTTGGCCCTCTTGCGTAGAATCACAAGGCAATCCGAATTATAACTTCTGAGTTCCTACATCTTTTTTTCTTAAAGATGACCGTGCCTCGAGATGCGATCAAATCTGACAAAGCTTTTACTTCCTAGGTTTGCCCCTTTTTCCATTTTTTCCAAACTTTTTACCCTTTGAACCTTTGCTCTTCATATAAGAAACTCTGTCTGCCTTCTTCTGCCTCTCCTTCCGAACTTGTTCAAGATCTTTAATTTCTGAACGCACATTAGCATTAGGCAGAGAGTGCTGCTTTTTGCTCCCTCTGAAGTTCCTGTTATTCCCTCGTAATTGGCGGTTTCCTGCGACAAAATAAACAAATAAGCATCTATTGCTATGTTTTATACAGCAAATCACAGACCAAAGAAGTTATACATGCAGTGAACTAAAATCTACCATCCAGAAACTGGAAAAAGCTAGCAGTCCAAAAAACCAAATGCATTGATATTCTCCAGGAAACAGGTAAAGAAACTCTTCAACAGTTTTAAACTCGTACATGAATATTAATTTACTAAAACAAAACATGAAAATCCAAAAAAACCTGAGAAGAACAAAGTAGAGCAATGAAGAGCAGCATCCAATCCCAAGAGGCATACCTGAGAAGCTTGTGGATTCCTCAGCATTCCCATCGTTATTTGTTCCTCTAAGAGATATTTTCCTGTGTGACCCTTCTTTCCACTTCTTGTATATCCCAGTCTTGGTTGCTTTTACTTTAGCACCACTTTCTGTCTTTATCTGCACACCAACCCCAACAAAACAGGAATAACTAGTCTAATAATATAAATGGTGGACCAAAAATTGAGCCACAAAAGACTTGAGACAAGATAAGAGCCGCAGCTACAGTCATTAAATTACTATTTTTTTTTTCACAATTCAAGAAAAGCTCGTTTTCAAAGTGATCTAATAAGACAGTTTATTCTATCTCCATGAAAATTAACCAGATTCAGTATGCATTTCCCCTGCATGTCATGCATTCAGCATTCCTAATAGAAGCATAGATATTCCATTTAGGAGTTAAAATACAAAAAAGTTCAGAAGAGTACCTTTCCACTGGCTGTAACACGATCACCATTGTTTAGTTTGATGTACTTTTTATTCCTCTGCCAACATATAGAAATGTAAATTTTATGCCAAATGCTGATAGAAGAAAATTGCAAGACATCATTATCATTCAAATGTTTCAAGAACCTTATCCCAGTGGTATACGGTTTTCTGTTTCTGTAAGCCCCCACTATCATCTGCAACAAGATCCAACACAGCATTTTCCAACCTAACAACAAAATTGGCATTGACTAGTAAGAAAAAGAACACCCTACCATAGAAAAACATACACCACTGACTCATGCTTCAAAATAATGTTGGTCAACATATATCAAAAAATACCTATTTGATCCAAAGCCATCATTTCCTCTCATTGAGAGGCCTGCCTCTGTATGCTGACATCAATACAGAATACGCAAGCACAATATTTAGTCAATATTTTCAACATCAAAGGAAAATTTACAGTGCAGAGAAGGAAAAAAAAATACAGTAGCTAAAAAGCAATTGGCAACTCAATATCAAGATAAAGTGCATCAGATGAAAAGTAAAGGAACAAATTATTGGTAGAGGACATAAAAGATAGCATACATGATCAGTTGGTATTGAACTAATGAAGTATTCCTCATCCTTGAAACTCTTTGCCTTTCTTTTAGAACCACGAACCACTAACATGCAAGATATTATGTTTAGTATCAGAAAAGAAAGTGATTGTGATCACCAAAATATATATTTTATAGCAAAATGAACAGTTACGATATTATACATATTGGAAAATGCAGACCTTTTTTCTCCTTTTCATCTGAAGTAATTTCAGTTTCAACTTCCTGCTAGTGCCAAAAAAAAAAGAGCATAATTAACTAAACAAAATGAGAACAAGAAAACTATGATGAACAGGCATCTCACAAGTGTAAATAAATAAATCAAGTCCCAGAGCTAATAAAGGCCAAATGTCTTAACCTAGTAACTGAAGAGGCTTGGATCTAACATAAGTGAAAGGAGCATAGGTATGAACTTCAATTGCACCAAGCCTTTTGAGCAAGGTGTGGACAATAAAGATCTGAATCCAGCCAAAATGTGGCCAAGAAAAGTTGGAGTACCGCCACTGTTACAGCTAGCTTAGTGCTCCTTGGACACAGAAATTGATCTGAATTACAAAAACCAGAATCGAGTCCATGCAAATATCTTTTAAATAATGGTGTCCTTAAACATGTCCTAAAGCTATTTCTTTGATGAGGATGACTCCACAAATCTATGGAAGCAACAGAAAATGCCATCAAATCATATGGGCATCTCAGATTGCAGTTGGTGATTTATTAGGATTGGCCACTGACTTTTATGAAATTCAGTGTTATTAAGAGCAATTGCATGTAACATATTTACCTTGTCTGCCAGCTTGTTAGAGCGCTGCTGCTGTACCAAATTAATGACCTCCTCATGAATAGCTCTTTTTCTCTTCATGACATCAACCCACTGACCAGGACCCTGCAATTGAGCCATAAAATCAATGTAAACTAATAAAAAGGAACATCATTTTAATGCTGAGAAGGATTAATATCAACATGAAAATTATAGGTTAAGAGAATGACTAAATAAAGAATATTTGTTCAAGATGGTTAAGCTGTGCAGGGAGAACCGAGTAAAATTACAGTTTCTACAAGGCAGCATATAGAAAAGAGAAATGCTATAATCAATAATGTAGGCATAATGATTTCAATAAATTCTCATGAGTGTACGAAGGAGCATGGCTTCGAAGGTCAGATATGGATCAACAGCTCTCTATCATCAATTATATATCTGAAAGCAGATTAGAAATGGAAGGCTACCTGCAGATTCTTTGACTTGGCTGATTCACCTTCAGCTTCCAATATAGTCTGCTTGGGTCTATTAGAATCCGGTCATTGCATAGTTAGAACAATTCAACTAAGCAAATTAAAAGAAAAAATATGCAGAAATATTTTCAAAAAAATTGAGATTGATAAATGTTTTAGGGTCACCTGAAAGTTTTCAAACGCTCAGAAAAGGCAAGTGCCATTAATTCACCACCCTCCAAAACATTTTTGAATATTGGGTGTAATCCTTCACAAGGTAAATCCTTCACTCTTTTAATGGACTCCTTTGCAGGTGATGGTTTGGTCTTTGTATACAAACGAAAAGCATTTGTACAGGCTTTCTGTAAAGAAGTTAGTTCAGCTGATGAATCAATGATTTCGCGAACTCTATCTGACACAAGATCAAGGACAGTCTGGGGGAAACGCCCATAAACAGTCTCTCCATTTGCAAATGCTTGATCAATTTTGTTCATTACTCCATCTATATCCTGCAAAACCTCCTCCTCAGTGGGAGCAGCCTTGACTGGCTTTGAGAGAAACAGATGAAGATCTAAAAGGAAAGGCATATCTTCAGATGTCACGAAAGAAAAGGCCGTTCCAGTCCGACCTGCCCTAGCAACTCTCCCCACACGATGCACAAAAATCTTAGGTTTTGGAGGGAAGTCCCAATTTATCACATTATCAAGCAACGGAATATCAATGCCCCTAGCTGCAACATCTGTCACAATCAACAACATAGTCTTACGTGCCCTGAACCTCGATACATGAATCTTACGAGCATCTTGATCCATATCACCATAACAAACCGAAGGCTCAATGCCATCTTCTCTAAACAGAACATTTAGAAACTCGACGTGATGTTTCGTAGAAACAAATATCAATGTCTGTTGATCGGTACTAATATGATCTCTTATCAAATAAATCAACGCTGCATATTTTTCCTCTTGGCGCAAGGTAAAAAACACAGTTTTCAAATCAGGACTAATCTTAGTATCCACATCAAGCCGAACAAGCTGAGGATCTCTTAAACCTGCCTTGGCAAACTCCGCAAGTGCACTGGGCAAAGTTGCACTAAAAAGCAAAGTCTGACGATTCTCGCTCAGCTGGGTAAGAATTTTATGCAACTGCTCAGCAAAACCCATACCGAAGAGACTATCGGCTTCATCAAAAACAACATATTCAACCGTTTTCAACGACATGTCATCAATCTCAGACAAATGGTGCATTAATCTACCAGGAGTGGCAATAATAATATCAGGGTTTTGCGATAAATCCTCAAATTGACTCTCCATACGATCTCCACCAACCAATAAACTAATTCTAAGATCTACACAACAAACAAATATATACAAGATTATTCATTTACCCTTGATGAAATTAGAAACGCAATTTGAACAAGTAAATAAAAATCAAGAAAAATCTGAAGAAAAACAAACCAGTGAATCTGCCAAGTTCTTTAGTGAATTTCAAAGTCTGCAACGCCAAATCCCTAGTAGGCGACAGTATGAGAGCCCTAACACCACTTTGAGGCAGGTGCTGTTTTAACTTCTCTAACATGGGGAGGAGAAAGGCGGCGGTCTTGCCGGATCCAGTGCGGGCCATAGCGACGACGTCGATGCCGGCGAGGATAAGAGGCATGGTCTTACGTTGGATAGGGGTGGGGACACGATAACCCTTACGCTTGATTCCTCGATAGACATTGGGGCTTAGGTTAAGGGATTCGAAGCCACAGGATTTTGATTTCTTTTTGACTTGTTGTTTGCGTTTTAGCTCTGCCATGGAGCTGACTAAGGGTTCTCTGCCCATTGGAGTTTTTTTGAGGAGTTGTCTGTCTGTGTTATGTTCGAAAGGCTAAAACCCCCTTTGCTAGGGTTTACGTTTTGTTCTGGTTGGAAACACTTCTTCTGATTGGTTATGACTGCTTAGTTCCCGTTTGTCAAAAACACTAAACCCCAGTTTTTACCCTTTTTTTCCCCAGCAGCAACGATTAAATACTACTGTAGTGGCAGAAACGAAGCCGTTCTGCAACAGCAAAGCCCTCGAAGAGAGAAAAAGAAAAGCAAGAGGATGGGGATAGGTGATCGAAGTGGGCTCTTATAAACGGGTCAAAAGAAAAGGCCCATTTACTACTCCAAAGGGGCACTTTTGTCTATTCCTAACAGAAGCAGCGAAACCCTACATGCTTGTTCTAAAATGCAAGGTTATATGTATGTGCCCGAGTTAAATTTAATTTAGATCTTTTAATAAAATTTTATTTTTTAAAATATTATGAATTAAATTTTAAATATTTTAAAAATACTATAAAAATAAATAATAAATTACTTCTCTGATTTTGGTTACTTGATTATCAGCTTTAAAATAGAGCTTTTGATGTATTGAATATGTACAAAACCATCTTTAAAGCGACACATAATACTCTGAATTATTTATTTATTTATTTATTCGGGTGAGGCGGGGAGTAATTTGCAAGTAAAATGTAGATTTGCTGGCTGTCAAACATGTTTTGATTTCTTGAAGAGTCCCCTGTTCACAAACTCTCTAATTTTGGAGTAATATCATCTAAAAATACACTCGCATTATACTGTGAATAGAATTTTAAATTATTTTTTTAATGCAAAAGAAAGATGTCCCTGGATATATTTTTTAGTATCATGATTTTTATAATTAAAAAATAAAAATATATTGTTTGTACTTAATAAAATAAATTAAAAATAAATAAAATGATAAATCAAAAGAAAGTTATTAATACTAATTAAATAATAAAACAAGAAGCTAACCGATCAGAATTAAATGTAAATACAAATATTTGATTCCATTTATCCATTATATTTTACATATTTTTATTTATTTTATGTTAAAGATTAATTATCATTCATAATAACAAAATAATTTTGTTTTTATAAGTGCATCATGCAAATACAATTTATTTATATAAAATATATAGAAAGAAATTATAGACAAATTATAATAACTTCTTCAAAGCATAATGAAATTTAAAAAAAAATTATTTAAGAAGATCAATATCTATTTTAGAAAAAAC
>Ga0307512_10003784_pt1 | contig 17104 bp, 19 predicted proteins | sample 14_EM_MG_FD_200267 | JGI IMG/M metagenome (GOLD analysis project Ga0307512, IMG submission 200267) | Populus trichocarpa ectomycorrhiza microbial communities from riparian zone in the Pacific Northwest, United States - 14_EM | ecosystem: Host-associated > Plants > Roots > Unclassified | place...
TTTCGGTAGAGCCATGCTTGCAGGTGTATGTAGAACTCATAGTGACGTTGGGTGATCGGCGGATCGGCGGATCGACGGATCGTCAGGAATAGTGCTGAATCAGGATCGAGATTTTCGGGTGCGAAGAGGATCAACAGATCAACAGATCGACAATCGACGGGGATAAGGTGCTTAAGCGAGGTGGGGATTTTCAGGTTCGAGGAGTATTGTGATCGTTGCGGCGTCGAGGAGCCGGGCTCATAACCTGTCAAACATATTCGTCTTTCGATAGGTAGGAATTCCGTTACTTTATCTTTTTCACCGAGACTGGAGGACCGCTCTCTATATATACATGCATATCCAATCCCGTTACCCATCACCGGCTCGTCTAGATCCTTTGGTGGCAACTTGCCACCTCCGGTCTAGATGTCGCCGGCGGCGATTCGCCACTTCCGGTCTAGATGTCGCCGGGCCTAGATGTCGCCGGTGGCCATTGGCCACCTGCGCCACCTGATGCCTCCCGCGCGCGCATCTGCTCGCAGCGGTCTAGGCAGGCCTCGGCAGGCCTCGTTGGGCGATCGATATATCTAACAGGACGGAAGATCGGGCGATGGCCCTCCCACGATCCGTCGCCAACCTCAAGCGGGAGATATCGGAGAAGAAGCGGGTGGAGGCACGCAAGTCAGCTGGAGGCCGGACCTCCAAGACCAAGTGCGGGATGCCAAAGAGCCAAAGTCCTGATGGCACGGTAGCTGGGAGTACCAAGAGGTTAGCCTCGCGGTTCTATGATATCAAGACGGGGCCCAGCTTGACCGGGCAGTAACATCTCAATTGGACAAAGAATCGGCCCACCCCGCAATGTTGGTGGTGCCGGTAGTCCACTAAACTCGGGAGCACCTCTTCAAGGTGTGTCCGGAGTGGAAGGCCCAGCTGAAGATCCTGTGGGCGGAGGTGCGGAAGGAGACTGGGAGGTGGAAGGAACGGTGGAAGATTCGGGATCTCCTCGCGGACGTGAGATGTGGGCGTCTGGTTCTGGACTTCCTCTCCACCACGGATGTAGGGAAGGTGTATGCCGGGCCCTGGACGAGGAAGGCGCAGTGAGCGAGGTGTCGGAGGCGGAGCTGCGGGAGTTCTTGGGGGAGCTGGGAGCGGGGGCAGAGGAGCCGGGTGCTGGGGGGTCCCCACTGTTCCTCCCCACGCCCGACTTCATGGAGTCTGCAGGCATGTTTTAGGGGTTGGACGACGCTTTTCCTTTGTCTTTTCCTTTGTCCTTCACGCTCGACCTCCGTTCTTTTCTCTTCTAATTTCCTTGGTGCGCATTACATCTTCTTGGGACAGGCCCGGGCGGAGGGCAAAGGGGAGCTTGCAACGTGCCGCCATCGCGCGGACAGCGGACAGGAGACAGACTGTACATAACCTCGCCATGATCGGATAGGTAGGATGCGAGTAATGAATTAACAAAAAAAAATAATCTCTGCGTCAGTCGGTTAGCGCGTTCTCTGTTTTCACTTCTGTTTTATTTTCCTCTTTTATCTCGGAAACGGCCAGGCGGGGGCAGGGGGAGTTACCATGAGCTGCCAGAGCACTGCGCGAGGTCGCGGCGAATGGTGAACAGGAAAGGACTGGATAAAATCATGATCCAATAGGGTCGTATGCGATCAATGAACCACCACCCATCATGCCAAGAATGCCAAGATGCTGGCCTGCCTAAGCGTATGACCCACGACTGCGGGGAGCTCTTCCTTACTTCGACACGTCAACCACAGACACCTGTACCAATCATTTCCGCAATAGTACCTACAACCACCACCACCCTGTTCAAGCAAATATTGATTATTCCCCTCTTTTGGTCGTGAACGGAATCCCTCACCCTACAACGGTCGCGTCTTGTGCTCCGGTAAGAAGAGGTGGTCCCCAACTCCCACTTGGTTGCAGATTCAACCTCACCACGTTTCGATAGACGGCGCCTGCGATAGCACTACAATCGTGCCTCCCAAGTCAGCAAAACCGAAGGATCGCAGAAAGAAGGAGGTAAAGGTCAACGGTGGGAACCGGAGTTTGCTTTCGCCGCCGGAAGATGATGATGGCACGACGTGCGATACGATATCGTTTACCCGCTCGGAACTCGAAGAAGAGGAAGGGATGAAGCTGGGCGCTAACGATGTGCTCAGACAGGCAACGCAAGAGGAGGAACTCCACGTTAAGGACCTGAGAGGAGAACTTTTCGTCGCTAATCGCCGCGGTCTTAGGCTCGCCGAGAACGTTGGTGTGGTCGAACAGCAATTCGCCAGGATCATTTCGCTCCAACAGCAAATCGCCGAGATCCCTTTGCTCAAGATCAAAATCGGTTCTCTGAAGGACCGCGTGAGCAGTCTGACCTGTTAGCTTGACGCTTACAAACGTGTTAGCTTGACGCTTACAAACGCGTGAGGAACCGATTCATCATCACTTTCAAGCGAGATTAATTGGAAAATGCAACCGACAGAGTCAGGAAGATCATCAGAGTAGGAAATTCATGGGCCCATCGATGAGATGCTGTAGTTGATGTACAGATGTATGATGCCCTAAACGGAAGACGCGATTTCTCCGCTTTCAAGAAGCTTTACGGGTTTCTATCTGACACCGTGCTAAGGATGAGTGAGTAGTTTTTGCCATTCTCAATAACTTGATTAAGTATCAATGCTAACTTGTCCAGCGAACAAGGAAACAATCGACGTTTTCGACGCCGGGGTCATCGCTTCGAAACACAAAATCGGCAGTGTCGAATGTTACAAGCGGATCGTAAAGTTTATTGAACTCTTCGAGGAGTCGGGTCGTGATGAGCACCACGAATTCCCCTCACCGATGATCTTCCTGTCCCCATGGGTTGCGATTTCCAATTAATCTCGCTTGAAAGTGCTGATGAATCGGTTCCTCACGCGTTTGTAAGTGTCAAGCTAACAGGTCAGACTGCTCACGCGGTTCTCCAATCAACCGATTTTGGTCTTGAGCGACGGGATCGCGTCGATTTGCTGTTGGGGCAAAATGGTCATGACGAATTGCTGTTCGACCACACCAACGTTCTCGGCGAGCCTAAGACCGCGGCGATTAGCGACGGAAAGTTCTCCTCTCAGGTCCTTAACGTGGAGTTCCTCCTCTTGCGGTGCCTATCCGAGCGCATCTTTAGCGTCCAGCTTCACCAGTTCCTCCTCTCCGAGTTCCGATCGGGTAACCGATATCGTATCGCATGTCACGCCATCGTCATCTTCCACCGGTTCCCATTGTTGGCCTTTACGTCCGTCTTGCTGTGATCCTTCGGTTTTGCTGACTTGGGAGCCACGATTGTAGTGATATCGCAGGCTCCGTCTATCGAAACATGGTGAGGTTGAATCTGTAACCAAGTGTGAGGTGGGGACCACATCTTGCGGCCTGAGCACAAGACGCGACCGTTGCAGGGGGCTGGATTCCGTTCACGACCAAAACAGTGGGGGACAATCGGTATTTACTTGAAGAGGGTGGTGGTGGTTGTAGGCACAGTTGCGGCGGTGATGATAGGCACAGGTGTCGGTGGTGTCTATCTAAGTACGGAAGAGCTCCCCACCGTCGAGTCCTACCGGCGGGAGTACTGGCCTATCTTTGGGTCGGATCGCAGACATGTATTATCACTCTAATTTACTGTTTGGTCCGCGTTTTTCTATTTGTGGTTAGCGCTGGTACCTACCACTCCCCCGCCATACAAAAATGGTTCATTCAACCGTAAATAGTGCTCCTCCCTCTAAATTACCTTGTAATTTGAATTGTAGAATGGAACTCTTCTGTTTTAGTTCCTGCTCTACAAACTCCGCTTCCCCTCTCTACCCGGCGGTCGTCTGGAGTAAAGGCAGGAGTTATAAGCATTTTGCAACTTGCAAACCCTCCCATCTAAGTGTCCGCCACTCCACCCGCGTTATTTTCTGTTGCACCCCCGCTCAATCTGGATTTTGACTAAAACCGATTGTTTAACTAAAGCGTTATGTCGCCGACAGCTCTGTACCTTGCTGACAATTAATTACGGCTGTGAGCTTTAACGAGGCATCCGAGGATACTGGGGTTCAATTCCTTTCCTCTGCTGCTGCTGTTTGTTGCTATACCTGCTGTTTCGTTTCCCCTTTCTATCCTGCGTTCCTTTGCATCTTTCGTACGAGGTGAATTGTCGGAATACTGGGCGTCCGGAGATGACAGCTGCCCGAGTCTCCCGAGCACCGGCTCGGTGGACAGTCTTCCGTCTTTACCCCTGGCGAGTCCCTCAGGCCCGTTGTATATAGAGCGAGTGTTCCTCCTTCGAAGTTGTATCAACCAATTAACTTACTATCTTTATCTCTATCGATCCCTATATTCCAACACAACAAGGGGCCACACAAACGCGGGAACATCTGCTCAAGGTTTGCACTGCCTGGCGCCGACAGCAAAATGCGCTTTGGAAGTAAGTCAGAGTACAAACAAAGCGCGGACGCGATCAGTTCCGAATTGCCAATCTCTTCGCAGAAGAACGTTGCACCGATGCAATACTCACATTTCTGGAGACAACCGATGTAGGCGGAAGAGAAGAGGAACGGGAGGAAGGAAGCGGTGGGTCCGTGGAGCATGGTGACGAGGTGCTGGAGGGGGAAGTGGGATCGGTAGAGAGAAAGAGAGATGGTGGCAATTTGCAGTAGGAGTGTGGGTGTTGAGAGGGCCAGTACGGCCAAAGGGAGAGCCGCACAGCTCGACTCGCGGACGGATAGGGGTTGGTGTCGTTGTTGGTGTTCGCCGTGGTCTTGTACAGGCTTATCGATGCGAAATAAAATTGATGTCCTCCCCGCCCCCTCCACTTCCCGTGCGACTCTATCGTGCCCGATCTCGCCCAGCCTATCAGACATAGAACCTTCACTGGCAGAATGGAGGGTCGTCTATAGACGGAGTCATAGACACACACTGAAGGTTCTATGTGTGATAGGCTGGGCGAGATCGGGCACGATAGAGTCGCACGCGAAGTGGAGGGTGGGGTGGAGAAAAATATTAAGTGTGACCCTGCGGATTTTCTTTTGTTTACTCACTACTCGCATGCGACCTTGATAGACCATGGCAAGGAGTATGTGCAGTCTGTTTCCTGTCCGCAGTCCGCGCGTGGCGGCTCGTAGCAATCTCCCCTTTGACCTCCGCCCAGGTCCCAACAGATCCGATGCGCCCCAAAGATATAACAAAAGAAAGGAGTTCGGACAAAAGAAAGAGACAAAAGAAAAGACCCGTCGCCTACTCCTCTCCAGCGGATGCCATCAAGGAGGGTATGGGTAAGAACAACGGGAGTTCCTCCCCGGCACCCGCCTCCTCCTCGGCACGCAGTGCCCCCACCTCCGCCCCCCGCTCTTCCTCCCGCTCCAACCTCTTGCGGAGCTCCCACTCCAACACGTTGCTCCCCGCGTCGACATCTTCTTCCGCAGCCGGCACCAGCCTCCCACATCCGTAGTAGCAAGGAAATCCAGTACCACCTGGCCACACCTCACATCTGCGAAAAGATCCCGGATCTTCCACCTCCCGGTCTCCTTCCGCACCTCTGCCCGCAGGATCTTCTGCTGACCCTTCCACTTCGGACACTCCTTCAGGAGGTGTTCTCTCGTCTGCGTAGGGCACTGGCACCACCAGCATTGAGCGGATGGGCGCGCTTTTGCCCAGTGCAGGTACTGTCCGATGCGGGCATGCCCCGTCTTCAGCTGGTAGAATCTAGAGCGGAGCCTCTTGGTGCATCTAGCAACCGTGCCGTTCGGTCTTTGACTTTTAGGCATTCTGTATTTCGTCTTGGAGGACCGGCCAGCAGCCCGCAGATTTGCCTCCATCCACTTTTTCTCGGAGACCTCCCGCTTGATGTTCGCGAGCGACCCGGGAAGCGGGATCAAGCGCGCCTCTGCCCGGTCCGAATATGCCCGCCATTCGACCTCGCGGGCGTCTTGCTCCTGGGCTGCAAGCTTAGCGCATTCATCGTCCGTCTCGTTACCGGCTTCCCCTTTATGCGCCGGGCACCCCCTGGTCTCTGTGACAATACCAGGTCTGGCCCTCCGTAGTGTGACCCTGCGGTGGTGTTGTATGTTCAGGATAAGGCCAGACCCGCGCGAAGACGCGATGAAAGGTCTCAGTGCTGACTAACTCCCCTCCTCGGAAGCCGCATCCATGCTAACCCCTTTTGTCCTCCAAATCCACAGTTTTCACCGCCGCGCTCCCATTACCCCCTCAACACCTACCACTCTCGCCCGTACTATATCTAGAACGAGTTGCTACCCTTGTGGGACCACAGATCTAGCTCGCGACTGTGGACCCCCCTCCTGTGCCCAATCAGTCTTCATCCCATGGCCACCCCCAGCCGGTGTCTCCTTCCCCGCCCATCGGTCTCCATCTATGTCTAACACCCGCCGCCGTCCCTATCCCCGCTCCCGCTCCTGTCAGCATTAGCTACCCCCGCCCCGGATCCTCCATCGCCATACTTGTCCTCATTTCCTATCTCTATGCCCACCCTGACGCAGAGCCATTCCCTGGGTTGCAGGCTTGTGATGGACGGGTACTTGCGTGAGTAAACGGTGGCGACAACCCGCCATCACTATGGAATTCCAGGGACGCTAGTAGGCAAGCACGCGGATTGAGTGTGTCTGTCCTATCTAACGGAATATAGGCCCAAACAAATACACGTTCCTCTCGCGTGATATTTTGAAGAGGTGGTCGCCATACACGCACACTGCGCCGTCCTCACGAAACACGCGCACTCACCCCGGCTTTGTCGCAGATTCCACCATCGATTGCGCGAAGCCGGAAGCATCCCGGCAGTAATCGCAACAGTTCCGCCGCCCGAAGACTTAGGAGAGTTGATAAAGGTGTCCTCGAAAGACGCCAATTGGGAACTGCCAACGATGCCCGACTGCACCAGATTGTCATCGAAGCGCGTCAGAAGTTCTTTCGAAACGATCGCTGCATCCATGCTCCTGTCCTCGGCGGGTACGCACTGGGAGAGCGTTGTCATAATAATGGGCATCCGGGGAAGACGGGCTGGAGACAGCGTCTGCAGACGACGGCTGCCTGAGCCTCTGAGCACCGGCTCCGGAAGCAGTCTTCCGTGCTTTCTTCCTGGAGAGTCACTGGTATGGTAGAGGACATATTGCCGATGTTGTCGCGACGAAACGCGGCTCCAAGGATTAAGGCTTAAAAACAAAAGTGTAGGAATGAGGTGCAGAAGAGAGGTGGAAACCGGCGGGTACGGCGGGTACCTGTAGCCGGGTCACTGTGACGTTCATGGGTTGGTCTGGGAGTTGGCGTGCGCCGGGTTGGGTGAAAGCTACACTGCGTCAAGTACCACTACTACTCATCGCGATAAAGAATAGAGCCTCAATAACCGGCAGAGCAGCAAGTCGCCAGGGCGCTACTCAGCCCGCTAGCTCTCTTTGGCGCCGTGAAAGTGGTGGGTGGGGCGTGTGGTAACGGTCAACCCCCAGTTATCTCCCACCTGGCCAACACCCTCCCCGAGATCTCCCGCTTGGCCCGCCAAGTCGCCCAAAAATTTGTATCTATCGGCCTGCCCCTTCGTGCTTCCGACCTGGTCAATTCGGACCGGCCAGCCCCCAGGCGGACCGGCTGAGGAATCGACGGAGTATTCTACCTACAGGGGTTATTATATATCAACCAGCTGCCCGCCAGCTGCCCACTGGTGTTCTAGCGCAGAAAAATAACCCATCGCGGGATGGCATCTGATAGATTCAGGCACAATGGCGTGATAAACGTTTGGTACAATTGGATTCACAGGTATGAGTTTTCTCTTTGGCCGCGCCAGGGTTAATGGAGTGAGCAAGCAGTGTATCCGCGGGTAACCAGAAAACGACGACAGGCTCCATAGAGACTGACCATGCACGCGAGTGTCAAAGCGCTATTAGACCTCGGGAGTCTCACTGGCAGACCCAACTCTTGCCTGGTTAGCAACCGATACGGCTTAAAAGAGCGCGAGACAGCCAGAATTCGTCTCCTCCCTTCCATCTTCCGACTCCGCCGCTCAGCTACTGTCTCCTACCAATTACGACTTTCCACTCCCGTCCGAACGACACCACCACGCCCCGACAACAAACCAGTTGTCACTCCCACAAGTCCAAACCTTTAAGTAAGCATAATGACCTCTCAGAAGACAATACGTGGGAACCGAAAGCCGGCGAATAAAGCAAAGCGCTCCCAGCGCATTGCTACCGCTGAGCAACGGCGCCAGCCTATCGCGGGCGGCGAGTTCGACGCCATGCCGAAGAAGAAAGAGGAACTTCCCGATGCCGCGAAGACAGCTACTCAGAAGCGGAAAGCTCGCAGGCAGCGTGCGCTTGCCAGAATTGCGGCTGCGACTGGAGTGGTGGCTACTCGCAGATATGACATCTTGGACTCGGCCAATCGGCACGAATACGATACTCGTGTTTCTAGTGAGTACACCTGTGGAACTTATGCGAACTGTGGTTAACGTGACGTCTCCAAAGTCGAAACGTGCGGTTCAACCTTACCACCGCTCCCTACCACCCCCCTTTCCTTGGTTTCTTATGGTCCACCGATACCAAAACCACTCAACTCGCCCATCTCACCCACGGTGAGAGAAGACCTCAGGCAGAAGATCACACTGTCACCAGAGGCAATCAGGTTGAGAGAGGCCTTGAAGGCTCAGGCAATGAGCCCCAATCTCGAGAGCCCCGAGCACAGAGGTATGAGATTCACAATTTCAATGTCATCGTGGCCATGGAGAGTGGTTTAAGCCATACCTGAAACTAACGCCGGATAGCTCCAACCCGCCGTCTCGATGCGGATGGCTCTACCAACCAGTGGGGCCACAGGATTGGACTGACCACCGCTCCTGCACCTGTAGTGGGTGGTTCCCTTTGCCTTGCAGACATCACCTTCAGGGTGCAGCTTCTGCTGCAATCACTGGAGGTGTGCTTGCCGGACAGGTTGCTCGCCGGGAAGGTTGTGCGACGTTGGCTCATAGCCAACGCCGACCGGACGAAACTTCGCAATCCTGTGACCCCAGATGGCGGTGATCTGACGGCGGAGGAATGGGCTATCATTGCCGAGAGCGATGAGCTTCGCTCATGCAGTGTCTGGCCGATTGGTGGCCCTCCCCCAGCAATCTCGGCCACCGGTCCGTACGACCAATTCCTGGCGGCAGTTGACCTGCTGGTAGTTGAGCTCCCGCTCCCAGAACGGATCGCCGCGCTGCGAACCGCTCTGGCATCCTTCGCCGGATACGAGCACGAGGCGGCCGGTTACTTGCTTGGCTGGATGGTGAACTGCGCATTCACCATCCACCGATCCTACTAGTCGGCCCCGATGTGCGACCAGTGCGTCAGGGCTATGGGGAGGGGGGCGAAAAGTCCCAAGGAATTATTGACGCATCGGCAGGTTGTCAAGTTAGTAGGCGTTAGTGTTTTTGTTTTGATAAGCCTCATACCTAATACTATCATTCTTGAAGCTGTACTATCACGATATCGGCTATTTTTTGTTGGAAGATAAGGATCGATAGAGATGAAGATAGCGCACCGATTTATTGATACATAGTGAAAGGCAGAAAATCTTCCCCATATACAACGGGCGTCAGCGACTCACAAGGGCATAGGGCAGATGACAGTCTCCCGAGCCGGTGTTCGGAGACTCAGGCAGCCGTCATCTCCGTACGCACATTATTCCGACAAAGACCAGTGAATGCGGTGACCGATAGGGCGAGTACGGCAAGAGATTTATTACTGCCTGTTGCGAACAACACAGAGGCAATATTAGGGGTCGGGGATCACCAGATGCAACATTGGCGAGAGCACACGCTTAAACTCAGCTGGACGAGAAGACACTCAACCAGAGTCGCGCATCGGGAGCGCCAACGGGACATCGAGTTAACCAGAGTGACCACGCGAACACCGGGATGACCAGATCTCTCGAACGCGCTACCCGATACCCGCGGAAGCGCCTCACAACATCCATAGATGATATCTAGCCACCGCAGCAGCGAAGGACGGACCGCGGAGCTTCGCCGAGGGATATCCGCAGACTTCACCTGAGGCAGTGGGAAGCACTTACTCTGCCCCAGTGAGCAGCCCGAGCAGCTGCCCGGCAGGGAGGGGGGGAGGGTGAACTGCACCAGCGCAGCAGACTAAAGGCCTACGGAGGAGGAAGACCGAGGTGCTACGTTGCCTGTTGAGGCAGACAGGTGTGCGGAAACCAGGATCTTGACTCGAGGTGGTGGAATGGTTGGATTTCTTTTCTGCGATGTCCATCCCGTTGTCCACGATAGCGGACTGTAGCAAGCAGGAGTGATGAAGAAAGGAAGCCGGGTGATATCGTGGTATATACTATTTGTCTAATTCTTTTGTTACTTTCCTGGTTATTTCCTAGGTGCCCATCCTACCTCTCTGGACAGAGTGTTTATAGAGAGGAGATTTAGTTTGATTGCGGCTTCATAATTGACAAATTGTTCCTATCCACCCCCGACTTCGTGGCGTCCGCAGGGACGGTGTAGGCGGTGTTCTTTCCTTCGTCCTTTCCTTTGTCCTACACGCTCGCTTTTCTCCTCCTGTCCTTTCTTTTGTAATTTCCTTGGTGCGCACCACATGTTCTCGGGACAGGCATGCGCGGAGGGCAAAAGGGGCGCTTGCAACGAGCCGCCACTGCGCGGACGGCGGACAGGAAACGGACTGTACATATCCCCGCCATGACCTACTTAGGTCGCACGCGAGTAATGGATAAAAAAATAATAATTGACAACTTGAGACCGCTTTTACTCGGGGTGCGGTAAGATATATGATCGCGATATAACGATACCCAACGTATCGTATCCTGTGCTCCGCGTGATATTTATGCGTTCTGTGTTATATCCATTAGGAGTGAAACAATATAACTTGTGCTTTTTGTAGGCGGCTCGTCTAGCACGGCTATTAATCAGCCTCCCCCTCCGGCTCCTCCCACATCGCTAAAAACAGAGGTCATCCACACTCTGCTATGACACCCCCAAAGACCCACTTGCACTCTAAAGCCATGGAAAAAAACCTATGTTCTGACCCGCCGGTTCGTGCTTTCACCTTTGTCTACACGGGCTGGCTAGTCTACAACCATGCCAGCTAGTCGATGAACCGCGCTTTCTGCGGGCGGGAATAAGATACGCACTACTGGCTTCCAGCCCCCCGATAGCACATTGTGTGCATGTGACAACGCACAATCTCGGATCGTCCAGAACCAGCTTGTGCCCCAATGGCACTATAAAAGTTTAGTATAAGTGGAGTCGAAGCGGTTGGGGTTCCAGCTCCTGTCAACCAGGCAAGCCATCAAACCCGGCTGTATTCGCAGGTAGCTAAACAGCGATACGAGTCCTCATCGAGACTGAACAAGTTATGTTTATTCATACTCGCATGCGACCTATATAGATCATGGCGGCGTACATTTACCCAGTTTTCCTGTCCGCAGTCCGCGCGGAGGCGGCACGTTGCAAGCTCCCCTTCGCCCTCCGCGCAGGCCTGTCCCAAGAAGATAAGGTGCGCACCAAGGAAACCACAAAGGAAAGTAACAAGCCATCCCCTACCCCTCGTCTGCCGATGCCATGGAGGACGGCGTGTGCAGGAACAGTGGCAGTTCCTCCCCGGCACCCAATCCTCCCGCAGCACCCAGCTCCTCTGCCTCCGCCTCCTGTTCCTCTTCCCGCTCCCGGCGCTGCCTGATCTCCCACTCTGACGCCTGACTGCCGGAGCCAACCTTTCCCAGAGGCGGCACCCTCACTCCCACGTCCGTAGAGGAGAAGAAATCCAGTACCGGCCGCCTGGACCTCCCGTCCGCCAGGAGGTCCTTGATCTTCCACCGGACCTTCCACCTCCCGGTCTCCTTCCTCACCTCCGCCCACAGGATCTTCTGCTGCGGCTTCCACTCCGGGCACACCTTGAAGTGGAGTTCCCGGATCTGGGTCGGGTACCGGCACCACCAGCATCGAGACTGAACACGTGTGTAAACGCGCTATTGAACCACGGGCGTCGCGCTGGCACAACAATCTCTGTTGCTTATTTAACTCCAGGTCCACCATGAAACGCATTGAGCCGCAAGATTTATCTCTTCTCCAACTTACCGCACCAACCCACTGCAACCGCGGCCTAGCTCAGAAGGCTATTGGGGTCTGCAACTCTGGCGGTGCGTTTCGCGGGAGCGAGGAAAACCATTCAGTATGGCTTATCGCTCCTTCAGGAAGTCGGTGGAAACGAATTTAATTTGTCCGATGGTTGAAGTTAGTAATACATCAACAACTACTGCTCTAGTCAACAATCAGACGAAATGAGGTGATTCTCTGGGGTGGTAACCATCATCTGTGAGCGACGTCAAGAAACTTAACCGGTTTGGCATCGCTGGCAGCAGATATTGCCAGAATAATGGGCGTCCGGAGATGACAGACCGGAGACGGTGTCCGGAGAAGACAGCTGCCTGAGTATCCGAGCACCAGCTCGCAGGACAGTCTTCCATCCTTCCCTGCATCGCATTCTCCATCCAGTCACCCGCGCGGTTGATCCCTGGTGGGAATAATCGAAATACACCTCCTGATTGAGAGCAACTTCTGCATAGTTGGCAGAGGAGGCATCAACCTTTGAATAGTACCTTTGACAGCGTCAGTCACGCCACATCCACCACGTGCCTGGAAACTTGAAAATATATCCGAGCGTTGACGATCGATGCAATTAGGTGAGACGAGGTGCCGCGAGTATTTCGTAGCGTCGTCGTTGTGGCGGGAGGATTGCGGGCTCCCGGTATCAGGGGAACTGCAATGCGTGTCGGAATCACACCAAAGACACTTCCGGTGGTGCCCAGCCCATAAGGGAATTGCCAGTAACGGAAAGGCCGACGAATGGGCAGCGATTGCGGCGGAAGAGCCAGACGGCGGCGGGGTGGAATGGCTGAGCTACACGGTCAGGGCTGAGGCACGCGCGATGCCGTTACCTACGTCCCTCGCCAACATCAAGCGGGAGATCTCCGAGAAGATGTGGGAGGAGACCCACCAGTTTGCTGCCGGCCAGATCTCCAAGAGAAAGTACCGGATACCAAAAAGCCAGAAGCCAGACGGCACGGATGCTGGGAGCACCAACAGGCTAGCCTCGCGGATCTATCAACTGAAGACGCGGCGTTGCCTCACCGGGCAACATCTGCAATGGACGAGGAACCCAGCCACCCCGTCGTGCTGGTGGTGCCGGTACCCGAATCACGCTCGCGTGTACCACTTGAAGGTGTGTCCGGAGTGGAAGGCCGGGCAGAAGATTCTGTGGGCAGAGGCACGGAGGGAGATTGGGAGGTGCAAGGATAGGTGGAACATCCTGTCAGGATAATGAGTGTCCGGAGATGACGGACCGGAGGTGGCGTCCGGAGATGACTGAGTCCCGGAGCACCGGCTTGCGGGACAGTCTTCCGTTCTTTCTCCTGACGGCCCTTCTGTATATAGCGAGATCCCGCGCCTGTATAGTGGTGCGTACAATCTTTGATCCCCATAAAAATCCGGATATTTCAACAGATCCGGAACATCCAAGCGGATGAGAAGTGTAGCCGGGCGGTGCTGGACTTCCTCACTTCTTCGGACGCGGCGAGGTGCTAGCCGAGGAAGAGGACACGGTGCGTGGTGTATCAAAAGCGGAGAAGCGGGACTGGATGGAGGAGCAGGGAGCGGGTGCTCTGGGGCCGGGTGGGGAGGAGGAACTACCATTGTTCCTCCCGACACCGGACCTTGTGGCGTCTGCAGGAGAGTGGGAATAGGAGGCGGGGCTGGTTTCTTTTGTCCTTTCTTCGAGTCGCTCGCTCGCATTCTTTCTTTTGTGAAGTCCGTGGTGCTCTCTTACATATTCTCGGGACAGGGTTGGGCGGAGTGCAAATGGGAGGGCAACATGCCGCCACTGCGCGGACTGCGGGAAACCCGCGAAACTGTACGCCGCAATACTGTAACAAGCTGAATGCGAGTATGATTAAACAAACGTCATCTTGAGTTACACACTAGAAGAAAACGACAATAGCAACTACGGATGTTCCACCACCGTCCCAGACAGTCCCACCATTGCGATTCAGCCACCGTCGGCCAATAATTCTCTAGACCCGACAGAAACTCCAAATGCCGCTCACTCGGATCGATCCATTGCCATAAAAGCAGAGGGGAGAAGCATTCACTTCGCAATTTGGCGTAGCACTTCACCACAAAACTTTGTCGCTGACCGAGAGCACGTACTGTTCCCACTTGTCGAAATCGGGGGTGTTGCTGGCCGAGGTTCTGCTGCCCGCAGGCCCAATAGTTTGCTCGGCAAACGTGCTTGCGATATCGGTCGGAACGACAAAAACGAATATGGGCGGGGTTTCCCTAAGCTCCTCCAGTATTTCCGCCCAAATACTCGCAAGCCCTGGTTCCTTGACAGGGTGCAATGTGCTCACTGTCATTTGGAATAACACCAGTACAGGTTTGTCGGTTGTGGCGAATCTCGCAATGGCAGCCGCGTTTACCGAGCGGAGATTACCGTGCTGGTGCTTGAAATAACCACCGATGATATCCGGATTGATGCTTGGCGAACCAGCATGTTTTCGAAGAAGGCTTCCGAATTCCGACGCCTTGGAGAGATCTTTGCAAGCCTTATGGTCTATGCCGATAGTAATGGCTGTTGATCCACCAAGCTTGGTTGCTTTAAAAGACCCACCACACTGGAAGATTTGGTGCATGCGGGCCTCGAAAACCCAACCGGCCGAAGTCTTGGTCTCGCCCATGCGCCGGACAAATTCGTACAACTTATGCGCATCCTTCAAGGATATGGCAATCGTTGCCTCCGCAACCCTGCGGCCGATGTCCGCGGTGGCGAGGCCGACAACTAGGCCAACAGACATGTACTTGTAGCAGCCGTTCTTGCGAGGACGCACCGTATAAATAGTGTGACTGCTGTTCAAACCATACTGTGCGCACCACGCAGCATAGGGGCCCAGTTTCACCGCCGCAAGGATTTTTCCCTGAAGACGACGGTCATATTCTGCGATTCGGCGCTATAGTCCCTCGTCAACCTCCCCAGGGCGGACCTCGACCATTCCTGTGCGGTATTTGTCGGGTGGGAGGAGCTCCTCGAAAAGCAAGCGTGGAATTGGACCGTAACTGTCGAAGAGTGTGAACAGTGTGTCCCTCATCATCTGCGAGAGGCCCTTGAGAGCCCTAAGTTGAATGTTAGCATATAGATTGAACAAGCTGTCTCAACTGCTAACGCACAACATGTGCGCGAACGGGGAGGCAAGACTTACGCGGCTGCCACAACTTCGTCCCAGTCCCAGATAGGGAGATAGTACTCCGGGGGCGAGCATACTTTGACTATGTACTTAAATTGGCTTCCCGGGGTGAGGACGTCAGCACGACCAGCCAATTGTGCTCTGCAACCGTCGCGGTGCACCTAAGACTATCTGGTCGGTCAAAACCCATATGTTCGCGTTGCTCAATTCGACGAAGGGTGGTCGTTTCTCCATTTCGCTGACTCCTTTGCCGTCGATGAGGTAATGTGTTACGTCCATGAACCCGCTGTCGTCACCAAGATTTTCGCCGACCTGGTAAATAGTGGGCTTCCCTTCCAAAAGCCTCCGTACGAGAACATACGAGAGAAGCCAATTTTTTCCGATACCCAGCTCGCCAAGAATCAGAATGGCCTTCTGCCTATTGGGAATATCCTCATTTGCGCCGTATGTCATCCGGTTTTTCTGAGCTTGAAGAAGGATGTTGCGCCAATTACCGAGGACCGACTAGTTCCGGCTCCGTGCGTCGTCGAATTATGGACACCAGACCGGTTGTTCCACCTTACTCCAATACAAAGAATTTTACAGGGGGAGAAGAATCGGTCATTATTCTGGAATGCCGAGATGAGCGGCAGGGGATTTCTGAGCGATGGCTATGTCCGACACTTCTGGTCGCGTCGGTTTGGCCTGCCGAACGGCGTTAGCAGTGACCTTGCAGAATTAGCGCAGATGATCAAGAATGTGGTCAAGGTGGGAGCGCAAGAATATGGGCAAGAAGAAATTGCGAGGTAATACTTTCCATTTGGACTCTGGCAAACTGGCTAACACCTTCACAGTTGAGCCATCTCCAAGCACCTCGATCGTTGAGACGCTCAAGTTGCTCCACGGACTATTATGGGGGCGGGAGGAATGCATAGGCGGCACCGTTTTTTCCGACTTCCATCATCCTTCATGGAACCGCAATACGAACCCACACATAAATAGTGACGATAGGGGGACCGCGGTAAAGCTGTCGATAAGTGACATTTCTCGCGGAACTCAACGGCTGCCATGCGGGGCGAGTGAGCTGGTCGTCCGTAAGGCCTATCGGGAAGTGTACGATACCAGTCATCTCGACATCAGTAGCAATAATGTTGCTATGCGGCAGTCGTCGAGGGAAATACGAGAGCGGATAGGTAGTAGGGGACGCAGAGCTGGCGGGTGTAGCGGAAGATATGGCGGTGTGATTATGGATGTGGTTGTAGAAGTTGAGGTGGAGGTAGAGATGTGGTTGTGGGAGTTGAGGTGGTTTCTAGCGGTTCTGGAAGCGGGGAATGTATCGTCTCGCTGCTGTTCGCGCAGCCCGTCTTGGCACAACGCACGGAGCACAGCGAACCTATAATGGTCGGGTACGTCATCACTACCACGTAGAATTGAGCATGCCAAACCTCGGCCGCCTGCTTGCTACGGAATTGTCGGCTTGCTGGCGGCGGGGTGGAGAGATGATGGGCTCCGGAGGCCAGGTAAGTACTATTGGCCATAGTGGAAGAGACTTTAGATACATACTCATAATTGAAATCTGACAGGAAAAATGTTACAACTACGTCACCACCACCCACCTAATGCGCACCGACAGACTCGACAGCCTGATCTTTTATTACTGCCGTGCTTGGCGCCCAGAGCGCGCTAGTCGCTGACTCCCAGTACGCATGTAAATTGCGCAAGTACGAGGCGTGTACGTGTTAGATATATCGATCGCCCAACGAGGCCCGCCGAGGCCTGCCTAGACCGCTGCGAGTAGATGCGCGCGCGGGAGGCATCAGGTGGCGCAGGTGGCCAATGGCCACCGGCGACATCTAGGCCCGGCGACATCTAGACCGGAGGTGGCGAATCG
>Ga0307512_10003785_pt1 | contig 17100 bp, 14 predicted proteins | sample 14_EM_MG_FD_200267 | JGI IMG/M metagenome (GOLD analysis project Ga0307512, IMG submission 200267) | Populus trichocarpa ectomycorrhiza microbial communities from riparian zone in the Pacific Northwest, United States - 14_EM | ecosystem: Host-associated > Plants > Roots > Unclassified | place...
GGTCGACCGCATGGAATGGCGTGCGGAGGTCGGCAACAGACCCTCCCGTGCGGTGGCGGAGCGCGCCGGCTTCGTCGTCGAGGGCGTCCTGCGCTCCGCGCTCATCCACCAGGGCGTGCGCCGGGATTCCTGGGTGGGTTCCCTGCTGCCCTCGGACCTGGGCCTGCCGTCGGCGGCGCCGTATCTGCCGGCGCCCGCCTCAACTCGGGGCGCCTAGCTACGAATCTGCAGGTCACCGGCCGTTGTCAGTCCCGCCCCCTATCGTGCGAACCATGACCACCCCGCGCCCCACCACCGACCTCTCCGCGGACGACGCCCGCCGCATCGCCCTCCGCGCCCAGGGCTTTCTCGGCATGCCCGACCGCAGGGCCGGCGTCCGCGGCGTCCTCCGCCACCTCGGCGCGGTCCAGCTGGACACGATCTCGGTCCTGGCACGCTCCCACGAGCTCATCGCGTACGCCCGCCTCGGCGCGGTCGGCCGCAAGACCGTGGAGCACGCCTACTGGAAGACCGCATCCGCGCAACCGCACTCCTTCGAGTACTGGTCGCACGCCGCGTGCATCCTCCCTGTGGAGGAGTGGCCCCACTTCGCCTTCCGCCGCCGCGCCTACCGAAGCCGCCCGCACTGGAACCACGACCTCCCGGACGGCACCTACGACCAGGTCATCAAGCAACTGCGCGCCGAAGGCCCCCTCACGGCCACCGAGTTGGGCGGCGCGAAGCGCACCAGCGAGTGGTGGGACTGGTCCGGGGCCAAGGTGGCCGTCGAGCGCGCGCTGATGTACGGCGAGGTGGTGTGCGTGGAGCGCCGCGGCTGGAAGCGGGTCTACGACCTCGCCGAGCGCGCGATCCCGGACACGCTGCTGCACGACGAGCTGGACGACACTGAGTGCCTGCGTCGTCTGGTCCGCCTGGCGGGCCAGTCCCTGGGCGTCGGCACGCGCGCCGACATCGCCGACTACCACCGCCTCAAGGGCGAGCAGGTCGACTCGGTCATCGCCGACTCGGGCCTGGTCCCGGTCACGGTCGAGGGCTGGTCCAAGCCCGCCTGGGCCGACCCGGCAGCCCTGCAAACACCGCCGCGCGGCCGCCACCGCACCACACTCCTGTCCCCCTTCGACTCCCTGATCTGGGAAAGGGCGCGCACGGAGCGGATCTTCGGCTTCACCCACCGCCTGGAGGCCTACGTCCCCAAGCCGAAGCGGGTGTACGGCTACTTCGCGATGCCGGTCCTCTCCGGCGGCCGTCTCGTCGGCCGTGTCGACCCGGCGCGCGAGGGCAGCACGCTGGTGGCCAGACAGGTCACGCTGGACGGCCCCAAGGCGGTTCCTGCGGTGGTCCAGGCCCTCATGGAGGCGGCGAGCTGGGTGGACTGCACGGACGTACGTGTGGAACGGGTGGAGGCACCCGAGCTGCGCGAACCCCTGGCCGAGGAGCTCACCCGCGCACTCGGCTGAGCGTCACCGGATCTCGAGGATCTTCTCCCGCATCGCGTACACCACCGCTTCCATCCTGGAGTGCAGCTGCAGCTTCTCCAGAATGTTGCGTACGTGGTTCTTCACGGTGTTCTCGGAGATGAACAACTCCTTGGCGATGTCCCGGTTGTTCATTCCCGTGGCGACGAGTTTGAGGACCTCCAGCTCGCGGTCGGTCAACCTCGGCGCGGGGACGAGCCGGCGCTCGTCCGTCCGCTGGATCATCGATTTGAACTCGGTGAGCAGCTTCGACGCCATCGAAGGGCTGATCTGCGACTGCCCGTCGGCCACCGCGCGAATGGCGGTGGCCACTTCGTCCGTGGAGATCTCCTTGAGGAGATAACCGGTCGCACCCGCCTTGATCGCGTCGTAGAGGTCGGCTTCCTCGTCGCTGATCGTCAACATGATGATCTTGGCGCTGGGGGCCACCTCCTTGATGGAGGTACAGGCCTCGATCCCACCCCGCTTGGGCATCCGCACGTCCATCAGCACGATGTCCGGCAGCAGGTCGGCGGCCTTGTCGACGGCCTCCGCGCCGTCCCCGGCCTCGCCGACCACCTGGATGTCCTCCTCGGCCGCGAGCACGATCTCCAGGCCCCGGCGGAAGAGGGCGTGGTCGTCCACGACAAGGACCCGGATCGGCTCCTTGCGTGGAGTGCCCGCGTCCGGCCCCATGCCGACAACGCCGCCGTCGGCATCCCCGTCATGCATCGGTCCGAAGCTGTCCGCCATCGTTCCTCCCCCTGAAGGCTGTGGCCTGTGGTGCTGCGCCATCGCCAACCCAAGGCAACGACCCACCGATTGGGCCGTTGCCGCCATGATTCCATGCCCGGACGACAACACGGTGACGGAGCGGGCGCGAAGGGGTCGCACACTGGTGCCCCTGGGGGCGCACAAACGCTCCAGGGGCACCGGCTCAGTCGTCAGCCGCGTGGGTCAGCCGCCCAGCGTGCCACCCGGCGCGGGAGACTGCGCCTGGGCGACCATCGGGTCGGTGCTGAGGTGGATGACGCCGTAGTCGTATGCGTGCCGCCGGTAGACGACACTCGGTTCCTTCGTCTCGGAGTCGACGAAGAGGTAGAAGTCGTGTCCGACCAGTTCCATCTCGTAGAGGGCCTGGTCGAGGGTCATCGGGGAGGCGACGTGGGTCTTCTCGCGGACGATGAGGGGGCCCTCGCCCTTGACCTCCAGCGAGCCGATCTTCTTGGTGGGCACTCCGTCCTGCTCTTCCTCGTGGACGGGGTGGCCGTTCCCGTTGAGCGTCGCCGCGCCCGGGACGTGGTCGGGGACCTCGGCGGCCGAGATCCTGCGTGCGCCGCGGCGGGAGAACCGCTTGTCGTGCTGCTTGCGCAGCCGGGCACCCAGCTTCTCCGCCGCCAGGTCGAGTGCCGCGTACGGATCGCTGGCCGATGCCTCCGCCCGGATCACCGGTCCGCGGGAGCGGAGCGTGATCTCCACTCGGTCACAGCGGTCGGCCTGTCGGGGGTTCGGCTCCTTGGACACCTCGACGTCGAGGCTGATCACCTTGCCGTCGAGCTTCTGGATCTTCTCCAGCTTCAGCTTCTCGGCCACGTGCTTGCGGAACCGCTCGGGCACCTCGGTCTTGCGGCCCTTGACGACGATGTCCACGCAGAACTCCGTTCCCGGATCACTCCGCTCCAGCGGCGGAGCATCTCCCTTTTGCACCAGGCTCCGGCAGCTCCGGAACCTCGGACTCGGTGACTTCCACCTCCTCCCCCGCGGGCAAGATCTCCACTCCACCGCTGCGGATGATTGTGAAAAACCCGCAGTCCGGCATTCGCGCATGAGAGGGATGGCCTGCGCCTTTCTCTCACAACCGAACATATCTCGCCCGGACGGATGTCGTCACCCTCTACCGCGGCGTACCTCCGTTCAGGTGAATTGACCCTCTCATTACCTGCAACGATGCAAGTTGGTAGTCAGTTCCGGTTTATTTCGAAAGAATCCGGCGGCGCCGCGACCACGGCTGCGCAGATCACGTCACCCGGATCGCCCGTACCCGCCATTCCTGGCACGGCGTGCCCACAGCCGGTCCCTTCTTCCGCTGATCCAGCCATCCGTTCCCCTGTGCTTTCCCGACCAGCTGCCGCGTACACGGCCGTAGTTGCTTCTCCGTACGAAACCAGCCCCGGGTTGCGTCGGTGCGCGGCCGCCTCTTCTGCGCGCCGCCCATACGCGCCTGTCCCTTCTTCCGCCGCCGTCGCCTCACGCAGGGCCCGCGCCGCCTCCGACAGGGATGCGCCCGTCGTCATCAGGTCGTCGACGAGCACGACCGAACCCCCGCGAAGCAGCCGGTCACCGCCGGGCGCCACTGCCAGCGCGCCTGCGAGATTGTCCAGCCGCTGCCGGGAGTTGAGCCCTGCCTGGTCGGCCACGGCACGCCGCTGCCGCAACACGGCGAGCACCCGGGCCGGAATCCCGGTCCGCCGCAGCTCACCCGCCGCCGCGAGCGCGATCCGCCGCGCCGGATCGTGCCCCCGCGCACGCACCGCCGCACGCGCGGACGGCACGGGAACGAGCAGCAAGGGCATGCCACCACCCATGACCGCGGCGTCCGGCGTCTCCCCGAGCGCCGCCTGCACAGCTCCTGCCAAAGCCGTGCCCAGCGGTGCTGCAAGGGCCAGCGCGCCGCGCTCCTTGTGGGCCAGCAGGACGGCTCGAACCTCGTCGGCGTACCGGGCGGCCGCGTGCACCACGGGCAGCCCGGGCGGCTCCGGCACCGGTCGCACCCGGCTCGGTGCGGCCCCGCTCAGGACCGCACGGCACTCCGGGCAGAGCACCGTGCGAGGCCTCCCGCAGCCTCCGCACTCGGCCGGCAGCACCAGGTCGGTGAAGTCCTGCCACCACCCCCGCATGCCCACCACTGTGCCAACGCCCGAGCCGCCCGGCCACCCCTGTGGAAAACTCCCTGTGGACGACTCGACCCGGGCGCGGACCACCCCTCGGCGGCCCCGCGCCGGCTCACCCCCGCACGAGGGTTCACCCCGGATAAACCGGCGCCACTCCGTCCGTGAGCTTCTGCCACTGCGTCCCGGACGGGAGCCGTACGATCCCGTCCTCCGAGTAGGCCACCAACGGCAGCCGGTCGGACTCGGACGCGGTGATCTCCTTGATCCCGCTGAGAGCCGCGGGCGCCGGCCCCTCCGGCGTGGAGCCGTCGACCTGGACGTACCGAATGGTCTGCAGTCCGCCCTGTTCGCGCCCGACCACCACCAGCCGGCTGTCCCCGGCCCACGACATGGTCGTGACGTCCTCCAACTCCGGTGTCGCGGAGCGCAGTTCGAGAACCGAAACGATCGGCCGCTCCTCCCCGGCCTCCTGCCGCCGCTCGATCCGGCCAATGAGCAGCGACTTCTTGTCGCCCTTGGCCACCACGAGCGCTATCCGCACCCCGTCGGCGGCCACCCGGACCTCCTGGATACGGCCGTCGAGCTCCGGCGTCTTCACCACGAGCGGCTCGCCCTTGCCCTGCTCCAGCAGGAGCAGCCGGGGGTTGGCGGGGTTGCGGTCGGCCACCCAGAGGTCGCCGTGCACGTCCCAGCTGGGCGCCGTCAACCGGTCCTGCTCCGCCTTGCCCTGGCTGGCCAGCACGGGGTCCCCGAGCGAACCGCCGGACGCCAGCGATGCGACGTACAAGTTCTTGCCGTCGCCGCCGACGGCGGCCGCAGTGTCCTCGTCGCGCGACACGGCCACCGACCGCAGCGCCTTGTCGCCCTCGCCCAGCGCCCCGGGCACCGGATCGGCCTTGGTGCCGGGGTTGCCGGGCGCCATCCGTACGAGCCTGCTCTTGCCGTCGATGAAGTACATGTAGACGGGCTGCTCCGCCGAGCCGCGCGCCGCGACCAAGTCGGCCCGGTCCTCCCTGAGCGAGCACAGCCGCGAGCTGCCGGACCGCAGCTCGACCTGATCCACCGCCGGGGTGAGGTTCTGCAGCGTGAACAGGAGTTGGGCGGCCATCTCGTTGCACCTGTTCGGACCGACCCGGGCGGCTTTCTGGTTCAGCGGCACGGTCAGCTTGTTCTGATCGTCGGGCGTCAGCGTGCTGACGCCCTTCTGCAACGCGGTCCCGGTGGGGAAGCTCGTCCGCACCGCGCGATCGAGCCAGGTCGTGGGCCCGGTGAGCAGCGAGCGCACCATCTGCGTCATGGGGTCCACCCGCCGGCGCACATACACGGGATCCGCGACGGCCGCCGGCTGCGTCGTCGTCCCGGCGGCGGCATTCGAGGCGAAGTAGTACTTGTTGACGGACATGTAGTTGCGCTGGAAGTCCGACTTACCCATGACGACGCCCTGCGGCAGTGTGTCGATGCGCCACTGCTTGGTCTTCTTGTCACGCGTGAGATGCACCGGCGCGTCGTAGGACCCACTGGCGGGCGAGTACGCCTGCTGCTCGTCCACCCTGGCGACCCTGGCGCCGGTCAGCGTGAACGTCAGGTTGTCGGTCTCCTCCCGGCCGCCCAGACGGTCGGGGTCGATGCCCGGTCCGTCCGCGAGGACCGTGCTGGACAGTCCCGGCTTCCAGGTCTGCGACGCCGTCTCGGTCAGGTATTGACGCGCCGTCGAGTAGTTCGGATCGTCGCTGGTCAGCGCCTCGAGGAAACCCGAGACGATGTCCGAGGGCTGGGCGTTGTCCTGGGGCGGCATGGCGAAGACCCGCACCTGGGTGTCCTGCCGCGGTGTGGAGTCGACGCCGCGCAGGTCCCCGTTGTCGGGCATCGAGGCGCACCCGGCCAGCAGTACGACGCCGCAGACGCCGTACGCCGCCACGCGCATCGGTCTGCGCCCGGTGCCCCCCTGGCGGTCAGCGCCCACGGAATGCCTCCCCTTGCTTCTTCGAGTCCTCCGGCCCGATGTCCGGGCGGCTCGAGGTCTCGCTCAGTGCCCCGCCGTCCGCGCTGGGCGTCCCGTCCTGTCGTCGCGCTCCGGAGACGGGCCGGGGCACCACGCGCGCGCCATTCCCTGGCAACGCCGTCGGATCGGCGCTGGGGGCGACACCGGCCAGCCTCGAGGCTATCGGCGGTATCTGGTCCCCGGCCGGCTGGACGGGCACGGTGGCGGCCTTCTCCCCGCCTCCGCGCGGCAGCCCCGCGTCACTGAGTCCCCGATTGCGCCGCGAATCCTTGGGTTCCAGCGGTATCGGCGAGCCCCGCAGCGGCTCGTCCGCGGTCCGCGGCAGCGTCAGCCGGAACTGCGAGCCGCCGCCCGGCTCGCCCCACGCCTGCAGCCAGCCGCCGTGCAGCCGCGCGTCCTCCAGGGCGATCGACAGCCCGAGGCCCGTACCGCCGGTGGTACGCGCGCGTGCCGGGTCGGCCCGCCAGAAGCGGCTGAACACGCGCGTGGCCTCGCCGGGCTTGAGCCCGACGCCGTAGTCCCGCACCGCGACCGCGACCGCCCCGCCCGCCGCGGCGAGCTTGACGACGACGTCCTTGCCATCGCCGTGCTCCACCGCGTTGACGACGAGGTTGCGCAGGACCCGCTCCACACGCCGGGCGTCCGCCTCGGCCACGACGGGCTGCTGGTTCCCCACCACACGTATGTGCGTCCCCTTGCGCTCGGCGAGCGGCTCGGCCCCGCTGACGACCCGCCGCACGACCTCTCTGAGGTCTATCGGCTCTGCCTCCAGCGCCGCCGCACCCGCGTCGAACCGGCTGATCTCCAGCAGGTCCGCGAGCAGCGATTCGAAGCGGTCCAGCTGGTCGGCCAGCAGCTCCGCCGACCGCGCGGTCACCGGATCGAAGTCCTCCCGCGCCTCGTGGATGACGTCCGCGGCCATCCGTACGGTCGTCAGCGGCGTCCGCAGCTCGTGCGACACGTCCGACACGAACCGCCGCTGCATCCGCGACAGGTCCTCCAACTGCTGGATCTTCAACTGCAGGTTCTGCGCCATCTTGTTGAAGGCCTCACCGAGCCGCGCGATGTCGTCCTCACCGGTGACCTTCATACGTTCCTGCAGCCGCCCGGCGGACAGCCGCTCGGCGATCCCGGCCGCCATCCGCACCGGCGTGACGACCTGCCGCACCACAAGCCAGGCGATGGCCCCGAGAAGGACGACGACGAAGAGCCCCGCAGTCGCCAGCGTGCCCTTGACCAGGCTCAGCGACTTCTCCTCCTGCGTGAGCGGGAAGAGGTAGTACAGCTGGTACGGGTCGCCGTTGGGGTCGTTGACCTGCTTGCCGATGACCAGCGCCGGCTGGGACCCCTTGCTGTTGCTGTAGATGATGCGGGTGTAGCTCTGGGAGGCCGCCGTGTTGTCGTTGATCCGCGCGCGCAGGTCCTCGGGAACGCTGGCAGCGGGGTCGACGTCCCCGGAGGCACGCGGCCCGCGCCCGCCACCGCTGTTGTCACCGGCGGGCAGGGTCACCACGTCGAAGGCCCCCTGGCCGCCGCTGGACAGCGACGACACCAGGTCGCTCATCCACTGGATGACGTTCTGCGAGGGACGGCCGTCGGACGTCGTACCGCCGTCGCCGGTTCCGGCCGCCGCCGCCTCCTCGTCGGCCTTCTGCTTGGCCACCGCGAACCCGCCGGTGGCCTGGCTCTGAGAGGCCTTCACCTTGGCGTCCAGCAGGCCGTTGCGCACCTGCCCGATCACGACGAAGCCCAGCAGCAACACCACACCGAGCGACATCAGCAACGTCGTGGCGACGACCTTGAGCTGGATGTTGCGCCGCCACAACCGCATGACGGGCAGCAGCGGCCGGCGCACCCAGCGCATGAAAAGGCGCAGGACCGGGCTGCCCTGGACGCCGCCCTGCAGCAGCCCGCCCTCCAGCAGGCGTCCCCAGCGGGAGCCCGCCGTCTCCCGGCCGACAGGCCGCCCCGCGCGGGCCCCGCCCGGCCCGGGCGCCGAAGCGGCACTGTCACCGGACATGTCAGCTCGGCCCTGCCTTGTAACCGACGCCCCTGACGGTCACCACGATCTCCGGCCGCTCCGGGTCCTTCTCCACCTTCGAGCGCAGCCGCTGCACATGCACATTCACAAGACGGGTGTCCGCGGCGTGGCGGTAACCCCATACCTGCTCGAGCAGCACCTCACGCGTGAACACCTGCCACGGCTTCCGGGCCAGCGCCACCAGCAGATCGAACTCCAGCGGCGTCAGCGCGATCGACTGCCCGTCCCGCTTCACGGAGTGACCTGCCACATCGATGACGAGGTCGCCTATGGTCAGCTGCTCCGGCGCCGGCTCCTCGGACCTCCGCAGCCGTGCCCGGATCCGGGCGACCAGCTCCTTCGGCTTGAACGGCTTCACGATGTAGTCGTCGGCGCCCGACTCCAGCCCGACCACCACGTCTACGGTGTCGCTCTTGGCCGTGAGCATCACGATCGGCACGCCCGACTCCGCCCTGATCAGGCGGCAGACCTCGATGCCGTCCCGCCCGGGCAGCATCAGGTCGAGCAGCACCAGATCCGGTTTGCTCTCGCGGAATGCAGCCAGCGCCTTGTCGCCGTCGGCTACGAAAGACGGCTCAAAACCTTCACCACGCAGCACGATGCCGAGCATCTCGGCCAGTGCCGTGTCGTCGTCGACGACAAGGACTCGTCCCTTCATAAACGACATCATCCCATTCTCATAACGGTGGCGAAGGTGCAGGTGAGCAGGCTCACTGGCCCGTGACGATAGTCGTACTCGGCCGTCACTGTCTGCCCCCGTCCCGCGACGTTGACGTCACTAACGGATGTCAGCTACCCAGCGTAGGCGCACCTTGACCACTTGGTCGGCCTGGGCGGCCTTGGCCGGACTGCGACAGCGCCGACGCAGCGACGCCGATCTCTCATCGGCTCTTGCGCCCGCCATTCATTGTCCCTGCTCGTCAAGCTGTCCCGTCACCGTTGTCGGCGGAGGGTTCGGCACCACCCGGACTGTTGGGTGTGCAGCCCGAGGCACCCAAATCGAGGCGCAGGCGGACGTAGTTCGCATCGCCCGGGCCCTGCCGATGGCGCCCGTCGGGCCTCCACCCGTGCCGGGCATAGAAGGCCTGGCCCCTGCTGTTGCGCTCCCACGCTTCGAGCACGCCGGCCGTCAGGGACGCATCTCGAAGGCTCCGCACAAATGCCGCGTGCAGCTCGCTGCCGATCCCCTGCCCCCAACGCCCGGGGCGGACGTGGATCTGATAGAGCTGGCCGACAGCCGCAGCGTCGATGTCGGAGTCATGCGGAGGGCCCATCGCCAGGATGCCCACCACCTCGCCTTCTCGCACGGCGCACATCACCGTCTTGGTGTCGTCGTGGACGGCACGCATCCACATCTCCCGACGCCGAAGACGTGCCTCAGGAGAGCTGAGCTCCGCCTCCGGCAATCCACCCGCCTGGTAATACGCGGTGCGCGTCCGAGTATGCAGGTCGGTGATCCGGTCCAGGTCGCTGAGGTGCTTCTCCACGTCGCTGCGGGAAGTCGTCACGATCATCTGACGCACCCGCCTTGACACGCAGTTCCCGACTCCACAGTTCCGTCGACGGGCAAGGCCGGCGGATTCCGCGGGTAAAGGTCCGTCGTCGTCAATCGAGTCGACGTCGTCCCATCAGCTGATCGTTACCTGTCGTGATCTGGCGCACAGCTCTGCAAGAGCCTCAGCCGTCACCGGCGAAACGGCGCCCTCTTCCGTGACGATCGCGGTCACCAGCTCGGGCGGCGTCACGTCGAACGCCGGGTTGTACGCCTGAGTCCCCAAGGGCGCCACCGGAATCCCGCCTCCTGCCTCCGCCCCCGCCACCGGCACCTGAGGAGCTGTGAACTCGGTCACCTCATGGCCGGGACGCTGCTCAACCTCGATGGACGCCCCGTCCGGGGTGTCCGGGTCCACCGTCGTCACCGGTGCCACCACGATGAACGGCACATGGTGGTACCGCGCCAAAACCGCGAGCGGATAGCTCCCCACCTTGTTCGCCACCGAACCGTCGGCCGCGATGCGGTCCGCCCCGATCAGCACCGCGTCCACCTCACCGGCTGCGAAGAGCGAGCCCGCCGCGTTGTCCGTGAGCAAGGTGTACGCCATACCGCTGCGTGCCGCCTCATAGGCCGTCAAGCGAGCACCTTGCAGCAACGGCCGCGTTTCATCCACCCACAGCCGCCGCAGCCTCCCCGCCCGGTGAGCCGCGAGCGCCACCGCGAACGCCGTCCCCTCCCCGCCCGACACCAGAGACCCGGTATTGCAGTGAGTGAGGATCCGATGCCCGCCGCCGGGCAGCAGCTCCTCCAGCAGGGCCAGCCCGCGCTTGGCCATACGGGCGCTGGCCTCGGCATCCTCCTGGTGCAGCCGACGGGCCGCACCGAGGGCCGCCGTCGCGGCCTGCCCGGCCTCACCCCTCTTGGCGAACTCGGCCCGGTAGGCGAACTGAGCCCTGCGCACACCGACAGCGAGATTCACCGCGGTGGGCCGGGCACCTGCCAGCGCGGTCGCAGCCTCGTCCACATCGAAGCCGCGCGCGGCGGCGAGCGCGACACCGTACGCTCCCGCGATACCGAGCAGGGGCGCCCCGCGCACGGCGAGCGAACGAATCGCCTCCACCAGCGCGGACGCGTCCGTGCAGACCAGCTCGACCTCCTCGGCCGGCAACCTCGTCTGGTCGAGAAGAACCAGTACCGGGCCTTCGGGTGGCTCTTCCCAGCGGATCGCCGGTATCTCGGTCGGGTTGCTGTCTTCGCCGGATTGCGCGTACTGATCAGCCATGCGGTCAGTCTGCCCCGTATCCGGCGGACAATTGAAGGTGTGCAGCCCATACCGCGGCCGGTACCTGGGCGACCGCCCCATGGCACGATGGCTGCCAACCTGCCGCCGCGACCGCGGACGGGCACCGTGAAGGAGCGACGATGAAAGACACTCCGGGCTGGGCCTCGCCCGGATCTGCCCCCTCCGACGAGCAGGAGCCCGGCGCGTCCGGTCCTGCCGAGCCCACAGACCGTCCCGGCCCCTCGGAGCCTGCGGACCAGCCCGGTCCCGGTCCGCAGGACAGCCCTGACGCACAGGGCCCCGGCTCGCAGTGGTCCAAGGAACAGCCGCCACCCGCCCAGTGGTCCGCGCCCACCGGCTCCGGCCAGCCTGCTCCACCGCCTCCGCCACCCGGCCCCGGCTGGGGCACCCAGCCTCCTCCCGGCCCCGGCGGCTACGGCGCTCCCGGTCCCGGCGGCATCCCGCCCTACGGAACTCCCGGATACCCCGCATGGGGAGGCGGCTGGGGCGGCCCTCCGCCCGCTGCCAAGCCGGGCGTCATCCCGCTCCGCCCGCTCGGCGTGGGCGAGATCCTCGACGGTGCGGTCTCCACCATGCGCACCTACTGGCGGACGGTCCTGGGTATCTCCCTTACCGTCGCGGTGGTTACGGAGATCCTCGTCATCCTGCTTCAGGGCCTCGTGCTGAACGACACCAGCACAGCGGCCCTCGATGACCCGAGCGCCACAGCGGGCGAGCTGACCCGCGCCCTGGGCGAAGTCATGCTCAGCTCCGGCGCCGTCTTCCTGATCTCCCTGATCGCCACGGTCGCCGCGACCGCCCTGCTCACCACCGTCACCAGCCGTGCGGTCCTCGGCCGGTCCGTGACCACTCGCGAGGCCTGGCGCGACGCCCGCCCTCAGGTCATCAAGCTGCTCGGCCTGATCCTGCTGTTGCCTCTCATCGCCGCCGTAGTCATCCTCGGAGGCGCGCTGCCCGGCATCCTCGTGGCCGTCTTCGGGAACGCCGACGCCGGTGTCGCGCTCGCCGTCCTGGGCGGCATCGGCGCCGGCATTGCCGCACTCTGGCTGATGATCCGCTTCTCCCTGGCCTCGCCGGCCCTGATGCTGGAAAAACAGGGCGTAGTGAAGTCGATGAGCCGATCCGCGAAGCTCGTCCGCGGCTCCTGGTGGCGCGTCTTCGGCATCCAGCTGCTCGCCGGGATCATCGCCAACATCATCTCGGCGATCGTCGTCATCCCCTTCACTTTCCTCGCCGCAGCATTCAGCGGCGACGGCATCGCCGGCCTGTTCAACAGCGGGGGCGGCAACCTCGGCTGGACCTTCCTCATCATCAGCGGGGTCGGTTCGGTGATCGGCTCCATGATCACGTTCCCGATCAACGCCGGCGTCACCGTGCTCCTCTACATCGACCAGCGCATCCGCCGTGAAGCCCTCGACCTCGAACTGGCCCGCGCCGCCGGTGTCCAGGACTACGGCACCGGCGCCCGCTCGGGGGGCTGACGCAGTGAGCGGGACGGGGGGAGTCCTCACAACGGGGCCGACGGCACTGCCGCGCGCCGCCGAATCGGCCGTACGGACGCTGCTGCGTGCCGGCGACACATCCCTCCTGTCGCTGGCGCGCTCCGGCGACGAACCGCCAGTGAAGATTCCTCGGGATCCCGCGCGTGAGGCGGCCCGTCGCGAGCTGTCCAAGCGCATGTACCACGAGAACGACCCCAGCCTGTTCCAGCGCGCTCTCAACGCCTTCTGGAACTGGGTCGACAAGCTCTTCGGCTCCGCCGCGGCCGCGACACCCGGGGGCACGCTGGGCCTGGTCGTCGTCATCGTGGCCGTCCTCGCGGCGCTCGGTGCACTGTGGTGGCGCCTGGGCACACCGCGCCGCGAACCCGCCTCGTCCGCCGCCCTGTTCGGCGACCGCCCCCGCAGCGCGGCCGAACACCGCGCTGCCGCTGAGGCACACGCTGCCCAGGGCCATTGGAACCAGGCCGTCCAGGAACGCATGCGGGCAATCGTCCGCTCGCTCGAAGAGCGCGCACTCCTCGATGTCCGCCCCGGCCGCACCGCGGACGAAGCTGCCGCAGCAGCGGGCCGTGTGCTGCCCTCCCACACGGACCTGCTGCGCGCCGCCGCCCGGGACTTCGACGACGTGACATACGGCGGCCGAAGGGCGACCGAGCAGTCGTACCACCGCATAGCCGAACTCGACCGCGACCTCGAACGCACCAAGCCCGAACTCACGAGCAGCAGCCCCAGCACGGCCCACAACGCCCGCCAGGGAGCCGCCGGATGACCACCGAGGCCACGCTCCCGTCCACCTCGGCCTCGCCCACCGCCCGCCAGGTGTGGACCCGCGCGCGAGGCATCGCGCTCGCTATCGTGCTCCTCCTGGCGGCGGCCGTCGTGATCGCCGTGATCCACTCCGACGCCCGGCACGGCGAACTCGACCCGCGCTCCGTCGATCCCTACGGCAGCCGCGCCGTCGCCGAACTCCTCGCCGAGCGCGGCGTGTCCACGCGCGTGGTCACCACCGTGGACGAGGCGCGCGCCGCAGCCTCCCCGGACACCACTCTCCTGGTCGCCGTCCCCGACCTGTTGACGCACCGTCAACAGACCCGGTTGCACTCCGCGATCGCAGGTTCCGGAGGACGCACAGTACTGGTCGCCCCCGGCAGTTGGTCCGTCGAGAAGCTCGCTCCAGGCGTCACCGCGGACCCCGCCACCAGCTTCGGCTCGGCGCTCTCCCCCGACTGCCAACTGCCCGCCGCCCGCCGCGCGGGCAGCGCGGACACGGGCGGTATCCGCTACACCACCACACACCTCGGCGCGGACGAGTGCTACCGCAGCGAGCGCCTTGCCACCCTCCTGCGCATTCCGGAGACGTCCGGGAACGGCGACACCGTCGTCCTCGGCGCGCCCGACATCCTCTTCAACGACCGCCTCGACAAGCAGGGCAACGCCTCGCTCGCCCTCCAACTCCTCGGCTCCCGCGCCCATCTGGTCTGGTACCTCCCCTCTCTCTCCGACAGCTCGGCCACCAACTCGGACGACGAGAAAGGCTTCTTCGACCTGCTCCCCTCCGGCTGGCTCTGGGGCACACTGCAACTCTTCGTCGCGGCAGCACTCGCCGCCCTCTGGCGGGCACGCCGACTCGGCCCCCTCGTGCCCGAAAGACTCCCCGTGGCGATCCGCGCCTCCGAAACCGTCGAAGGCCGCGCCCGCCTCTACCGCAAGGCGAACGCCCGAGACCGCGCGGCCGCCGCTCTTCGCTCCTCCACCCGCATCCGCCTCGCTCCCCTCGTCGGCGTCCCCGTCGCCCAGGCGCACGCGCCCGAGGCGATACTCCCCGCCCTGTCCGCCCATCTCCACGGAGACGGACAGGCCCTGCACTCGCTCCTCTTCGGCCCGCCGCCCAGCGACGACACGGCCCTTATCGCCCTTGCCGACCAACTCGACGCCCTCGAAAGAGAGGTACGCCGTCCATGATGGACCCGACCACTGACAACGCCGGGTACACCGGGGACCCGGGCAAGGCCCGAGCCTCCCTGGAAGCCCTGCGCGCCGAGATCGCCAAAGCCGTGGTCGGCCAGGATCCCGCCGTGACCGGCCTCGTCGTCGCCCTTCTCTGCCGCGGACATGTACTACTAGAAGGAGTCCCCGGAGTCGCCAAAACGTTGCTCGTCCGCGCCCTCGCGTCTGCACTCGAACTCGACACGAAGCGCGTGCAGTTCACTCCCGACCTGATGCCGAGCGACATCACGGGCTCCCTGGTCTACGACGCCCGCACCGCCGAGTTCTCCTTCCAGCCAGGCCCGGTCTTCACCAACCTCCTCCTCGCCGACGAGATCAACCGCACGCCCCCGAAGACCCAGTCGTCCCTTCTGGAAGCCATGGAAGAACGCCAGGTCACGGTCGACGGCACACCGCGCCCACTCCCCGACCCGTTCCTGGTCGCCGCGACCCAGAACCCGGTCGAGTACGAGGGCACGTACCCCCTCCCCGAAGCCCAACTGGACCGTTTCCTCCTCAAACTGACGATCCCTCTGCCCTCCCGCCAGGACGAGATCGACGTCCTCACCCGCCACGCCGAGGGCTTCAACCCGCGCGACCTGCGTGCCGCCGGCGTACGCCCGGTGGCCGGCCCTGCCGACCTGGAAGCCGCCCGTACAGCCGTCGCCAAAACGACGATCTCGCCGGAAATCACCGCCTACGTGGTGGACATCTGCCGGGCCACCCGCGAATCCCCGTCCCTCACCCTGGGCGTATCCCCACGCGGCGCCACGGCCCTCCTGGCCACCTCGCGCGCCTGGGCATGGCTCACGGGCCGCGACTACGTCATCCCTGACGACGTCAAGGCTCTGGCCCTCCCCACCCTCCGCCACCGCGTACAACTCCGCCCCGAGGCAGAGATGGAAGGCGTCACGGCCGACTCCGTCATCAACGCGATCCTCGCCCACGTCCCCGTACCACGCTGATGGCACTCACCGGACGCGCCGCGCTCCTCGCGGCCCTCGGCTCCCTCCCGGTCGGCATTTGGGACCCCAGCTGGACGGGCATCCTCGCCGTGAACGCTCCCCTGGCCGTGGCCTGCGCCTGCGACTTCGCCCTCGCAGCGCCTGTGCGACGCCTCGGCCTGACCCGCTCCGGCGATACATCCGTACGCCTCGGCGAGGCCGCAGACGTGACCCTCACCGTCACCAACCCGTCCCGCCGCCTCCTCAGGGCCCGCCTGCGCGATGCCTGGCCCCCCAGCAGCTGGCAGCCCGGAACCGAGGTGGTCGCCTCCCGCCACCGCCTGACGGTTCCCGCCGGCGAACGCCGCCGCGCCACCACCCGCCTACGCCCCACCCGCCGCGGCGACCGCCAAGCGGATCGCGTCACGATCCGCTCGTACGGCCCTCTCGGCCTGTTCTCCCGCCAGGGCACCCACAAAGTCCCGTGGACGGTACGCGTCCTGCCCCCCTTCACCAGCCGCAAGCACCTCCCCTCGAAACTCGCCCGCCTGCGCGAGCTCGACGGCCGCACCAGCGTGCTCACTCGCGGCGAGGGGACAGAGTTCGACAGCCTGCGCGAGTACGTCCCCGGCGACGACACCCGCTCCATCGACTGGCGCGCAACGGCCCGCCAGTCCACGGTCGCCGTACGGACTTGGCGTCCTGAACGCGACCGCCACATCCTCCTCGTGCTGGACACCGGCCGCACTTCTGCAGGCCGAGTGGGCGATGCCCCACGCCTTGACGCCTCCATGGACGCGGCCCTGCTCCTGGCGGTACTCGCCTCCCGCGCCGGCGACCGTGTGGATCTACTCGCCTACGACCGCCGGGTACGCGCCCTCGTCCAAGGCCGGACGGCCCGCGACGTCCTCCCGTCCCTGGTCAACGCAATGGCCACGCTCGAACCCGAACTGGTCGAACTCGACGCCCGAGGCCTGACAGCGACCGCACTCCGCACGGCCCCCCGCCGTTCCCTCATCGTGCTGCTCACAAGCCTCGACACAGCCCCCGTGGAAGAAGGTCTGCTTCCCGTCCTCTCCCAACTCACCCAGCGCCACACGGTCCTGGTGGCATCGGTGGCGGATCCATACATCGCCCGTATGGCGAAGGCTCGTGGAAACACCGAGGCCCTCTACGAGGCTGCAGCCGCAGCCCAGGCCCAGAGCGAACGCCACCGCACCGCTGAGCAACTCCGCCGTCACGGGGTCGCGGTGGTCGACGAAACTCCGGACGAGCTGGCGCCGGCACTTGCGGATGCATATCTGGCCCTGAAGACAGCGGGACGTCTGTAGTCCGAGGAGGGCTCTCTCTGAAGGGCCCAAAACATAGTCTCTGAAATGCAGAAAACCCCCGGACCGGTATCCCCGGCCGGGGGTTTTCTCAATGATTGTTCGGCGGCGTCCTACTCTCCCACAGGGTCCCCCCTGCAGTACCATCGGCGCT
>Ga0307512_10003786_pt1 | contig 17098 bp, 18 predicted proteins | sample 14_EM_MG_FD_200267 | JGI IMG/M metagenome (GOLD analysis project Ga0307512, IMG submission 200267) | Populus trichocarpa ectomycorrhiza microbial communities from riparian zone in the Pacific Northwest, United States - 14_EM | ecosystem: Host-associated > Plants > Roots > Unclassified | place...
ACACTCAGCCGAGATTCTTGGCATCACGTACGACGTCTGTCGATACGTAAACGAGGGGCTGTTACCTTTCGAGGAACATATCGATACGAACCATATACACGATCAGGAGGAAAACGGGGATTGTTTTCAGAGGGAGCTCTTGTATAAGGACAAGAGGTTGAGTCTTAGGATAAGACGAGGAAAGAAAAAGAAGTTTAGTTAGGCGGCTGTATTTAAGTTAATAAATGTTTTATTGAAACATGGCTTAATACCCCCGTAACACTGGGATTGTGTTTAAAGGTGAGAGGGTGGAGTACCCGCCAGAGTACCTCACTCAGCACCTCTTGGTTTGTGTGTTGCTGCTCATCCAGCCGCTTCTGAGGAATAATGCGGTTCTTGATTGGAATCGGCAGGAGAGCAACCATCACGATGCTGTGCGTTGAGGGAATCTGGCTGATCTTCGAAGCTAGATTGCCAATTGTCATATATACAGGCCACTCTTTCTTGTCGCCAGCAAAATTCGAGAGATGTGTTCCGTCGGACATGAAGATCAAAGGAACCACTGTATCCCCCACTCTGAGCGTTGCCTAAATGTCGATTAGCACGTTATTATCCTGGAGTATCTCTCCTTCCCTGTGTCACCCAAGACCTGTCCGCAGTGTGCATTTCGGTATAGAGGCGTTCTGGTGGCGTATCGCTGTTAAAGCAATGCTGAGAGGCGTAAATATGCTGCTCGGCGTACGCTGGCCGCCGCATCAACCAGCGCATCCTTGTGATGATGTCCCGACTCCAGTATTCGATAGGGCGTTCGTGATTGTCATTTCATTTCATATCCTCGCGAGTGTGTAGTTCCCACTCCCCGAGAGCCAGACTATCTGGCATGCTAGTCACGAGCTTCTGGACGCCATCCCCGTTTTTGAATCATCGGAAATGCCGAGCGGTGTTTTCCTCCTTCAGAATGTTGTCATAGTACATCTTCAAGTCGTGATTGTTGATCCCACATTGGATATATTTGTACTCTTCACGCGTCGCGAACTGGTAGGATCGATCGTTTTGTAGGCTCGTCTCAAAGAAACCCTGAGCGTCGCGTTCTGGTGGCTCAGCAATAAAATGGCTCAGTGGAGCACCGGCACCGGGGTATGATTCAGTCCGGGGCCGAGGAGGTGGCGGTAGTTGAGACTCTGAGCCTGCGATGTTTCCAATGTGCTCGGGGTAAGGAAACGCATCCACGTCTTTGACTGAATCTTGATAGCGTTGAATTCATGTCCCTGAGTGGGTTCAATTCGTCGGGGCACGCTACAAACTGTCAGATTCTTCTAGCATGCAATTTGAAGGTGTTTAGGATGGTGTAATTTGATATATTTAAGTTGCCAGCTGTCTGAGGTGAACTTCTTTCGGCATGAAATTTCGGGGCAACAGAAATGGGTCTTCTCTGGCATTGACAACGACACACGAGGAGTGGAGTATTCACTGTAGAATGGGACGAAAGTTGGTGCTGGGTCTGAGCAGTCTGGTGTGGGTATATGCTCACGATACTTGAGTGATTTATTGAACCTCAACACCATCACAAGGAGATTCCTTACACGCCAGGAGTTGGAAAAACACTGCATGTGCAATGTCCCATAATACTATGAATGAATAATAATTAAACCTTGAGCAATCCAGAACCCTCGCAACTCGTGTAATAATCAATGCCTGAGATGACTGGATTTGAACAAAGGACACGAAAGAGCCCACAACCCTAACCCAAACGAACAAAACACCTCCATGCGTGCCTTAATCAGTGCCTGAGATGAATAGATTACAGCAAAGGAAACTCACAAGACAAGAACCCGACCCTAACCTGAATGCACACCTCTGCTGCAACGCAAGGACTGGTTCACCCATCGCCTACCGAGCCATCCGGGCGCGCCTCAGTGAGAGCGACATCGGGGAGAGGAACATTGGGGAGAGGGACATCCAGAAGAGAGACAACCAGGAGAGGGACATCCGGGAGACGGACATCGGGAAACTGTCGCCACCTGCCGATTCACCCAGCAGCTGCCGCTCCACATCGACATACGAGGTGTTTCTAGCTGTCTCAGCTCCTCCCAGAGTTAGCGCTACTGGGCGAGGTTTTTGCAGTGTCACAAGCCCCAAAGACTCCGGCCCACTGAGGGTATGAGTCTCCAGAGTTCGTGGTTGTGGGCGAGGCTCCGGGGTTTGTGGCCGTGGGGCAGGCAGCGGAGGTTGTGGCCGAGCATCGTCAGTTGATGTATTTGCCATCTCTCCCTGGCCAATTGTCCGAGGATCTTTGCCATTATCCTCATCCTCATCCACATCCTCCTCCTCATCCTCATTCACCTCCTCTTCCTCCTTCTAATCTTCCTCCTCTTAATCTTCCTCATCTTCACAGTCCCTTTCCATATCCACATCGCTGGCTGAATCAACGCTGTCCGGTGCGTCCACGTCATCCTCCATGCTCATATCCACATCACAATCCCTTTCTCAGTCATATTCACCGTCCGACTCTGTAGAGTTGGTATCATCATCTGAGAACATTGACACGGCCGGCAATGCTTCCGGCTCATAATACACCCGCTCTAGTTAGCCCTCCGTGTCCGAGTCTGCCTCTGACATTTCCTTCCGCAACAGCAAAGCAACGGCACGAGAGATATCATCTCCCCCTGGGGTTTGTTTAACAATACCTTTCCATTTACCATTTCCCTTCATCTTCCACTTCCTTTTCCCCTTCCCGTCCTCAGTCGCCTTCCCTTTCCCCTTCCCCTTGTTTGTTCCCTTCCCTTTCCCAGTCCCGGACTCACCACCCTGCGTGTCCTCCTCACCCTCAGCGTCGTGATTGTCATTGCCATGGCCAGGATGGCTCCCTCCACTGCTCGGCACTTCGGGATCCGCCCAGTTCTCATCATCATCATCCTCAACGAGTATCCCATCCCAATTCTGTGGTCTAACGGCCAGGAAGTCGCCTGGTTCGTACTGCTGCCAGCTTGGCGGCTCAATCTTTGCCCTGAGTTCATCGCTACGATACCTAAAGGAACGCTCACCGGTGCGTATAATCTTCCCCGAGCTCGTTGTCTGCGGATTGGAGCAATCGACGTCATCCCCGAAGGCATCAGGGTTGTTCCACCTCCAATTGTTCATTTGGTCGTGGGTTTTGTCAAACATTTGCCCCATATATGAGCGGAAGGCTGCCCAGCACTCCCGAAATGGCGAACTCCTGGCCCTGCGGTGCGGCCACATCAGCTGGAATGGTGAAAAGTGGCCATTCATGACTGGATCAAGAATAATTGTATCATACAAGAGGTCCCATGCCCTGTCGTGCTTTACTGCGCAAACATTGAATATCCGTATGAGTCCACGGATGTGTCCCGAGATGAATCCCATCTTCCGGTCCCGATCCAACGACAAGCGTCAATATTCAACCCATGTCGGCATCTTTGCCCTCGCCTTCCCCTTTCCTTTGCTGCTGCCCTTTGGTGCCATCATTGTGAGTTCAAAATGAATCTACATCGGAAACGTTAGCATTAAGACACAATTGCATGTAGTGGAAGGAAGCCCAGAAGGAAAGTACAAAGTTGTGTAGGTTATCGGCTGTGTTTTGGAACGAGAGGCGTTGTTTTGTGCAAGTCATGTGATGTCGAGATCAGGATGCTGTCGGTGTGTATAATACTGGAGGAAAAGAGAAAGGAGGTGTAGGCGGGCAGAAGGGATATATATACTGGAGTTTGGGCAATTTCTTGGTTCAACTTGTGAGTTTTGTTGGTTAATGAACATAAAACGGCCCAGCCTTCATCTTGCACAACCACAAGGAATCTCATGAATGACAAGCCTAGAGACGAGATTTCATACTCGCGAAGAGGACAGTTTACAACGCTGGGCGTTGTGTTTGCATCACACATCATTTTTAACGCTCATACCTTGTGCATCTCGGAGCAAACTGAGTTGTTCTCAGGTTGTCCCAACTGTCCAACCATCCACCACGGCTGCCAACGCCTAGCAGTGGAAGCAGCATGCACAACTGGTGTCATAGGATAGAGATTACGTCATTGTTCACTCTGCAATGCTTTTAGCTCTACCAAAGGGGGATTTCCGCCAGGAAGTTGAAGATATACGCAATCGATGGTTCGAAGTCGTGTGCCAAGAACAAGTGCACTACGATGATGATCGCGCCAAGAAGGCATAAACACCCTTCAAGCGGTGCAAATGGACCTTCAGACGTTGCTGTAATAGTGAATATCAATGCTGAGTTTGATGTGAGATTAATCTGATGGCAGATGACCCCAGAATGGAATGCTTTTGAAGGGATCTCGTCCCCGAGTATTGTCACAGTTTAGAGTCTGGTGCGGTCTACACTGCGCATTCCTTTTTTGTTGAATCCCTCCATGGTCGCTCAAATGGACGTCTCCCTCGCCTGCCATTGCATATGCATGCAGAAGAAATTATTCCTACAGTCTTAACATCAAACATCCATATCGGATGATGCCTTCCCAAAGCCGTCACCCTGTCACGTCTCCAGTCGTACGAAATGTTCGAAGTCTTGATATGTTACGGGGGTTCTTAATCCCAATAATCAATACAACATTTATTGAATTAAGTACAGCCGCCTATCTAAGAAACTCTTTCCTCGTCTTATCCTAAGACTCAACCCCTTGCACCTGTAGCAAGAGCAGCCAATCTGTAACGGCGCCAACAACCGTCTCCTAGGTGTACGTATACAGCGTCTGCTCGCTGTATGACTACTCCTCGGAATACTCCTCGAATGGTAACAGCCCCGTGCGAAGATATCTCAACACCAGGTAATCGATATTCTCGAGTTCGCAAAAACGTAACACCACTCGATAAGTGTGGGTTATATGTTGCTCTTCCAAACTGAAGAGAAGGTTGCCGAATGACTCGACAATTTGATGTAGTGCGTACTCGGATTGTGTGTATCTGTGTCCAGGCATAAAAGGCGTAATCACGCGTTGACACTATTTCGTGGGAGGAAATCTTGAATAGAGTAATAGATAGAATTCTTAATAATATTTCAAGGTCTTCTTCGGTGTTCTGAATCTTGTCTTGTTGGTTGATGCTCTTTAATCCTCCGAACAACACCATCTCTTTATAGTCGTCTTCGGGGGTCTGGTAAACGCATACTTCGACGCGATGACTACAGGTATCTTGATAGCGTTATCGCGGTCGCGCGTTTAGTGCGCCCGGTGATAAGTGCCACGCTTCCCAATTGGTTATCGTGTTCATGCAACGTGGTTTCAAAGCATTACGCTCCTGATAAGAATCAGGCCATCCGTCGCATGATATCATATCATACGTTGCATTATTTCTTTTTTAATTTATGACATCTTACTACCTGATCGCGACAGTAGTTGGTACGTCTGCCAACAAATTAGTTGGCAGCGCTTATCGCAGTTTAATGCCTCACCCTTTAAGGCTATTTGGCCTGCGTCATAGAATTAATTGGTGACCAGCCAATACTATGGCAACGCAGAACTTGACGCGTAAGCTCGTATCGAATACGAGTCTTACATTGCAATGCATACTAACTCAAATCAATGAGCAGGGTTGCTTCAGGCCTCTTATCTTAAGCCAACGTCATAATTCCCTCGGTTACGTCATGCTTAGGCCGAGACTGTTCTCTTTGACCGGAGAGTACCATGATGAACCTTATTGCCTGAGGCAATAAGTCATGGGTCCCGCTTACTTGCATATTGACTATCAACTGCTGCGTTTGTGTGTCGGAGTAATCTCCAGTCCAATCAAACAATCCCGCTAGTATCTAGGAAATGAACGTGGCTGAAAACAATGCGCTCGGCAGGAGTTACCTCCTTTCGATCTGGCTCCATTGTTGCATCATCAAATAAGAATTACCGTAGTATGTATTCTTTCAATGCATCTGCTAAGCAACTACTTGCTTATTCAATCGACGCGCAACTCTTATGAATCCCCGCTAAAGGACGTAAGACTGACTGCTTGCTTGTCATGAATGGTTTTGCACTTGTCTCGTGACTAGACCGAGAGTAACTCCGTGACAAGTATTCAATTAGACTTAACAAGTATCATTATCGCTGTTAAGGGAGAACCCCTAACATGATAATCGTCAGAATCACGCAAAGCATGGGCCTTCGGGGAATTCTCAACTTCCCCCTGCAAATAGACTCATTTCCGTACTGGCTGGCGAAAACGATTCCTCTCAAGCAGGGAGTTCCGTAGCCTCTACAATCCAAGGTCAGAACGCCACCCCCTTATCTTCCCTTAACAATTCTCGCGTTACAGATATCACCCCGTCCGCGACTCTGTCACGGTCTATGATTTCTCCAACCACCATGCCGGGTACAAGCAGTCATAACACACCAGCACCCAGCAGAACCTCACAGAGAGACTCACTGTGTTGCATTGTATCCAGCCCCACATGCGGCATTGCTAGCACTCCCACTCCTCTCAGCGGCCTTGAAAACGTTCCTAAGCCCATCCCTAATCCAGAATCCCGCACAATCATTTCAAATCCACTGCGAACTCGAGCTACAGACACGAACCAGTGACAGAGGCAGTGGCAATTGCAAACGCAGGTGGTGTCTACACCTCGATCCGTAGTCTCCAGCAGTTGCAGTGTCCATCTCTTTGGTCACTCCGACATGACACGTCTTGTATTTGCAATGGGCAGTCTCCTGGAGCTCTACATGTGAAACAGACGGCCGTTTATGAGTGCAAGCGACTTGGAGATGGTATGTTATGCAATGCGACTCATTGTGAAAGCATCAGCTGAAGCCCCACACTGGCAGATAATAGAAACGTACTGGAACACCGCAATGCAGCAGAACAACATTTCGTCCAAAGCATTTGAGGCACGCACAAAGGAGATCTTGAAAGAGGTATGCTGAAGCAACGGCCCACGGTGGATATTACACACTCACACCGGTACCTGGTTCGCGCACCAGTTGATAAGGTTAGATCCCATTTTATTCAATCAGCAAGGGACAATAGAGCAGAGCTATGTGATCTCGACCACTTTGAATCCAACGCAGAGCGTTTGGAATTCATTGATTGCCTTCTGGCAGGCAATAAGTATCTTTTTCCTGTAGCAGAGTGTGTGGAAGGTGGTGTATGCGGTCCAAATCCAACGCATAGAGTGTCGAAAGCTGCTAACAAATGGCCAGCATCCACTTGACTTCCTGGCGGAAGCAATCGCGGGGAATATCTACATCAAATTTTATCATTGGGCGAATAACTGTGGTCAGTATGCTGATGGATTTTATAATTCCATGATTGAAGACAAAGATGGTCATAAACCCTCGCCACTGATCATGTTTACCTGCACCGCATTGTGCCATGCTCTCCTGCAGTGGCAAAAGAACAAAGTCATTCATCCGAAAGCTTCCCAGTCAAAGCTGAAAGAGGACAGACCTGATCGCTCGAACTACTTCAATTACAAGAATGTCCGTGGTCAGAACGCATCCTGCTGCACTGCAACGGGTCCCAAGTTGGTAACCTCCCCGGGCGTTGCAGACACATAGGCATTCTTGATGAATTCCTGGAACACACTACCGGAGAGCAACCACCTGAGGGTGTATAACAACCCTCTTGCTACGGTCAAGGGTCAGATCCGACAGGCGGAGAACCCAACGCCTGCCACGGTGATCAGCGTGGCAGCAGCGCATGTTGACAATACTATTCGTCTTGAGTATTTCCCCTCCGAAGTGGCACTTGAGGAGCCTGAGATCAGTAGCAGTGACCCAAACATCCCGATAGACAACAATTTCACGGATGACAAACTTCATTTCGGGATACCAGGGGGCAGCGGGGTATATGAAGACGAAAGTGATGAAAGCACCGTGTGCGATGCCATCCTAACCGCCAGCCGGTGACGACGGCACGTGACTGAACTCGAGAGGTTTGACCTGGGAACCAGTGATGTCTACGGGTATGAGGGTAAGGATGGCGATGATGGGCATGCGGATGAGGAGAAAGAAGCATCGCAAGCCGATGATGGATTAACGCAGAATGTGGAGGACTAAGGGCATAGTACTAGAGAGTGTGAAGATTAGACTGTATATTTCAGACCTGTAAAATACGATAATGGCGAAGCAACTGCTGCAGCAAGCGATGTATCCGAAGCGAAGACTGCATTGCAATATGTGAAGAAATCTCAAAGCTAGACATATGTGGGGTGAGTGTGGCATCCGATATATAACAATAGCGGAGAGGTAAAATGTGGCTATCGGCCGAAGACAGGCATAAACATCGCCATGGGCTGCGTAAATGGCTACAGCATAACTGCAGCCCTTGCGAAGTGAGTCATACACGTGTCGTTCGGATGGTGTGTATACCTGGTGCAAAGTAATCGAGGTAAGTATGCAACGCGACCCGTCGCCAGGGTGATGGGAAGCGTGTAATTCTCTGTCAGAGGTTGTGAGGTTCCATCAGAGCCATCAGAGCCGTCCGGAACACCCGGGTGTTTCAGACGGAACTGGCGTTGTTGCTGATGTTCCACTACCAAAGAAATGGAGCTGTGCGGATACTGTCATTGCACACACTTCACTTCCAAATCTGCGGCATCCAGCCGGGGCCATCGCACCACCATTGCTCAAGGGCCGAAAGTCAACCATCAACATATTACGCGAGTCTGATGTTGCGCCCACCCAGGCTCTCCCACTTCCCAAGACTGCTGGAGACCAGAATGGTCCTCAACCAAAGGCCGGCGGAGATCACAACATTCCTCAACACCACAAGGCGACTTTTGAGACTGCGAAAACGATTCATGGAGGAAATCGTATTCACAAAGACTCACTGGCCAATCATTTCTGATGAGAAGTACTCGATGGTTGACGAAGATTGGAAACTCGCGATTGACGCCCAGGATCATCAGCGAGCATTGGCAGGTGCTCCTGTTGGTACTCCATCTGTGTGTCGATTGCCCAGTGGTCCATCTCGTAAAATAGATGCGCAAACCCGAGAAGCTGTAAGTGTATATTCTGGTTACTAGTCCTCGATTGGAGTTATGATGATACTAAACCCCAGAAATATACATAGATAAAACTAATGATTAGTACAATTCGAGGGCGTTTGGCAGATGGAGCACGTTGAACTATTGTCCGTAGTTACCGGTTGGATTTAGAATCAGAGACTGAGCTTCGAATTCAAGTTAGGGAGCTCCTGTTTGTCGATGCCTATCTCTCGAAGGCCATCTATGATAAGAAATTGTGGTACATGCTGTTACGTGTCTCGAAGTCTAAGAGATGGACGAAAGAGAAGGGACCTGTTGAAAGCAGAATAAACCACATTCTGCAGTAACAAACGATAAACGATATGATGTTGACGAACGATAAACAATTAAACGATATGACGTTGATAAACGATAAACAACATAAGTTGGCAAAATTAAAAATGGAATTAAAGAGATGTATACTTGTGTTATGCAGGAGCTGTTGCTGGCAAAATTATAAAAGTCGAAGGGAATATAGCGGCCTGTAGTGATACAGAGTGTTCGCCCCTTGAGATTAGCAAGTTCACTTCTTAAGACGGAGCAATCTTTGGGTCACCGATTCTAGCGAAGGAGGTGATGTTAGGGGTTCTCCCTTAACAGAGTATATGTAACCTGAGATAACCAATGATGGGTACTTATCAATGGACTCCGGTTCATCTGATATGCATAATGCCTACCCTAGGCATCCTCAGAACTTTCAGTCATAATATCCTTTAGCGGGGATAGAGTGGTACTTGTCTCAATTGGATAGAGGTGTCTCTACCTCTAGCGGATTCATTGAAAGGGCAATACTGAGGTAGTCCTGATTTGATGATGCAATAACACTGCCAGATCGAAAGGGGTAAAACCCTGCCGAGCGTGTTGTTTTCAACCAGATTCATTTCTTATTAAGCGGGATTATGTTTGATTCGACTGGAGATTACTCCGACTCACAATCATGGCAATCGTTAGCCACTAAGCTATTAAGTGGGATCTTGAGTCTAAGACTCTCATGCGAGATTAGACACTGAGCACTCCCCGGTCAAAGAGAGTGGTCTCGGCCTAAGGTAGGGCGTGATTGAGGGATTTTGACATTGGCTGTTGATATGAGGCCTAAAGCATCCCCGCACATTGAATTGTAATGGTATGGCAACTGCAAGAGTACGACTTGCCAAAAAAGCATGCCTGCGTATACGTGTCAATTAATCTATATCGGCATAGTGGTGGTTGGCCACCACGTAAACCTATGATGCAATCGTACTACAGTATTGATCAGCACAAAGGCACTGTTCACTATGTGAGCAGTGTTCCCGATTACCGAATCATACGAATGTGAGATGTCCAAGTTGATGTTATGATCTGATATATGATATCGTGCAAGTATGGCCTGATTCTTATCTGGAGTGTAATGCTTTAATACCTCACTTGCATGAACACGATAACCTTGGGGAATTCGTGGCAATCTCTCCCATGCGCATTCTAGTATGACTTACTTTAACATGCATGTGTATGTGTAAGAATGTAAGATGCAAAGCACATTGCTATCACGATCATGGAAGACGAAGAATGGGTGCGCATGCTTAACACCCGAGAAGCTTCTACATAAGAGATCACATTGTTCCAACAATGTGAAGGACAAGCTCCAGTAGCAAAAGAAAACAGCTATACCTACCAGCGAAAGAAAACCGTTATTGATTATTGAGTTTTTATGATAACTATACCTTCCTATTATTATACATAAAATCTATTAGCTTTGTGTTGCGGCAGCCCCGCACCATTTGTTAAGTATTGTTATAAATAACCTTAACCTTTGAAAACAACAACGACATTATAGTATACGCATTTGAGAAAATCATCCGTTACGCCAGAGAGAATCGATATATCTTTGTGGCACAAAGTATTTGGTGGATAGTTTCCGTTATTGGTCTTACGGAAGGATTAGTTGTGTATATTGATAATCCATGGTTAGGAGAGATTAAGGAATCAGTTCGTACGTCCGTTGATGACCAACTTGACACTAAAGCAATTACTACCTCTCCGGATATTCAAGACCGCTTGAATATTAATCCTGAAGGAAGTCGAATCCATCCTGATAGGATATCTCAAGTCGATTATACAATCAACTACAATTACAAATTTGAGCATAGTGATTCTGAATTAGGATGGGCTACAGGAATTGTAAAGGAAACCAAGGAATTCGTTAGTCAATCCCAGAAGGAAAGGAAAAATATTTTTCAAAGAAAACCTGATCCACTATCACGCACATGATCAGGAGAAGTACCAGCAAGATCGTTATTTCGCAAACAGAGGAATCGTTTACAGGCAATTCCGAAGGATACTGTTGCTGCATACTTCCTCGAGAGGAAATAGGATCTACGGCCGCGCATTTAGTACTTATTTAGAAGTATCTTTAGGTACAACTAAGTATAGGTACTTAGGTGAAAGCACCCCCGTAACACACGCGGATGGAAGTGCTTGACTTAATCTATCATCAGTTTTTCTTCACCACCAACAGCTTGGGGCGACAACCCACCACATCGCAGTTCTTGCAACCACACACACTGTGGACATCAGCACTTGATGCCGCAGCTATTCATTGTGTGCTGTCTGAGTATGCCACTGGAACGAAAGTTACAGTTATGTTTTCTCAAGATGAATATCAAGGTAAATGTTGCCCTTCCACGGTGATAGATTGTATTACTGCAGAAGCCACTCCGCCACTCATCAATTACACATGGTGGGCTGCTTCATACCCCACCTCCCGAATGATGCTCCTACGCTAGAATAGGTGCACCTCAATCTGGATTGGCGCTTCAATGTTTCATTCTGCACTCCTCAATCCCCTCTCCGACCTCGATTTGGAGCACCTCTATTCCATTCCAGACCCTGAACATTCCTCCCCATTGCAAGATGCTCAGCATGGATGGCTGCTCCGCTGGTTAGGTGCTCCTCAACCCCCGTTGGCCCTCCTTGGCCCGGCTTTGCTCCCTTCCATTACATTCCGCACACCCCCATCAACATCAGCACTCCCCTTGCCCACCCTGCACTCCATATCAGGCACTCCTTATTTGCTGGTGGCACACCTCATTTTCCTCCGAATTCATCATATTGCATTTCAACCTCCATTTTAATTCGCTGCGAGCTAACATCTCAATTCCAACCTTTTAAACATCACAAATCGAGCCAAACGACATTGCAATTCAATTTCACCCACTCGCCAGGCTGGAATTATTCCGAAATACAAGCAGCACCTCCAGTTTCTTTGCGCCTTTGATGAATTGTGTGTTCCTGCGTTTGTCGGCCCTGATGAGATGGGAGATTGAGTGGATGACATTGAGATTAAGTTCGATTGATATCATTCCGATCGCTTAGTCAGGTTATTGTTTTGGTTTTTCCTGCTTTCAATTTTTGAATCAATCGGCATTTTCTTTGGTTCCCCTTAATGTAGCGATGCAAACAATAGAATGTTGAATGAGATGCTGGGTACTATAGTATGATTTGGAAGTTGATAATGAACAATAATCTATGCATCATACATGGAGGGAATTCTTATTGCTCAGGGTACATCCAGAGAATCTCAGATAACGCCTGCAGTCCTTCCAATGAATATCCATGAGTACCCAGGCATCTCTCAGAGTTAGTTTGCGATTCCCGCATTGGTTGGGCAACAGTCCCAGGTGATCCCAAACTTATCACAACCGCTCCCATAGTGCTCCCGTACCAGTCATCAGAGGTCCCAGTTACTCCGATGGCCTGCCGGAATGCCCTCCAAGGGTCTGATTCTCTCCTGACATTGACACTTCTAAGTTTACACTCCGCCTCCTCTCACACACTCCTGGAGGCTCCCAGCGACTAAATTACATTTTGCTGATGCAGAGCAGCAGGATGTGAGCGCTGTGCCAAATTTTCCCGGATTGATTTGGCCGACACAGAAGTCAAAGAGACAGGCTGAAAAAGTGTTGATGACTGTCAATGCAATTGAAACGAGGAGGAATAAGGGAGTGGAGAAAAAGTAAGACAGAATGCGACAATGTTTCATCAGCTTCTTTATGTACTTCGCCATGGGTTTTAGATAGAGATATATTAGGGGTAAATAGTACGCAGTAGCATGTGAATATCCGTTGATACACAGATGTATAGCAGGCGCAACGAAGCTTTTGGGAAGATACCTAAATTTCCGTCGTGTGAGAGTGAACAGTGCAAGAATCTTAGTGAGCTCGGCTTTGCCACAGGGCCAAGTCCTAATCTGTGAGAAAGACTACCAATAAGTTCAAATCATGATGAAAACAATTATCGATGGAAGCAGATGCTGAATGTATAATACATTACAATGGGCGTCAACGGAGTGTCAACGATGTGTGGTTTTGTAAGTATGGTAATTACACTCTGAATTGGTCGCTCTTATGCATAACCGATGTATTGGCAGCTGTTATAGGCAAAAGAGACAGCAACACGGTCACCACCCCATTCTGAGAATTGGCATCAACGGAGCGTCAACAATATTTGGCTTCACATCTTGGATAATGTATGTTGCGATTGGTTGCCGGCATCCATTCATCAGATATTGGCAGCCTTTACTGGGAAGAACTACAGCAACATGCTCCCTGACGCATCCTGAGAATGAGCGTCAATGGAGCGTCGATGATTTGTGGTTTTGTAAGTCCGGTAATTACACAGTGATTTGGTCACTCTTATGCATAACCGACGTATTGGCAGCTTTTATTGGCAAAAGAGACAGCAACACGGTCACCGCCCCATTCTGGGAATGAGCGTCAATGCAGCTTCAACGATTTGTGGTTTTGGAAGTATAGTAATTACACAGTGATTTGGTCGCTCTTATGCATAACTGATGTATTGGCAGCGTTTGTAGGCAAAAGAGACAGCAACACGGTCACCGCCTGATTCTGAGAATGAGCGTCAAAGGAGCATCAACGATGTATGGTTTTGTAAGTACGGTAATTACGCAGTGATTTGGTTGGTCTTATGCATAATCGATGTATTGGCTGCTTTTATAGGGAGAAGAGACAGCAACATGGTCACCGCCCCATTCTGAGAATAAACGACAACGTAGCGTCAACAATTTTCATCTTCGCATATAGGATAATTCATGTTCCGATTGGTTGCAGACATCCATTTATCACATATTGGCAGCCTTTACTGGGAAAAACAACAGCGACATGCTCCCTGTCACATCCTGAAAATGAGCGTCAACGGAGCGTCAACAGTTTTAGTTGTTTCATTCTTGGTAATCAAGGCATCGCGCAAATCTTCCTGGTCATAACGGAATTATTGACCGCTCTGATACGCAAAAATACAATCTATCAAAGGTAAAACACCGATTCCAAAATAATGGATATTGCAAGCTGCAAAGCATGCAAAAACATATCCTTGGTTGTTGAAAACGCGATTTCCATAAGATACTATTAACATACTGCAAAAACAAGTGGCTTAATCGAATCTATGGATGGACCTGCTGGGTGACCTGCTAACAACCCGCCCAATTCAGATGGGTTGGGAGTTTACCATCGAACCGTACCCGAGTTGACGGTTCGGGTTTATTGACAACCCGGACCACCAATTTGGCAGAGGTTCGGTTTCGACCCGGACCCGGACCCGGACCCAAAGTGACGGTCTGGAACCGTTGCTAACACTAGTGATGACTGCCCAGATTCATAGTTGGTGGTATGAGAAAGTCATCAGGATTGATCCAGCGCGGAGATACTCAGACTATCCACATGCCAACATTTTGGTGGTAAATGAATCATCTTAACAATTGCTTTCATCGCTGACATTGTTTATCAGGCTCTCGCACAGATTTCTTGCTCCCGTTCAGCGATGGTATGCTGCTGCCAGACTTCAATCGACTCAATCTATGGATATTGAATAATCTTGCCTACAGCGATCCTAAAACTGGTAGCCAAGCAATTGCACAAGCCCAGGGTTACATGCACCACAAATGTTCGTGACGGAAGTTCGTTGTTCCCTTCTTGTTCAATCATTGTCATGAAGAGAAAATTGGATGTTCAAGTTTCGATTTGCAGTGACTGAAATTGTGGATCATATTCACCGGATACTCTTCTGCGGCATACAATAAATTGGAACGAAAGATACATCATTGATTGAAAACATCACCCTAACATTCATTACCCTCACCGTGACCGCCATCCGCCATTGTCAGTCCCCATGGACCTGAGGTCAGTTTAGGGTCCATACAGAGTTTGGCCAGAGAGGTTGAGCACAACGTAAGTGCGATACAACAAACCTTGATCACGTGGTTAACAATGCATTCCCAGATGTATTTTGTCACCTTGGCGCAGATATTCAATCTTCCTCACCCGAGGTTCAAGCCAAAATGATGGCCAATATCCGCAGCATGATTCGCTGAAGAATTCACTCAACCGGTACGGACCCAGTAATGGCACAACCTAACATTGATCAGGGCAGCTTTGATGAGGACTTGTTTGATTATGTCCCGGAGGAGCTGATAGAGCAGCCCCACTATTCTTTCACTCATCTCCGCAGAAGGAGTTGTGCCGGCTCGAGAGTATCTTAATCGAAGTATCCTCTCAACCACCATGCTATGGGGCTGATCCTCAGACTCGCTTCAGACATCAATGTATCATCTTGCCTACTTGCCGATCAACCACTTGCTTTGACAATGGTACTAGGATTAACCAAATAAAAAGAAATGATAGAAATATCCATGATATTGAACTGAGGATGAATGTACAACTCTGGACTTCAAGAGAGAAGTATTCTCATTGACTTCAATGCAGAACTAATACATAATACACGGGTATAAGGTTAAGGCTTAACCTCCAGGTCGAGCAGGTCAATAGGTATCCGTTGATTGATTCTATTGGTGATAGTATGTTATCGATGTCATTCCTCCATGTCGGTACTGCTGATTGTATATCAGACAATTCACACCCTTAATAATCATAAGACAGCCAAAGCTGGCTTCGGAGTTCACACACATAACTACGTCATGATCATTTGCCTCTACCATTCATAATCGAGTTCTAACTCACAGGAGTACCAACTATGTCATCCAGGTACTGTGCTCGTATTGCAACAAAATTGCTATTAGCGATACCTCGTATAGATACGAGCTTATGTCAAGCCAATTATCAACTAATAGGTTCGTGTCAGCAAGAGGATGTGAGAGTGCCCTGTTATATACCCACCGGGTACATAACACTTTAAAAATCACGGCAAACAACAGAACTAGTGTTAGCAATGGGTCCGGGTAACCCGCCAGCGGTCCGGGTTTGGACCGGAAAAACGGTTCGGTTCGGTTCCAGACCTGTCCAAAAATCCGACGCGGAGCTTCTTGGCGGGCCAAACCCGTACCCGTACCCGTCAACCCGCGGGTTTTGCCGGGTTTCGCCAGACCAGTCGGTTCCAGTCTCCGGTTCTCCTTTTCGGGTTTGTCTATTTATGGTCGCAGTCATATATGTTACTGTTATGTGCAAAATATTAACTTAGGTACATCATTCTCTTTATTGGTTTCATTGGCAGCCTTTATACTGAAAACAAGGAGAGACATGCTCCCTGCTACATCCTGAAGTTGAGTGTGATCAAGTGTTCATCTTGCATCATTTGTAAGATTCGAGGTCCAGAATAGCCATATTGATTGCTAAGGCAATCATTCAGCAGGAATTTGATCAGTTTGCACATGCGACTGTGCCAACAACATTTGGAGAGCTGTTGGAGATACATGATGGTGTCAGTGGAAAATCGCAATGCCGCAAGGAACCTCCCGGGATAGAGTAGCCATATGTAAATAGCATGCTGTAAATGACAGTCCCACATATGCATATCAGCTCGCACAACTGACGCAATACCCAATTCATCACCAATTAACAAATCAAAGCCTGTTAAGCCCATAAGCGTTTACCCCTGCATACATCCTCCATACCTACGTACTATACAAGAAATGGATTCAGGTGAACATATTGTATTGGCTCGTAGGTCATGTGTACACAACCTGCACAATATGTGATTATTGACGACATAGCTCTGCAAAAAGTAGTTGGCGTATCTATTTCAATAGATCAAAGAATTTTTTGATTTCACTGACTATATTGTAAGAAATGATAATTCGTCTGTGCATGTGCAAGGGTCATACGGGCCATGTAAACAGTCCAAACTCCAAACCAA
>Ga0307512_10003787_pt1 | contig 17087 bp, 13 predicted proteins | sample 14_EM_MG_FD_200267 | JGI IMG/M metagenome (GOLD analysis project Ga0307512, IMG submission 200267) | Populus trichocarpa ectomycorrhiza microbial communities from riparian zone in the Pacific Northwest, United States - 14_EM | ecosystem: Host-associated > Plants > Roots > Unclassified | place...
CAAAAGGATGTCTCGGTCTGCTTCTTTTTCTGCAAGTACGGGGAGCCAGCCAAGAGTACTTTTCATTCGATGGCTCGAACCTTCTTGCTTCAGCTGCTGCAGCAAAACCAGGATCTTCTGCCGTACATCTATGACCGCCAGGTAGAAAGTGGCGCGGTTACGTTGAGGGGGGGAACTACCCTGGAAGCTCTTTTGTGTGAGGGACTCAAAAACTCGGGGAATACCAAAATCATCATCGACGGATTGGACGAATGCGAGAAACCAGAGAGGACTAAAATCCTTGCGTGGTTGAAGTCTACAATTGGAGGGGCCCATCTCCCAGACGACACATCGCCCATGAAAGCAATGGTGGTGAGCACAAACGAGTTAGACATTAAGAAAGCACTTTCAAAATTCTTGCGAAAAGAGATACAACCTACAGATGTGGACGACGCTCTTCAGTCTTACCTAGCCTTGCGGATTCTTGAGCTGCAGCAGAAGTTTGGTCTCTCAGAGGCGGAATCTGCTGACATTGTTCAAATCATTCTACAACGGGCGAATGGTAATCTCCTGTTCTCAGGGTTTTCTGCAGAGCTTTCTAATTCGAGTTGATAGGAATGTTTCTATTTGCTCATTTAGTGATGGAGATATTGAAATCCCAGCCAACAAAAGTGTCGTTCCGTCATGAGCTCGAGCCCGATGTGTTCCCGAATGGTCTTGGACAAGCGTGAGTGATTCATTCCTGACCAGATATCCAGGAGCTGAATTACAGGTTACCTGCGCAGATATGACCGGATCGTCAACCGGATATGTCATAATCCAATCCCGGCTCGGAAGACGCAAGCGATGTGCATCTTGGGATGGGTAGTGTGTGCGAAGCGACCCCTCAAAATGTACGAGATCAGGGAGCGGTATCCATTGATCTAGCTGGAAAAACAGTGGACTTCGATGGCAGACGGCTGCGCGATGACATTAAGGAGCTATGTGGATGTCTAGTGGACGTCCGGGATGGTAAACTGGAACTTGTTCACACAACCGCAAAATAGTATGTCACTTTCCCTGTCGATGATATCTGGATGCTGATAGTATGGCGTCTAATAGTCATTTGACGGCGCAAAAACTCATCAATGTTGCTCGTGAAGAGCTGAAACTCACTCTTCTCTGCATCCATTATCTGTCGTTCGACTGTTTCAAGGATAATTTGACGGATCACCACATTGAATCCTATGTCATGGACGGTCACTACTCGTTTCTGCCCTACGCTGCGGTTCATTGGCTTGGCCACCTGGAGGCCTGCTGCAGTTTTTTCAAAGAGTATACTGAAGCGGATATCAACCACCTTACCCATATCCTCGGGGGATTTGTCAATCAAAACTGGAGAGACGGAACTAGAACGGGATCGACCGTCACGAACAGTCGATTCCGTGCCTTACAGCGGTTTCCCGCTATTGGGCAGATCCGAAAACTGGCAACTTCTAAGGCTTATGGGTTAGGGAGGGAAGGAAGTCTCAAGCTCGGCCCCTTCATCTTGCGCATGAGGTGCAACATTGAAGAGGTGGCCTCCACGGAAAACGGGAAAAGTAGTCTAGTATCCTTCTACGGCGACCGGCTTTTCAAATGCGAGCTACCTTACTGCGTCCATTTCCACGAAGGATTCACCTCCGCTCATTCGCGAGACCAGCACTCGGACAAGCACCAGCGACTTTTTGAATGTCCTCACGCGGGCTGTCACATGGCGGTTGTTGGTTTTGCTTCAGATCAACAGCTGAAATCTCATCTGGCCAGCATTCACCCTAATCCAATCGGCGACGATGAGGAATTCCCGTCAGTGGCTACGTTTCAATCAATCAGTATTGTGGAGCGAGTCATTGACGAGAACATTATTGGGTCGGTTTCGTTAGATTCTGTCCTGAGGCATCCGAGGTACGTATCCATCTCCTCGAAGTGTCACTGTCAGAGCTAAGGTGGTACTGTGCACTACAGTGCTCTCCTCCAGGCATATTTGCAAGGCGAGGAGACCTTGCTGCAGCTATTGCTATCTATGGGTGTCGATGACTCATCGCCTCTTGTTTCTGCATGTGCAAAAGGCGATCTTTCAGCTGTTCGACAACTGCTAGATGGAGATAGCACCACCGGAGACGGTATGCGGGTGGCAGCAGAGGGTGTCGGTACATCGGAGTCAGAAATAACTCCTCTTCTATTTGCCTGTCTAGGCGGACATGATGCGATCGTTGAGTGTCTTCTCCGCTCTGGTGCTAATCCCAATACCTCGGCGATAGGTGGAGGGACTGCCCTGCAAATCGCCTGTACAGTTCAAACCGAAGCGATCGTCGGCCACCTTCTACATGCTGGCGCCGAGGTTGAGGCCCTGCCATTTGCAGGAGGGAAAACGGCGATAGAGATTGCTTGTCGGAAGGGAAACCAACGGATCATTACGAAACTGCTGGGGGACGAGGATATTATCAATCAAGTGGAAACTGGGCGGGCTAGTGCCCTCAGAGCGGCGTGCGACCAAGGGAAAGAAGCCATTGTTGCACGTTTATTACAAGCTGGTATCAACACCGACGGTGCGGCGGGGATTCGGGAGGAGCTTACCGCCCTTCAAGCAGCCTGCAAAAATGGACACGATTCTATTGTCGAGCGCCTACTCACGGCAGGCGTCAATGTCAACCAGGATGGTGCCCTCCATGCAGCGTGCGAGAACGGACACGATTCTATTGTCGAGCGCCTACTCGCGGCAGGCGTCAATGTCAACGAGAGAGGTGCCCTCCGTGCAGCGTGCAAGAACGGACACGATTCTATTGTCGAGCGCCTACTCGCGGCAGGCGCCAATGTCAAGAGCGGTGCCCTCCATGCAGCGCGTGGGAACGGACACGATTCTATTGTTGAGCGCCTGCTTGCAGCAGGCGTAGATGTCAACACCCCAACAATGAATGGAAAAACCACCCTTGAGTACGCCCGTCAGCACAAACATGATACAATCGCCCAGCAGCTTCTCGCCGCGGGTGCGAACGAATAATCCGCTCGAGCCGGCCACTATTGGAGGGCGAGCTCGTGTTATGGACCTCCACCGGAGGCTCCCCTGGACTGGGCGCAAAAAGGTTGAAATACGCGTTTCCTTAATTCTCCTTCTCTGCTTCTCCAATGTTTGATCGTCTTTTGTCATTTCGTGCTGGGTGTGCGGTGAAGATCTGGATTCTGGATTCTACAACTTGCAACTAGTCGGGCGCGTGGGTCGGGTGGAGGCTTGTAGTAATTGGATGTTTCCCATTACGTATGGTACCGTACGGTGATGCTTTGCTTGCACCTGACCCACGAAGACCACAGTGATGCAAATCCCGCCCGCACGCCATCCGCCGCCTCCACCTTACTCCTGTGCACCTCTTGTCGCTCGAGTGGTCCTCCTCCAACCCAGCCATTAGTCCTGCCCTCCATACCAAATCACGGTACCTCTTTCTCCTCATCTGCCGTCGCCTAACTCTCATCCCATCCTTCGGGATCATGCTCCCCCACCGGAGATGGGGATATGCAAAGGGAGGAGGCTATTGTGGCTGCGGTACAGCACTCGATTCGTAGCTCAGCCGCAGCTAGAGGCCACCCGCACTGGGGGTCCTTTGGTCTCAGTGTCTCGAAGTCTGTTTCTTGGGGTGTTCAAACGGCTGGTCACACTCCGGCACATCTCTGATCACTTTCCCCGCCCGACCTAAAAACTCCAACCCCGGTAATCCTCCGCCCGCATGGCGTCTACGTATCCGACTCAACTCCTCCAACTCGTTTCCGCGCCCCCTTTGTCACCCACCAACCTTCCCCCTCCATTTGAGTCAGTCACCCCTTCGACCTCCGCCACCAACGAGTATTCCAGGAACTTCTTGGTTGGGATCAGCGCTCACCGGCTACTGGACCCCGGATTCTTGAAATGATCATTCCCACAGGCCGGTAACCACAGTGGCTTCTACGATACCTCTACGTAGGCATACGAGGTCTCCATTACGATCACATCCAGTGCCAATCGGTAGGACCAGACAGAAGTGCTGCCACCGCCCGCCCGGTGTTTTCTCAGTACATACCAGACCTGATGTCCCTTCCACGCTCTTCCCCATTCCGGAGCTGCTATTGCCGGTTATACCGGGTGGGTGGGGGTTGGTAATCACGTAGGCACATACATAAAAACGTATGTGATTCGCTGCAATATTCTATTGTCTACTCCACATCCAGCGGAAAGACATGATGGTATATGCACCACTCACATTCAGTTCCGTTCACCTACACTATCACACCTATATACAATCATCCGATTCCATCACGCCAGCTCCAAAAAAAGAACAGAAACAAAAGCCAACCGTACGCTGGCCCTCCCAACAGACAGATTAAAAATATTCCCCGAAAAAAATGATCCCTAGTAGCTAATATAGAGCTCAAAAAAAAAGAAGGAAAGAAAGAAAGTGCAAACAATCCATGCCTGAATTAAGAAACACCAATTTTGAACCACCGCCCCAACACAAACACACACACACCCCTCGGACAGAAAAGAAAAAAAGAAAACGGCTACCGTTCCGACCTTCCAACATCCTCAGTCCCCTTCCTCCCACTAGCAGCGCTGCTACCGCTACCACTAACGAGTTCCGCCTGGGTACCCCGAACCTCCCCACGTTCATCTCGGACGACGGCACCGACACGTCCGGCACTGACGCGACCAAGCGATCCGCCACTACCCGGACGGCCTTCCATTACCAGCTGTGGTGGTTCGAGAGGGCTGCTGCTCCTCGAGCTGGTGGTAAAGCTGTGGTATCTATTCCCTTCTCCGGGAGCAGCGAGGCGATCATTGTCGTCCTCGAACGGCAGGCGCGGGATCGGTGGGTCGTACAGCTGTGTGGACGGTTGACAAGCGCTGCTGCTACGGCGTTTAGAGGACCTGCGGGGGACCGTGGGCTTGAGTTCGATATTTGCTCCCCCGCCGGATGGGCCGAGCATGTGTGTGCTTGGTCCTGGTTCGCCGGGCTCCTCGTCGGATGAGTATTCGCTCGAGGCGTCGGTCTCGGTGGTTTCACGGCGAGTTGTAGGGGCAACTGCCTCTTGCTGCTCATCGGGCTCGCGTTCGGGTTTCGGCTCTTCGTCGCTGGTGATGGTCGTTCCAACGGGAGCGGAGGTCTCGGACTGTGGTACACGTTGCATCGGCGCCTTGGCGGAGCGCACAACACTGAATCCTTTCTCTTTCTCCCCGCGTGCAAGGCCAAGTTTCTGTTTGATCCATGATTTGGCATTGCTGACTGGCCCCGTTGGATCCGCCGGTCCGGTACCAAGTCGTCTCTGTGGCTGGGCGGATAATGCGGGACCGCGCACACCATAGTAGAAGTCCACCTCTCGCACCGCGTAGTCCGTATTCCCGCCACCGCGGGTGCTACCCACCGTTACCGCCGAGTCCGTATATCTGTGGCCGTACTGTGCCGCGGAAGCGGGGGTTCCCCGCTCACGTTGCTCATCCCAGCCGTGTTCTTCCGCCTGCTGCTGCTGCAAAAGGACGTGTGCCGGTATTGATCCTTGCGATGACTGTTGCTTTCCGAAACCTGTCTCACTCCAGCTACCTGGTGATTGTTCAGTGGGCGAGTACGTATCTCCCAACCCACCATCAATGCGCCGAGTGCGCGGAGGACGATAATACGGCCCCGCAACATTTTCAACAGGCGGGATGTACCCGTACCCAGCCATCACTGGCGTGGTGGCCGCAGAGGTGTTGGAGTTGGAGTGGGTGTGGCCGTGCTGCGAGCTGTCTGCGACGAGTGGGGGTCGCTCGATGGCAGGAGAGCCTAGAAGACGCGCGGCAGAAGAATTAGTCCGGCTGTGCGGATGGCGGGCATTGAGTAAATAGTGCCTACGTTCGGTGGCAACGACCGGCGTGGGCGAGAGAGTCGACGAGCGGTGGGTTTTGCTCGAATGTCGTTTGCGGCGGGAGAGCTGGCGAACTCCAAAGACCTACAGATGAAGACGGTTAGCGTACAAGTTCCACGGCCCGTGTATACCACGACGGAATGGCGCGGTCGAGAATATGTCAGGCTTGAATCACGGATGATGGATGGGTGATAGTGATGATAATGATGATGGTGAACAACGATGGATTCTCAGTACTCCTGTCCCCCTCTTCAAAGTCAAAAGAACAGTTATCAATCATTTCAGGGCCAATCTTTACCATACGAAAGGTGCATCAAGCTCCCGATCATTCGAACAAACAGGCTCCAAAACCCATCCCACAACACAAAGAACCCGAGCAAACTCTTTTAGCGACGAATCAATGATCACCACCATCATTATCATCAATATCAACACCAATATCACATATCAAGCCTGAGCCTATTCGAGTACCCGCTCGCCGGCAACCCGTGCATGGGCAACGGAGGCGGGGGCGAGGGCGGCATAGGCGGGTCACGCGGAGGGCACCCCCAGAGCACACGACAGTGGAAACAGCAACCAGACCGACTAACCTTAGCAAAGCCACCCCTGGCAGCCTCTTCATCGGACCTGCAGCCCCTAACTGCAACCTCGAGAATCGTCTGCAAAGCCTTAAGCACGAAGCTGAATAGCATCACCGCGGCATGGATTCCCAGAATGACCCAGCCTGTCCACCCCTTGACTGCGTCCGACGAATTAATCGATGGGACGAATGCCATCATCAGTAGGATCGTTAGTAGTCGTACGCAGGAAAAAATGAAGTGCCACAGATTCATGGACGTGGCCGGCGCAAACGGCTTGATGGCATAGATCGACAGGATCATTGCGATTTCACAGGCTGCGAGGATGGTAATCTGTGCGATTCCCGATGGCTGTAGCCCACCAAACGCTATCGCACGGAGAATGTTAATGTAGAGGTGGCACATGAAGAAGCGCAAACTCTTTTCGCGGTAAGTGTTGTAGAACGTCCCGTAAACGAGAAGTGTCGGCAAGGTGTCGTAGAGCTCAGAGCGGGGGTATTTGCCCATGATATAGTATGTGAGCCAGGCCGAAACCGCGACGATGAGGACCAGGACGACGCAAGCACCAGCCGTGATCGGCAACGAGCGAGAAGCCACGGTGAGTTGAAATGCACAGGCGGTCAGTACCGGTATCAGGAAGTACGTGTATGTGAAACGATAGAGGATCCCTAAGACGTCGCCCAGCTATTAGCAACCTCCGTCATCGGCCAGAGCGGGAACCACCAACCAGCGGTAAAAGGCAAATTCTTGCGCGTCAGGTCCTCCTCCTCGACTCCAGTACACTTCCAGAGGGCCCACCTGCCCCAGAACCAAATCTGAAAGACGACGATGGTACCCACAAGGAGAAGGGCAAAGTATCCCATCACCGAAACCCAGACATCATTAGTAGTCAACAATCCTACCGCCTGCGACATCCGCTCGTAGCCGTACACCCAAGCCTCGAACGCATAGATGCCATCGCCCTTCCAAGATTCCGCGCTGATGGGGTCGTGCGTGAAATACGACGTGTTCATGAGGAGAGTACTCCAGGCGGCTCTGGAGATTATCGGCTGGTAGAAACCCGGATAACTTAGCGACAAACTCCCGGTCAGGACGAAGAATTGCAGCCATTGCAGACAGTCCGCAAATCCGGGCGTAACCAAGCGAAGCATGTCATCGTCCATCCCATAGTTGCTACTGAAACGAAACACATCAGTCGTCCCGTTCCACGGATTGAACATTGCGGCAGCGATCGACGCGATGCCTACAAGCACCAGGACCGAAGCAAAAAGCCAGGTCAGCATGGACTTATTCTCCTGCCGAAGCTCGGGCGTGACCTCCACGTGGACGCATCCCACATGAGTGGCGGCACCGTCGCCTGCCACGATCCTCAGCGTAACGCCAAGAGTGGCAAACTGGTATTCAGAGCCTAGTTCTCTGGTCACCGTGAAAGTCGGGAGCTCTCTGGTTAGGAAAGCGATATTGTTCCGCTGGTCCTCGGGCACAACACGATAGGAGTCCATCACGGCGGGATCTTGTGACGTATTGTTGCCGGCAGACAAGAGGTTTCCCATCGGACAGGTAGCATTGATGGCCGTGTTTCCAGTCAGATCGCGATTGGGATCATAGCAGAAGAACGCATCCACGCTGTCGACCATGAAACTTGACACCTGGATTCTACTCTTCAATGTGGTTGCCTTATTTCCCCATTCCGCATCCACAATCGATCCCGAATAATTCCAGTCTCTCTCGTCGCTTGGAAACCGATAGGAAGCCCTGAATTCGTCGCCGAAATATGTAGCAGGCGCCTGTACCGAGCTCGCAAGACCGGTGCCGTTAAGAAACTGACGTCTGACCAATCCCGCGTGGGCCGGCGATTCCCCACCCTGCTCCTCCGCCCAGTCGGCAACCCACGGTTCTTCCTCCAACCCACGCCTCCTCTTCGTCCCTCGGGGATTCGTGCTGGAAGCACCCGTGACCACACCCCACACCGTAATCCTCAACGTATTGTCCAACTCTCCCAGGTTTCCGAATGCCGCCGATACGAGGATGGGGTGGAACTGCATGTGAACATCCGAATTCCTGATGTTATCCGGTAGACAGTTATCGAAGGCAGAAACCAATACCGCTGCCGACCGGCACACGAACAGGGCGACCATGCAGAAGAACAGCATCAGCGGCGACGGCGGTACGGATCGTCTTGGTCCTCGTGGCCGGTGTGGGAAGACGACGGCGCCAGATGGGAGGCTCGAACATATTCGATCGCGCCACATATCCGACGACAGTATTGGGCTCGAAGTGGAGCGACGCGGCGGCGGGGAAGCTAACGGCGGGACCATCTCTGTCGACCGCGACGCACGAACGCGACGATGACGACTCGGACGGGACGAGACTAGGAAAACGATCGCACGACCGTTCGTTTCCACACTGCGTGGAATAATCTGTGTTTGATCGCCAGTCGGACGGTACTTCGAGCGGTGAGCGAATGTGGAGGATGCAGATGGTGCTGGCGACGATGATGGTGCTGGGACCTAGAGTGAGCCTTATTGCAGCCGGGGATAGTAGCTGATCGATAGTTCAGCTAAAAATAGTCTTTAGCCTTTGCGGAAAGCGACAACGATGGTGATAATCCAGATGGACGATGCTTATGGGGAGTGAATAGGATCGAAAATGGCACCGAGCTAAGAGGCCACGCACGGAACAGAGACACGAGCAAATAGGAGGGAAGGACAGGAAGAGAAGGAACAAAAGACATACACGATGCATGTCCTCCGACCAGGCCACATAAGGGACTCGGGCCATACATACCGTGGGTGAGAGAGCTAGATTAACTAGTGGGACGAGAGACGCATGCAATTGCTGACCGTGTGAATGGTTGGCCGATCTATAGTATGGGAACTGTTATACGAACGATGCCGGCAGTCTGGGTGGAAATTGCTGCGCTGTGTCCGTGTTTGTCAGTATTTCGGGATCGCCAACACGGCGCAACGCGGAGCAAGGGAAAGAAAAGGCCGGAGGTAAGAACAGAGATGGAGGGGAAGGAGACTACACGTACTTTTTCGACTAGTAAGTGTATGATGTGCGAAAGATCATAAAGCGCAGTCCTTTCTTCGTAATCTGTTTCATCAACAGCAAACACAAGTTGAAGGGCCGTAATGCATATCCACGATATCGATTGCCAGGAACCAAAAACCCGAGTATTTATGCAACAGGCGGCGAATGAGGGCGGGAGGAAGGTGGCAGCAATAGAATTGGACCGCTGGCGGAAAAAAAAGTATGGCAAACGAATAAGCGAGCGAGCGACGCGAAACAAGACAGACTGCGAGACGAGACAGAGGAGAAAGAGGAAGGAGGGCGGGATGGTGATGGCGGCGGCGGTGAGAGCGGATGCCGATGGGGCGGAGAACGGCCGAGGGCTGTGCGGAGAGCCAGCTTGAAATGGTGTCTCGTCGTGTCGTGCGTCGTGTCAGCTCGCCGCCGGTCGTGGTTCCTACCTAAGTTTGGTGCCCCCTTCGCTCATCGTTCATTCGTTCCGCGGCTGGCCTTGCATCGCCATCTAACCACTGTGTGTCTTGCTCTGACACAAGACACAGGGACGGGCGGGCGGTGGTAAGTGGAGAACAATTTCAATACCCCACACGAAATGCTTCTTTGTCGCTCCGCTGTCATCTCGATCCGCTTCGAGCCTTCGACCAAATCTCCTGTTACCCTATCTGCCATGTGTTGGCAGCCAGCCAGCGCCGATGCAATGGCGTCTGCCGACATCGAACGCGTCTCGCTCTCGCGAATCTTTTCTTCAATCCCTCCGCAAGCACTCTACTCTACGTCAGTCAGCTACTCGGCGTGTCACGATCCCGGCGCGGGCTCTCGCTAGAGCTGCACCGTGTGAGGAATCTGAGGAGTTTGAGAATTGCTCGAGAAACCGACCGGGCACCTCCAAGGCGAGATAGGTAATGTGGACAGCTCTCCTCCGGTACCGAGGACACTGCGCGGAACAATGCTGACATGAGCCTTGTAGATAGAACGACTACGAGCAGACGAAACGGAAGCGCCGGACTCTATCTATCCAGACGCGACCCCCCGCACCGAAACCGACCGCGGTAGAACCTTTATTCTTCCTGCACCCCGACTGCCCCCACACACGACATCGTATCGATATCTGTCAATCCCCCATTGCCATCGCCCTATCCGTCCCTTCCAACCACACATCAGCGCGTTACCTCGGTTCACCAGTGTCAACGCCGACATCGCGACTACTCCGAACCACCAGCCGGCACAAACACGGCCTCCACCGTTTCTCTGCTCCAGGATCAACCCCCTTGCTGCCGGCGTGGAAGTCAGTGATGTGGGAGTCGCAGTGGCCATCCGCGGGATGGTGACCGTCATCACCACCCTACTGACATGCTCGCGGTCGCGTCCTGACCGCTGTCCGGTACAATCTCGATGACGGATTTCATCGCCTCTGTAGCTGTTGCTGTTACTGATGGTGTCGATACTCCCAGCAGCACGACGACGATGGTGGTCGTTGCTTCTTCCTGTCCACATCAGCAACAGCCCGCTCCGTCACACGCTTCAACGAAGACCCACCCTTATCGCCTCCAGATCGCACCCCTCGCGTATTGTCCCTTCGCACGTATTTTCACGGTACGCTTCGCACGACAGCCTTATGGCCTCTTCTTCCGCGGCGCTGCTCAGACATTTCCGAAGCTGGGACACGCAAGCGCCGTAGATGCCTCGACATGCTGGCTTGGTGCTATCGGTGGCGGAAGGGAGACGTGGAAATGTGAATTGTGCCTGTGTTTGCGCGAGGAACAACGGCAAGCCGGCGAGGAGCGGTGTTCTAGTAGCCCGACGTTTTGAAAAGTGCTGCTTTCGTTATACGTTAAGCCCAGCAGATGGTCACAGAGGGAATGGGAGATGAGAAGAGTCTTGAGCCACCCCATCATCCCCCACTCTCCTCCGTCTTCTCCTTGTCTCCTCCCCCTTCTCTTTCCCTCAACTTCACGGTCAGAATGCGCCGGAAGCGGTTCGGAGCCAGGACCGTGATACATGAAGTAGAAGCCACATATATCCATCATGCTCGTACCGTGGATGGGATACCTCGCTACATAGTCATCGGGTTAGATTGACAGCTCAGCCAACATATAGGCTGCGGCATGGAGGGGCGGGAGGTTCGGCAGTGTCAAGTATCGGTCTCGTTTCTCAACCGTGGAAGGTTTTGGATTCTCTGGGATTTATGCAAAGCAAGTAACCGTCACACGGCTCAATGGTAATCATGATATGCTAGATACAGAGCATTGTTAAACCAACAACACCGTTGGTGTAGGGGTAACATATTACTTTCCCATTCATTTCGAATAGGACGTCAGGTAATGCCGTGGGTTCGATTCCCGCACGGTGTACATCTTTTTATTTCGCTGCGCCAATTTTCTTCGGCGGAGTTACCACCAAGTACTCTGGACCCTCTTAGGTGGAGCCGCAAGGAAAAGACAGCCACTGCAAAGGAGGTCGCCATCATCGTCAACCCGCTCTAAGCAGCGGTGGTGAATAAGGATTATGTAGCTGCCGCAGGTCACGAACCCAGATAAGGTTTGGGAGAGCTTGATCGCCTAGTAGTCTAGAAGGATTGCACGATGAAGAAGGCAGAATAATCTCGGAGTTCGCGACACCAGGTGACTGACTCCCGACACTCTGCCACCAAGTGACGCTGCCAGCAGCTCCGCCCACACCCCAACAAAGGCCCATCCCACGCCGCTGCACGCAAGTACATCTGTCACCCTTGGAGTTACATACCCCCTCCTCTTGCCCACGCAATGATTAGTGGCTTTGGCTTTCGGCCTAGCCGGCTCAGACACCGCCGTTACTGTGGAAACCCGATTGATAGCGCCCGATAAAATTGCAACATCAATAAGTCAAGCGCCAAGGCGCTAAGTGGGCGCTAGTGTACTAGCGTACTCTGTGTTACGGGTGTATTATGATGTTTCTTATACTCTGTGCCTGTACACTACAATTGAGTGTCGGGCGCAGCCAGCCACCTACACGAGACCGTGACAATTTTCGTGCCCTAAAACGGCAATCGTTCCCAGGAGGTTGTCGGACAAATGACTTCGATTTCCTGACCTCACGTTAACCCATCGCTGCCTGGTACTCACATATACTTTGTTTGCAGGGTTTGTGGATCCGGGGTGTGTCAACACATCCCAAAAATACTGTCAGAGCTTTGGAATCGGCCACCAGAAGAAGAGCCGAGACAAGGTTCGACTTATGTTCTTTTCGATCGGAGCCCGCCCTTCGTCAAAATAACCACGTTCGTTTTGTCTCGAAAACTATATTTGTACGGCCGCTATTGGGTGCGGTGACTTTGAGCCGGCTCCACAATGGCGAGCCAATCCATGTCAATTTCAGGTGCCAATCGATGCATGCGGAGTCATGTGGTGCTGACCATGAAGTCTTTGCAGGTCTCTATCTATCTATGCTCGTTTTTGTTCCTTTCTAAATCAAGTTAGGTATCTAGCAGCACGACTAGTTATCCGGCAATCGCCGCGGGCCTGCACGAAACTTTATTTGCATGGAAGCCTTTTTCCGGGTTGATACTTGTGCTTCTTTCTACAGCAAAGGGTTCTCCCACAGCAAGCAGCCATGCCATTACCACGCTCGGCGGGTCTGCGTGTCCTCCGACCACGGGCCTTGCCCAGCGTCCGCGTCCGCACGCTCTCCACGACCTCTGCCTGCCACGCCACCCCCACCGGCACCAGCACCACCGGCACCACCACTGATGGCACCTGGAAATTCGTTGCGGGCAAGCGCATCTTCATCGGCACGGGCTCGATCCGCAATCAGATGGAGGGCAAAGAACGGCAGCTCCTGGCTGACCGTGATCTCGCCACCGCACCGGATCCGGACGTCGACGTCCCGAGGGTCTCCAGCGCCATTGTGGCCGAGTCGGGCATGGGCGAGGACATGGACGACGGCATCAGCATGGCAGGGTTGGATTCGAGCGGTGAGGGCGCCGAACCGTTCGCGGGGTACCAGAAGCTGCAGAAGGGGGATCTCTGCGAACTGAGGTATGTCCACAGGGGGGCGGGGGGCGTGGCGGATAGCTGGGCCGAAAGGCTGATGTGGGGCGACAGAACGTCGAGTGGGATCGATATGGGCATATTCCTCCGCGAAACGCCGGGATCGTCCACCGGAGACTTTCTTACGCCGCAGGGGATGGTGAAGCAGACGCACACGGCGCGCATCGCCTTTGCGCTCCAGAACTTCCTTCCCACCGAAGCGGTAGACAACTTCGTCGCGTACTACGAGAGAGTGGAGAAATTCGAGGCCTCGCGTGGCACTGCCGACCACTCCCAAGGTATCGTGAGCTCGCGCAGTGTCTCGATGCCGCTGGTGGAACCGGTTAGAAAGTTCTTGCTCGAGGCAAAGTACATGCAAGGCGAGCGCTACCGTGAGTTCGAGGGGCTGTACCAGAAGCTGGCGCACGAGACGGAGATCAGGAAGGTCACCGCAGGCGAGGCGGCGGCGATGGTGTTCGGCGAGGATCCGAGGCCTGCGGAGATCTATGCGACGCACATGGCGCTGATGGGGGATGGGCTGAGGTACGTCGGTGATAAGGGTTTCCACCGCATCACGTCGCGGTTCAGAGTCCGGAGCAAGCGGGATCTCGAGATGGTTGACAGCGTCACCGAGTGGGTCAGGAAGAGCGCGGTTGTGACTGACGAACGCGGGGTGGGGAAGAAGGCGGAGGGGCCGATGAAGGACTTCATCCAGAGGGCAAAATACTTGATCGACTTGAGCAGGAGTCTGAGGAAGGCGAAGCCGGAGCAGCCCGGCGTGCAGGTGGAGAGGGTGGAGCTGCCGGAGATGCGATGGACTGCAAGCGATCGGAAGTTTATCGACTTCATGAAAGCGCGGATGAAGTCCTGGGGACTGCAACACACGCCGATCGATGGGCTCGTGCCGTATGTGCTCCGCGAGACTCGCCGGTACCAGGGCAAAAGGATGGATGGCAGTTGCACGTACGACTTCCTTGCCGAGATCGGCGCGTTCTCTCCGTGGGAGAACATGACGCTCCACCAGGACAACCAGGACCTCCCCGGGTACGGAATTTCGCAGCAGGCGGACACCGATGAGGCGTGCGTTGCGAGTGACAGTGCCTCCGAGTTCAGCGACTTCAATCTGACCGACTGCCTGGCGGGCATCCGGAAGGACTGGGGGCACACGAAGGTGTTCTGTGTCGACGACGCCTCCGCCCTCGAGATTGACGATGGAATGTCCGTCGAAAGGGTGTCGGATACGGAGACGTGGATCCACGTGCACATCGCCAATCCCACGGCGTTCCTGCCGCCGGACCATTGGATCTCGCAGATCGCTGAGCACAGGGCCACCACGAAGTACTTCGATCCGCACGTCTTCCGCATGCTGCCGAAACCGGTCTCGGATGCTCTCGGCGTGCGGCCTGGGGGAGCCGTGCTCACGTTCAGCACGAAGATCAATACCGACACCGGTGAGATCATCGACTACGGGATCGGGCCCGGGACTGTGCACAATGTACAGCGAGTGACCTACGAGGAGCTGGGGCAGCTGCTGTCACTCAAGCCAGGACCCAAACGCATCTTGACCGTCGGCGATATTCCCGCACCGAAGCCCAAAGGCAAGAGCGCACTTGCCCTGTCGAAGCAAGACGGTAACGACCTCCGCCACCTCCACAAATGCTTCCTCGCCCTCACTCGCCGTCGTGTCCGAGATGGCATGATCTCCCTCCGCAACGTCAACTACTCCTACAGCATCTCCCCGGAAGCAGTCACGGTTTCCACCAGCGCCGACCTCCGCGCTCCCATCCCGATCCTCTACCGTGGATACCCTTCGATCCAGGTGACCATCGACAAGCAGCCCGAACTCCACGGACCGGGCGACATGGTCGCGGAATTCATGATCCTCGCGAATAGCGTCCTCGCCAAGTTCTCTCGGAAGCACCAACTTCCCATGCCCTACCGCACCCTCCAATACAACCCCATGCGGCCAGACCTGGTGCACAGATTCATTCACGAGATCATGCCCACCCGCGACGAGTACGGAGTCGCGTCCCGTGGTGTCCTCGACGACCTCAGCACCTACATGTCCGTCGGCTTTTCCCGTCTCACCGCCGAGCCGGGCCCCCACAAGCTGCTCGGGCTCCCTTCTGGCTACGTGAAGGGCACGTCCCCGCTCCGTCGGTACACCGACATGATTGCGCATTGGAACATCCAGGCGCACCTTCTGTCGAAACCGCTCCCCTTCCCGCTGTCCGGCCTCTCCGCCGCGCTCCAGACCGTCGACCTCAAAGAGCGGATGGCAAACTTCGGCTCCATCGAAACCCGCCGCTTCTGGGGGACCGCGTGCATCAACCGCCTCCTCATGAACCGTGCGGAGATGAAGCGGCAGCTACCCAAAGTCATGACGATGACGCTGACCGAACAGAAGCTGTGGCCCAACCCGTCCGTGGGCTTCGTCGAAGAGCTCGCATGCATGGCGAAGGTCACGTTCGGGACCAACAAAGAGAGCAGCCAGATCAATGTGGGCGACAAGATCGCCGTGGTCGTGGAAGAGGCGAGGCTGGGAGAGAGGGCGGTGCTGTTCAAGAGCCATGGGCTCGCGAACAAGTATAAGGGGCAGTAAGCAGCGAGGAGAGTGTCCTGTACGAAAGCGATCGAATGGTGGGAGAGGTGGCCCGGCTGGCGTTTTTCCTTTGGACCTACTACGATACCATAGAACGGAGGTGTATGATTTGATTGTGTGTACGATAGGGCTTGTACAGTACGGTTTAAAAGAAAGTCGTGCATGCACCCATGTATGTATCTACGCGGGATAAGATGTGTTCCATCCTCGACCGCGCCTCCATCAGGCACCATGTGCACGCCACAATCACAGCTGTTTTTCCTCCCTGCTCGTCCGAATAGTGGCCTTCAAGGCCGAGAGCGAAATCACGTGACCCTATGTTCTCGGACGGTGTGTATGAGAAGTAAGCTCCATTCCACGGCGCCGGCCGCCGCTTTCCTTGGCTATCCCCACCCCGCTGCCCGTCCGCCCTCACGGGCACATCCCGCAAGCCCCCCGTGGTCGCCGCCTCCGAGTCCTTATCGAACCTTCCGTAGACGACGGCGGCGGCGAGCGCGAGGGGCTCAATGCGTGTAGTCCTGAGTCGAGCAGCGTTTTTGGTATTTCCTTTGGGGATGGGATGGGTGGTTTGCTGGCTGGATGGATGATGGGTGTGTATAAATAATGTGCTGTTGTTGATACATACTGAAGAGTGCCAAGACGGGGATAAATATAGTTAGCCGCTGGTGCTCGACGGGCTCATGTTCGTGATCCGTGGTTTGCTCTTCATCGTGCAGACAGAGCAAACAGGTTCCGCCGCCGCCGCCACTGCTGGTACGCAAACCTGCAAGACGAGCCGGTTGCTTGCCGCCGCTTCTGCTGGAGTGGGCCCAGGGACGGCTGGACAACTCGGACGGGCGGCTTGGGCCCTCCCACGGAAGATCCCCAAAGCGGTGTCGCGCTTAACTACTCTTCAGCCCGGCCTCTCCGCACGGAACGCGACCCGCTCAAAACAGCCCGCCAAGACAACGGGAAAACCAGGGGACTTTCAGTGCGGCTTGGAGCGGACCCGTGGCGGCGCCCGAAGAG
>Ga0307512_10003788_pt1 | contig 17085 bp, 24 predicted proteins | sample 14_EM_MG_FD_200267 | JGI IMG/M metagenome (GOLD analysis project Ga0307512, IMG submission 200267) | Populus trichocarpa ectomycorrhiza microbial communities from riparian zone in the Pacific Northwest, United States - 14_EM | ecosystem: Host-associated > Plants > Roots > Unclassified | place...
CCCCACACAATCTGCCCTGCCCCCACTGCCTACCAGGCAAGTTACCAAGCACACCCCCCTGCCCCTCTGCCGAAAGGTACCAGGAATGCATTCCCCGCTTTGGATGCATCGGCAAAAGTGCAAATCGACTATAGACTGCGCTACGCGCACACGCGCACACGCGCAGCTCATAGCAAGCTTCCCGTGGACCCCTGCGCGACGCGCAGCTTATAGTTAACTATAGTCGTTTCATAGAGATGTGCGCGTGGGCCTATGGAACTATATACGGCTGGCGGCCGGAGATGGACCTATACCAGTCTTCACTGCCTGCAGTCTTTGCTGCTATACCGGACGGTACACTATCGCTGAGAGTCCGGTTGAGAGCCTGCTTGAGAGCCTGCTTGAGAGCCTGCATGAGAGCCTGCTTGAAAGCCTCTTCGAAAGCCTGCTTGAGGGCCTTCTAGAGAGAGCCTCGCATCGGGAGGAGTAGAGTTTTCCACGGGAAGCTTTTGGCCGATGGAAAACTCTGAGTTTGTGGAAGCTTTGGCTAATAGAAGGCTCTAAGTCTGGAAGCTTTGGCTACTAGAAGGGTCTAAGTCTGTGGAAGCTTTGATGCTAACGTCTACGTAGCCAACCTACTTGTCTAAGTGCTTCTGGTACTATGATCACCATCGCCAACACCATGTCCATCTCCATCGGCATTGCCATCACCATCGCCATCATCACCATCAGCCCCGGACGGAATGCGCACACATACGCCCACAATCGGTGGGAAGCGAGCAGTAGATTCCACTGGAAAATCTGAGTCGGAGATCTGCTCTCCCCAAGATCCAATTGTCTACTTTTCCTGCAGAATCTACGGCTGCAATTGTCAACACCATGACCGTGAGACATCGTGAGATCCTGTCGCAGTGGGCGCACTAAAGATAAGGTTCAGACTATGATATCGACCGACGTCATGATTTTGGCCACCATACACCGCCCGCCACCCACCACCTGCCACATGCCACATGCTACACGCCACCCACTATTGGAAATCCGCTCAACCCCGCACCCGAGTCCGCCCGATGGCGGAGCGGCCAATGTGGCCTTGTCATTCTGTATATAGAGAGACCGCGAGAGGAGAGAGAACGACGTCGCTTTTGGACTTTCTCACAGCGCCCGCTACCATTTCCAACACCCACCAAACACCGCTCGCCACACGCCATCTGCGTAACACCTCCCGGTGCCTGGTGTCTGCAACTCAGTAAGTGTCTGGATCGAGCATGCAGGCGCATATTCGGAAGGAGTAGAGTTTTCTACGGGAAGCTTTGGCCGATGGAAAACTCTGAGTTTGTGGAAGTTTTGGCTCATAGAAGGCTCTAGGTCTGTGGCAGCTTTGGCTAGTAGAAGGCTCTAGCGACAGGGAGTATATATTCGGGAGACCCCGGGGTAGATCGATCTCATCTCATATCATCTTATCATACAACGAATTACACAATCTATCTTTCCCATCTTTTGGTCTCACTCGCTCTGTCCGAGATTTCGTGGATCCACGCAATTGCGTGGATCCTCACGGCCGGGTAGTATCATATCTTCTCACCCCCTTCCTACGCTCCTCGAGCCAGAACCGCTCTTTCTCACGAATTCCCTTTGGAATGCCGCGAGAGGTGCGGCGGAGTGTTGATGATGGGCTCTCTGCCTTCTAGCGCCGAACTCAGCAAGTCTCTGGATCGAGCACCTAGGAGCACACATGGGAGCATATGGTCTAGTGAGATTGGGAGTGTCTTGCCTCTTGAGAGTGTATTGGGAGCGTAGAGCCAAGTAGGCTGGGAGTGTGTCATCGAGTGCAATTGGGAGTGTACTTGAGAGCATGCTCAGGAGTGTGCTTGAGAGCGTCTTGAGAGTTTACTTGCAAGCATACAGTCGAGCAGGCTGGGTGTGTGCCATCGAGTGCAAGTGGGAGTGTCCTTGGGAGCATGCCCGGGAGTGTACTTGAGAACGTACTCAGAGGTGTACTTCGGAATGTACTCAGAGGTGTACTTGGGAGCGTACTCGGAGTGCTCTTGGGAGCATCTTGAGAGCTTACTTGGGAGCGTAAGTCAAGCAGGCTGGGAGTGTACGATCGAGTGCAATCAGGAGTGTAGTGCAGAGCGTACTTGGAAGTGTGCAATACAGTGCATTTGGCAGTTTTATTGAATGCAGTATGATGTATAGTATCAAGCACTCATAATCACATGCGTATCATAGTAATCTAGTCAACTTGCAGGTCCATAGGGCCTCATAGTGCCACGCGTCAAATATGCTATGGATTACCGGCCCGTAAACAGCTTCTCTATGAGTTACGCGTCGCGTAAGGTCATTTTTGCCGGTGTGGAGAGTAGAGTAGATTGTTTCCTTTGCAGGTGGAGAAGAAGTCAGGGTGGTAGTGGAGAAGGCATGAAAACCAGCATAAAGTGTGAGGACTGCAATGAGGCTTTATGTTTCACACCCAAACGAAATTGTTTTCATGAATTTCACCATATGTAGAGTATTTCTATTTATTCTGGGGGCATTTGGCTGGATTGTGGTTGTGTGATGTGTATTTTAAAAGCTGGCCCATCTGTGGGCCCAAACCCGGTTACCGGCAAAGGGATAGTTGGTGCGGTGCCTATCTCCCCAGGACCCTTGGGCTCAGTACGGAGTTTATCTCCCGGCCAGCCTTGGACTTAGTGCGGTGCCTATCACCCCGTGATCCTCGGGCCTGAGTAGTGCCTTTCTTGTGATACTTTGGTCTTAGTGCTTCATACTTTGGTCTTAGTGCTTTTCTCTTAATGATTTGTGCTTAGTGCTTGAGATAATATCTTTCTTTATATATATGGCTATCTTTTTCGTCGGGAAAAGCTTCGGTGTTACCGTAATCGAGATTTATTGTGGCCGTTACCACGGTAGTATGATATGTTATGGGCATTACCGCCGTACTACAGTGTGTTATGGTGTCCTATGGTATGTTCGTCCCATGTCTCTGGAACCGAGATTTGTTAAGGCCGTTACCGCGGTAGTACCGCACGTTATGGGCATTACCGGCGAGTTGCAGTATCTAACGGTACATTTGCATACATTACTACTGCTTTTAAGATATTATGTATGGCATCATGAAAATTGAGCACACTGAGTGTTCAGAGTAAAAGAGAAACAACGAAGAAGCTCAATTGTCTGTCGATTCAAGGAGAGAGAAAACTATGGACTTATATACGAAAGAGAGAGAAGGAAAACTCCATGCCGACTGCCAAAGCCGGAGCCCAATGCCGAGTACCAGCAGTGTTCCTAAGCAGCCAGGTCGGCCCGGCTTTGTATAAGCCGGGCCTGGCCGGCCTTAGCAGCGGCTTTCAAATGAGGGCCGGGCCAGGTCTGCAGGCTTTTCCGCCTGGCCTGGCGGCTTTTCTTGGCGGCCTGCAGGCTGTTCTTGGCGGACTAAGCCTAAACAGATTATTTTGTTCGAAAGATTCTCTGCCGCCTTTACTAAGAAAGTCTCTAAAGTACGAAACATAAACCATATCCAACTCAGTCATTGTAGCCCTGCCATTGCCGTATTCCATCCATCAACCAGACCAAGGCTTAGACTCATTTTCTCTTAGTCTTGGAGCCTCACTTGGAGCCGACCGGTTTCACTAGCAATTGCGTTGGTCCAGGGTTTATAACCGTCCGTCCTGTCCGGGGAGAGCCATACCCTACAGTCTGTACATGTAATGCGACAAGTTGATAAGAGTTAAGGTGATAGGAAAAGAAGCAAGCCACTTACACCGACCTACTCGGTGAAGCAGATCAGCAGTGTAGGAAATACAAATCAACGATGTGGGAGCTATGCTGACTTAGTGAGAAGTTGCAATATATATCATATCTCCAACAATACCTCCAGATTTGGTGTGGCAATGCACACGGTAAGCTTGGTCTGGTTGCTAGCCAAAATTATACCCACCCAGTAACGCTAGGGATTACCAGACACCCAGAATAGTCTGTTAATGTGTATAGTATGCATTGATTGAAGGTACAAGATCAGTGAAGGTCAAAAATGCGCATAAATGTTGAGAGCAAAAGTGAAGGAACGAAGAAGCTCAATTCTCTATCGATCTAAGGAGAGAGAGACAATGGTAGGCTTATATACAGAGAAAAGACCATACTCAGCGATGCCGAGTATCACAACCTGATCCCGAAGCCGAGTACCAGTGCCGGGGCTAGGCCTCCTCCTCGGCATGGCGGCAGGCGAGGCCCATGGGGGCTACAAGCCACCGGGCCAAATCTCATGCCAACAATAAATAGAGAGAGCATGGTGCGAAGTCTAAAGGCATAGTCAGAATGTGAAGTGTAAAGGGATAGTCACGACCGGGAATATGAGGGCTTCCTGCAACACATTCCCCTTTTACTGCACTCTGTGAAGCAAGAACAAAAGAATGCAGGTGCAAACCCCAAACATTCAAACAAACAAATAATAGCCAGCATACGTGCAGTGTTGTCAACCGTCCCGTCCGTCCTGAGCAAGGACGGATCGGCGCCGTCTTTTTTGAGGCCGGACGGGGACGGACGGAAGGGACCCGTTGACGGTAAATTTCCGTCCCCGGCCGTCCCCGGCGGTCATCAGCCGACATTCATTGATGATTTGCGAGTCATCATACATAATAGATATTCAGTTATAATAAGTACATTTCTGCACTATCTTGACTGTGAAGCAAGATCCTTCAACATCTGCTCGATCCGAACCTGAATTCTTACTACTGATTGAGAGTCTAAAAATATAGATAAATCTATTTATATCTTGTACCGCGCGCTCTACAGTTACAGTATATGTACTAATAGTAACCGCCCGATGTCGGCCGGTGACGGTGGATGACGGCCGGGCCATGTTGGACCAAATCCTGGCGCGGAAGGAAGTGTACGGCGACTGATGGTGCAACTGCCAAATTGGTGACCAGCATATTGACTTCTAACAAGCGTTCTATTAGCTCGTTGTATCCAAGCTTGAATCAGAGGAGCTGTGCTTGGTCGATATGGTACGAAATGACACGGCATCCCATCCAATAACGCGCGAGAACCCGCGATTTTGTCATCCCGAATCTCGTCGTGCGATGGGAAGGCTAACGTCTAGTTACCATCCCGTAGTTCTTACTGCACCGTAGCCTGAACAGGTAACAAAAACGAATAAATCTACGAAACAACTTAAAACTCCATTTCCATCCAATTCCATTAAGTTCCATCTGGTTCTCGTATCTGCATTAACATAGTCCCATTGTTTCGAGAATTTCTTATGTTTCCTCTTGGTGAGCATTGTTAGTATTCGGCCACATGGTTATCCGTGTGTATGTAAGAGTAGTCGACTATCCTGCGGGAATAAAGATCTGGACTATTATGATAGAACACGTCGATGTGCTTCGTTCAAACCTTGATGATCTCGGTAGTGATCTGTGCGAGTGCTCCTTGATTATGATAGTAGACAGGTAGCGGTGCTGATGTGACTGATGCGTGGTTCTGAGAGCCGTAAATATCGTTCTGCTATTGTACTAGCCATCTCTGTTCTGCATCTGAGCATGCGATGTATTCGGCAACGAAGAGTCGATGTCAGATATGGTAGCGGGCGCTGTGAGAAAGTCCAAGAGCCATGTTTTCTCTACCTAAGCAATCTCTCTATATACAGAATGACAAAACCATATTGGCCCCTCCGCCATCGGGCGGATTCGGGCGCGGGTCGAACGGGTTTCCAATACACCAGTTCCGTGACAACTCCGCTCATACAAAGTCACAGATAAAGAGCGCCAGAGTAGGAGAACGACAAAAGAAACAAAGACTAACTACAAAAGTCAGATGAGACGGACTCGGCATCCAGCCGGGTAAGCACTGTGCTTTCAAAGAGAGTGAAATGGTGGCGTGCAATGACCCATGCAACCCTAACCCAGCTCAACGTCAGTTCATAACAACCACCCGCATCCGTGAGTAAAACCAACCACAACATACAACATGACAAAAAAGATACAGCGACACAAAATCCAGCCGAAACTAACAGATGCCCATACTGGTACGATATTGCACCAATTTCTCCCTACGCAGAGTCTTTATCAGACTGTCTGCCACCATAACTGTACTCCAAAGTAACTTCTCCTCGTTCCACCTTCGCCCCAATAAAATGATGCTGGGTTTGGATATGCTTGGTGCGAGCATGGTACTCAGGTTTGTGTGCATGAGCGATGCAGCTTTGATTATCAGCAAATATGATGATAGAAGGCAGTATCTTGCGATCCAAAATTTCACTAAGAAAGCGAAGCCAAATTGCTTCCGTGGTAGACTGAGTGATTGCCATATACTCAGCTTCGGTGGAGGACAAAGCCATGGTGGCCTGCTTCTTGTTTGACCACGACACTGGTGATTGACTAGCTAGAAAATGTAGGCGCAAGTGCTGTAGCGCGAATCCAGACACCCAGCCCTATCGTTATCATTATAACCTGTGATCTCAATATCCCATAGAACCTTTGGATAGTGGGCTTTGTCTTGGGAATGGCTTCGAATCCGGCACACCCTGTAAGGTGCAAATTCAATGATACAGATCCTCGAACTACCTTAGGCTGTGATGGAGGGCTGAGAGATGATCGGTGCAGGCAGCACTGCAGAGCCGAGATATTGGTCCCACACTATACGCAATGTCTGGTCTAGTACCCAGCATTAGGTTCACGATCGAACCGACGATGCTTCGACATAGAGTTGCATCCTGTTGGTAAAGAATGTCCATATTCCATTCTGAGCTTTGGACCTGGACCGAAAGGAGTGCTTCATGATTGGCTGGATGAGAACTGAAACTGTCGAAGGATCTCAGCGTACCTCTCCTGTGAAAGATGAAGTCCATATGCCTCTGCAGTAACCGCAATTCATAGAAAGTAGGAGAGAAGACCAAGATCTGATATCTCAAAGCGAATATTCCAGTTCTTCATTAACTAGACTTTTCCAATTCGCCAATCAAGACAAGGCAGTGTTCCTAAGCTGCTAGGCCGGCCCGGCTTTGCATAGGCAGGGCGTGGCCGGCCTTAGCGGCGGCTTTCAAATGAGGGCCGGGCCGGGCCTGACGGCTTTTCCAGCCGGCCTGGCAGCTTTTCTTGGCGGCCTGCAGGCTGTTCTTGGCGGACTAAGCCTAAACAGATTATTTTGTTCGAAAGATTCTGTGCTGCCTTTACTAAGAAAGTCTCCAAAGTACGAAACATAAACCATATCCAACTCAATCATCGTAGCCTTGCCATTGCCGTATTCCATCAACCAGACCAAGGCTTATGCAGGCCGATGCAGGCTTTTTAAATCACGTGCAGGCCGGGCGGCTTCTGACCCAGGCCGGGCCGGGCCGCCCTTAGCGCAGGCTTTCAGAATGGAGGCCGGGCCGCATAGGAACACTGCCTATAGGAAGTTGGGCTCCATAAAGTATTGCCATTGCTCGCCAAACAATGGTCCTATTAACCCTCTCTGCCACTCTATTCTGCTCCTGTTTATAAAAAGCAGATATCTCATGCAGAGCTACAGGAAGCCAGATAAAACTAGAAAGGATCGGGAATATGAATTCCCCACCATTATCTGAGCGAATTGCCTTGATCTTTACTCTATGCATGGCCTCACACTGTAAAGAACTTCTTTGACACAGCCAAAAGCGTCAATCTTCTTGATTGGTTCCAATTCCATCCGAGAAGTCGCATCATATCTGAAACTGATATAATATTGCGCTCATCCTAATACTTGAGGACTGGGAGAGCACGGAAACAGATATAACTGGATGGAATCGTACAGCTAACGCCGAGTACATTCGATTCGGGTCAGAGTAGACCTGATCGAGAATAGTCGAGGCTCTTTGTGCTAGTTTGGATGATGTGTGGCGGGTCTTGTACCACTGCTGTCAGGCAGTACATGTTCCGATGCCTGCGGAGATCAATTTGATTCTAGAGGCTGGGTCGTTTCCAATTGTGTGATTCCTTTGAAGCCAATATGCCCAAGGCATAGATGCTATTGCAGCAACAAACTAGCAGAAGCCATCATCCTGGAAGGAGGCTGGATGGGAGGAATCCAGGGGGGATGCAAAGTTGTTGTCAGTGCTATGTGAACACGGGGATTCCTCCTCGTGTGGAGAACATAGGAATGGCCTATGGGTATAGGGTCGGTGGTGTTTGCGCCGTTGGTGATGTGCATGATATGATCCCCGCCACCTCAATCTGGCGCAATGAACACTATCTGCGAGCTAGACTAATGAATCAGGCGAAGGGATAGAAGCGAGTTGAATACAAGAGAAGAGATATGGAGCACATTTTTGAGCGTTATGCCCAATGTTCCTAAACGGCCCGGCCTCCATTCTCAAAGCCTGCGCTAGCGGCGGCCCGGCCCTACCTGGGTCAAAAGCCGGCACGTGATTTAAAAAGCCTGCATCGGCCTGCATCGGCCTGCATAAGCCTTGGTCTGGTTGATGGATGGAGTACGGCAATGGGAGGGCTACGATGATTGAGTTGGATATGATGTATGTATCGTACTTTCGAGACTTTCTTAGTATAGCAGCCGAGAATCTTTCGAACAAAATATTCTGTTTAGGCTTAGTCCGCCAAGAACAGCCTGCAGGCCGCCAAGAAAAGTCGCCAGGCCGGCCGGAAAGCCTGCAGGCCCGGCCCGGCCCTTATTCGAAAGTCGCCGCTAATGCCGGCCAGGTCGCTTAGGAACATTGGTTATGTCTCCAGAGTGGGAGGAGAGTACTCATCGACCTGGGCCATCTAGGTGATACGCTGCCCTGTATTGGCAGACCGAGCGTTGGCAGACCCCTGTGGCCTGCGATCCTCCCTCGCAATTCTCATCTTGCAGTCCTTTGCCCAGTGTCCCTTAGAATGACAGTGCAAGCGTGAATCGTTGGAGCGGTTCCCATGCCGCTGTTTGTGTAACCCCTTCAATGGCTTCCCATTCTTACTATAGAATGCAATGGAAGCTACTTTGCCCTCAACGAGCTTCTCATGTTCCAGAACCAATCTAGCGAATACCGCTTCCGAAGATCAGTGACTCAGAGTTGGTTATGACAACTCTGAAAGTGGTACCCAAAAGGAAACTGTTAAGTAAGTGCGATATCTTGTCGTTGTCCTCATATGTACCGCAGCCAGCGCTGAGAAATCGATTGAGGAGCTTCTGTAACTTCTAGGTAATATCCAGCGTTTCCTCCCCTCGATACTGAACCTTAGACGACTCGCTAAGGAGGAACCATATCCGCTGCTTGTCTTGCCCCTGGTATCGCTCCTTGAGCATCTTCCGCAGAGTCACTAGATCTTTCTTGGTTGAATACATCTTTCGGTGGTTTGCATGCAGCATTCATCCTAGAATGCCACGAGCCATGATAGCTTTCGCATCTCATGCCTGCTGGCTCTCCTCGATCTCCGTCAACGGAGGCTGAAGCCCTGGAGGAAGTAGAGGCAGAGATATTGGAGGATACAGACGCGGGTACTGATTCAGAGTCGTCCTTGATTGCGCCTGGTCGAGGTTTCCGGCCTTCGTTCATAGGAAGACAATCCTTTTCAGTAAAGATGTATGTGGCAGCGAGCCAGCCTCAAAAATCCGAATGGGAGCTGAGGAGCTTGTTGATGCCAATGGAAGCAAGAGCAGACAGATCAGAAGCTGATCGAATGGTGTACCAAGCGCCAGTTGATCGGAAGACCTGTGTGGGGAGGACGGGAAATTTCTCTGTGAGGTATTTCTCTGTGGTTGCGCGAGATATCACTCGGCCGGAAGTCACTGTAGCGTGACAGGTGACCAAGGATGATCCTAGTGGCAGCAATAGTCGAGAGGGTAATTTGATCTTGCTTGCAAGAATGCCAGCATATATCTCCACCATTGCGACTCTTAAGAAAGACGTGGCCACCTTGAGACTAGCAATAGCAACTATGGCGGGCGCAATCATAGACTTTAAATCTAACGAGACCGTGGTTGCCGTTGAAGTGCGATCGAAAGTCTACTATGGCTTTGAGACAGTAATGGATTCTCTTTGCAGCGGTCATTTGGCTGGTGCGTGGTCAAGTGTTGTATCGGCAGAGAATGGAGACTGCATATGACATATCAGACCGTGTTGCATGTGCTGCGTAAATTAATAATGCCCTGATCGATTTGTAATGCTTGACGTTTTCTTTGTTGAGCTCCTTCTCCATCTGACCGTCGGTTATAAGGAATGCGAACTGGCAACGGTCCGTCCAGCCGGCCTGTAGTCATTAGGCGAGTAGCGTACAGTCCGGCACCGGCCACTGTTTTGTATCCCTAAGGCGTCCAGTTCTCAAATCCCCAGGACCAGGGTAATGTGGGTGGGACGTAGGTACCCGCCGAGTGACATCTCGTGCCCGCTGCTTTTAGTAGGAGCCTTTGTTAGCTCTAATCGCGCGATTGAGCTAGCCGTACTACTGTATTGTGTCTCAGCGAGGCACTCCATTGTTTGGTTGTAGTAGCTTTATTATGATAGTTACTCGGTCATCACTTCATAACCATTGATCACGTTCCATCACTCGGATTCACCGTTGAGTCACTCCATATCCTGCAGGGCGCTATAGGTTGACGGCCTTACTTTGCAGGAGACTGTAACCCCAATCGAAGGTGAAGGCGCCTGGAAATTCGTAATCCGGGCCAGGGCGAACTTTCGGACAAACTAGACAGACTTTTTCCTTTCCTGGTCAGTTAAGTCGAGTTTAACATTCGGATCTTCGGAGTCGTGACTTCGTGACTATCTTGCATATAAAATAGGTTGACAATCGTGGTGATGAAAGCCTTCGGGCCCAGACTGATGCCAATGCCATTCTCAGCGCGTTGGATCTCGATACCATGGAATTGGCAAGCCGGGCCAAGGTTTGTGTTTTATATTCCTCTTGGAGGTTCGCCTTGCCCTTAGGCTTTGAGCCTAAACTGAGCTAGAATAGTTCCGAACATTTGGCATGTGTCGAAAAAGGGGCTTCTTCACTTTCAACCTATCTTACCACTGCTGTACTTCATGCCAACCACCTATCTCGATTTCCATCATATGGGTCCAGCAGTTGTATGATATATCGCATTGGAATTTCATAGATCCAGATCCTGGTATTGTGCCTTCTCTGCGATGCTTTTCGCTTTCTCCAATTTTTTCTGCAGCTTATCATAATCTTCCTGGAGTTGCCTGGATTTTTCAGCATCTTTTTTTACGAGATGAATCAAACTTATGTTTGGCGTCCGTGGGGATGTTAACCATTGTGGGCCAATGCTTTGTGGTGTCGGATAGCAACTTCATTCTCTATGTATGACCTTGTGGGATATCCGACATGTCCTTCATCCCGACTTTTGCAGCCTTTATTGGTGTGGCCAAAACTCCTACCGCTCTATTCCTTTCCTCGAGTAGTTGCGCTAATGATGGAATCTGTTTTAGCAGTCTTGCCAGTGTTTCCTTCATTGCTCTGCCATGTTCGACTGCAGCTCCCACCCCCTCGAATATAACCCCCTAATTATTCCATACTCCCTCAAATAATCCGACCTAGTTTGCTTGAGCTGCTATCGCTTTCCCTATCAGTAATATTTACAGCTTCCCGATTCCGAGATTGTTTGCATAATAACTCCGGCATAGGTGTCTGCAGGTGGTGTTTCCAACAGGTGCGTATCGTTTTGATTGTGCTTCAGCTATAGGGAGATCCAGTAGTATGAGGAGAAAGGCTGCTGAGTGTATGCTGGTGGATCCACATGTTATTGTTGCCGCCTTTGCCTGTGGTGTTATGTTCACTAAGTAAGTGATGTATTATTAGTACTTGTTGCAAATGAACATTTTCTATTAGCCAACATTCTCCTATTTCATTGCAAATCGTATATTGGGGCTGATATGGTTGGGGTTTTGCGTGTATAATTGAAGCGAATATCTTTATGCGTTGCTTTACTGCTGTGCATCATACGCTGCTTATATGTGCCGAGGGTATTGCGTGATTTCGATGGATGATTTTGATATTTCAATCATTGTTTGCTGCCCCACATATTCCCTGCTGATATCACTCACAATATCTTCTCATCGTATCGTCATAGACTACTCAGTCTTGTAGAGTATATTCTTGTACTTGAGTGTTAGTTAAGGTGCGTAATGTGGGAGGCAAGTGTCGTCTTGCACGGTCCCCATTTTTCCAGGCTTTCAATATCCACATCCCATCGAATAATCTCGCAGAAGTTTCTTCCTAAAATTGTGTTAGTTGTTCATTATCTCAACTCCTATGGATTATATACGACTTATTCAGTCGCGCCAGCATTTCCCACTCATCATCCGTATTTCCTCCTACCGCTGTATACTCTTGTGTTTTTTTGGTCCATCGGCCGTCACATCTTCATATTGGGAGAGGGGTGAAATTTTCCTCTTCCGCATAGTATAGCAGGTCTCAGGGTCGTGTTGGTCTGGCTTGTTTTTTCGTAGACACTTGTTGGAGGTTTATCCTACGAGGCATCATTTCCCCAGATTGCTTGGCATATTTGTCGCTCCCATTCGGTTTCCTTTTCGAGTTCCTCGATGGATTCGTTCCTTCTGAGATGCTGGCGATTTCTAACGTCATAGACGCATTCCATGTCATCTGTTTGGTTTCCGAAGACGTTAGTGTCTCTGGGATTCTCTGGGTGTACCTGAGGGTCAGGGGAGACATTTACAGTGGAGACATTTCTGTCTCGCTCCTCGATTCTTGGGTGCCTCTGGGTTCTGTGAGGTAAGTCAATTGATCCCCGTCCTCTGTGTGTAGGGCAATCTTCATACTTGTAAAGGCTCGATCCCATAATTGAGTGCCCCCCGGCCCATTCCTTTGATTCCGTGGTCGGTTGAGGAAGTCCTTCGTCATCGTCTGGTCTTCCCTGAGCACGTTCTCTTTCCCTCTTTCGTCGTTCTCTTCTCCTTTCGTTACACATTCTTCCTCCTCTCCTTCGTTCCCTCCGAGGCAGAGACTGTGCTAACATCATCTGTCTGGGTCCCTTAGGAGGACCGTTCTCCTTAATCGCATCATGAAGCTCCTGGTTTCGGCTGGTAGCAACAGGGCCTGATATGACCCTTCGTTGCTGGACTCGTTTTGTGATTCCCGAGGAGATGCTAGGGGTCCTGATCATGATATATATTGACTCGAATCCGACTGTCTGATTGGATCCGGGAAATATAGAAGCAATAGTCTTAAAGAATTGTTATTATAATTGTTCTAATAGTTTGCTCATTGAGTTTTACTCGAAGTAGTCGCTCTTTAAGGCTTGTTGTTGATGTTGATACAAATTCTCTTACTCGGGGATTTGTCTGGCTTCTTATATCCTCCTGTTCTCACTTATTGACCAATTAGCTTTCAGTTATTGATATAGGGGTATACTTGCCATGGTTGCCTCCGTCGGGATTGGTTATTCAATCTACTATTCCGTTATATTGGGATATTGTCGTTTTTCTTGATCGAACCAATTTTCATGTGTTATCGTGAGTGAATCCAAACAATCTACGTTCACCACCATTATTCTGACGTAATGATGTCCCAAACGTATCTCCCTTTCCCCCACCTTGCAGATTTCCAATCTTCGGTGAGGGATATCCACGTTGTTAGTTCTCGACTCCGGTTCTCCAGGTGCCATTGCGTCATAAACTTGTTATCGTAGTTCTCTGATTGGCTACTGACTTGGAATGCGGACTTCGTCTCGATATGCACTGATTGTCCTCGTAAGCCCTGCACAGATTTCTCGATCGAACATCCCTTTCCGGCGTTCCAATCTATTTTTTAATATCCAATCAAGTGTATTTGGTCGCATCATCCGGATGGCATTTTCTTGCCATCGGTTCCGGGTCTACCTACAGGTTATCTCAAGCTTATCGTCTTGTGTGTAAACGGGTCCATTTTACGAAATAAATTCGAACAATACGTCATACACGTAATCGCCCCCACTTACTTTCCACACATGATCGTCATCATACATACGACCGCACGTCATGCATCGTACTAGCTTTCGATAAATCCTACTTGCGGTTGACACACCAATGTTTTCAACAACCCGGTCTCAGATAGGGATCAGTACAGTCAAGTGCGGATGCAAGATCCGACTGAACTGGACCGCAGACTGGAAGTCTTGCACTGGTCTGCACTGGTCTGCACCAGTTGTTCTAGTTCATTCACGGAGGTGTTCCTCCACAGAGAGACCGGTCAATTCACGGAGTCCCACCTTCCGTGAATGGACCAGTTCATTCGCTGTATACCCCACCTCCGTTGATAGACTAATTCATTCACCGAGCGTATATGCTGTTCTTGTCCATTCACGGAGTCAATCTAAAATTGGATGTCTTGGCGTAGTACAATTACACTATACCCCATGTCATCGTTTGAAACCATCTCATCTTCCACATTTCCCTCCACCTCATTTCCCTCCTTCTCATTGCCCTCTTCCTCTTCTCTTCCTCCCCAGTGACCTCTTCCTCCACTTGAACCTCCCCATCATCGGTATCCAGTTCTGTCAAATCGCTGCTCTCACCGGCAGTATCCTCAGCAGGTGTGGGATCAGTACGCTTGAAAGCATCTCCTTGATTATTTGCTCGACTGCTTTTTTCATTGTGACTTGGCTCGGGTGGAGCTGTTCTTATGTTTTGTTCGAGATTGAAAGTACTAGATAGCGCTACAGAAATCCCAGTATTTGTGCACTGTGCACCACCATCTGGGCCATGGCCATGAATTGTGCACTCGACTTTCGTGTTGAAACAGTTGCGCTGCGCTGAACGTATGCAGCTGCGCTGATTGAATCCAGCTGGATAGAGCAAGCTGAGTGTACGTACATACCAGTCGTGTTTTTTGTTTTAATCATTCTTCATGCACTCTAACTAAAGTATGATAATACCAAATTCCCCTCGCCCTCCGGGTAGCAGGCTAGGTGGGGGAACTCCCTTCCTTCTACTCTTCTCCTTAGACAAATGAGAATTGCAAGTGAATGGCGCGCTAGAACAAAGAAAAGCAAGCCAGTGCGTGCGCATATATGCATGCAGAGCAGTGTAATTGCAATTTTTGATTGACTCCGTGAATGAACCAGTCAGTTCACGGAAGTGGGGTACGGACTCCCCGAACGAACCAGTCAGTTCACTGAAGGTGGGTCTCCATGAACTGACTAGGTACTCCACGGAAGAACCGCCTCCGTGAATGGACTAGAACATATGAAAATGTGCTAATTACGCTCAACCAAAAAAAACAACTACAGTGTACACCATCATCGTGATGCCTCGACGTCATCGTATAACTACAATTACACAGTGCTCTGTGTCATCATCTGACACCGTCTCTTCCTAGTTCCCCGCTTCCTCCACATTATCCTCTTCCTCCTCATCCTGCACCCCTGTGAACTCTTCCTCTTCAAGAACCTCTCCTTCTTCAATATCTAGTTAGATTAGTAGCTTTTGCTATTATCTCTAGCGGAAATGGAATAAGCCTGCTCCCGTGTATCACTTTGTGTCTTTGCTCCAAGTCGATATTGATTCTGCCTGCCCATAGGAAGTTGTGTTTCGTTTATGACGGAAAGTTCGGGGCGGGTCCTCGTAGTGTAGTGGTTAACATGCTGGTCAGTCAACCAAGACCAAGTTAGGGGGTGGGGCGGAATGGACAGGGATTGGCCGGTTGGGGTATTCCACTGTGATGACATCAATGAGATCCTGCATGGGAGAGGGGGATAGTAGGAGGGGCGGTGGGGGGGTGGATAAATGGGGGGAAGGAGAAAGGGATGGTACAATCTGACCGAGGGCTGAAGGTACTTAGTGGTGCTGAGTGAATTCAGCTGCATATGGCCAGCCGAGAGTGGATAGATGCATACGCATATATGCATGTAGTGCATTAACAAATCTGCAAATGAGCTAGTCCATCCACGGAGGTGGGGTATACTCAGCGAATGGACTGGTCTCTTCACGGAGGAACTGCCTCCGCGAATCGACTAGAACACTGCAATGAAATCTAGGACGAGTCCAGACTGATCTGACCATCTTCTACACCCTTGTCCCTTAGCGTCATAAATTCCACTTGATCCCTGTACATGAGTCATTTCCATCACACCATCTTTATCGGCGTTATGAAATAACAGTAGGATATAACATTATGTCCGATAATAATTCTTGAGGGCTTGCAGCCACCACCCTCTAAAAAAATATTGACTCATGATTTAGCCCAAATGGCCTACAAGCTGCTTGAATGGCTTGGAAGGCCATCGAAGATACTAGAATGTTCTAGAGTGTGATTTCTAATGTTCTTACTAATTCATATGTATTCATTCACGAACTATTACTGACGGCCGACTGCTAAGCTCGGCATGCGATGTGGCTTTCATGCTGCGCAGCCACTGTGCCTCACCACGTGGTGAGCTTGGCAGTCGGCAACTGAGTATATAATAGGATTGTTGAGATCAATCGAACACGAATAAAGATATTGAATTGACTATCGTACAAGAGTGATTGTTTAAAGAACAAGAATGAGAAAGACAGGCATATATATACAGGAAGGGAAAGACCGTGCCCGGCGAAGCCGAGTATGGCATCTAAAGCCTGATGCCGAACATCACTCCGAAAGCTAGACTTCGGCATGGGGCTGGTGGTGACCCATTGGGGCTATAAACCACCTTCCAAGCCTACCTTGACGGCTGTTTAAGACCTTAAATCGACGACTTCGCCACGTGTTATCTGATCGACAGGATGATCTGTTCGTACAATGAGAAAGGAGTACGAAGAGCCTGTGTGAAAGTACTGGAACGGCTATGTTGGTTCGGTCGCTATTGCAACGCCAAAAAGTGCCATTTCGGAGCCTCGGAAGTCTGCTTTCTCAGATTTGTCATCAGCCCAGACAGGATCGGCATGCAATTGGACCGCATCCCACGATTGAGGACTGGCTGACCCCGGGATGAGCTTGGGATATAGAAGTGCTTCACGGATTTACGAACTTCAACCGGCGGGTCATTAGGAAATATGCTCAAATAACAGCACCCGTATCAAATTTGTTGAAGTCAAAGGTAGGCATACGAAGTGGGAATTGACTCGGGAAGCAGAACTCGCCTTACGGAACCTAAAAATAAAAAACATTAAAACCTTATGTTTGCAAACGTATGTATTCATCAGGATTGCAGATTAGTGAAAAACAATATAATGAG
>Ga0307512_10003789_pt1 | contig 17083 bp, 20 predicted proteins | sample 14_EM_MG_FD_200267 | JGI IMG/M metagenome (GOLD analysis project Ga0307512, IMG submission 200267) | Populus trichocarpa ectomycorrhiza microbial communities from riparian zone in the Pacific Northwest, United States - 14_EM | ecosystem: Host-associated > Plants > Roots > Unclassified | place...
CATGTTCTACTTGTAAAAACAAATCGAATGATATGTTATATGTTATATAAAACATGTAGTCAAAGCAGTAACATGTGCTCGCTGTCGGAGACAAGCTCAGTGTGGGAGACAACGACAACAACACATTGTCAGAGGTTGCCGGATGAAAAGTCACATGGATGATGGGCAAAAAGATGGGATGGAACATGTAAGCAACTGCTGGAAATGAGGGGAATTGCTAGGGAGCTGGGACACCAGGCACCCTTGTGAAATGATGGGTAAATCTTACCCAGATGCACCCATGACAGCATGGGGTTAGCTGTGACACTTAGGTGGCTGGCTTATATCTAGAGTTGGGCCTTAAGCCTGACTTGGTTTAATACCACCGTCTTGTAGCTTCCACAGTGATTGACTTCAAACTTCTTTTCTTCTCTTTCTTGAAACACTTCAAAGCCTCTTTGAAGCATTTCCCCTTATCCTCTTGCTCATCTCCCAGACCCTGGCTTAAGTGCCACTTCATCTTATTACCACCTGACCTCTATTAAGGGTAGTAGTTCCTTATAGCTACAAGTCCTGCCATTATCATTCCGTGCAAGTCGCACCTTTAAGTGTCATTGCTTATAACAAAGTGGCACTTAAGCCAGGGTGTGGGAGATGAGCAAGGGGATAAGGGGAAACACTTCAAAGAGGCTTTGAAGTGTTTCAAGAAGAGGAAGAAAAGAAGTTTGAGGTCAATTACTGTGGAAGCTACAAGACAGTGGTATTAAACCAAGTCAGGCTTAAGGCCCAACTCTAGATATAAGCCAGCTTATATACATGAGGGCAGCTACCATGACTAAGCAGCTTAATATGGAGAACAATGGAAAGCTATCAATAGACCTTTCTAGGTAAGCAGACAATAAGTCTTGGAGAACAATAGGAGATGAGAACAATGGGAGGTACCAAGAAAGGGGAACAATAGGAATACCAGCACATTGGTGCCCAAGAAGTAATCAGGTGATCGTAAGAGGATGGAGTCATGTGACAAGAAGTAAAAGTAAAAGAAAGAAAAGATAATCGTACAGAGCCAAGAATGTAACATCACGCCCCTCCTATGGTAGTTGCTACCATGCAACTAAGTACCATTCTTATAAAGTTCCTTGTCATAGTCCCAAGCCACTAGCTACATCCCATATGCAAGCGCAGCTGAAGGGAGAGCTGGACACCTATCCCCATAGTTAGCATGGTTGTATATAACTATGCACCTTTTCATCTTGCAAGTGGTGTGAGGGGTGGGGCACTCGGCGTGAGAATGCTGGGTACTTATACACCAGTGGCATGTCTTCCACAGGGGGCATAAGTCCTCAGGGTGGTCGGGACCCGACTCATTGCACTTAAGGCAGTAGGGGAATGCTGGTTTTTGAGGGCGACGGTGGAGTCTCTTCCTGAGAACTGTGTGTGTGTCAGTGTCTTCTTTCTCACTATCTGGTGGTCCTTAGCTAGCAAAGATGTGAGGTATGCATGAAGTAGAAGAGGGGAATATGGTGGGTGGTGATAGGGGATGCATCTTGACAAGGTGGGGTAAGAGGCAAGTGCGAACTGCAGTATAAGTGAGATACTGCTCTACCGTTGAGAGCTTGGTCTGAGTATGGTCCTTAGCATTGTTCAACTCTACCCTTCATCGCTTAACATTAGCCAATTTGTTTTGATATGCTCTGTACCAGTGCATGTCTGCAATGACCCCTGGGTCTTTGAGGTCGATGAGAGTGTTGTCAACAAGGAGGTGACTAGTGGAGGATGGGTGGAAGATGTTAAGGTCAGTGTCCTTGACCCCAGTACAGTTGAAGTTGGGAGAAGGGAAAGCCCAGGCATGGAGAGGAGTAGAGTACTCTTGATCCCCCTTGTGCTGCACTTCTACAAGGTGAGTATCTTTGCCAATGCTTCTGTAACAAATGTACTGGGTGGTCTCAGCTTGTCCTTCCTCATTGAGAAAGACAATGGGGTAGAGGTGGGGTTAAGTTTCATCATACCATACCCACCCTTTGCCAGGGTGATCAGGATCCTGAAGGTTGCTAGTAAGGGAAGGAGCAAGATGAATTGATTCCAATGGGGATGTGGATCTGGTGACGGTGGGCTGGTACTGTGCGAAGTGAATTGGTTCATCACTGTTAATGCTATCTTCGCTCATATATGGTTTAGTAAGATCCAGGATATAAGGGACAAAGAAGAGGTGTTGTACTGCTTTGAAGTCATGGTAAGTAGTCTTGAAAGTCTTGTCATCGAGTCCATCATTCCCTAGGATATTAATTGCCACCATCAAGTCCTCCATCCAAGCTGAGAGTGCTCCAGAAACACGTCCCTGTTGCTCCATAACTTTGAGGAGAGCTTGGCACCTCTTCCTGACCTCCTTGATGTCCTTGCTTGTTGGGTGGGTCTGGTTGAACCGACAGTTGTGCTCCTTGAAGGGGTACAGTAGAGTGGGGTGCTGAGAGCTCACAGGTGGAGTTGATGGTAGTTGGGTGAAGGTTAGAGCTTCCACTCAAAGGATGTCCAATGCAATCGTCATTGGGGAGGGGAATAGTTCTGGATCCATACTGTCCAGGTTCTGTGGGGATGATGGGGGTGGAATAGGAAGTGGCAAGGTATAGGGATGGGGAAGGATAGGGGATGATGAACGATTTGCAACTGAGGGGGAGGGGAAAGGTGGTGGTGAAGACCTCTGTTCTTCTGGGGTTGTCGATGTCAGCTGACTTGCTTCGGAAGACATATAGGTTACCCTCAAGGTACCCAATTGTCCAACAATGCTTGTTGGGCCTTCCAGGGTAGGTGATCGTGGAGAAAAGGGAGATGTTGTTGTGTTCATTTGTTAAGCCCATGTAGCATATGTTGTTGTAGTAGTTGGTAGAACCCATATGCAAATTGGTCATGTAGATCAGAAAAAACAACATGGGCCAAGTTTCAGTAACAGAGCACATGCATTCATATGGGCCCATCAAGATATGGTGTATATCTTCATGCATAGGCCCATTGGTAAAGGCTGTTATTTCTCAACCCTGAATTCATATGGGCCAATTCCTTCTGCAGCTAGTTTGGCCCAAAATGTGGACACAGTGCCTCTGCCGATAAGCTTAAGATGGCCCACAGTAGGCCATAAGTAATTGTCTGCAAGCCCTTGCATAGGCCAATTTCATTCTGTATAATTGGCTTGCATTGGCCAATCAAGCCCATAAGCTGCCACATGAAAATGCCACTTAGGCCCACATTATTTTGAGCTAGCAGAATGGCTGCCAAGCCTATGAATGTTCTACCCCTTGCCGATACACTCAAACTGGCCCACAACAGCCTGTAAGCAACCATGCACAAGCCATCGGACAGGCCAATTTCATTCCATATAATTGGCTTGCATTGGCCTGTCAAGCGCGCAATGAGCTGCCATACAAAAATGCCATATGGGCCCACATTATTTCAAGCTAGCAGAATAGCTGCCAAGAAAACCTCTTGCATAGGCCCATGCTATGAATGTTCTACCCATTGCCAATACACCTGAATTGGCCCACAACAGCCTGCAAGCAATCGTGTGCAAGCCCTCAGATAGGCCAATTTCATTCCATATAATTGGCTTGCATTGGCCCATCAAGCGTGTAATGAGCTGCCACATGAAAATGTCATATGGGCCCACATTATTTCGAGCCAGCAGAATGGCTGCCAAGAAAACCTCTTGCATTGGCCCATATCATGAATTTTCTATCCCTTGCCAATACACTCGAACTGGCCCACAATAGCCTGTAAGCAGTTGGGTGCAAGCCCTCAGATGGGCCGATTTCATTCTATATAATTCCCTTGCATTGGCCTATTGAGTGCGTAATGAGCTGCTGCCCGAAAATGTCACTTGGGCCCACATTATTCCAAGCCAGCAGAATGGCTGCCAAGCAACCTCTCACATTGGCCCATATCATGAATTTTCTATCCCTTGCCGATATACTCAAACTGGCCCACAACAGCCTGTAAGCAGTTGTACACACGCCCTCAGACAGGCTGATTTCATCTATATAATTGGCTCACATTGGCTGATCAAGCATGTAATAAGCTGCTGCCCAAAAATGCTGCTTGGGCCCACATTATTCCAACCTAGCAGAATGGCTACTGGGCAAACCTCTTGCATTGGCCCATATTATGAATTTTCTACCCCTTGCCGATATACTCGAACTGGCCCACAATAGCCTGTAAGCAGTCATGCACAAGCCCTTGGACGGGCCGATTTCATTCTATATAATTTGCTCACATTGGCCCATCGAGCATGTAATGAGCTGCTGCCTGAAAATGCAGCTTGGGCCCACATTATTCCAACCTAGCAGAATGGCTGCTGAGCAAACCTCTTGCATTGGCCCATATTATGAATTTTCCATACCTTGCCAATATACTTGAACTGGCCCACAACAGCCTGTAAGCAGTTGTGCGCAAGCCCTTGGACAGGCCGATTTTATTCCATATAATTGGCTTGCATTGGCCCATTGAGCATATAATGAGCTGCCACACAAAAATGCCACATAGGCCCACATTATTTCAAGCTAGCAGAATGGCTGCTGAGCAAACCTCTCATGTTTTCCCATGCTATGAATTTTCTATCCCTTGCTGATACACTTGAGCTGGCCCATAATAGCCTGTAAGCAATTGTGTGCAAGTCCTTGGACGGTCCAATTTCATTCAATATAATTGGCTTGCATTGCCCATCGAACATGTAATGAGCTGCCGCACAAGACTGCCATATGGGCCCATGTTATTTCAAGCTAGCAGAATGGCTGCCAAGAAAACCTCTGGCATAGGCCTATGATGTCAATTTGCTGCCTTGCCAATGCGCTAGAGTTAGCCCACAGCAGCCCAAAATAAATCATGCTCAAGCAGCCATAGGCCAATTTCATACACTGTATTATACAGACAAATAGATGGGAAGCCATCCTGCTAACTGAATATTATGTGGGCCTACATGGCAGTTATATGCAGCAGCCTTCTGTGTCCTCTCTAGGACAATGCAAGCAAAATGCTTGCATTGGCCCATGATGCAACTGCACTAACATTGCCAATAAGCTCAAGTCAGCCTGAAAGAACTGCCACACAAGCACTCGCATGGGCCCATTTCCTATGCCAATACACAGGGTAAGTTGCTTGTATTGGCCTATCAACCAGGGATACAGTGCGAGACTGCCATGTGGGCCTACATCATATTCAGTTGGCAGGATGGCTGTCCAGCAAAATTCTTGCGTTGGCCCATGATGCAACTTTACTTCTCTTTCCAATGAGCTCAAGCTGGCCTGTAACCATCTATATGCAATCGCCTCCCATTTCATGCTTTGTACTTTTAGGGCAATTAGCCTGTATTGGCTCATCGAGCTTACAATTGGCTGCCAAGAAAAATACTTGCATTGGCCATATGATTTGAATCGATAAGCCTTATATACTAAGCCTGATATATCAGCAGCTGCCAACTATCTGTTGGGGCCATATTGGCAGCCACCAGTGCTGGAAAAACACCAGTCGCTAAGGCACATTACCACCAACTCAAGTGAGGTAAACAGACACATACAAGAACATTTTCCCAACTCCTACCATCGATCACCATTCCACAACCCACTATGTCTGCCCCTTGATTTACTCTGCACCATGAACATGGACATGGAGGAAATGCAACAGTCCTTGGACCAGGCAAAGTTGTGTTGCCGCATCTTGGAGCTAGAGAGCAGAGTTAATGAAGCGGCCAAGAATACACAAGAATCCCAGGCATCAAGGTATCAGGAGATCCTCTCCAAGATTGCTGGTGAAGGCAAGAAAATAAAGTCCTTGGCCTAGGCGAGGTTGCATTGCCACATGTTGGAGGTAGACAGGAATGCTAAGCTTGCACAAATAGCTAGAGAAGAACATCAGGCAGTAAGGCTTCTGCAGATCCTCTCTGAATTCATGGGAGAACCTGCCACTGCTGGCAATGGATAAGCCTATGCTGCCGATTTGGCTTTGAAGATGTTCTTGCAGAGAGACCCGCCTTATCCATTGCCTGCTGTACATTGCATTTAAATACATTTGGTGTTTAGCTAACCTTGTCACACTGCCCTTTAGCCAAGGCCTGATGCAATCAGCCAGGAGTGGCCCTCATATGTGACATCTAAACGCCCCCGCAAGCCCATGGAGGCACAGGATGTTCCTTCTTCCCATGCGTCCTCATCTAGGCGATCACAACATCACCGCATCGAGCATGTCGATCTGCTGGAAGAACTTGAAGGTTATGAGGAGGCACCGCATTTTACTAAGGAAGAGTGAGAAGGGGGCTTTGGCCTAGTATACAATCAATTTGTCACAACCTGCATGTTACTCTTTAGTTCTGTGAAAAGAAATGTATTTGATTAGCTCACCACTGGCCTGCGCATGACTCACCCAATAACCAAAACCCAGCAAAGCTTGATTTAGTGCCATGAGACACACCAAGTTGCCAAGTAGCTCAAAGTCTCAGGTTTGATCCCTTGCACTGGTAAAATATAAATCACCACCAACTTTCCCACAAGCACTTGGTGAAGTCCCCAAGTAGCCTGAAGTCTCAGGTTCAATCCCTTACACTGGCATCAATAATCGCTGACTTGTCCGACATGCCCAAGGCACTGCATTCAACCCTAAGTCCTTGGGAGTGCTGGAGTCTTCAAGCTTCAAGCCTTATAAGCTCATTGGCAAGCCCAGTGCAGTCACATCACAAGCCAATGCAAGCATTTCTCTTGGCAGCCATCCCACTAATAAAAACCATGTAAGCCCTCACAGGAGTCTTGTGCAGCAGCCCATTGTATATGGGCCAATGGAAGTATTTTGCTTGGCAGCCATCCTACTAACTAAAAATCATACTGGCCCATGCAGCAGTCTCATATGGTAGCCCATTGTATATTTAATGGGCCAATGCAAGCTGCTTGTATGAATATGACAGTGCATGAAATGGGCCCATGCCAGTGCTTGCATGTTCTTTCTTTTGGGCTGCTGCAAGCAAACCTGAGCTCATCAGCAGGGGCAAAGCATTCATGTGATGGGCCAATGTGAGCATTTTTCTTGGCAGGCATCCTGCTGACAAAAACCACACAGGTCCATGCGGCAATCTAGTGTGGCAGGAAATTGCGTGCTTGTGCTGGCCCACAGCAGCATGAAAGCTCCCATGCACAAGCCCCCTGTATGGACCTATTTCATGCCTAATAATTTGTGGACAATTAACCAATCAAGCATAATGCACAATGGACTGCCATACAAGACTGCCATATGGGCCCACTCCTCTTGTTATAATACCTGGGCCATATGCTTGCTTGGGCCTATCAAATGATTACTGGGCTGGAAATGCAATGCTCTTGTGTTGGCCCATATAACTTTGTATCTAGCACAATGACTGTCCAGAAACATGCTCGCATGGCCACATGGCACGAACAGCCTGTACCAAGAAGCTAGAGCTGGTCAACTGTGCTCTCTCCCAATTACTAAATCACACCGCAGAGTGTTTTCAATACCACTTGACAATCTCTATGACAACTTTGCTTCTGGGCTAAATTCTACTTCATGAGTTCAAACCCCTCCCCATCCCAGCTTGGATCCAATCCCCCCCAGTTCTGTTGATCGATTAAAATGTGTTGCTGCCAGCTCTCAAGAGTCCTTTGATGCGTCTCACATATGGATTGCAGGGCATTGACAGTCTTCTTGAGCATATCGCATTTGGCTTTCAGAGCCTCAAACTCATCTTTGTTGACTTTTGTATTACCATTGTCTGTGCCTGTAGTGAGCAGTGGGTGTCGTCAGCAAAGTGTTGAACTGGATCTACAGTGCATGTACATGCCTCTTCCTCCCAAATGCTACCTTCCTGGGAGGATTTGTCAAAAATTTCTTCTGAAAATCTAGGATGAGCACCCTGTAAATAGTGTATTAAAGTCCAGTCCAGTCCAGTTTTTGGACCTGATTTAGGGTTAACCGGGACTGAGACCGGTTAAGACTGATGCAGAAAAGGTGATTAACTGGACTGAACCTAAGAAGACTGGTCCATTGCAGTCCAGTTACGGTCTATAGACTGGTCTTGACCAGTCTTTTCATTGGTCGGTTACAATCAGTCCCTTTTGGTCTTCAGACTATTTTTTTTTGCAAGGAGCACATTGTGTTCTTCATGATCAAGCCCTCCTTGTGTTTCCCTCCCTCAGCAGCCACTGATGACACAAGTCTGTCATTGCCTGTCACTGACAGCATGCATGTACCAAATACCAAGTTTGTATATCATAGTAGTTGTATTAATTAGTAGAGTATGGATATCGCAACAAGTAAGTACAATAATACAACCCAGAAGCTAGCCTCCATCCCGAGTGGCAGTGGCGGTCATTGCCCAATCCCTTCCATATAGCACCACCTGGAATTCCTGTGCACCAGGACCCCTGGCACATAATGGTGCCATCACGTAGGCTGCATCCATTGCCACATGGCCACAGTGGCAAAGGTGATGGTATAATGGTAGTGGCGGTAAGAGCGATGCAAGAGGTGCATCGTAAGGCAGGCGATGTGATGACATGTGTGATGCAACGAAGCGAAGGTATGGTGGGTGGCAAAGGTCCTGTCGTGCCCATGCTGCATGGTGTCTTGTTGTGTGGCCACAGGCATGGCGATGCAATAATGGCATTGTGGGGCAACACAAGAGGTCAGTGGGGCATGCAGCAATGGTGTGTGAGGCGACGAGAAGGCATGTGTATGGTTGACAATGCATGCTAGCGCACTGCTGAACAGGTGCCTGCACTTGGGCTGCGCTGTAGGGCAAATGAGAGGTGAGCGATGCGATGACAGTGTGCAATGATGACAAAGCAAGGTATATATGTGACACCGCCGTACCGGTGCAACCGCAAGCAGTTTGCCTCACCTGGGCTGCGCAGGCCGTGAGGGGCACCTTGTGGCCATGAAAATATCTGGAGGAATGAGGTGGAGTGGGTCAGCAGGGCCCACACACCATTCTCCTGTATCCCCTGACCCCTGGGCTTGCGCTGGTTGCGATTGTGGATGCCAACGATACAAGGGGCAAACCCTGGTGTGACACGCAGATGGGAGCGCTGCCGGTCGTGGGCGCTGCACTTGCCATGGCCCAAAACACCGCACGGAGCATGCGCACAATGTTGTGCATGAACAGGCGGTGGAAACGCAGTGCAATGCGCGTAGGACAGGCACGAAATGCCACTGCAAAGTGAGGCCTTGCATAGTGCCGAGACACCACCGCAAGAAGGTGGGCCAGCCCTCAACAAGCTGGAAAGAAAACAACCAAGTGGTCACACACGAGCTGGGGACCGCAGAGGGGACTTGTCAGGACATAGGAAGCCACAGGGTGAGGACTCACCCCTCTAGAGACGCAGAGGAAGGGATACCCTGGGACACGGGATGAAGGTGACCTCACAAGGTACATGAGCTGGGGATTGTAGAAGGAAGGACTTGTCAGATCATATAAAGAAAGCAATAAAGTGTGGACTCAACTCCTGGAGACCGCAGAGGGGGGAATATGACACTGGAAGAAAGTAGCTGAGCAAGGGGTACTTACCCTCTGAAGGCCACTGAGGAAGGGATGGCATGCCAAATGCTTCGGTGTGGGGATACTAGAGATAACCAAGGCCAGCCAGGGAATCGTCAGTGAAACCAGAAGTTGCAGTGTCAATGAAGTCGGGGCTCTTGGCATGCTCAATAACTTGCTTGAGGGGCCTTCCATTGTGGTTGTAGGTAGTGGAGTGAGGGAAATGTGGTCATGAAGGTGTCGGCTAATAGGGATAAGAGCCCATATGCTATGGAAAGAAAGCAACCAAGTGTCAGTACTGTGTCAGTTCTAAAGTTCCATGCCATGTGTGCCATATTGAGGCTTGTTGCCAAGCGGACCCTTGCGACACCCGATGGTGATATCTTCTGGACAACTGCAGTTTGAACAGTGCCAAATACCATTGATGAAGTTCGGGTGCTGGCTGTCCACGAACTCTTTCACCTCTCTTTCAAGTTCCTTGGCATGCTTAGCTGAAATGACCCTTGGGATTCTGTTGTCCTGAGGAGGAGGAATGGGCATTGGTGCGGGGGGATCATTTTCCAGGGGAGGCGGAAGCTTTGAGGCATCTGCGGTGGTGGACATTGTTGGTGCCGAAACGTTGGCACAAGGATGAACAACAGTCGAGCAATTCTGTTGTCCTGGGGAGGAGGAACGGGCATTGGTGCAGGGGGATCATTTTCCAGAGGAGGCAGAAGTTTTGAGGCATCTGCAGTGGTGGACATTGTTGGTGCTGAAACATTGGAACAAGGATGAATGACAGTTGAGGGATTCTGTCGTCCTGGGGAGGAGGAACAGGCATTGGTGCGGAGGGATCATTTTCTAGAGGAGGCAGAAGTTTTGAGGCATCTGTGGTGGTGGACATTGTTGGTGCCGAAATGTTGGCATGAGGATGAACGACAGTCAAGGGATATGATTGGTGAACATTGTTCCGTTCTGTACATGTTTCGTGCTGTGGTTAAGGTTGGGGTTTAGTGGTTTAGTATGCTTAGTACGTTAGTTAGTGTTGTTGTTGCGCATTTAGCAGTGGCTTTCACTTGTAATTCAGAGGTTTCATAGTAGTCTGTATACCCATCCGCACCTATCCACATATACCATGGCAAGCTATAGTTGAGAATCAGCCCCGATACAAGCCCGAGGGCATCCCTGAGTGTTTAGTAACGATGTCCCACATATCAGTAGTATCTGCATTCATGTAGTCTCCAGAATGCAATAGCAGTTGGGACTTCCCGCTCCATCACCGCCACATGCTCATTCTCTCATTCACACTTGCTATCCTCTTCTCACCAGAAGATATAGTACCTCAGGCCTGGGACCGATCGTGGTCCCTCTCTTTCTGGAAACTTATTATTGATTATGTTTGTAGGTGACTGTGACTGGTTGTATCATGTGGGATCAGTTCCATTCTGGAAGCATGCGCAGTGCCATCCCCCTGCTGCCACTTTCACTTCTTTGTCTCCTAGTTCCCATACTTTCTATTCAGTATTATCATAGTATAACATAGCCTATATACTGTGAATTGTAATAGCATCAACATCATCCCAGCTTGCCTGCTCCCCATCCGCAGCCAGTAAGTCTTGGTATTCCTCTATTTCATCTTCAATTTCCTCCACCTGGCTTGAATTCTGAGCGGCAAGGTTTGCAATGTTATGTCTCCACGTGAACTTCATGACTTGCAATTCTTCGAAACGTGCCACTCCTAACTGAGCATGATGCTTCGTTGCAATCTTGCTACCACCGGAGAACAGCCGCTCACAAGGAACGGAGAAAGCCGGGCATGCAAGGAAATTGATTGCAATACATCGGAGAGTGGGGTAATGGTGTCCATTATTCTGTAAGCGGTTAGAAATGGGGATAAGGGAGCATATTGAAGCCAAATACACACCTGCCACCACTCCATGATATCAGTATCTTTCATAACATCTGCAGGCATGTCGTTAAGATACCAATGTAGCTCTGCCTGCCATCCCTCCCCTTCCTGGCCCGATACCAATATGCGCCGATGATGGTCGAAGTTGGAAAGAATGGAATCGGTACCAGCAGGGGCACATTGAGCCAGTATGGGGGTTGTAACTTGATAGTTCTTGAAGTAATGCTCCATCTGTAACAACAAAGCAAGTTAGATACATGTACTATCTACAGAAGAATGGCCACATACTGTGTCCTCAAGTATCTTCCAGGCCTCATCTTGCCAATCTTTCACAAGTGGATTCCCTGCATTACATTCGGCTTCTTGCTCTGCTGGTCCGCCCCATGCAACTTTGATATATACAAGTTTGAAATAGGGGTGCAGGGCTATGGGGGTTAAGGCGTCATTCAGAGAAGTTTAAAGCTCAAAGGGGGATATACCAAGAGTGATAATATAGGTGGGCTTCTTGTCAAACCACAAATAGTACTTTTTGAGCTTTTCAAGGCTGTCGTTGATTGCTATTCGATATGTCAAGAAACGATAGTCATCGTGCTTCACTTCCCAGGCAGTTTGAAGCTTCTTGATTGTGGGCAGAGCTTGCCATAGGGTTGGACATTTCTCAGCGGAGAAATATTGTTGTATTCTGTTAGAATGCTTGTAATGTCAGAGGAGAGTTAGTTTTTATAGGAAGGATGGCAACGTTTATGTACATCTAAGATATCTGCCACTTCCCTCACTCTTTCCCAATCCCGCTTGGAAAATGCAAATGCAGACCATTGAATATGCTTGACAATTCGTCCTTTGCATCAAATCGTCGTAATGGGACCATAGCGATGATCGGCACTTGAGATGAAGAGATTGATGGCCTTTTCAAGTTGATTCGATGTTACTGATGCAAATTCAAAGAAAACGGAAGATAATACCTGACAAAGTTTGTATGCTACAGACAGCATTCGATAGGCGGTTCCCCACCTCACATTGCTATGAAGAGGGATGTTGAGGGTGTTAACAAGTCCACATTTGAGCTGAAGTGATTTAAACGCCTCAATCTGCTGGCCAGAAGACTGAATCTATAAAAGCAAGTCAGTTTTCTGGGGAGGCAAACAAGAAGGGACGACGAACCTTGATGGCAAGTGTCCGGACGGCCCCAACAACATTGAGCAAACTGTTAAGGACACGGTTGTCAGACAGAAATGGGTCATATTCCCAAATAGCAGCAGTCGTTTCCACTACTGCAATCTTTGTGATGCAATCCATCACGGCGACATTCGCAAGATTAATAACATGACCAAGACATCTGGAATGCAGTCAGTGGATTTATGAGACAGCAGAAAAAATGACATACGGTAACTGGTTCTTATCCGCACACCATTGGGGAAGTTTTCGCCTAAGGTGTATATCTTTGACTGTTGCACATAGCGTCATGTCACTTGATGCATTATCGAGCGTGGCCATGAGTAACTGTCAACTGGTCAGAAAAAAGACAAACGATTTACATTCAACATTATCACGTACCTTTGAGTGACTTGGGCCCATTATCCCAACTTGGTCAAACACTCCCATGAGGTATCGCCCAACATTCTCGCCACTGTGGTCACCTGAAATTGACCGAAAGCCAACAACCTCCGCTTGTACCTTCCACTTCCCTTCCTTTACCTCAATCCAGTGTGCTGTCACCCCAAGAATTGCTGCTTTTGTTGTATCAATTGTCCAACTGTCCGCCGTTATTGAAATTGATCCCGGGGCTTCCTGATTCGTCACAGGTATGTCAGCAATGTTCCATGGCATAAATTCCATTAACACACCTTGATTTCTGCTTCCAGCTCTCCCATCCAAGATACAAACTCATTGTGTAGGTAGTTGACAACCTCATGTGTGCTTGGCAGGTCTTGCAACATCGATTTTGGCCTCAGTATAACCAAACAATTTCAGAATGTCACCTTGTTTGCAACTGCAAGTGACTAGTGGACCTATCGTATATTGGATGCAACTTCAAATGTAAGTCTTACCTGGTCGTTGATGGTGATAAACTGAGTCACTACATGAAGCAGGCTCTCTTGAGTAAACCCCTGTGGCCCCACTAGCTTCACTACTACCGGGTCCAATGTTCCTTGTTTGGTACCGGTGCTATACTTTTGTGATTCTTTGCCTTGTTCCAAATTGGACAAGGGATTGCCCAATGATGCACAGGTATGTTTGATTCTTTGCATAGCTCTTGGTAAAGTGTGTAATGCTACTGGATATGCATGCGACATGATAAGTTACTGCCCATATGGAAAGCCTTCCACTTTCCTTTCTTTATGAATACCGGGTTATTCCTTTGATCTTTGTAAGTTTCCTGCCACTTTTAAATGACAGATAACTTACCTGCATGGATTGCACCATCGCCCCTTTTCTAACAGGGATGTCCCATCTTTCTGGATGAAGTGTACTGAGATGCTGTTGGTGAATATTAAGCGGATATCCTTTGCCCTGTCTTTCTGGGTCAATACTTCTGTGGGATGTGGTATGTGGTGTTGTATCTCAAGTCCATCAGCCTTATCTTCATGTTAATATTTGTGTTACAGGATTGGGTGAATGTCATACCTCATTGTCAGATGACTGGGTGTCATCTCCGTCGCTGCCTGATGGTACATCAATGACAACTTTGGGTCCTTCATCAACCTCATCAACTGTGTCCGTCTTAATATCTTCTGGTTGTTTGGCATGTTTCTTATGTGGCGGGTGGGTGGATTCTGTGTCTGAGGAGTCTTCACTATCTGAGTTCTCTGGTTTTTGTTTGCATGTACTTTGTACTTTCTTCTTTGTTGGGGCTGTCAGTTTTTTCTTTGCTTTTGTAGTTTTAGTAGCCTTCTTCTGTAGTTTTGGCATTGGAAAATAAATGTTGTGTTGGTGTGATGAAGAGAGTTAAGAGCCTGTGCTTATGTCTTATGCACGTGCATGTCAAAGTGGTTGCCTTTTGTAGGCACCATGTAGATACTCAAAAGACCGGTCTAGACTGGTCTAGACTGGTTTTTTTCAGTCTTTTTGAAAACCTTGGAACTCTTGGACTGTTAACTGGACTGGTGAAAGACTGAAGTTAACTGAGACTGAAGTCCAGTCTTTTTCAATTAAGTCCAGTCCAGTTCCAGTTAAAATTTCAGTCCAATGGACTGGACCTTTAAACACTACCTGTAAACCTGCCTTGTGGACCCATTTTCCTTTGGCTTTGCATGTTACCCTAGCTACCTTTGGGCTGCAAGTCCTTGGGAGATTGCTAGCCTCTGAAGAAGTGCATCAATGTTTCTTCTCATTTTGTGTGCTTGGAGATGTGCTGCCCATAGGTGGTATATTGTCTTCTATGGCATGGAATACTGCTGCCGAACAGCCTTGAGTAGCATTGTCCCCCTGTGAGTTATCTTGAGGGACAGATCCCATGCATTTTCGGCAGCCAGCTACCAATATGTGAGCACATAGCTATTGTTGATAAGATAGGAGAGACAGACCATTTTCACCATAGAAGTAGATTTCTACTGGTGGAAATGTGCTGGGCGAAGTATACATGCCATCTACCACTGCCCTTTCATCATTTTCTGAGACACTCCTTATGTCTGGATCTATCTCAGATGCGGTGATCATCTTGTTGAGGCTTAGCAATAGGGGATAAATATGGATAGGGGTTGGGTTTCTCCCCTTGGCATCAGCATAACTGTTTACTGATTTCTCCTGGAGGAGTCTGAGAATGGCTTATGGAAGTGGATTATAAGAATAACACATGCCAGGTGATCGATAAATAAATATCTCCAATCTTCTTTGCTCCTAATATATATGTGGTATGCTTCCAGATCCCTTTTAACCATAGCTACATGGTGATGAAGAATTTGTTCATCCAGGGTCAAATCTTGAGCCTTTGATGTTGACATTGTTTGAATGGTAGGGAAGCAGGTTGGTCAGCATATACCCAGCAGCTTCTCCAAAGATGGAGGCATGCGGTCTCATTGGCAGCTCCCGATATGACTGGCAGCCATACTGAGCTTATCGATGCCCTATCTTTCTAGTTTGGGTCATGGGTGAGATTATGTATGCACATATTATGTAATACCATGAGAGGTATCTGCAAAATCAGATCCAGCATGCTGCAGTTCAACAATGCAGGAAGGGCTTCCAGAACAAAATTCCTTCTCCCTAGAGACAGGCAATGATAAGTTCAAAAAAAGGGTGCACACATTCTGGCTAATTACACTTCTGCCCTGATTGGATGTCCATAGATGCACCCTGCCTTCTGCAGGGGGATTGAGCTCCTCAGTACACAAGAATCAGGCTCCATTCAAATCCAGGGGAAAGCAGTAGAGGCGCCCCCCAAGTTTGCATTAGAGCATATGGAGGGCATCAGTGGGGTCCCAAAAAATATAACCCAATTGAGACCTATCCTTGATGAACTCATGCGCAAGGTGATTGTGATTGCTATCTAACCAATCTTAACTAATGTAACATAGGATCTATTGAAAGAGGCTGATCAACAATGGCACATGAAAGCCAAACAAAGTCTTGAATGGCTGAGAAAGATGCTATCAAAAGAAGAAGAGTTTTTGAAGGCATTTATAACCCAATTAGAGGCAGCAGCTCCTAGGGATCTCCAAGAAGAGTTCTCAAATGAGAAGACAGATAAATTGTAAACCTCCTTTGTAGTCTACATCCTGCCTATCTAAGTTTCATGCAAACTGTTTACATTTTCCAGATGGTCAGCCATCTCATCATAGCATTGGGATGCATCCTCCAGGGATGATATGAGTAACTCAATGCAGCTTTCCATCTCTTGTCACTGCCGCAATACTTCTTCGAAATTGTTTACTATCTTGGTATGAAGCTCTGCGCTAGCCAGCCTCTGTGACCCCAGTTAGTTAAATGGTCTGTATAAAATAAGGCACTTACAATCTCTTGAGTGCGCCACAACCCTGCCACTAACTCCTCACCAACATCAAATGGTTTTCTCAATTTCTCACCTTTGGAAACTTTCCACCATTCAGTGAGATTGAACTTTGGATCACCTGATATCTTGGATCCAGCTTATATCAGCAGGCTTCTATCAGGTGCTGCATATGTTCCCAGGTTTTTGATGTCTAAGAAACTGTGAAATGTGATCCTGACAGACTCAGGAATATGGGGAGTGCTGCCGCTTGATTCCAGAAGGCCAATAATCCACACTGCAGAAAGCTATGCTGAATCACTAATCAATTTGGTTCCATACACTCTCTAGCACTAAGAAACGCCTACAACTTCATTGTGCAAGCTAGCAATATAATGTTTGTCTTCATAAGCAGGTTGGATGAGAATGCAAGTAATTCTTTGGTCAATGCATATGAGGGCTTCATCTAATATAGAGGTGCTTGTGGTGGATGGCATAGTGTGTGGTTGGTTCTTGAGATGGGATGGGTGGTCACATAGAACAGTGGTGCTTATAAGGGATTGCATCTGGAAAGTGCCACCGAAAGATGCCGATAGTCAAGTGCAGCGCCACTATCCTGGTGGCCCCAGATATTTCTATTGGAAATGAAAGCCTATGGCCAGCACAGGTGTGGCACAGATATTGGGCCAATTCAGGGCCATTGTTCGGCAGTTCTTTTCCAGATTTGGGCCATCACAAGGTCACTGGCTTCGATTCTTCATGCCTCCCATTG
>Ga0307512_10003790_pt1 | contig 17079 bp, 20 predicted proteins | sample 14_EM_MG_FD_200267 | JGI IMG/M metagenome (GOLD analysis project Ga0307512, IMG submission 200267) | Populus trichocarpa ectomycorrhiza microbial communities from riparian zone in the Pacific Northwest, United States - 14_EM | ecosystem: Host-associated > Plants > Roots > Unclassified | place...
TGCTCCTTTGGAGAAGACATGGATTTTCAGGCTGCCTGAGTATTACGGCTCTTGCTTGGGCAGTTCTCAATAATTCTGGTTCTATGTACATAGCTCGAAAACATGCAATACAAGTCCCTTTTCAGCTACGAACCAGAAGAAAATGAGTCGATCAAAAAGCACTCTTAGATAGTGGCACAACTGAATGCTTTATTCACCCTCGCACCATCAAACAACTTAAACTAACTACATGAACGTTAGCAAAGGCAAGAAAGGTTCAAAATGTAGATGGAACCTCCAACAAAGCTGGACAAATCCTAGAAGCAGTGGACCTAATGGTCAATAATAATGGAGAACAAGCCCTTCATGCTTTCTATGTCGCAGATATTGGACAAGATGATTTCATTCTTGGCTACCCCTTTCTTGAAGCCTCAAATCCAGATGTAGATTGGCACAACAGTCGCATAGATGGCTTTACTACTATTTCTACAGCTAAAGCTAATGACTGGCGACCAATTCTTAAAGGCACAAGACAAGTAGAAACAACACCTGTCTGGGTACGATCTATTCCTGGATGGGAAGAAGGCAATGAAGTTTAGCTCCAGACAAGAATTGCCAAAACTACAGTCACCTTACAACTAGCCCAAGATGCTGCTGATAAAAAGAAATGCACCTGGCAAGAAATTGTTCCCAAACAGTACCACCATCATGGGAAAGTCTTCTCTGAAGAAGTATCAGAACGATTCCCTGCCCATCAACCTTGGGACCATGCAATTGAATTAAAAGAAGATGCTCCTATGTCAATCAACTGCAGAGTCTACCCCCTGTCTCCTAAGGAAAAGGAAGAACAATGTGAATTCCTATCTCAAAACCTATGTCTACAAAGAATTTGTCGTTCTAAATCTCCTTATGCAAGTGGATTCTTCCTTATTTGAAAGAAAGATGGCAAATTCTGCCCAGTTCAAGATTACCGCAACCTTAATAAATGGACAATTCCCAATAAATATCCACTGCCATTAATCTCAGAACTCATTTATGATCTTGCAGAAAAACACCTTTTTTCCAAATTTGATATTCGATGGGGATACAACAATATTTGCATTAAAGAAGGCAACAAATACAAGGCTGCCTTCAAGACTAGCAAAGGATTGTTTGAACCTACAGTTATGTTCTTTGGACTTACAAACTCCCCTGCCACCTTTTAGACAATGATGGACAATATCTTTCAAGATGAAGTCGCTCAAGGATGGCTCCGAATCTACATGGACGACATGATCATCGCAACAGAAGATGATGAAGTACTTCACGAACTTTGCATCAACCATATTCTGGATAAACTTGAGAAATTTGATCTATTTCTCAAACCAGAAAAATACAAATTTCACCAACGTGAAGTTGAATATCTTGGAGTACTTATTGGCAATGGAACCATCAAGATGGACCCTGTAAAAGTTCAAGGAATCGCTGACTGGCCAACTTCTCAAACTGTCAAAGATATGTGAAGCTTCCTAGGATTCTGCAATTTCTACAGAGTGTTCATTAAGAACTTCTCTGATATTGCCCGTCCATTGAATGATCTTACATGCAAAAACGAACAATTCATCTGGACAGACAAACACAATAATGCCTTTCTAGAACTCAAAAAAGCATGCAGCAATTACCCAGTACTTCGTACCCCAGACTGGACTAAACAATTTGTCATAGAAACCAATGCATCTGGCTACGCTCTTGGAGTAGTTATTGCTCAGGAATTCGAAGATGGTATCCACCCCATTGCCTTTCATTCTAGAAGTCTTCTTCCTGCAGAAAGGAACTATGACGCACATGATAAAGAACTTGCTGGTGTAATCTTTGGGTTCAAATGTGGCTGCCCACTATTTCTTGGGGCCACACATGCAATTCGTGTCTGTACTGACCATAAAAACTTACAGTACTTCTGCGATCCACGCAAAATCACTGGACAACAAGCCAGATGGATAGAATTCCTACAGGACTTTGACTACACTCTAGAACACATTCCTGGATCAACAAACACTGTTGCTGATTTGTTGTCACAAAGAAAAGACCTTAACAAGGGGGTGGATACTACTGAACCATGTGTTCTTCTTCCCGATCACCTCTTCACACCAACAAGAACTACACATGCCAACAAAATTTTCCTTGAAGATGACCCAGATCTAAGACAAGACATCCTCCAAACCCTTCACGACTCTCCTACAGCTGGACATCCTGGTATCTCTAACACTTGGGAACTTGTTTGCAAACAATATGAAGGCCCTAGACTCAGAGAATTTGTGGAACAATATGTCAAAGGATGTGCTCGCTGCCAAGAATCCAAGACTAACGTACATCAATCAAAAGCACCCCTACAACATTTTGATACACCTGTCAAAGAAGGCCCCTTCCAATACGTATTGATAGACCTAATTACAGACCTTCCCAAGTCACAAGGCTTCAATTCTATTCTTACAATCGTCGATCAAGGCTGTTCCAAAGCAGCTAAATTCATTCTGTGCACTAAAATGATTGACAGAACAGGTGTAGCACTCGAATATCTGAAACACCTTGTACCTTGGTTTGGACTTCCAAAAAGGATTATCTTGGACTGCGACCCCTGGTTCACCTCTACATTTGTGAAAGAAATGTGCAAAGCACTTGGAATTCAACAAAATCTTTCCACAGCCTTCCACCCTTGCACTGATGGACAGACAGAATGTATGAATGCCTGGATCGAACAATATCTACGACCATGGACATCTGGGAAACCTTCTGCTTGGAGTCAATTACTTCCTGTTGCTGAATTTGCTCACAACTCCTGGAAATACGATGTAGCCCACCAATCACCTCACAAACTTCTGATTGGAATCAAACCACAGGTAATTCTGAAACATCTAGAATCTCCAACCCCTGCTGTGGAAACATGCTTACGCCTCCTGGATGAAGCAAGGCAATCAGCCCAGAAACTTCTTCAACATGTACAAAACCGCAAGGACAACAAAAAACTAACGGAAATTAAAGAAGGTGACCAGGTTTGGCTCGAAGGTTGCAACCTCACTATCGCCAGCAATCGTAAACTTTCCCTGAAACAATATGGACCCTTCAAAGTTTCACAAAAGATCAGTCCCGTGGCCATACGACTTGCACTTCCTCCATCAATGAAAATACACAACATGTTTCACACAGACCTCCTCCTTCCTTATAAGGAAACAGAGCAATATGGCATGCCTTTTACACAACCACCTCTGATCATTGATAGTGAAGAAGAGTACAAAATCAAGAACATTCTAGATGCACGGCGACATGGCAAAAGATGAAAACTTCAATACCTTGTGCATTGGAAGGGTTATCCACACTCCAACGACTCCTGGATTGATCACAAGGACTTACATGCCCTGGACGCACTGGCAGACTTCTATCTCACAAACTCTACCATGGCTGGACGACCTACAGTATAAAGAGACCACGGAAATCCCTCAAACAATTCTCATCCCCACTTCATTCTGGCGCTACAATACTTTGCAACAACTCCTCTGATCTACTGCCCCCTTTGTGTCAACCATACAAATTCACTTTTTGCCTTTCACATACCACATGACTGCCCAACCATTCCAACGATGTCCCACTCCTCTTCCCCCATTTTCATTCCTTCCCACTCTTTGTCCCCTGCCAACAGCGTCAGTGACACCCCTTACATTGTTACCTCCCCTCCTCCAGATAGTCCCACCAGCGACAAGATGACTCTCCCCCACAAACAAATGATCGAACACATTGCTTGCCTCCTCAACATTGAAGAAGAGGAAGTCTGCCGCCAATTCCCCACTGTCCGCTCCCTCCTTCCTATTAATAGATCTCCTCCTGCTCCCACTGCCATCCTCACCCCCGACACACTAATGATAAGCAATCAGCTTATCGACACCAACAACTATGATGGTGTCCCCCTTCCCACCATGCTCTCCTATCCAGGCACAGAGTTTGAACAGTACAACAAGCCCAACTTCCCTAACAGCCCTCTGATCCCAAGTCCCAAGCCACTTCCTGTTCCTCCCCCTCATTTTCATGATAGCATGTCAACCACACCCCCAGTTACCTCTGCCACCAATTCCACCTACATCTCACCCATTATTCCTGCCTTCATCAAAGAAGTCGCATCCCGCTCTCCCTCTCCCATTTCACCCATGGCCATAGCCTTGTACCAACAAGCAGAAACTAACAAAATAGAGTCCAAAGCCATGGATGCTGACACAGAAGGACGCACTCCCAGCCCCACCAGTCCCCAACCTAGCATCTTTCCCAGCCCTGGCTGGAAAGACAACTTTACAGCCACAGGCACCTGCCATTTTTTTGTTATCCCAGACAGCAAAGAGGACATTATCGCCCCCTTTATCTCCTATGACCTCCACACCACTTTCCCAGAGCTCCTTGCTACTAACGGTCGTGGCTGCACAGTCCACTCTTGTCCTCTTCATGCATGCCCAGTTGGGCAACACCTAGTGTTTTAAGGTCCAGTCTATTGGACTGCAAATTTAACCTAGACTGGACTGGACTGGACTGAAAAATAGACTGGACTGCAGTCTCAGTCCAGACTAGTCTTTGACCAGTCCAGTCTACAGTCTAAGGGTTTCCAAAATTTTACTAGACTGGTCTAGACTGGTTTTTTTGGATATTAAAAAGCCTATTTCTGAGAAAGGACTAATTGGTGCACATGCACAAAAACACAGGGACTTCATCACTCTAAGTCTCTAACCACTATACTCAATGCTGAAAAGCCCAAAACCCCTAACACAGGCCACTATAACTACCAAAACCAAAACCAAGATATATTCAAAGGCCCCTACAAAGAAAAAAAAGATCCAGACAGTGCGACATGCACACAAACAAAAGCCCAAAGATGATCCAACAGACAACAACTCCTCCAGCCCCTCCAGCCCAGAATCCACCCATGCACCACAGAAGAAACATGCAAAGCAATCAGTAGTCAACAATGTGAATATAGTCAATAACGAACCTGAGGTTGTGATCAACCTGATATCAGGTAGTGGCGGTGATGACTCAATGTTATCTAATGACAAGGTATGGAGTTTGACCTACATTATAACATTGATGTTAATGTGCCAACAAGGATGATGGGCTGGAGGAATGACACCATATAGCAAACCCTGTGGTGGTCCCAACCAAGAAGGTCCTGGCAAATGATGTTCACCTGATATTTACTGATAATGTCACAGTAAAATTTGTCCAGGATGATGGAACATTCCTGTTAGAAAAGGGGCAGTGGTGTATGCCATGCAGGTGAGGCCAAAGACTCACAAAAACTTCCCAGAGATAATGCGGTGTTTGTCCAGAAGGAGGGCAAATGGAAGGCCTTCCATATAGGTAGCAACTCATCCTGTCATATGCATATCCACCAGCATTATAAACTCTACCAGAGGGAATGTGAAGAAGCAAATGTACCTGAACACCACTGGGCAGTCCCATGTCTGATTTGGAATGAGAGGGAAGAAGCACGAAAGCGTGACAAGGTGCAGGCAACATTGGACTCTATAGTAACAAAGCCAGTGGGGCCACAGGTGTTCACTTGGGAAAATCTGCTTCATATGGTCACTCAGTTTGTCACCATCAATGACCAGGTGAGACTCACCATTGAATTCATCTTGAATCTATCTCACTGGTTCACTAGTCACTTGCAGTTGCCAATAAGACCACATTTCAAAACTGTCTAGTTGCAATGAGACCAAAATTGACGTTGTCTGACCTACCAACCACCCATGATGTTGTTGGTCACCTACACAATGAGTTTGTGCATTGGATGGGTGAGCTGGAAGCAGATATCAATGTAGTCAACAATTTTCGTGGCATAAAAAACTTACTGATGTACAAATGATAATAAAGGTGGTCCCAGGGTCGGTTTCAATAACCATGGATAGCTGGACTGTTGATACGACGAAGGCAGGATTCCTTGGTGTGACAGCACACTGGATTGGAATCAAGGCAGGGGAATGGAAGTTGCAAGCTAAGGTTATTGGGTTTCAGTTGATATCAGGCGATCACAGCGGGGCAAACCTGGGACAATACATCGTGGGAGTGTTTGACTGGGTTGGGATAATGGGCAAGAATCACTCAAAGGTACGCTGCAATGTTGTGAACAAATACTTTTGATAGGGGAATGTTTTTCACATCCAATAGCTGCTCACTACCACCCTTGACAATGCATCAAGTAACACAACGCTGTGCAAAACGATTGAAGACATCCACCTATGACAAAAGCTTACCCATTGGTGGGCCAATGAAAACCAATTACCGTAAGTCGTTGTTCTGTTGTCTCATGGGTCCACTGACCGCATTACAGTTGTCTTGGCCATGTTGTCAATCTTGCAAATGTTGCTGTGATGGATCATATCACGAAGATTGCAGCGGTGGAAACGTCCACTGCCATTTGGGAGTATGATCCCTCCCTGCCTGACAACCATGTCCTCAACGGCTCGCTTGATGTCATTGCCACTGTCTGAACGCTTGCGATCAAGGTTGAGCTAGCCCTCATTATTTGTCTGAAATCTAACTTGTTATTTTAGATTCAGTCTTCAAGTCAGTGCATTGAGGCATTCAAAGCATTTCAACTTGAATTCGGACTTGTCAATGTGCTCATTATCCCCCTTCATAGCAATGTAAGGTGGGAAACTGCTTATCGAATGCTGAGTGTGTCTTACAGACTCTGTCAGGTATGATTTTTTCCCCCATTCGAGTCCCCATCACTAACATCGAATGAAGGCCATCAATCTTTTTGTCTCCAGCACCAACCATCACTATGGCCCAATTACGACCATTTGACGCAAAGGACAAGTCATCAAGCACATTCCATGGTCCGCATTTATGTTTTCCAAGAGAGATTGGGAAAGAGTGAAAGAAGCGGCAGAGATCTTAGACGTGCATGGTCGTTACTATCCCTTTCTATAAAAACTAACTCTTCTCTGACATTACAAGGACTCTAATGGAGTACAACAGTATTTCTCTGCCAAGAAACGTCCAACCCTCTGGCGCACTCTGCCTGCAATCAAGGAGCTGCAAACTGCCTGGAAAGCCAAGCGGGATAATGCCCGCTTTTTGGCATATTGAGCAGCAATTGATGACAGACTTGCAAAGCTCAGCAAGTATTATTTGCGATTCAACAAGAAGCCTGCCTATGTTATTGTGCTTGGTACGTTTTTCTTCAAGCTCCAAGCTTCTTAAACAACTCCCTGACCTCCACTGGTATAGCCCTGCACCCATACTTTAAACTTGCATACATCCAGATTGCATGGGGCAGACTAGCGGAACAAGAAGCTGAACACGAGGCAGGCAATCCACATGCAAAGGATTGGCAAGATAAGGCCCGAAAGATACTCGAATGCACAGTATGTGTTCATTCTTTGGTGTATACTCCATATCTAACGGACATCCAGCATCACAGGTGGAGCTTTACTACAAGAGGCAGCCGAATACGAAACTGATGCTGACTCAAGCTGCCCCCATCGATAACAATTCAATCCTGTCAGAGTTTGGTCGTCATCAGCTCATGTTGCTATCAGGCAAGAAAGGGGAGGGATGGCAGGCTGAGTTACGTCGATATCTTAAGGATATGCCTGCAAATGTCACAAAGGATACAGACATCGTGAAATGGTGGCAGGTGCATTGCCCCAGCATGCTCAGTATTACTCATTTCTAACAACCTACAGGATAATGGACACAATTACCCTACCCTCCATCCTACCCTCCACTGTGTTGCAATCAATTTTCTTGCATGCCCAGCTTCCTCTGTTCCCTGCAAGTGGCTGTTCTCTGGTGGTGGCAAGATCACAATGAAGTGTCATGCTCAGTTAGAAGTGGCACATTTTGAAGAACTGCAAATCATGAAATTTGCATGGAGAAATAAGATCGGGGACCTTGCCACTTGGAACTCAAGCCAGGTAGAGGAAATAGACGACGAATTTGGGGAATATCAAGACTTACTGGCTGCGGATGGGGAGCAGGCAAGGTGGGATGCTTAGGTCGAGTACTTGGGGTTGTTCTATTCCACATATATAGGCTAGACTACAATAATACTGAATTGAACTGGCAGACATTGGAGCGGTGGCAGAAGGGGACTACTGCTGTGCACACTTGTGCCACAGACTGTTACAGTCAGGTCACCGTGTCTTTCAGTCATTCAAGTTCTGGAGTTTTCGGATAGGGGTATTTCCTAAATAGGAAGTCGACCCGACATCTTGATTAGGAAGGCATCCTAATCCAGTAATTGTGTCGGTGTTCCAAAGAGGAAAGGCGGGTGTCAGGAGTCAGATGTTAAGATTGGTCATGTGAGATGTCACGTGACTTGTCAAAGAGTGAGTGAAGATTACACAAGTCGAGATACGACTTGGAATTGAGCAAGGTACAACACATGACCTTGAAGACATTTAGAGATAAGAGGCAAATAGCGACAAAGTTGACTATCACAGAAGTGGTTCTTTCAGAGAGGAAGCCGCACGTGTTCAAGAAGGTACAATAGCCTGTATTGCACAAATAGAACAAGCTTAAGGACTTGTTCTATGCTAAAGGGTACAGTATATATACATGGGATCATGGAAGTCACTGGAATGTAGTGGAAGGCTTATGGAAGGCGATAGAAGGGAATGGAAGCTAGTGGAACCTTATGGAAGTCTCTAGAAAATGCGAGAATATCCCATAGGTAAGTTAGGTAAGCGAAAGGGGAGACGGCCTGGAGTCAGGTATGAAAGGGAAAAGAAAAGATTAGGTAAGAGGGAGGCAGTCCATGACATTACCCCCTTGTTAACGTCCTTTAGATGTCAATGTCATTGTCAATGGCGGTGCAGTAGCCACACTTGAAGTTGGGGTGAGAGGGGTAGACCTTACAGTCTTCTTCTTCATTGCAGAAGTTGTGGGGGTGTAGACAATCAGTGCCATCGTGTCCATGGCATGAGCAGTGGTGACAGTATCCAAGGCAATGGCAGTCCTTGATGTTGTGTCTGGTTTTGCCGCACCAGTCACACATCTTGCTGTTGTCCTTGCCCCAGGCATGAATGGCGTGATTGTGAATAGCGACTTGAGCTCTGCACCCTCTTTTGCCTTTGAAGTAGGGGGCCTTGTGCATGTCACGGTCGATACGGCGACGAATACGGGCGATGGCGTTAGTGGCAGAGAGACAGTCGGAACTCCTATACATGGCTAGGCGTTCTGTTTGGAGAGACTCTTTGAGGGTCCCAATGCGATGGGTGATTTGGATGGCTTTGGAGTGGTGAGCGCGGAAGTATTGGACTTCACCTTGTAAGGTTTCATCACCTTTGTCAACAAGAGCCCAGTCTACAAGGTCAGTGAACTGCATCCCCTTGGTTAGCAGTAGTTTGTCTTTGGGGGATATGGCAGTGTGGTGGTATCTGACAGTGCGAGCATGGAGGGGACAGGAATGGACAGTGCAGCCCCGACCATTAGTCGCAAGCAGTTTGGGGAAGGTCATGTGAAGGTCATAGGAAATGAATGGCGCGATAACATCTTCTTCGCCATCTGGGATAACAAAGAAGTGATGGGTGCCTGTGGCATTGAAATTGTCCTTCCATCCAGGGCCAGGGTGAATGCCTGGTTGAGGACCAGTGGGACTGGGGGTGTACTTCTTGGCTTTAGTGTTTATTGCTTTGGCTTCCAACGTGTTAGTCTCGATCTGTTGGTACAAGACTATGGCCATGGGAGAGATAGGGGAAGGGGAACAAGATGGAACATCTTTGATGAAGGCGGGTATGACTGGCAAGGTATAGGTGGAATTGGTAGCAGAGGTCATGGGGGGTGTGATCGATATGCTGTCATGGAAATGAGGGGGAGGAACAGGAAGTGGTTTGGGACTGGGAATTGGAGGGCTGTTAGGATAGTTAGGGTCAACGTAGTGTTCCAGTTCAGTCCCAGGGTACACTAAAGTGGGGGGCGAAATAATGCCCTTGTAGTCATCAACATTGTTGAATGTTGTACTAGTGTGAGCCAACATAAGTGTGTTGGGAGTAAGAATGGAGGTAGGAGCAGGAGGGGATCTGTCAATGGGAATGAGGGAGCAGACTGTAGGGAATTGGCGGTGGACTTCCTCTTCCTCAATATTGAGGAGGCAAGTGATGTGCTCAATCATCTGTTCGTGGGGAAGAGCCATTTTGTCGCTGGTAGGACTATCTGGAGGAGGAGAAGTGACAAGGTAGGGGGTGTTGCCAGCACTATCGATGGGAGAGGATGAACAAGATGGGATGAAAATGGGAGAGGACAAGCAAGACATCATTGGGATTGTTGGGCAGTCATGTGGTATATGGAAAGCAAAAAGCGAGTTTGTATGGTCAACACAAAGGGGGCAGTAAATTGGAGGGGTTGTTGCAAGGTATTGGAGAGCCAGAGTGAAGTGGGGATGAGAATCATTGAAGGATTTCAGTGGTCTCTTTATACTGTAGATTGTCCAGCCATAGTGGAGTTTGTTAGCATGAAGTCTGCCAATGCATCAGGAGCATGTAAGTCCTTGTGATCAATCCAGGAGTTGTCAGAGTGTGGATAACCCTTCCAATGCACAAGGTATTGAAGTTTTCGTCTTCTGCCATAATGCCGTACATCTAGAATGTTCTTGATTTTGTACTTTTCTTCACTATCAATGATTGGAGGTGGTTGTGTAAAAGGCATGCCATATTGCTCCATCTCCTTATAAGGAAGGAGAAGATCCATGTGAAACACGTTGTGAATCTTCATCGATTGGGGAAGGTCAAGTCGCATGGCTACAGGACTGATCTTTTGTAAAACTTTGAAGGGTCCATATCGCTTTGGGGAAAGTTTGCGATTGCCGGTGATAGTGAGGTTGCAACCTTCGAGCCAAACTTGGTCACCTTCTTTAATCTCTGTTAGTTTCTTGTTGTCCTTGCGATTTTGTATATGTTGGAGAAGTTTTTGGGCTGATTGTCTTGCTTTATCCAGGAGGCATAAGTGTGTCTCCGCAGCAGGGGTTGAAGATTCTAGATGTTTCAGAATCACCTGTGGTTTGATTCCAATCAGAAGTTCATGAGGTGATCAATGAGCGACATCATGTTTCCAAGAGTTATGAGTGAATTCAGCAACAGGTAGCAATTGGCTCCAAGCAGAGGGTTTTCCAGAGGTCCAAGGTTGTAAGTATTGTTTGATCCAAGTGTTCATGTGTTCTGTTTGTCTGTCAGTGCAAGGGTGAAAGGCTGTAGATAGGTTTTGTTGAATTCCAAGTGCCTTACACATTTCTTTCGTGAATGTAGAGGTGAACCGGGGGTCACGGTCCAAGATAATCCTTTTGGGAAGTCCGAACCAAGGTATGAGATGTTTCAGATATTCGAGTGCTACACCTGTTCCATCGATCATTTTTGTGCATGGAATAAATTTAGCTGCTTTGGAACAGCCTTGGTCGATGATCGTGAGAATAGAATCGAAGCCTTGTGACTTGGGAAGGTCTGTAATCAGGTCCATCAATATGTATTGAAAGGGGCCTTCTTCAACAGGTGTATCAAAACGTTGTAGGGGTGCTTTTGATCGATATATGTTAGTCTTAGATTCTTGACAGCAAGCACATCCTTTGACATATTGTTCTACAAATTCTCTAAGTCTAGGACCTTTGTATTGTTCGCGCACTAGTTCCCAAGTGTTAGAAATGCCAGGATGTCCTGCTACAGGGGAGTCATGAAGGGTTAAAAGGATATCACATTGGAGGTCTAGGTCATCTTCAAGGAAAATTTTGTTGGCATATGTGGTTTTTGTTGGCATGAAGAGGTGATTGGGGAGAAGGACACATGGTTCGTTAGTATCCACCCCCTTGTTAAGGTCTTTTCTTCACAACAACAAATCAGCGATGGTGTTTGTTGACCCAGGAATGTATTCAAGGGTATAGTCAAAGTCTTGTAGGAATTCTATCCATCTTGCTTGTCATCCAGTAATTTTGCATGGGTCGCAGAAGTACTGTAAATTTTTATGATCAGTACGAACATGAATTGCATGTGTTGCTCCAAGAAACAGTGGGCGGCCACATTTGAATCCGAAGATTACACCAGCAAGTTCCTTGTCATGTGCGTCATAGTTCTTTTCTGCAGGGAGAAGACTTCTGGAGTGGAAGGCAATGGGGTGAATACCATCTTCAAACTCTTGAGCAATAACCACTCCGAGGGCATAGCCAGATGCATCAGTTTCCATGATGAATTGCTTAGTCCAGTCCGGGGTGCAAAGGACTGGATAATTGGTGTATACTCATTTGAGTTCTAGGAAGGCATTATTGTGTTTGTCTGTCCAGATGAATTGTTTGTTTTTGCATGTAAGATCATTTAGGGGATGGGCAATATCAGAGAAGTTCTTAATGAATGCTCTGTAAAAGTTGCAAAATCCTAGGAAACTTTGTACATCTTTGACAGTTTGGGGGGTTGGCCAGTCAGCAATGCCTTGAACTTTGATGGGGTCCATTTTGATGGTTCCATTGCCAATAAGTACTCCAAGATACTTGACTTCTCGTTGGTGGAATTTACACTTTTCTGGTTTAAGGAATAGGTTGAATTTCTCAAGTTTGTCCAGAATGTGATTAACACGAAGTTCATGGAGTACCTTATCGTCTTCTGTGGCAATAATCATATTGTCCATATAGATGCAGAGCCATCCTTGAGTGACTTCATCTTGGAAAATATCGTCCATCATTGTTTGAAAAGTGGCTGGGGAATTAGTTAGTCCAAAGAACATAACTGTTGGTTCGAAAAGTCCTTCGCTAGTTTTGAAGGCAGCCTTGTATTCATTGCCTTCTTTAATGCGAATGTTGTTGTATCCCCATTGAATGTCGAATTTTGAGAAGAGACGTTTCTCTGCTAGGTCATAGATAAGTTCTGAGATCAATAGCAAGGGGTACTTGTTGGGGATTGTCCATTTGTTCAAATTTTGATAGTCTTGAACTGGATGAAACTTGCCATCTTTCTTTCGAATTAGGAAAAATCCACTAGCATAGGGGGATTTGGAATGATGAATTCTTTGTAAGCATAGATTTTGAGATAGGAATTCACATTGCTCTTCCTTTTCTTTGGGGGATAGAGGGTAAACTCTACAGTTGATTGATGTAGGAGCGTCTTCTTTTAATTCAATTGCATGGTCCCAAGGTTGACAGGCGGGGAATCACTCAGACGCTTCTTCAGAAAAGACTTTTCCATGACGGTGATATCGTTTAGGAACAATTTCTTGCCAAGTGTGTTTCTTTTTGTCAGCGGCATCTTGGGCTAGTTGTGAGGCGACTGTAGTTTTGGCAATTCTTGTTTGAAGCCAGATTTCGTCGCCTTCTTCCCATCCAGGAATAGATCGTACCCAGATGGGTGTAGTTTCCACTTGTCTTGTGCCTTTAAGAATGGGTCACCAGTTGTTAGCTTTAGCCATGGAAATCGTGGTAAAGCCATCTATGTAACCATTTCGCCAATCTACATCTGGGTTTGAGGCTTCAAGGAAGGGGTAGCCAAGCATGAAATCATCTTGTCCAATGTCAGCAACATAAAAAGCATGGAGTGCTTGTTCTCTGTTATTGTTGACTGTTAGGTCTACCGCTTCTAGGATTTGTCCAGCTTTGTTGTCAGTTCCATCCACATTTTGAACTTTTTGTGCTTTGGGTAGTGTTTGCATAGTAAGTTTAAGTTGTTTTACTGTGTGGGGATGAATAAAACATTCTGTTGCACCACTATCAAGGAGTGCTTTTCGATTGACTCATTTCCTTCTGGTTTGTAGCTGAAAAGGGACTTGTATTGCATGTTTTCGAGCTATGTACATAGAACCAGAATTATTGAGAACTGCCCAAGCAAGAGCCATAATACTCAGGCAGCCTGAAAATCCATGTCTTCTCCAAAGGAGTGCATTTCATCCATGAAGGCGCAGCGATCTTCTTCTGACAAACATGCTACTTGCACAGCAAGAGATGTAGATGGGGGAGGAGTTTGAGAGATGACTGATTTGTTGTCATCTTCAATTTGAACAGTGCGAGTTGTACAAGCGCATGTCTTTTTGTTGGGACAATCGCGAACAAGGTGGCCTTGTTTTCTGCATTCGAAGCATCGACTGGTCTTTTGGTATTCCTTGTGTTCCTTGTCGTTTGTGGCCTTGCAGATAATGGTGGATGTATCCATAGCATTATCATCTCGAGGGGGGAGACGTGGTTGAGGTGGTGCACGATTTCCTGGTCCGCGCCAATTCTGATTGTTGGATCTGGGGTTGTTGCCTCCAGGGTGACACCAGACCCATCCAGAGTTTTGCCTTTGTCCTTGTCCTTGAGTACGACTATTGAAGGTCCTGTATTCTGAATGAAGCAACTTGGTTTTCAAATAAATCTTCTGTTGTCATTGGACTGTGGCCCTCCATTGCTTGTAGGTTTCGGGGTTTTCCATTTTGATACAAGCATCAGCAAGTGATTGTAGAAGTCCAAGGGCAAAAGTTCGAAGATTTATGTGGTCATTCATGTCTATGTCGGCGCATAGTGCTTGGGTTTTGAAAGTGGCCAAATATTCATCAAGATTGTCATTCCTCATTTTGAGTTTCTTTAATTCATCTTGGGCCCTTTTGCGCTCTGCATAGTTAGAGAAAGCTTCCTTGAATCACTTTTCAAGTTCTTTCCAGGCATTGGATCGGCGTGGAATCATGCTAGGGTCTTCTATGATGTGGTAAAGCCATCTGTCAGCTGCGTCAACCCATCCTTCGCATTTCGGTCCTTCTAGGAGCAAGAGGAAATAAATGCTGTGCATGATTGGGTCTTTGGCGATGTTAGCTCTGTAGTTCATCAGCATGAACCAGTTGAAGGTAGCTAAGAATCTTGTGGTTTGGGAGTGATCTCCATTGAACTTGTCTGGGTGGATGCCCTCGAGTTGGTGTGCTTTATCTTCCTTATCATCTTGGGGAAGATTCTCAAAGGTAAAGGGATCGTCTCCAGTGCCACGAGGTCGGCAAGGAGGTTTGTTGCAAGCTGTTTGGGATGAGTGCATTCCAAAGGATCCAAAGATGTCTTTGTACTTTGGTTTGTAGTCTTCGTCATTGTCTTCATCGCTGGAAGGATCGTCGAATGGAGTTGGGGGTCTCTCCTTTTGTTCTTCTTGAATTGCCTTTGTTGCAGCTGTCATCGCTTCTGCAAATGGTATGGTCTCTCTGGGTTGAGATGGTCCTTCTGTACAAGATGGTGGTCGAGAGGGTTCTCCACTTTGTTTGAGTAGAATGAAATTTATTCCAGGGAGTAGGTGATTCTTGAGTCTGAGTTCGTTTCAAGCCAGTTGAAAGCATTCAAACTTGTTTCCTCAGACGCATACTTCAAACCATATGCCATAGACGTTACTGACTGATACCAGTGCACCATTGAGTCTGGCATAATAGCCTGTGTAGGGTGCTCTAGTTTCTTGGCTGCTCAGCAGGTGTTGTACATTTTCAGTAAATTCGGCAGGCACGCTGTCCTTTGATTTGGGGATTGTATTGAATGGGCATTTGAGATTACTCAAAGCTTTGGGAGAGGTGTCTTCGGTTTCGGGTAAGTAGCGGATGTGCCAATCTTTGGATCAGCCTTTTCCTTTCACTTCTCTAGAAGTCGAAGTCATTTTGGAAAGGGAAGCTTGTTCTAATGTCACGGTCAGGTCACTGTGTCTTTCAGTCATTCAAGTTCTGGAGTTTTCAGAAAGGGGTATTTCCTAAATAGGAAGTCGACCTGATGTCTTGATTAGGAAGGCATCCTAATCCAGTAATCATGTCAGTGTTCCAAAGAGAAAAGGCGGGCATCAGGAGTCAGACATTGAGATTGGTCATGTGAGACGTCACGTGACTTGTCAAAGAGTGAGTGAAGATTACACAAGTCGAGATGTGACTTGGAATTGAGTGAGGTACAACACCTGACCTCGAAGATGTTTAGAGATGAGAGGCAAATAGCAACAAAGTTGACTATTGCAGAAGTGGTTCTTTTAGAGAGGAAGCCGCATGCATTCAAGAAGGTACAATAGCCTGTATTGCACAAATAGAACAAGCTTAAGGACTCGTTCTATGCTAAAGGGTACAGTATATATACATGGGATCATGGAAGTCACTAGAATGTAGTGGAAGGCTTATGGAAGGCGATAGAAGGGAATGGAAGCTAGTGGAACCTTATGGAAGTCTCTAGAAAATGCAAGAATATCCCATAGGTAAGTTAGGTAAGCAAAAGGGGAGACGGCCCGGAGTCAGGTACGAAAGGGAAAAGAAAAGATTAGGTAAGAGGGAGGCAGTCCATGACACGGACTCTCCATTGCACATTTTCGAGTTCTTCTGGAATGTAGCCTTAATTTCCTTTTCATTTCTCTTGTCCTTCCTCAAATGAACTCACATGTGGACTACACATCTATGTTACACTAAGTATTCAACACGTCGATTTCGATGAACAGATTGCTGCCATCTACCGCGCAAAGGGTCAACGTCCTCTCGAATTCTCTGGTGAGTTGTATCTCAATGTGTCATATCGGGATCATTTATATGCAGTCACCGACGGACACCACCAAGCCAGAGTGGAGGCTCGATGGTATGGTCATGGCAATACCCGACTTGTATCTGTTGAGGACGGAGTCCGCGACATCACGCATTCAAAGAATCCCAAGCCCAAGTCCTCCCAAAGCTGCCCCTAAGCTAAAGTATAGTCATGTGGTAGAATCTACTCTTCAACCACATGACCCTGGGAAACCATCACCTGACCTGTCATGTGCTTGATCACATGACATCTCGACAAATTTGGGATCACATAATATACAAGCATGTGACCCTGGGAAAGTATCACATGACCTACCAAGGGATTGGTCATCTACGCGATCACAAGTCACTACATAATCACCTGATTATACGCACTTTAGACGCGTGCCTAGTCTGTTGATCAGCACATGGAAGACCATGGGAATGATCAACGAACCAACAAATCAACAAACAAGTCACAAGACCTTGGAGCGCAGTAAAGGTGCTTACCTGTTACCTGTATTTGTACCTGCCCTAAAGTATGGGCCGCCCATTTGAGTATGTATGCCTGCCCTAAACATGTATGCACAGACCACCCTGTATTAGTATATAAGACCTGCGAAATTGAGCGAACAGTCC
>Ga0307512_10003791_pt1 | contig 17076 bp, 16 predicted proteins | sample 14_EM_MG_FD_200267 | JGI IMG/M metagenome (GOLD analysis project Ga0307512, IMG submission 200267) | Populus trichocarpa ectomycorrhiza microbial communities from riparian zone in the Pacific Northwest, United States - 14_EM | ecosystem: Host-associated > Plants > Roots > Unclassified | place...
GTATGTTCAAAAAGCTTTCTCTTCAACTTCCTCATCAACTTCCTCCGCCTACCAGCGCCTCATTCCCTCGATTTTCACCTACTTCACCCGACCAGAGCTACCTCAGTGGCGACGACGAAATCGTTATGCCGCCATATGACTCCCCTTCATCCTCCCTGTCGCGCCCCGTGCCGATTACGAGACCGTCCGAGAGTCGATCGGCGGAGCCGCTGCTTGAGGACCGAGGAAGGCGCGGAAGCTACGAGGGTTACGATGTCGAGAGAGCTAGGAGACGCCATGAGATGCGTAGCAGAAGCCCCGCGGTGGCGAAGGACCACGCCACGAAGAAGAAGTATATGCTGGCAGCCGTGTTCCTCGTCCTCTCGCTTGTTAGCTTTGTGGTCCAGACGGAGACGGCGGTTTATATCCAGAGTAATTTGGGGTGGAAGAAGCCGTATCTGATGCTGTGAGTAGAGTGCTGTGGAACCTGGTAGTGGTGGTGGGGAGGTGGGGGAAGGTGCTGACTTTGCTGTGGGGGATAGGTACTTTACGCACTGTTCGTTAACTGTGTTGTGGCCATTCCAACTGCTGGTCTTGAGAGCTCACAAACCTCATATCCCATGGTCGGCGTTCCTCAAATCGCATTTTCACAGCGTGCGCGCGACGGCGCAGATGATCATGGCCGGAACGCCACACCTATCGCCGTTGCAAGCTAAACGTGACCCGACGGTCTTCATCGTTCGCCGCGTCGTCCTGCTCACAGCTGTGCTCACGGTCGCGGGCTCGACCTGGTACATCGCTGTGAACATGACCACGCCAAGTGACCTTACAGCGATTTACAATTGCTCCGCATTCTTCGCGTACGTCTTCAGCATCTTCATGCTGAAGGAAAGGATGCGGGTCGATAAGGTCTTTTCGGTGATCGTGGCGTGCGTGGGCGTCCTTATCGTGGCGTATGGTGACACTGGCACCGTCGAGAAGGGCCAGGAAGAGGCGGTCGCGAATAGGACCCTTGGGAACTTGATCATAGGCGTGGGGAGCGTCATGTACGGGTTCTACGAGGTGCTATACAAGAAGGTGGCGTGTCCCCCCGGAGGTGTCAGTTCATCCCGGACCATCATCTTCGCCAATGCTGTGGGAACGGGACTGGGCGTCACGACGCTAGTAGGCTCTCCCCGTCCCATCCAAATTTATTAAGCTGATGACGGGGATCAGTGCACTCTCTGGATTCCCATCCCCTTCCTCCATTTCATGGGCTGGGAGACCTTCGAGCTCCCGCGCGGCCACGCCGCCGGCCTGCTGGTCATCTCGGTCTTTGCGAACGCCGTTTTCTCGGGCGCTTTCCTTGTCTTGATCTCTCTCACCAGCCCCGTCCTCTCCAGCGTCGCAGCGCTGCTCACCATCTTCCTCGTCGCACTGGTCGACCAGATGATGCCGACCGGGAAACCGCTCACCGCTGCCGCTATCGTCGGCGGACTCACCATATGCACGGCCTTCTTCCTGCTCGCTTGGAGTATGTGGCGCGAGATGTCCGAGGATGACGCTGCGATTGCGAGGGGGAAGGAAGATGATGACGGCTGGAGCGAGAGCGAGGCCGAGAGGGATTAAGACGAGGATGTGTGACTTTTATTCTTCTCGTTGGGAATTGAGAAATAGAGATAGAGGGTGATCAGTGGTGTCAGGGTTTTTTTACTGCTATAGATCAGGTTTTTTCTTGGTTCATCCGCTTGGTTTGTTCTCGCTGGCAATAGTCGTCATATACCATGTATAGTTAGTGCACTTGCATGTCGATCTTGAGGTTGGTAATTGTCAAAGTAGGAGATATATCTATGGCATGTAGTACATATCCGGGAGTTCCCGTAGGTTGGACGGGGTCGGACTCTGTATGCAACTAATCTATGCAGAACAAAATAGGTAGGCCAATACTGGACTTCGTGTCTTCGTGCTGTTTGTATAGACTAATGGCTTATGCCACTGTCACTCTGCCTGCAGTCTGGACGCAAGTGAAGTGAGAATTGTTTGTCCGCTTGGTACTTGAAGCCGTCTAGATATTCATGGAGGAGATGTATCGTTAATTGATTGGTGATTGGTGATTAGGTCGGACCGAGAGTGATTCGTCGTGTACATATCTACTGTACCCTGGAGAAAAGTTTATCATGGTCACACGATTGCGTCCACTCTTAAGTTATGTAGATTCTGAGTGGTTTTTTTTTTGCTTTGGTAATAGTACAACGAATTCAAGACGAGAGAATCCATCCACCCCACAAAACCGAGACCCAGATCCTTTCGTGGGCATGCGTCACTTCTTTGTACATTATCCTTCTCGTTGGATCTTTATCTCCTATCTAACGTTTCATTGGCGCAGCATTTACCGCAAGGCCAACAGCATGCCAGTACCGCTCTGTCCATCGCCCTTTCCACCGGGAAGGTAGACGACATTGGAGCTTGGACCCAGCGTCTGCGCAATCTCCTTCGCAGCTTCGATCCTACGGATCTGGATTAGACCGTCTCCTGCCTTGTCGACAGCCCTGGAGATGGTCTCAGCTGACTCGGCCTCACCCTCGGCGCGGATGACGTTTGCCTGGCGTTCCTGCTCGGCGCGCTCGACGATGAACCGGGCACGCTCGGCGTCCTGCTGGGCAATCTGCTTCTGCTCGACGGCACGGGTGAACTCGCGACCGAAGGTCATGTGCGTGATCGAAACGTCTTCCAGGGCAATGTTAAATTCCCTGGCGCGCTTGAGGAGCTCGCTGCGGATACGGTTCGAGACTTGTTCACGCTGCGTGATCAGCTCGGCGGCGTCGAATTGCGCGACGATGGCCTTGAGGACTTCGTTTCCGATAGAGGGAAGGACACGCTCATCGTAGTCTTGGCCAAGATTCTGTGGTGGGGAGGGTTAGCGGCGGGGACCGTGGAATGGCGGGGTAGTGGGGGTGGTCATGGTACCTGGTAGATCTTAGGGAGAGCCTGGACATCAGGACGGTGGAGCACACGGAGTGTCAGGGAGACCATCTGTAGATCCTTCGAGCCCGTGGTGGTCGAGATGTTCCGGGGTTTCGTCCGGACATCGTAGATAATCGCCTTCTGCAGCCAGGGAACGAGGAGATGTGTACCTTCGTTGATGACCTTAAGATGCAGCAGTACCAATCAGCCCCGGAGCTCCTCGCAGCATGAACGACGGCAGGAGAGTAAATTATTGCATACAGTCTCTTTCACACCGCTCAAACGGTCGAAAATGACGGCACGATTGCCTCCCTTGACGTCGTAGATAGAAGCCTGGAAAAGCGCCACTCCAGCGGCGGCCGGAATGGCCATCTTCGAGATGAAGCCCAGAGTTCTTCCGCTGGCCATTATTGGTAATGGAGGGTGGGTGGTTGGTGGTGAAGAGGTCTGTTATACGGCAAAGCTGTTCGTTGATGCCAGTGGGCGGTAGTTAGCCTGGGGGAACTGTCTCGTCGTCAATTACAAAATTTGCCAAGCCCGTGTGATGAGTAAGGTGGGTGGGTGGGCGATCTCGGCTGCCGCTGGGGGAGAACGAATACGTAGAAGCCCGTTCTTTTCTGTTCACCCTCTCCAACAACCACCACAGCTCTACTACCACAACACCTCGATCTTTAGCGATTGTGTGACGGCTTACAACCGACAGTACTCTTCTCGCAACTTCACTCTCACCAACCAATCGACACAATGGGCGGCGGTGGCGGCGGTCCCGGAAAAGTACCTGGCGTGTCCGTCTACCCTTCCCCGCCGAAGGCCGCAGGCCAATCAACAACATAAGTCTCGAAAACACCAAGCCGCTAACAGTGGCCCGCCGTGCACAGTTACCTCGGATGGTGGGGCAGTTTCGGATCCCTTCCCCAGAAGGGTGTGACGTCCTACTCGCTCTCTGCCAATCGTCAGAAGCCTCTCGCTGGCGCTGCGCACAACGCCGTTTTCAACACCTTCAGACGTTTCAAGGGTGCTGTTCTCTACGTCGTGCCGCCGTTCGTGGCCTACTACTACCTGATGGACTGGGCCGAGAAGAGGTGTGTCTCCTGGTCGCCTACCGGCATGAGAAACATATGCTGATATAAGTGGTCAACAGGAACCACTTCCTGAACAGCAAGGAGGGCCGTGCTCTCTATGCCGAAGCTGAGGAGGAGGATTAGACCGCTGGCGTTGCCGTCGAGATCTTGAAACCCTTCATTCAGATTTGCTTTACGGGTGCTGTTGATACGTTCATTTTCGAGCGGGAATGGAGTGATTTCTGGATGCTGTTGTGCATACCACACTCATTCCGTTGGATGCGAATACATATCAATATCAATATCAAGATCTCAATCTGAGGTCATTGTAGAAGAGAGATGAAGATGCGAATCGAGGCATGACGTAACGGTTGAACGGGCTCGTGGGGCTGCCGTGTATCTATGTAATGGGGAGATATGTACCGTTCGACGAAGACCGAATCTCATCCCGGCTGCATCACCCCCGGCCTTGCCCGAGTTTCCCATCGCCGTCAAACAAAAAAAAATCGCCCGCTTTGGGCGCCACCAACGTTAACCCCACTACACCCACCTTCCAATTTCCTCCATCTTTACCTGTTCACTCCCTTTACAAATTTTGTAACCATGGCTGCCATCCATCGGGTGCTGTGCGTCAGTTCTCTTAGCCACCTCTCAGTCGTCAGCAGAAACAGTGCCAAGTCATTCCAGAAAGCCTTGACACCCTCCATTACAGCAACAACATGGAGTCTGCTGTCGCTATCGCTGACTAACCCTACTAAGCTGCGGTTGCATCCCACCGTTTCAACATCGATGCACCTGACCAACAATGGTGGTAGCATCTTTGGTCCTTCCCTCTTCAACCCCAACACCACTACAATCACCTTCACCCTCGCTGCGGACGACGAGATGCTTCCTGCCTTCCGCCGTCTGGGCTTATTCAGCTTTACCAGCTCCACCGCCTCCCCGCGTGTTGTCCTGACCAACACCGTCCGTGCCTACAGCAGCAGCTCTCGCAGTCCCGCCGATGGCAGCAGCTCCCGTGCCGTGCCTCCAGCTGTCGCATCGGGCAACAGCAGCACCACTCCGCGCACCACAACGAAGCGCCTTCTTTCAGGCGGCGGCGGAATCCCCTTTGTCCCATCGACCGACCACCTTCATCCAGCTGGTATGCTCTCTCTCTCTACCGCCCCACTTCCCCCCGCCTCTGCCTTCCGTCCCGTATGTTATCCCTTGACTAAACATTCCGTTCTCGCAGACGTCGCTTTGGCCGCCTTCTTCGCCGAACACCGTCCCATCAGCATCGCTCCTACTTCCACCCCTCTCACGCTGACAGCTCCTCCCCAGCACAGACGCGTAATAGAGAGGCACGATCCCTTGTCGCCCTGGGAGTTTGGAATTCCGTTTCAGCCCCCCGGGCCTCCGGAACAGATGCAAGCCATCTCCGTCAAGAGACAGAGGAAGCTGAAGATGAAGAAGCACAAGTATAAGAAGCTGATGAAGAAGACGAGGAACCAGAGGAGGAGGATCGAGAGGCAGAAGAATTAGACATGGGCGCTGGCCACATGGGATGTATTTACCGGGAGGGAGAGAGGCTATACGATAGACGTGGTGTCTTTGTTAATTCAGGGCGGGTGTTCGTGACACAGTCATGAATGTTTCCCTCCCGGTGGGTAGGTTTTCTGGTGTCTTTTCAATTTTCATTCTGCGTCACTGTCTTTTTTTTCATATTTTTTTTCTCTGCAAACTTTAGGTATTTCGATATACTACTATTTTTTCATTTTTTTCATGGATATTTCAAAGACCTTTGAATTATCGTCGAATTCATGTTCTCTGTTCGCCACAAGTACAAGTACAAGCACAGCATGAAGATATCGTACCCACCAGTGTAGTCGCCTGAATAGTGGAGTACGATAGGTATGTAGTAGGTCTTATCACTGCACTTCGCGGCATCACTAAGAGGCAAGTATGCCAGGCACTGCCTGTGTGCAAGATAAATGATCCCACTTGTCCCCACCCTGTATTTTATCACCAATGCCAATGGATCACCATCAGCCACGGGTCGCCTTATGAATTACAGCAAAGAAAAAAATACACCCCTACCAGCCGAACCAGACCAGATCCCAAATGACGAAGAAAAGCTCATACACCAAAACAACGAAAATCTGGATATAGGAATCTAGATGAGATGTTCGAAAGCACGGTTGACCGGGGAGCGCAGAGGCTTGACATCCTTCCAGAAGGCGATGGTGGCCAAAGCACGCTTGGAAATACCAGCAGGAGTGAACTCGAATTTCTCGTATACCTCCTTGTAAGGGCCAGAGGCACCGAAGCGGTTCAGCCCGAAAGACCTGGATTCAACTGTTAATACGAATCTCTTTTCATTTGCAGAGAAGGAAGGCTTACTCGTGAGCATAACGCTCCCATCCTAGGGTGGACAAGGCCTCCACGGAGAGGATGGGCATGTTGTCGGGGAGAACAGTGAGTCTGTAATCCTTGGGCTGCGCATCGAAGATCTCGCAGCAAGGCATGGAAACCACACGAGCGGTAACGTTGTGCTTCTCCTGGAGCTCCCTAGCGGCGTCGACGGCGATACCGACCTCGGAACCGGTGGAAATGAGGGTAATGTCGGCGCCAGGCTTCTCCTCAAGGACGTATCCTCCCTTGATACCGTTCTCGATGGTGGAGCCATTCAGCTGGGGAAGGTTCTGGCGGGAAAGGGCAATGATGGAAGGAGTATGCTTGGAAGTAAGAGCGACATAGTAACAGGCGGAGACCTCGTTACCGTCGGCGGGGCGCCAGACCATGCAGTTGGGGGTGGCACGGAAGTGGGCGAGGGTCTCGATGGGCTGGTGGGTGGGCCCGTCCTCACCTAGACCGATGGAATCGTGGGTGGCAACCCAGATGACCGGGACTCGGGACAGAGCGCTCAACCGGACGGCTCCGGCGGCGTATGAGACAAAGTTAAGGAAAGTACCACCGAAGGGCACGATACCACCGTAGGCGGCGAGACCGTTCATGATGGCGCCCATGGCGTGCTCACGGACACCGTAACGGACATAACGACCAGCGTAGGTGCCGAGACCGGTGCTCTCAGGCTGGAAGTCCCTGGCGATCTTCGCACGGGTCAAGTTGGATCCGGTAAGATCGGCGGAACCACCGATGAGCTCGGGGAGGACATCGTAGAGGTTGCCGAGGACGGTCTCGGACAGCTTGCGCGAGGCAATCGCCGGGTCGGAAGGCTTGTAGAGAGGGAGGGACTTCTCCCAGCCCTCGGGAAGGAGACTAGCGAGCCTTCTCTCAAGCTCAGCACCCTCGGTGGGGAACTCCTTCTTGTAAGCGGCGAAGAGCTTGTTCCACTCCTCCTCGGCGGCAGCACCAACAGCAGCGGTCTTTCCGTACAAATCGTACACCTCCTGGGGCACGACGAAGGACTCATCGGGGTTGAAACCGAACTTTGCCTTGACGCTCTTGGCATCATCAGCCTTGAGGGGGTTTCCATGAACACCGCCGGTTCCCTGGAGCTTGGAGCCGTAACCGATGGTGGTGGTGAGCTTGATGACAGTAGGTTTGTTGGTGACAGCCTTGGCTTCGGCGATAGCCTTCTCCATGGCCTCAAGATCCTCGTCACCGTTCTCGACGTGGAGAGTGTGCCAGCCATATGCCTCGAACCGCTTCATGACATCCTCAGTGAATGCGCAGTTGGTATCACCGTCCTAGACAATCTGTCAGCCATCTCTTCTCCTTCTAAATCGCATATAAGCATTGCGTACGATGGAGATGTGGTTGTCGTCGTAGATGGCGATCAGCTTGCCAAGTTGCAAATGACCGGCTTGGGAAGCGGCCTCGGAGGCAACACCTTCCATGGCACATCCATCACCGAAGAAGCAGAAGGTGTAGTTGTCGAACAGGTTGTAACCGGGCTTGTTAAAGCGGGCCGCAACGTGAGCCTCGGCCATGGCGAGACCGACAGCATTGGCGAAACCCTGACCCAAAGGACCAGTGGTGACTTCAACACCGGGGGTGTCGTGCTGCAAATCGTTCAGCAAAAGATATCAACTGCTCTGTCGCAGGAGACCACGTACCGCCTCGGGGTGACCAGGAGTCTTGGATCCGAGTTGCTGTATCCATGGTCAGCTAGGGGCATCCGAAAAGACTTCCACTATTGTACTTACGCGGAAGGCCCTCAGGTCATCAATGGTGAGGTCGTAGCCAAACAGGTGCAGGAGAGCATACTGCAGCATGCATCCGTGGCCGTTGCTATGGGATTGGTACGTTAGCTTTTTTTCTCTTCAGGTAGCGCGTGCATTGCATTTGTACGCAACAGGGGCCGATAAGGCGGATAAGCCCCGCAGCCCCTCCGGTGGGGGAACGATTGCAGCAGCCATCGGCGCAAACCCGTAACCACCGAAACCGATTTCCGAAATAGCGATTACTGCGAGGGGCTTTTCAGAGACAAGAAAGCGGACTGAACTACTTACGAGAGAACGAATCTGTCACGGTTGGCCCACTTGGGGTTCTTGGGGTTGAACTTCATGAACCTGTGACGATTCGCAGAACAGGTCAGCGAACTCCAGCCCCATAATGCATGCGGCCAGAGGAGGTTGGAGCAGAATTGTGTATACGCACTTGTGGAAAAGAACGTGGGAAACGGGAGCCATTCCCATGGGCGCACCGGGGTGGCCAGAGTTCGCCCGCGATGTAGCATCGACCTGGGGAGTCGGACGTCAGTGATGCTAGTTATCTCTCGACAGAGAGGACTCAATTGCAAGCCGCAACAAGCAGACTGTTACTCGCAATAACATCGTGCAGAAGGATTGAAGGGTAGAACATACGGCGAGCACCCGGATGGAGTTGATGGCGAGCTGATCTACTTTTCCGTAGGTCATGATGAATGGATGTCTTTTTGCGGAATCGATGGAGAGAAGTTCGAGGGAAGAGATGGCAGAGGGAAGATGGGGGATCTTGAAGGTTTAATAGACCGAGGACCCGTTTGGTCGTCTTGGTAAGGAAAGAAGTTGAGAGGAGTCTCCAGGGCGGGCAGGGAGGAGGGGTTGGTTGACTGCCGGGATGTTGGGACTAAAGGTTCGAGGCCGCCAGGGCGAGCACCCAAAGCTTACGAAACGTAACGACACCACCAACAATAACTCTGCCATCCGCCATGAGGCTGCAGCAAAGATCTTAGGCCCGAAAGATGATACAAATGACAGAAGGCCCCTGCCTATCGGGCAAGTTTTCGGGCGCATGCCGTATCACCCTGCCTACATACATTCCTCCACGGCGTGCCTGGAGTGTATATCCACATGTGTAATTCGCCAGAGTGCAGTCTTACGAGAGGGAGGGTCGGACTTCTCACGGCCGCACACGCACAGGCACGATACGCACCTGGCTGAATTACATGTCTCGATACTCGCGTTTGACACTCGCCCGTAACGATTGCATGCTTCACAGCCTTTTCTCGGGTCAATTACCCTCGGGTGAGCCTAGTCTCCAGTAACTGCGGATTTCCTTACCGTCAGAAATACTAATCCATCCTCCCATTCAACCAGGCGGATGTGCATCGAGTACCACGGATATTCTTCATGGGTTCTCTAGAAGCCGTCTTTCCTCTAGATAGATGTGGATTTTTATACGCCCAGTGCCTTGACGTAAAGGTACACAGGTGCTATATTCCAGGGCTATGGAACTCCGAGGAATCCACCCAGCGTTCTGGCGCGGAATGGTCTGGTTGGTTGGGAACTTGCAGTCTGCATATCTATCTTTCATAGATAGATGATACCCCTCCCCCCACCGGTTGTTACGGCTCAGGCTAAATCGAATCCAGCACTCCGCTTCTCGACACCAACGTCGCCGTTCGTGTCGGGAGATGATTTCCACGGAGTTTATCCACCCCGCCAGCTGTGGGCGCCAATCAATGCGAGAAGTGGCGCCATGCGAGGGAATAAGGCCGAAGTCAAGCCCCGCTCTTTGTGTATCGTCGTGTTTGATCGGGAGGGTCTGTCGTGCGTGGGGAGAGGAACGGCCGAAAGAAGAGAACCTTGTATCTAATCGATCGCATCTTACTTCCTATCCCCCGTGGCTGATCATATGATGTGGCGAATGGCTCATTGTTTATCACTCGTAAGTGGTCCACCAAACAGAATGCTGTGTTGATTGGTACGAAGACTACGCATCATGTACTCGGACGATAATGACACGAATGGGATCCGTCACAATGCAAAGCTTGTCTGCTTGGATCAGGCAACTCTGGTTCAAGCCTTGGCTCTATTCTTGAACTCCCGGATAGGTATTTCGGCCAGAGAACCGGCCGAAACGAGCAGAACGGCCGGAGTTGTAAGGGCGGCTCATGGATAATTCTCGTGGCCGGTTGTGGTTTTTTTCCCCATGGTGTGTCGCCGAGTTTATGTAACCATGCGATATTATTTAGTACGTAAGGTACATACATACATAGGTAGGTATGTATCTACTTCTTAGTATTTTTACTCATGTACCTACTTAACAAGGGTTTGTAGACCGAGTCTTGGCGCGATACGCGCTAAGTCCCTGGCCCCGTCACGTCCTCCGTTGCATGCGTCTGCTTCTCCGCAAACCACCCTCAACGAAACCTACACGCCAAACAAAGCTGTCAACGACCACCATGCCCGTCCTGCCCGACAGTACAGTTTACAAGGCCACCTATAGTGGTACGCCTGTGTGAGTCTTTCCCCTCACGGCCTGCCAGCCCGCGACTGCTCTCTCCCAGAGCTCAGCGCGACGTGTAAAAAAGCCAAGCCAGATTTTTCGCGCCGTGGATCGCGATCGCCTACCAACCCACTCTACCTATCGGTCTGTCTTGATCTTCGGAACGATTGTGCTAATCTTGTCGCTCTGCGGTTGTAGTTATGAATTGTACGTTCTCGAGAAATACACCTTGGGGTTGCTGCTACTCGTTCGCAACTGATGTGGCTGATTTACCAGCATCGCAAACGGTATTGCGTGTATGCGAAGACGCTCCGACTCATGGATAAACGCAACCCAGATTCTCAAGGCCCGTATCCATCGATTGCATCTGCGACTGCTGGGATAGCGTGCTGACATTGGATTCTAGGTAGCCGACTTTGATAAACCCCAGCGAACCCGTATTTTAGAGCGTGAGGTGCAGAGAGGGGTCCACGAAAAAGTTCAAGGTGGATATGGAAAGTATCAAGGTCTGTCATCTATGAGCTTGTTGAGTGTCAGACATAGACTCGGAAACTGAGCAGCCAATCTTGTCAGGAACCTGGGTACCTCTCGACCGTGCCAGAGCGATTGCGGCTCAGTATAATGTGGAGGAACTTCTCTCGCCTATATTCAATTTTCGACCTTCTACCGAGTCACCGCCATTGGCTCCCAAGCACATTACAGCAGCATCGACAAAGCCTCGGATATCCAGAGGGGGAGGAGCGGGCCGCGGGGGACATAGGGGCTCCGCCAAGAAAGTGATGAGTATGTCCAATCTCTCTAACGATTCATTTGTCCACTGGTTTATTTGTCATAGAGCCAACACCTCCGATTACTGCTCCACCTCCACCACCACCGCCACCACCCGCTCCCCCGTCTGTAGACAGCTACGATGGCGATGATGCGGACGACGATATTGTGAGCGATATCGATCCGTTGGACCATCATGATGTCGCCTCGATTGTGTCATCATCGGGATCCGAAATGTCTGAAGTGGATCACCCTTCCCAGAACTCGGCTGGGATGACACTGAAGAGGAAACGCGGCCAAATGGAGCCCGAAATGATGTCGCAGCAGCGTATCTCCTACAGCGACGAGCTGTTCGAATACTTCATGGCCAAAGATGTCGATGTCCCTGCGTTTCTGCTTGCACCGCCACCGGACTTCGATGTCAACGAGGTCATTGATAACGAGGGGCACACTGCCATTCACTGGGCTGCAGCCATGGGTGACTTGAAAGTCATTGAACATCTCTGCAAAGCGGATGCGAACATATATGCAATCAATAAGCGCGGAGAAACCCCGCTTATGCGCGCGGTCATGTTTACCAATAACTACGACCGCAGATCCTTCCCCCGTTTGGTTGAGACCCTCCGCGAGACCATATTCTTGATCGATAAGTATGGATCTACCGTTTTCCACCACATTGCCGCCACGACGTCTTCGCGTAACAAGCTGTTAGCTGCCCGATACTACAACGAGGTCCTCCTCCAGAAACTTTCCGAGGCCCATACAATCGACAATATTGCACACTTCTTGGACATGCAGGATACGAACGGTGACACCGCATTGACCATCTCTGCGCGGAACGTAGCGAAGAAATGTGTGCGTACACTTTTGGGCTACAATGCCTCTCCGGATATCCTCAACCGTGCGGGGGAGACCGCAGACCACCTCATCATCACTGCCGAGGAGATGCGTAAGAATGGCGATTACCTACGAGCGTCTAGTTCCTCTCCATTTCAGCCCAATGACCACGGCATGCACAACCATAATCACCCGTACCTTCTCCAGCAGCCATCCAGTCAATCCGCGGCTGCGGAAACAGCAGTCAGCTACGCCCACGCTAGCTATGTTCCGCAACCGCATACTTCCGAGGCTGCTATCGCCGCCACCAAGAAGGTTATTCCGCTGATGGCAGAAATGCTCGAGGGTCTCGCCACGGCATTCGACAAGGAGCTCCAAGACAAAGAAGAAGATCATAACCAAGCGCAACGGCTTCTCGACTCGTCAACCCGGGAAATTGAAGCCTGCCGCCAAATATCCGAAGGCGCCCTCGCTACATTCGGTGGCGTAGAAGCAATGAACTCCCAGACCGACCAGCTGAAATCAGAAGCCGAATCTCTTGCTACTGAACTCCACCGCACCCTCGAGCGGACGCAATTCCATGAACTCACCACTGTAGTCCGTCAGGAGGAGGCGGCAATCTCCAACCCACCCACCAGCTCAGAGAACTCAGTCCCAGACGATAAGGAGCTCATGGAGCGTCTCCATCTTGCGCGGGAACTGGCCTCCGCCCAGAACGAACGCGAGGATCTGATGGATACTATCGTTAAAGCTTTTGCGCGCAGTGGCGCAAGTGGCAAGATGGCGGACTACCGCCGGTTAATCGCACTAAGCTGCTCTTTGCTTCCGGACGACGTCGAGAACCTCTTACCAGAGATCCTGAAGGATTTGGAGGCTGGTGGGGATGGGAATCAGGGGATAGGAATCAGGGGGTGAGTGGGCTAGCAGATGGACTTGTGTAATCGGGAATAGTCGGGCAAGGAGTGTACTTGTATCCTGAGGCGGATATGGCGGATGTATCTATGATGGAGTTTGGTGGCGTTTGTTTGCTGAAGCATCTTTGTCCCGTTTCTTACCTTCTTTCCTACTTCTCTCCTACTCATTTCTACTTGTTTTCTGCTCGAGTGCGCTCCAATCATACAGTTTGCAATCCGTCTTCCCGAGCGTAGAATACAATTAAAGAAAAACAAAAAGCAAATACAGTCATCCGTTCAATTCACTCCCACCAAGCACTCGAATTTCTTCTGGTCATGAAACTGGATCAAGAAACATCCAACACGCATTAGGAACATGACCTAGTAGAAACAGAGGAAATAAAGGGAGCGTGGTTTATTGATCCAATCTACCCGACATGACGTTGAAACGTAGCCTGAGACTACTCGTGGACTTCCTCAACCATTGCCTTCCTTGAAGTGACGGACACAGAAGGAGCAGCGATGCCGGGCGCAGCGGATGGCGCAGCTTTTCCACCCTTGGCCTTCTTGACCTGGGTAATTGATCAGCCCGGGAACCCTTGGACGAAGGAGGGATAACAAACTTTGTGCCATGCCCACACAGGACGGAAGGAATCAAAGAAGCCGACATCCTCAAACAGGTTCGGATACAACCAGAGACCGGGCGGAGTAACGACCATGGTGATGACGAACAAGATGAGCCTGAAGATGCTCATGACGAGGAACAGTCCGATGAGACCGAGCATCCCCATACTGAGGTACCACACACCGAGCCTGAGCATCGGCGGCCAAAGCGGAAACAATACCACACCGAAGAGCCCCACCACCAATCCGGCAGCGGTGAGCGTCATGGCCCATGTTCTCGGCTCGTAAAAGAACGCGTAGTAGAAGTCATCGCGGATATCCTGTTGCTGCTCGATCTTGACGTTCCATTGGCCCTTGACGCGCTTGGGGTTCTTGGGGCCTTCCTCCTCGACTTTGGACACGCGCAGCGCAAGGAGAGAGCGCGGTAGGAGCGAGAACGCATCGGCAGCCGTCTGCGGAGAAGTGACCTTGGGGAGTTTGGGGTTTTTGGCGCAGGCTTTGGCATATTCTGGGGACTGCAAGGCGCGGATGGCACGCTTGACTGCGAGCTGGGTTAGCTGGTGGGAAATATAAACTACCTCAGCATGGGGCAGAGGGGGGAAAGTCTACCTTTGAAAAGGTCTTTACGCTGGCCCTGGAGAACGCAAGTACGCATCTTGAGCTGCGGGGAGCCTTTAAGGAAATCGGCGACTGCGAGGGCCTCCGGGGTGGGAGTAGGGACGTTAGGAGCTCCTGGCGGACCGGACATTGTTGCTGCTGCTGCCGTTGTGTGCAGGTTCCGTCCTGGGGTACGATAAGTGGTTAGGGGGAGGAAGACTGAGGTGAAATCGTGTTAAAGTTGGATGTGAAGGTATTGATGCCCTGTCGGCTGCTGTGCAGCTGGTAGTGCTAAAAGGACACAGTCGCGTGAGGGTTGTCTTATCTGATTGATCAGCTTAACTACTGGGACATAGGTACCAAGGTATATTGTTAGATACACTTATAGTAACTAGAACGTTCACGAAGGAAGAAAAGGCCTTTCGATACTCGAGTTTACGAGTCGAGCTTCACTCTTCTACATGCGTCTCTTTCTTCTCCTCATCTCCTCTCTTCTCTCTTACATAGTCAATCATATTTCCTTTGGACACATCAATAGACATGGCTACGGAACATACCGCTCCTTGAGCCTCGCCAAGCCCCGGAGCGAAGCACGAAGCGGCGTTCAACGTCGCGTCAGCTTTTCCCACGCCGGGCCACTAGAGCATATCACACGAAGTCACCGCGGACCCAAGAAAATGGTTAAACTTAAGATCAAAGCCTCCGCCCTACAAGCCTTTCACCAAACACAGCAGCAACAGCAGTCGGCCTCCGAATCCCACACAATGTCCGTAGCGCCATCGCATCAGCAACAATCACAAGCGCCACCTCCGCTTGATGCTCCCACGCGTCCTCCGAAGTCCTCGAAAACAAAATCCACGGCGGCGAAACCGTTGAAGAAGGGTCGGCCGCCCTCGAAAACTACCGTTTCAGAAGCGGGTACGCCGATACCGCGTTCGAAGAAGGCGAAAAATGGCGTCGAGCCGCCGCAGGCACCACCGCAGTCGACCCCGTTGCCAACTCTTCCGAAGATCAAAATCAAGGGATATACTCCTGTAGCGGCTGCATCACCGGCCGCCCCTCCGCCCCTGCCGTCCGCCGCCGTCCGTCAACCGAAGCCAAAGTTGAAACTCACCTCCTCGTCCGTTGCTGCCGCCCAAGCCGCCGCCCAAGCCGCCGCCGTGCCGTTCTCCAATACTTCCTTCCCTAATGGCCTCGTGCGCACTCCCACCATCAAATTGAAACATACACCGAAGCCCGCCGTGTCACGCAAGCGTCGCCATGAGCCCGGCCTCGGCTACGACTCTGAAGCCTCGGACCGTGAGGAAGACCCCGCCATCGAAGAGAACTTCATACTCCGCATGCAGCCAGGACCCGACTGTGATTACCTCCGCGAAGTCATTGAACGCAAAGAACTCAATGTTACCTCGGACGTGTGGATGAAATTCAAGGAACCCCGAAAGGCGGTGGTGTGCGTGCGTGGGCACCTGTACGCAGCGGCTCTAGTTGATCTCCCGTGCGTCATCGAGGCGAATAAAACCTTGGACAAGAAGAATATCTTCAAAGTCGCAGACATCTGCCAGATTCTGTTGGTCACCCAGCGGATCACCCACGAAGAGGAGATTTGGAGCGTTAAGTTCAATCACGGAGATCAGCAGTACCCACATGGTCTCACCCCGCCAATGCAGTATGCCAGGAAAAGACGATTCAGGAAGAGAATCAGTAACCGCACCATCGAGGCCGTCGAGGCTGAGGTTGACCGGCTCCTTAAGGACGATGAGGCCGCCGAGAGCTCGAAGTTCCACCTCGTTGATGCGGCAGAATTGGATCGCGAGGGATCGCCGGAGTCAGAAGCTGGGGATGACTACGCTCTCTTAGGACAAGAGGAGTATGATGATGAGCAGGACGCAGAGGGTGAAGTCGATGTCGAATACCAATATGCGCCCCAGGACGGTGGTGACATTGAGATGGACGAACAGTCACTCGTCAACGACTTGGAGTCCGCGCTATTCGATGCCGGCGATGACGATGCGGCGGCTGGTAACGAGAGCGAGACCAGCGATGAAGACGAAGAAGAGGAGGTGGTTCCGCCTGAGCCCGAGCTCTCGGACACAGCAAAGGAGGCGTTGCAACAGAAGGAGAAGCTCAAGGAGGAGATTCAGGATCTTGAGGAAATGATTGCGAGCAAAGCTACTGAGTACGAGAAGATGGGTAATGCTATGCTGAAGGCGAGGGTCGGAAAGGTGATTCAAGGGTTTCAAAACCAGCTGGATGTCAAGAGGGAGATGTTAGGGAAGCTGAGCGGGTGAGAGGGACGGTTAGGTAGTCGATTGCAATTAGCCACAGACGACTGTCAGAGCTTTGGATTGGTTCCTTTGATTGATTTTTTTTTTGTACAATACAAATTTTCTTTTCGATGTGGGTTGCCGGTGTTTATGGGGTTTGCGTGCTTCTGTTAGATTTTGGGTATTTGCATTTTCCGTTTTTTTTTCGTAGTTTACTCCCTTTTGGAAGTGGGTTTCGATGCGGCATGTACTCTAGGGGTCCTGTACTCTACATTGGGACATTGCGCTCTTTATTGTGAGCAAGAGATTGGCATCATCCGGTACTTTATAATTGATACATGCATCCATAAGGAATCACCGGGCTACCATCGTGCTTGACAGTGAGCTACGCTGTCCCCCAACTCATCGAGTATGCCGGACAAGCAACGCCTGAGCAGAGCCGTGTTTGGGCCG
>Ga0307512_10003792_pt1 | contig 17075 bp, 15 predicted proteins | sample 14_EM_MG_FD_200267 | JGI IMG/M metagenome (GOLD analysis project Ga0307512, IMG submission 200267) | Populus trichocarpa ectomycorrhiza microbial communities from riparian zone in the Pacific Northwest, United States - 14_EM | ecosystem: Host-associated > Plants > Roots > Unclassified | place...
TGCCGCCCTCCGGCTGGAGGAACGCCGAGACCGCCGTCGCGGTGCCGAGGTTCGTCGACTTGAGCGTCACGACACAGTTGCTGCTGTTGCCGGAGTTGTAGAGCAGGTAGACGGTGCCGCCCGTGAGGCTGGCCTGGTCGATGACGCTGTAGCCGCTGCCGCAGACCTCCTGCGGCGTGTACGGGTTGCCACCGCAGTTGTTGGTGCTGGTGATGGCCTTCTTCTGGCCGAGCGAGACGGTGACGCCCTCGACGGTGGGGCTGGTGTCGAGCGCGCCGCTCGCGGTGATCTGCTCGTAGTGCAGGTGTGGCGCGTAGTCGCCGCCGGTGCCGCCGACCGTGCCGATCGCGGTGCCCTGGCTCACCGACAGCGTCGAACCCGGGGCGCGCACCATGGTCGCGAGGTGCGCGTACCTGGTCTTGGTGCCGTCGCCGTGGGTGATGACCACGTAGTTCCCGTACGCCAGGATGCCGACGTCCCCCGCGGCCGAGAGGGTCGAGGAGAAGGTGGCGGTGCCGCTCGCCGTGGCGCGGACGGTCTCGCCGCCGACCGCGTCGCTGCCGTAGTTCTGCCAGTCGATCGCGCCGGACGGGTTGTGGCCGGGCGACCAGTTGTTGGCGTAGAAGGTCTTGCCGCAGTTGAACGGGCTCTTGTGCGTCGCCATGATGCCGACGTCGGCGGCGGTCTGCGCCTGCGACGCGACCGAGGTGAAGGCGACCGTGAACACCGCGGCCAGGGACGCGAACAACACCTTCACGAACCAGGATCTCCCCGGCGTCTGCTTGTGCGTTCTCGATGGTGCTGATGCCATGGCCCGCCTCATCTCGCTCCGTTTCGCCCGGATTCACGGACATGCTGACCACGTCGCGTACAAAGCGTGTACAAATCGATGCGCACTGTCAGGACTGGTCCGTGAGGGCGGCGGCGAAACGCGCGGCGACCGTCGCGACCGCGGCACGGAGCTCCTGCCCGCCGTCGACGCGGAAGGCGAACGGTATGGTCGCCAACCACTCCTGGGCGTACATCGCGGGATTGCTCGTGCTGCCGATGAGCACGCACCCGTCGCCCCAAGGCTCAAGCCGTCCCATGGGAGGGCGGACCCATGGCGCCACTTCGGCCCGTGGCGCGTCGAACACGACGCGGGTGGGGAACTCCCACCCGGTGCCCAGGTTCTCCTCCACCACGGTCACCGGGTCGAGGCCGCGGGGCGGCTCGAACTCGTGCGTGGTCTGCTGGACCGCGCGGACCCGGTCGATCCGGTAGGTGCGGATCGCGTCCGCGCGGTGGGAGTGACACAGGAGGTACCAGCGCCCGTGGCGGACGACGACCGCCCAGGGGTCCACCTCGGTCTGCCACTCGTTGCCTGACTCGCTCCGATACGTGACCAGCACGCGACGCCTGGCCGCGATGGCGGCCACGAGCGCGCTGGTGGTGGGGATGTCCGGACGGGCCGAGTACCGGTCGGGCGCCGCGGACGCGTGCTCGCGCAGCACCGCGGCCTGCTGGGCGATGCTGTCGGGCAGTGCCCGGATGACCTTGTCCAGGGCGGAGCCGACGAGGTCGTCGACGTCGGTGGCCGCCGGTTGGCCGTCGAGCACCGCCATGACCAGACCGAGTGCCTCTGGCTCGGTGAAGACGACCGGAGGCAGCCGCGTCCCGCGCCCGAGCCGGTAGCCGCCATAGGGGCCTCGGGCCGACTCGACGGGGATGCCCGCCTCGCGGAGGATCTCGATGTACCGGCGCGCGGCCCGCTCGGTGACGCCCAACCCCGCGGCGAGCTCCCCGGCCGTCGCGCCGGGGCGGTTCTGGAGGATCTCCAAGGCACGCAGAGCACGCGCGGTGGGGCTGAGGTCAGTCGGCACGCGAGCAGATTAGGTGGTCGCGAGATGTACCGGAAGCGGATCGTCCGGAACTGGCTCTAGGGTGCTGCCCCATGACCGACATCCTGCTCATCGCCGGCCTGTGGCTCGACGGATCCGCATGGGACGGCGTGGTGCCGACGCTCGAGGCGCTCGGCCACCGCCCCGTGCCGCTCACGCTCCCTGGCCAGGGCGACGGAGCCACGTCCGCCACGCTCGACGACCAGGTCGCCGCGGTGCGCGCCGCCGTCGACGCCTCGCCGGACAAGCCCATGGTGGTGGGACATTCCGCCGCCTGCACCCTGGCGTGGCTGGCCGCCGACGCGCGACCGGAGAAGGTGGCCGGGGTCGCCTTCATCGGCGGTTTCCCGTCCGCCGACGGAGAGCTCTACGCCGACTTCTTCGAGCAGGTGGACGGCGTCATGCCCTTCCCTGGTTGGGGCCCGTTCGAGGGGCCGGACTCCGCCGACCTCGACGAGGAGGCCAGGCGCGCCTTCGCGGCTGCCGCGAGTCCCGTCCCGGTGGGGGTGACCAAGGGTGTGGTGCGCCTGAGGGACGAGCGGCGGTTCGACGTCCCGGTCGTGCTCGTGTGCCCCGAGTTCAGCCCCGCCCAGGCTCAGGAGTGGATCAGCGCAGGCGACGTGCCCGAGCTGGCCAGGGTCAAGCACCTTGACTACGTCGACATCGACTCGGGTCACTGGCCGATGGTCAGCAAGCCGGTCGAGCTGGCCAGGCTGCTCGCGGCGGCCGCCGAGGACTGACCCGCTCGAAAGGACGTCACGATGACACGAACGATCCGACCCCTCGACGCCGCCACGTGGGATGCCTTCGCGGAGCTGGTCGAGCGCAACAACGGGATCTTCGGCGGCTGCTGGTGTCTCGGCTTCCACCCCGAGGGCGGCCAGCGGGGCAGCATGCGTCGCCAGCTCAAGGAGGACCGGGTCCGGACGGGCCGCGCGCACGCCGCGCTCGTCCTCGACGAGGACGGGGCCGCGCAGGGGTGGTGCCAGTACGGCAGCCCGGAGGAACTGCCGAGGATCAAGCACCGGCGCGAGTACGAGAAGGACGCGCCGCCGCCTCCCGACTGGCGGATCACCTGCGTCTACGTCGACAGGAGACATCGGGGCCATGGCATCGCACGGGCGGCGCTGGAAGGCGCGCTCAACCAGATCGCCCACGCCGGCGGCGGCCTCGTCGAGGCCGTCTCCGAGGCGACCGCCGGCCGCGAGGCGCCTGGCCGTTTCCTGTTCAGCGCGACCGTCGAGCTCTTCGAGGACTGTGGGTTCACCCGCGTCAGGCAGGTCGGCAAGCACGCGTGGATCGTGAGCAGGGTGGTCGATCCCGCTCCCAGGTAGGGTGGCGGTACGCGCCAGTACCACCACCTGGGAGGGGCGTCGGATGACGACCACGAAACCATCCTCGAAGGCGACGTTGTCCCGGGTCGGGAACGTGGCCAAGCCGATGGTGCGGTGGGGCGTGATGCACGGGCTGACCCGTGCCGCGCTGCGTGTCGCGGCGCGGCGAGGTGACCTGCAGGCGCGGCTGTTCACGGCGGGCGCCACCAAACCCACTCTCGCTCTGACCGGGCTGTTCGACGAGATCCGCGCCAGAGGCCCGCTGTCGCGAGGCGCGTTCACCTACCTCACCGCGAGCCATGCCGTGGTGCGGGAAGTGTTGGGCAGCAACGACTTCCGCAGTGGTATCGCACCGGCTGGCGGGGTGTTGGGCCGGTTGGCCGAGTGGTCGGCGACCGACTTCCTCCACCCCGTGGCGCCACCGTCGCTGCTGGTGACCGAGCCGCCGGACCACACCCGCTACCGCAAGCTGGTCACCCGGGTGTTCACCGTCCGCGCGGTGGAGAACCTGCGCGAGCGCACCGAGAAGATCGCGCACGAGCTGCTCGACGCCATCGACCCGACCGGCCGCGTCGACCTCGTCGAGACCTACTGCAGCCTGCTCCCGGTCACCGTGATCATGGAGATCCTGGGCGTCCCCGGGGAGCAGCGCCGGCAGGTCCTGACACTGGGCGCCGCCGCGGCGCCGAGCCTGGACATGGGGTTGTCGTGGCGGCAGTTCCGCCAGGTGGAGGCGGCGCTGGTGGCGTTCGACGCCTGGCTCGCCGAACACCTGGACCACCTGCGGGCCCACCCGGGCGACAACCTGTTGAGCCAGCTCGTCGCCGCCCGCGAGGACGGTGTCGGCCTCACCGACCTGGAGCTGCGGGCCACCGCGGGCCTGGTGCTGGCGGCCGGCTTCGAGACGACGGTCAACCTGCTCGGCAACGGAACCGCCCTGTTGCACGACAACCCGGCACAACGGGAGGCGCTGCGCGAGGAACCGGCGCTGTGGCCGAACGCGGTCGACGAGATCCTCCGCGTCGACCCGCCGGTGCTGCTCACCGGGCGGATGTGCGTCCGCGACACGGAGGTGGCCGGCGTCGCGGTGCCGGAGGGCGCCGTGGTCACGACGATCCTCGCGGGGGCCAACCACGACCCGGCGGTCTTCGCGGACCCGGACCGCTTCGACGTGCGCCGTGCCAACGCCCGCGAGCACATCGCCTTCTCCGCGGGGCGCCACTACTGCCTGGGCGCCGCCCTGGCGCGGATGGAAGGCGAGGTCGGGTTACGCGTCCTGTTCGACCGCTTCCCGGACCTGCGCCTGACCGCGGGCTCGGCACACCGCGCCACCAGGATCCTTCGTGGCTACGAGCGCCTGCCGGCGGTCCTGACGCACTGAACTCGCCGGACGCGCAGCGCCCGGCCCGCGAGGGGCGCTTGCGGGTCACCGGCCCATGTCCTGAAGGGCACCCTTGAGACGTTCAACGCCCCGAGGGGCACCCTTGAGACATTCGTCCCGCGGGTGCGCGGGCGCTGCGCGCCCGGCCCGCGAAGCGGGCTTCGCCCGCCGGGCCTTGCCGGCGGGCATACCCAAGGGAAGAGCATCGGTGGCTCAGCAGTCGTAGAGGCTGTTGGGGTGCACCGTCTCGCAGTAGCGGACGTGCAGGTGGTTGTCGTGGTTGTCCCAGTGCGTGGTCAGGCCCTCGGCGATGAGGGTGGGGTCGTTGAAGAAGATCAGCTTCACGTGGCCTGGCGCGGCGTTGCGGACGGCCCTGATCAGCTCACGGGTGGCGGCGCGGTCGTAGGTGGGGGACTCCCAGGTGATGCGGCCCGCCGTGCACTGGGCGTGGTCGGTGCGGATGGGCCAGATGTCGACGTCGAGGCCGACCGCGTGGCTGCTGTGGCCCGGGATGGTGCCCCCGTGCTCGAAGCCGATGTCGCCGAGGGGGATCGGGCCGGCACTGGTGTACGTGCGGGCGGCCTGTTCGAGCTGGGCGATGGCGGCGGCGGTGCCCCAGTTGGCCGCGGTGCCGTTGCCGTCGGGGTTCTGGTCGCACAGGTTCTGGGTGAAGTCGGGATAGTCGTAGTGCCAGACCAGGTTCTTCCACGTGATCGGACCCACGATCCCGTCGCTGCCGATGCCCGCGTGGGTCTGGAAGTCGCGCACGGCGGTGGTGGTGGCCGCGTCGAACTCGCCGGTGACCGGTAGGGACAGCCTGCGTTTGGCGTTGAGCTCCACCTGCAGGGCCCGGACCGCGGCTCCGGTGTCGCCCGCGCGAACCGTGGGGGTCAGCGCGGTCCAGGTCTGGGGGCCGACGATGCCGTCGACGCCGAGGCCCCTGTCGGTCTGGAAGGCCCGCACGGCCGTGGTGGTGGCGCTGTCGAACACGCCCGTGGTGGGTGCCGGGTGGCCGCTGTTGGTGAGCAGGTGCTGGATGGCGAGCACGTCCGCGCCCCGGTTGCCGCCCGCCTGGGTGTGGAAGAAGGCGTTCGCGTAGGCGTTGGCGGGAACCGCCGCCGCGGTGATGGCGGTCAGGAGGACGGCGAGGACCGTCACGAGTCGGCGCATGGGATCTCCGTGTCTCGAGGGGCCGGTGGCGGTGCGGGGGAGGGTGCACCGCCACCGGCTGTCAGCGGCGGCCGAGGCCGGAACCGTAGAGCGAGCCGCTGGTGCGCCGGAAGCGTTTCCACCTGCGCCGAAACGCTTTCCGTGCCGATCGGCGCACCAATAGCCTGCCGCGACTCGGAAGGGAGAACCGATGACCCAGTCCTCACCAGGCGCGAGACGTGCGTTCGCCGTCGTCGTGGCCGCGGCAGCGCTGCTGGCCGGGGGAGCGCACGCCGGGGCCGCGCAGGCCCCGGCCTCCCGGACCGTCAACTACCACGGCTACCAGGTGGAGGTCCCCGCGCGCTGGCGGGTGGTCGACCTGGCGGAGCAGCCACGCGCCTGTGTCCGGTTCGACATCGAGACCGTCTACTTGGGACGGTCCCGCGACCAGAGTGACTGCCCGGCGCGGTTGGTGGGCCGTACCGCGGGCCTGGTGATCGAGCCGCTGGCGGGGCTCGCCCCCGAGCGGGTGCCGGACGGGGTGGTGACCGCCCCGCGCGGCTCGGCCAGGCCACCGGCCGACGCCACCTCGCACGACGGCGCGGTGCGCGTCGCCGTCGAGGACGCCGGGGTGCTGGTCACCGCGGCGCACAACGGAAACACCGAACCGGTGGTGCGCCGGGTGCTGGACACGGCACGGCTGGTGCCCGGTGGGGAGCCCGCCGCGGTGCCCGCGGCCTCCCGCGTCGCCGCCGCGGCGGCGATCGTGGCCCCGGGCACCTACGAGGGCAAGGGTTTCGACGCCTGCGCCGCGCCATCGCAGGCCACCATGAACGCCTGGCTGGCCTCGCCCTACCGGGCGGTGGGCATCTACACGAGCGGCGACCTGCGGGCGTGCTCCCAACCCAACCTGACCGCGTCCTGGGTGGCGAGCCAGTCCGCCAACGGCTGGCGGTTCATCCTGACCGACGTCGGCAGGCAGGCCCCGTGCACCGACTACCGGCTGCGGATGTCCACCGACCCGGCCACCGCGCGCCAGCAGGGTCGCGACGCCGCCGACGCCGCGATGACCGCCGCCAGCGCCCTCGGGTTCGGCAGCGGCAGCGCCGTCTACAGCGACATCGAGAACTACAGCTCCACCGCCTCCTGCAAGGCGAGCGTGTTGTCCTACGTCAGCGGCTGGACCGAGGGGCTGCATGCCAGGGGCTGGCTGTCCGGCGTCTACTCCAGCGCCTCCTCGGGCATCAGGGACCTGTCGAGCGCGTACAGCAGCACCACCTACACCCGGCCCGACCACATCTGGTTCGCGTGGTGGAACGACCGGGCGGACACCGACACGGGCACCTACGCGCCCGCCACCCAGTGGGCCAACCACCAGCGCCTCCACCAGTACGCGGGCGAGGTCCCCGAGACCTGGGGCGGGGTGCGTCTGTCGGGCATCGATCGCGACTACCTCGACGTCGGCTCCGGCACCCCGCTGCCGTGCGACACGGTGAGCCTGGACTTCAGCGCCTACCCGAGGCTCGAGTCGGGGTCGAGCGGGAACGCGGTCAAGGCCGCCCAGTGCCTGCTGGCCGCCGCGGGGCAGCTGCCCGCGACCACGAACCCGAGCGGGACGTTCGACGCGGCCACCACCTCGGCCACCACGGCCTTCCAGCAGTCCCGCGGCCTCACCGCCACCGGCGTCGTCGAGGCACACACCTGGACCGCTCTGCTGTCCACAGGGGACACACCGACGCTGCGACAGGGCTCCTCGGGCGCTGCCGTGCGCAGGCTCCAGCGCGCGCTCACCGCGGCACTGGGCTCGGCGCTCGCCATCGACGGTTCCTTCGGCCCCAACACCGAGACCGCGGTGCGGAGCTACCAGAGCTCCCGCGGCCTCGGCGTGGACGGCGTGGTCGGCCCGGCCACCTGGGGTGCGCTCCAGGAAGGGAGGTAGGACTCGTGTTCAGATTCCTCCTGGCAGTCGCCGTCGTCGGCGCGGCGGCCCTGCCGGCGACACCGAACGCCGTGGCGGCGGCGCTGCCCGCGGTTCCCCAGGCCGACGTCAACGGCGACGGGATCGGCGACCTCGTCCTGGCCACCGGCGCCCGGCTGACCTACCTCGGCGACACCGCCTTGTCTCCCAACGACCTCGGCGGCTCCGTGCTGGTGGTCCCGGGCGGCGCCCCGGCGGCCATGGTCAACCAGAACAGCCCCGGCATCGGCCTCGGGATGACGGCGACCGACAAGTTCGGCGCCGCACTGGCCACCGGCGACTTCAACGGCGACGGCCTCGCCGACGTGGCCATCGGCAACCCCACCGAGTACGTGGGCGGCCTGGCGAACGCGGGTGTGGTCACCGTCCTCTACGGCCAGCGCACCGCGCCCTACCTGCGCACCATCGCCGGCGCGCTCACCAACGTCACCCAGGACACCGCGGGCCTGCCTGGGGTGGTCGAGGCCGGCGACCTGTTCGGCGGCAGCCTCGCCACCGGCGACTTCAACGGCGACGGCTACGCCGACCTGGGCATCGGCTCTCCCGGCGAGGCCATCGAGACCGACGCCCGCGCGGGCGCCGTGTGGATCCTCTACGGTCGCGCCGCCGGCCTCACCGCGACCGGCGCGGTGGCGTTCAACCAGGACGACCCCGACCTCGCGGGCGCCGCCGAGGCGGGCGACCTGATGGGCTGGGCGCTGGCCGCGGGCGACGTCACCGGGGACGGGCGCGACGACCTCGCCGTGCTGTCCGCCGGCGAGGTCATCACCGGCACCACCGACGCATGGGGCGCGGTGCACCTGATGCACGGCGCCGCGGGTGGACTGTCCGGCGCCGCGTCGTCCTACGTCAGCGTCGCCAACGCCGCCACCGCGGGCAAGTGGCGCGGGCTCGCGATCGGGCGCTTCCACGGCGGCGCCAACGCAGACCTGGTCGTACAGGCCGACCAGCGGCGGGGCGCGCCGGCCGGGGCCGGCGCGGTGGTCGCGGTGCGCGGCAGCGCCGCGGGACTGACCACCACCGTGACCGTGCTCGACCAGGCAGGCGACGCCATCCCCGGCTCACCGGAGGCAGGCGACTACTTCGGCGGCTCACTCGCCGTCGGCGACCTCGACGGCGACGCGGTGGACGACCTCGCCGTGGGGGAGATCAAGGAGAACGACCGCACCGGCTACGTGTGCTTGCTGCGCGGCGGCAGCGCCGGCCTGCTGTCCCAGCCGGGCACCGCGGTCGGCGAGAACACCGCGCCGATCAACGCGGGCGAGGGCGTCGGCGAGGGTTTCGGGTACGGCCTGCGGATCCTCGACATCACCGGCGACGGCCGGGCCGAGCTGGTGGTTTCCGCGCCGTGGGAGGACGGCACGCTGCAGACCGGGACCCTGTTCGTCCTCGGCACCGGCCTGTCCGGCTCGACCCTGGCGGTGACCTCCGCGCGCCGCATCACCCGCGCCGACCTCGGCACCGCCTCCGGCTTCGGGCCGGGCGCCCCGTTCGCGGGCAACTCCGTGGTGCTCAACGACAACCAGGAGACGCCGAGATGACCAGGTTCAACCGACGGATCTTCGTCCTCGGCGGCGCCACCGCCGTGGGCACGCTCGCGCTGGGTGGCCAGTCGGCCGCCGCGGCCACGTTCCCGTTCACCCTGGGCATCGCCTCCGGCGACCCGCTGCCCGACGGCGTGGTGCTGTGGACGAGGCTCGCGCCGACGCCCCTGAACGCCGACGGACACGGCGGGATGCCCAACCAGAACGTCGCCGTGGACTGGGAGGTGGCCACCGACGAGGCGTTCACCACCATCGTCCAGCACGGCACCGTGACCGCCGCCTACGCCGAGGCCCACTCGGTGCACGTCGAGGTGGGCGGCCTGCGACCGGACTTCGACTACTTCTACCGCTTCCGCGCCCAGGGCCACATCTCCCCGGTCGGGCGCACCCGCACCGCCCCCGCCCTGGGCGCCGCGGGCCGCGACCTGCTGATGGCGTTCACGTCCTGCGCGCACTACGAGAACGGCTACTACACCGTCTACCGCCGCATGGCCGAGGACCGCCCAGGCCTGATTCTCCATCTGGGCGACTACATCTACGAGGGCGGCGCGGCCACCGGGGGAGTCCGCCAGCACCTGGGCGCCGAGATCGTCTCGCTGGCGGACTACCGGCGGCGGTACGCGCAGTACAAGACCGACGCCGACCTCCAGGCCGCACACGCCGCGGCCCCGTGGCTGGTCGTCCCCGACGACCACGAGGTGGAGAACAACTACGCGGGCTACGTACGCGCCAACAACAGCCCGGCCCTCACCGACTCCGAGTGGCGGCAACGGCGCGCCGACGCCTACCAGGCCTACTACGAGAACATGCCGCTACGCGGCGGCGCCAAGCCGAACGGCGGGAACATCCAGCTGTACCGCCGAATCCGATGGGGCGCCCTGGCCACCTTCCACCTGCTCGACACCCGCCAGTACCGCGACGACCAGGCCTGCGGCGACGGCTGGTCGTACTGCCCCGAGGCAGGCGACCCGGCCCGCACCCTCCCCGGCGCCACCCAGGAGAACTGGCTGCTGGACGGCCTGGGACAGCGAAACGCCACCTGGGACCTGATCGGCCAACAGGTGTTCTTCGCCCGCCGGGTGGACGCGGGCGACGCGTTCGGCCTGGACGGCTGGGACGGGTACCCAGCCTCCCGCGACCGCATCCAGAAGGGCTGGGTACAGCGCGGCGTGCCCAACCCGGTCGTCCTGACCGGCGACGTGCACCGCTCCTGGGCCAACGATCTCAAGGTGGACTTCACCAACCCCGCGTCCCCGGTCGTCGGCGCCGAGCTGGTCTCCACGTCGGTGTCCTCCGGCGGCGACGGCGCGGACACCACCGGCGTGCCCGACAGCGCCTACAACCCGCACCTGAAGTTCTACGCCAACCACCGCGGCTACGTACGAACCACGATCAGCCAGGCCCGGATGGACGTGGACTTCCGCGCGGTCAAGAAGATCACGACGACCGGCCAGCCCGCGGTGACGCTGCGGTCCTTCGCCATCGAGGCGGGCCGCCCCGGCCTGCAGGAACCCTGAGCTGGCTTCAGGAAACCGACTCGTTGAGCAGGGCGCGGCCCAGCGGGGTGATGGAGTGCAGCACCGACTGGCCGTTCTGCCGGGTGTCGACCAGACCCGCGGCGCGCAGGGTGGCCGCCTGCTGGCTGGCGGTCGGGAGACTGGTGCCGGTACGCGAGGCGACATCGCTGGTCGTGCCGGGCCGCTCGGCCAACTCCGCCAACACCCGCGCCCGAGTACGCCCCAGCAGCGCCGCGATCGGCTGACGGGCCCCGTCCAGCTCGGACCAGCCCACCACGTGCTCGATCGGATACACCAGCGTCGGCTCGAACTCGGTGTCCAGGAAGCTCGTGGGCAGCCCCTGGCAGAAGAACGACGGCACCAGATGCAGCCCCCGCCCCCCGAGATGCAGGTCGTGGTCCGCGGGATAACCCATCTCCAGCACCGGGTAACGCCAGCGAGCGGTGGCGTGCAGTTGGCCGAGAACGGACTCCCAGCCACCATCGGCCAGGGCCGCGACCAGCCGGGCCCGCTCCTGGTCGACGCGGCCCCGCACGCGCGCCCAGTACGGGGCCAGGCAGGCCGCGAAGTACTGCTCGGCGGCGTCGGCGAGCCCGCGCAGCGCCTCGGGGCGTCCGTCCGCCAGTGCCGCGGTCCATGCCGGGAGCTTCCGACCGCCGCCGAGGATGGCCAGGTCGATGCGCAGCCGTCGCTTCGGGGTGCGCCGCAGCACTTCCAGGGCCTCGTCGAGGGAGAGCGCGGCTGCGGTCGGGGTGAGGAAGTCGGGGAAGTAGCCGGTGACCGGGGCCAGGTCGGTGAGCAGCCGGATGGCCGCGGGGGTGTGGGCGGCCACCGATCGGCGCCAGCCGCCGAAGACCACGTCGACGTCGCGGTTCCGCAGCCGGTAGGTACTCAGCAGGAGTTCCCACATCGGTTGCGGTCCGGTGCTGATCCGGGTCCTCGCCAGGTCTTCCGGGGTGAAGTGGATGCGTAGCACCACGTCCCCTTTCGATGCGCTCGCACCGGAACCGGAGGCCGGTGAATCCCCATGCATCCGCTGCGTGATGGTAGGGCAAGCGCGTCCCGAAAGGTGTGTATTTCACCGAATACGACCAAAATTCGTAAGTGGGATTCACCGACTCGGGCCGAGCTGGTGGATCGTCCACCCCTGACGGTAGCTGCGCGGCCGTGGGAGGTAGGGCCGGCTGTCGCGCCGGGGAGGTAGGTGGCGGAACAGGCGACCCCTGGTGCGCATGCCCGCGCGGACCAGGTGGGTGAACCAGCGCGGCGGGGTGCGCAGGCCGAGGACGTCGGGCAGCGGCGGGTCGAGGAAGGCCGCGATCGCGAGGGGAACGAGCCGGTGCAGGAGGGGCCGCAGCGGCGCGGGGAACCAGTTGACGATCACCGTGAGCACGTGTCCCGCGACCTCGCGGTTCGCCGGGTCGAACACGGCTCGCTCGGCTCGGTTCTCCTCGAGCAGGCGCCGGAAGCCGGCGTAGTCCTCGGGGATCCCGGTGATCCCCATCAGCTCGCCCTGACGTCGTGCACTGTGGACGAGCGCCCGCACCTCGTGGTCGCTCAGGCCGCGCCAGGCGTAGGAGTTGATCCAGTCGATGGGGGACAGGGTCTGGGACACCAGGACGTAGCGGAAGTCCTCATTGGAGATGGAGTAGCGGCGGTGGATGTTGTTGACCACCCGCACGGTGTCGCGCCCGTGCTCGCTGTCCGGGCCGTGCCGTTTGACCTCGTACTCGGCCAACATCGTGTCGTCGAAGCGTTTCTGGCCCTCGTCGGCGAAGTTGCGGCTGTCCGCCAGCACCTTGCTGATCGACGGGATGAGCAGGTCCTTCATGACGGAGAACTGGAACCCCACGCGGTAGTCCCACGGGAACTCGTACCGGGTGATGAGCCGGCAGATCTCCTCGTGGTCGCGTTCGGGATCCAGCGTCTGGATGTGCCGCGCTCGCCGGTATCGCCCCAGCATCAGGCGGTCTTCCTCGCGACGCCGGCGAGCACGTGCGTGCGCGGGGGATAGTCGGCGAACAGCGTCCGCTCGTCCGGGTGCCAGGCCGGCGCGTAGACGACCCCGGGCTCCTCCAACGTCCAGTCCCCGAAGAAGCGCGCGAACTCCTCGGCCGTGCGGGAGAGCCCGGGGTTGGTGGTGCTCTCGTACTGCGCGGCCACGAAGTCCATCGCCTGGCGCTCGGCGTCGTCGACAGGATTCTGCGTGGTGATGTGTGAGAGCACGAGCATCGAGCCGGGCGGCAGCTGGGCGCGGTAGAACTCCAGCGCCGGCCCGGGTTTCTGGTCGTCGTCGATGAAGTGCAGCACCGCGTTGATCACCAGCCCGACCGGCTCGGCCAGATCGATCAGACCCGTTGCCCTGACACGCTTCCACAGGTCACGGGGTTGCAGCAGGTCGCCCGCGATGGCGTGGTGGCGTGCCGGGTCGGCCGTCTCGGCCAGCAGGATCTGGGAGTGGGCCAGCGCCACCGGCTCGTTGTCGACGTACACCACCCGGGTGTCGCCGGCGCCGCTCGCGGCGTCCGCCACCTCGTGCACGTTGCCTTCGGTGGGCAGCCCGGAACCCAGGTCGACGAACTGCCGGATCCCCGCGCCGACGCAGTGGTGCACCGCGCGGCCGAGGAACTGGCGGCAGGTGCGTGCCGAGGACGCGATGATCGGCAGCGCTTCGCGCACCTTGTCCGCGAACATCCGGTCGATCGCGTAGTTCCGTGTGCCGCCAAGGAAGTAGTCGTACACGCGGGCGGCCGAAGGGCGGTCCAGACTGCCCTCCAGGCTCCTCATGGCATCCCCGTTTACCATTCCGCCTCCCCGGATTTTTAAGTGTTGGTTACGTCCCGGCGAAGGTGCCGGTGTCGAGGTGGATTGTGGCTGGGTGTCGTCACGGTCCCCTGAGGTACCTGTTGGTCGGGCGCAGAATTCGCACGAAGATCCGAGATCCTAGTACGGCAGTCATATGTGACTCAGCGCGCTTCCGGTTTGCGGCCGACACCTGCCCAGATCACGGCCTGGTTCGGCTGGTCGAACTCGATGACCGGTGAGTTCGGGCCGGTCTCCTCCGGATGCCAGGACTGGGACCAGCTCATGCCGGGCGGCACCAGCTCGAAGTCGCCGAAGTACTGGTGGATCTCGTCGCGGGGGCGCCAGAGCACCGGGCTGCTGGACGCGTCGTACATCCTCTTGAGCTCGGCCAGCTGTTCGGCGATGTCGTCTGGCACGCCGTCGGCGGTGCCGTGGGAGATGGTCAGGTAGGAGCCCGCGGGGAGCAGCTCGCGGTACCGCGCCATCGCGCGCGGGGTGATGTCGACCCCGTCGGCGTCGAACTGCAGGACGTGCAGCACGGCGATGAACAGCAGCGCGATCGGTTCGTCCAGGTCGATCACACCGGTCTCGATGACCCGCTGCCACAGGCGGTCCGGGTTGCGCAGGTCGGCGTTGACCACCGCGTGCCGGCTCGGGTCGCCGTTCTGGTCCAGCAGCACCTGGGAGTGTGCGACCGCGACCGGTTCGTGGTCGATGTAGACGACCCGCGAGTCCGGGGCCACCTCGTCGGCCACCTGGTGGGTGTTGCCCATGGTCGGCACCCCGGAGCCGATGTCGACGAACTGCCTGACCCCCAGGCCGACGAGGTGGCGCACCGCCCGGTGCAGGAACAGCCGGTTGGCCATCGCGATCGGGCGCAGCAGGGGGAACATGCCGAGGGCGCGGTCGCCGAACTCGCGGTCGATCGCCCAGTTCGCGGTGCCGCCCAGGTAGTAGTCGTACACGCGGGCCACGCTCGGATGCTCGAGGTCAACTCCCTGAGGCGGAAACGGATCCTGCTCGGAGTCGGTCACTTTCTGGTCCTTCCCTCTGGCATCCACATGTCACATCTGTATCCGTGTTCTGAGGTCCTCGGCGAGCTTCTCCAGGAACTCCACGGTCTCGCCGCGTTCCAGCGCCGCGCCACGCAGCCGGTCCCAGGAGTCCACGAACAGCTCGAAGTCGCCTTCGTCGTCGATGTAGACGCCGCCCGTCGCGTGCTCGACGAAGACGAAGTCCTTGGTGGCGTCGGCGAACCGCATGATGGTGAAGTCGTTGGGCACGTAGGACAGTCGCGTGTCGAACGGCAGGATGTGGATGAAGGTGCGCGGGTAGCGCCGTTCCAGGTCGAGCAGGTGCTGGACCTGGTCGAGCGCGACCGACGGGCTCGGGCCGCCCGGCATCCGGCGCAGCGCCCCCTCGCCGAGGATGAACCGGTAGTACGGCGGCCGCTTCAGGTCGAAGACCTGCTTGCGTTCCAACCTGTTGCGCACCAGCGCCGTGACGTCGGTCGCCCTGGCCTCGCTGAACTGCTTGAGCATGTAGTGCTCGGACTGCAGCGGGCCAGGTATGCGTTCGCCGTGCCAGCTCAGGATCTCCGACGCGGCGGGTTCGAGGTCGGTGAACGTGCGGAACCAGTGCGGCACCGCGGACCGGTACCCGGCCCACTGGCCACGCTGTCCGCTGCTGGCGCGGGCGAGCTCGGTCATCATCTCGGCCTCGGTCCTGCTGGCCCCGAAGGCATCCAGCATCTGCTTGAGGTCCGACTGTTTGACCGAGACGGCGCCTGCCTCGATCTTGTTGATCTTCCCCTGTCCGCAGCCGAGCAGCTCGGCGACGTCCTGCTGGGTCATCCCGGCCGCCAGCCTGGCGCGGCGGATCTCGTTGCCGAGCTGTCTGCGCCGCGACGTCACCGTGCTGGACACCGGGTCTCCGCTCTTCACTCCTGGACCAACGAGTGGATCACTCTAGTCGACCCCCGCCGCCCACGGCAGCTCCGGCGGCCGCGCCAGTCGCGGAATAATCGTCGACGGAACCGGCGTCGCTACCCGCGGTCCAATCGCCCGGCTTTCGTCGCACGCAGGAACGACCCCCATCCCGCGTCGCCGAAGGCGAGCGACGGACCGGCGACCGGCTTGCTGTCCCTGACACCGGCCACCCCGCGAACGCCGAGGTTCACCTCAACACAGTTGCCCCCGTTGGGGCCGCAGAACTCCGCGGATCTCCACGCGTCGTCGGGTAGGACGCCGCCGATCGCGGCCGGGTCGTAGCTGTCCATCTCGCACCCCTAGATCAACACTGCCCCTTGACAGCAGGATTAATCGTGCATCAGGATTAATCGCAAAGCAAGTCGGGGAGATGACGCGAGTGGTGGACGTCGCAGGACACATGACCGTCGATGTTGAGACGCAGGGATTCGGCGCGCTGATCGCGCAGCCGAGGGCGGTGTTGCCGAGAAGCGCGCCGCTCGAGACCAGCCGCCCCGAGGATGATTATTCCGATCAGGTAATACTCCTTGGCCGCCTCAAGGCGGGGACGACGACCGAGTCCCGCCGCGTGGTGCACGTGTTCCCGCTGGTGCCCGGCCTTCTGCACGACTCGGTGGTGAAGCCACGCTGCGGCACGGCACTGCCCGCCGGCGACATGCAGTGGTTGCCGGGCATGACCGGCATGCCGTGCGAGCAGTGCGTGATGGCCCGCTGCTAGCCGTGTCCACGAATGTTCGCCGGGTTGTCGTCCGTGGCGGGCTTGGCCTCGTTTCGCGGGTAGGGCGCGCAGCGCCGGACCCGCGAGGGGTGTCGGGCTGTGAGGGGGCGTTTGTGTCGGTGGCGGATGTCTTGAGGGTGCCCTTCAGGGCGTTGAGCGTCCTATGGGTGCCCCTCAGGACATCGCCGCTGTCCCCCACGCGCCCCTCACGGCGTGCCACCCGCAGGCCGGGCGCCGGGCGCTGCGCGCCCGCTGCCCGCGCAGCGGGCCTGACCAGGCCCCAACCCACCGCGAGACGAGAGACCGCGGCAAGATCATCGGTGGATCGAGGTTGAACGTCGTGAGGGTGCCCTTCAGGACATCGCCCACCGGCACGAACGCGCCCCTCACAGCCCCCGGCGCCCTGCGAACACCCGCGCCCGGCCAGCGCGACGAAACCACGACCAGCCGGGCAACTCGGTCAACGTGTGTGGACACCGCACTAGCCGTCAGTCCTTTCGGGCCTCGCGGGCGCCGGTGACGCGGGAGGCTTCGCGGGTGGCGGCGGTGTTGGCCTGGCCCTGCCGGGAGCCCGCGAGCTTGGCCTTGATGTGGTCGCGGACCAGGATCGGTTCGTAGCTGGGGACTTCACCGGTGGCGAGCTGGTTGGGCAGGGTGGCGATGACGGCGTCGATGTTGCCGTCGTGGAAGAAGGCCACCGAACGCCGGCGCTGGATGGCGCCGTCCACGATCGGGGGTTTGACCCGGTGGAGGGTGGACATCCAGCGGTCGTTGGTGAGGC
>Ga0307512_10003793_pt1 | contig 17069 bp, 13 predicted proteins | sample 14_EM_MG_FD_200267 | JGI IMG/M metagenome (GOLD analysis project Ga0307512, IMG submission 200267) | Populus trichocarpa ectomycorrhiza microbial communities from riparian zone in the Pacific Northwest, United States - 14_EM | ecosystem: Host-associated > Plants > Roots > Unclassified | place...
CACCACCGGTCATGATCACCTACCCCTCCTGGTGGCGCGACCCCATCGTCAAGGACGGCAAGCATGTGGGGGGTACGGGCTATCTGTGGGGGCCCCGGGACTCCCGCGACCGGGACATCGCGGCGGCGGTCAACATCAGCCTCGGCAACTCCTGGACCGACCACACGGCCGTACAGGCCCGGCGCACCCCGGCACCGAAGCCGCGCGGACCCCGCTGGATCGGCGGCTGGGTCTTTCTGCTCGCCCTGGGCGCGGGAGCCCTCGGCACGGGCCTGATGTGGGAGGACCATGCGCTGGGCACCAGCCTGCAGTCCGGGCTTGCCTGCGCCCTGATCGTCTTCGGCCTGGGCATCGCGCTCAGCGCGTTTCTGGGGCGTACGGGGGCGGGGTCGGTGTTCCTGGCCGTCGTCACGGCGGCCCTGCTCGCCGCGTCGGCCGCGCTTCCCAAGGACATCGACACCCACTGGATACGCACGACCTGGCAGCCGGCCGCGGTCACGGACGTACAGGCGAAGTACGACCTGGGCACCGGCGTCGGCACCCTGGACCTGAGCCGGCTGCGGGTGGCGAAGGGGCAGACGGTGAGTACAGGGGCCGAGGTCGGCGCGGGCCGGCTGAAGGTGATCGTGCCGAAGGACGCCAAGGTGAAGCTGAGCATCGAGGTGGGGGTGGGCGACATCCAGTTGCCGGGCGACGAGCAGAAGGACGTGGATGTGGCGCCTGGCAAGCACAAGGACGTGACCCTGACGCCGACCACGGCGGGCAGGAACACCGGGACGCTCGACCTCGATCTCCAGGTCGGCATCGGACAGGCGGAGGTCAGCCGTGCTGCGTCATGAGTTCCGGCCGGGAAAGCTGGTCGCCGGTTTCTTCCTCGCCCTGGCGGGCGTCATCTACGCCGGTGACGCGGGCGGACTGTGGGAGACACCGTGGTTCGCGGTGATACCGGTCGTCACGGGCGGGCTGTGCCTCGCCGGGGCGGTGGGGGTGCTGACCCGGGGCATACGACGCCGTCGGGCGGCGGTGGCTCGCAAGGGAGAGCGGGAGGCCCAGCTGGATGCGCCGGGCCCATGAACCAAGGCTCTGAGGGGGAGCGCAGCCGCAGGTCGAGCCCGTGCGCTCCGCCACCGGTAGCCCCCGCCGACCAGGAGCTACCGGTAACCTCCCGCCCGCTGCCTTCGCCGCGCGCGGAGTGCGGCGTCCAGGGAGAACACGGAGGCGCCCGCGAGGACGAGGGGGAGCCAGGCCATCAGGTAGGCGAGGTCGTTGCCGTAGTAGTAGGGGTCCGAGGCCCAGCTCACGGTCAGCCACAGGCTGAGCGAGATCAACGCGCCGCCGAGGGCGGCCAGGCGGGCCAGCAGGCCGATCAGGGTGCCGATGCCGACGGCCAATTCGCCGAAGGCGATGGCGTAGCCGAAGCCCACGGGGTTCTTCAGGGCCATGTCGACCATGGCCGGGATGGCGGAGGAGTCGCGGACCGAGCGCATCATGTCGCCGACGGAGCCGGAACCGGAGTCCTTCAGGAAGGCGCTGTCGGTGAGTTTGTCGAGGCCGGCGTAGATGAAGGTGACGCCGAGGAAGACGCGGAGAGGCAGCAGGGCGTATCGGGAAGCGGAGTCGCGCCAGCTCCGATCGCCGTCGTAGAAGGGGGTGTGCGTGTCCGTGCGCATGCCGTGAGTCATCACTCTCGCCTCTCGCCCGCTGTGCCGGGACCCCTCACAAGACGATACGTACGTAAGGGACGGTGCGCTCAATCCGTTCGTGCCGATTTCAGCGCGGGCGCCCTGTGCCGGAGGGGGTGTCGCCACTCCTCGGTCCGGCACGTCCGTTCAGCCCGTCACGTCAATTCAGTCCGTCACGTCAATGGCGTACCTATTAGTCTCTACCCCCGCTGCGGTGACCACTTGCACCTCGGCTCTCCCCGGTTCCACATCCGCCGGTACCGGGACGGTCAGGACCGCGTCCGTCGGATTGCTGAACCCGCCGGTCACGGGGACGAGCGGGACATGGACGTTCACCGCGCCGATGCGGACCACCATCCGCGTCAGACGGTCGGCGCCCTGCGCTCCCGGGGGGACGAAGCCCGCACCGCGGATCTCGATGTCGTCGCCCGTGCGGATGGGGCCGTCGAGGGCACCGGCCTCCCGGGCGCGCACCACGGAGAGGATCACGGGGCGGCCGCCCTCCGCGTACTTGCCGGCCACGTAGGTCGCCGCCGACACCAGCACCACCACCGCGAGACCCCAAGGCAGGTCGGGCAGCTGGTCCGGGCGGCGGGCCAGCCGCACCGCGGCGAACAGGACGGCGACGGTGCCGATCACGACGTACTGGATGTCGGCGAAGGTGCCCCGTCCCGCGTCGTCGGTCAGCAGGTCGGCCGCCCTGGGCCGGTCCGCCCGTACCTTCTGCAGCCGCTGGCCGAGGATCCGCACCCCGACCACGCGCCGCACCAGCACCGCGATGCCGCACACCACGGCGAGGACGGTCACGACACCGGCGCCGCGGGCGAGTTCGAGACCGGAGATCAGCGCGTCGCGCTCCCTGTGGTCGGACGCCGCGGCGAGGCGCCCGGCCAGGACCAGCACGGCGTACGCGACGAACAGCACCCAGGCCGCCGCCACCGTGCGGGACGTGGACAGGCGGTTGTCCTCGCCGATGACCGGAGCCAGTACGCCGCCCCGCGCACGGTGGAACCAGGACGCGGCCGTCAGCGCACCGCCCGCGATCAGGGCCGCCAGCAGACCGGCCGTGCGTGCCGCCGTCCAGCCCGCGCCGATCGCGGTCAACGACTGCACCAGCAGCAGCACGACCACCAGTGCCCACACCGCGCACACCGTCCGCCGCCACACACAGGCCAGCCAGGCCTCGCCCTCGGCGCGGCCGCGTTCGGCGACGAGTTCCGCGGACTGGGTGAGCTCCTCCGAGACCCACTGGCGGGACGCCGAGACCGAGTGGGCCACCGCGGCGGGCAGCCCCTCTCCGGCCGCGAACCCGTCGCGCATCAGCAGGAATTCGGCGACCGCGCGCCGGTGTCCCTCGCGCGCCCCGTGCGGGCAGTCCCCGCAGGTGCAGCCGCCCCCGTGGGCACTTCCCGGCGCGTCCGCGCCGTCTCTCGCCTCCTGCACCGCCACGCCCGACGCCCGCCTTCCCCGCAACCCCGACGGCCGGCGGCCCTGTCCAGCAGTCCGCCGCCGTCCTGCATCTCCCGTGTGTGACAGCGCATTGTGCCCTACGCCACCCCGCCCGCGTCCGGCAGGTCTGGTCAGCGCTGGGCGAAGCGGGGGCCGTCGTGTTGACCCGGCTGCGAGAATTTCCCTATGGCCGAGATCATCCAGCGGGACGGGACCTGGGCCTTCGACGGCACCACCGTCAGGATCACGCCGGGTCTGCACCGCTCCGTGCCACTGTTCCGGCAGACGTACGGGGAGGTGGCGGTGCCCCTCGAAGCCGTCGCGGGCGTGGTCTTCGAGCCCGAACGCAAGCGCGGACGGCTGCGGATGCGGCTGCGCGAGGGAGCCGACCCGCTGCTCCAGGCGACCGGCGGACGGCTGCCGGATCCGGCCGATCCGTACCGGCTGCAGGTGGACGTGGACCGCTCCGGGGTCGCCGAGTATGTCGCCGAGGAGATCCGCCGGGCCCTGATGCTGGACGAGATCCCCAAGGAGCCGACCAAGGCCTACATGCTGCCCGGGCCGCCGGTTCCGGTCTCCGTCCGTTCCTCCGACGGCACCGTCTCCTTCGACGGCAGCCAGGTGCGCATCGACTGGGCCGACACCTCCGACCGGGTCAAGCGGGCGACCGGGCCGCGGATCATCGCCGTCGGCGATCTCGTACAGGTGGAGTGGCTGCCCAACTCCGGTTACGAGGACGGCTTCCTGCGCTTCGTGACCCGCGAGACGGTGTTCTCCAAGCTGCCGCCGGAGAAGGACCCCTACGCCCTGGATCTGTGGGGCAGCGCCCGTCGCGATCTGCTCACCGCGCTCGTCGCCACCGCGATCACCGCGCGCCTGCCGCACCCGTCCACGCGGGGCGGCGGCGAGTACGCGGACCGACGGCAGCCGGCGCCCGCCGTACCGCCACAGGCCGACCACCACGACGTACTCCTGCGGCGGCTCAGGGAGTTGGGCGAGCTGCACCGGGACGGGGTACTCACGGACGAGGAGTTCACGATGACCAAGGCGGCGGTGCTGCGAGGCTTTTGAGCGGCCTTGATGAAGTCCGGTGCGGTACCGCGCCCCGTAAGGGGCGCGGGGAACTGCGCGACCGGCCACGACGGTGCCGCAGACGATCGACGGCACATCGCGGCACTCCCGGCGGAGCGCTCAGCTCAGCAGATCCGGCTCGCTCCGGCTGATGTCCTGCCACAGCGGCTGGTAGTTGATCCACGCCACCAGGTCGCCGCCGAGCTGCTCGCGGGTCGCCACCGCCAGTCGGTGGTCGATGAGGAGGGGGCGTCCGGCCGCCTTGGCGGTCAGCTGCACCTGGGAGGACCGCTCCATGGAGACGAACCACCAGGCCGCCGCGTCCACCGAGTCGCCGACCGTCAGCAGCCCGTGGTTGCGCAGTACGAGCGCCTTGCGGGAGCCGAGCGCGGCGGCGACACGGCGGCCCTCCTCGGCGTCGACGGCGACGCCGGTGTAGGAGTCGTAGAGGGCGTGGTCCTCGTAGAAGGCGCAGCTCTCCTGGGTGATCGGGTCGAGCAGGTCGCCGAGCGCGGAGAGGGCCCTGCCGTGCACCGAGTGGCAGTGGGCCACGGCCACGACGTCGGGGCGGGCCGCGTGGACCTGGACGTGGACGGTGAAGGCGGCCTGGTTGACGTGGTAGCGGCCCTCGATGACCTGGCCGTCGGAGTTGGAGAGCACCAGGTCGCTCACGGTGACGTGCTTGAAGGGCATCCCGAACGGGTTGACCCAGAAGCAGTCGCTGTACTCGGGGTCGCGCGCGGTGATGTGCCCCGAGACGCCGTCCTCGAAGCCGAACCGCCCGAAGATCCGCAGCGCGCCCGCGAGCCGCTCCTTGCGGTGGCGGCGCTCGTCGTCGACCGAATCGTGCATCGGCGGCATCGCGAACCGCAGCCGGTCGGTCGGGAGGGCGGGGGGCGGGGTGGGCCCGGCTCCAGGGGTCCCGTGCATGTGTCCTCCAGCACTGGGTTGCTTTACGGGGCGGAAGTTACCGTCGGTCAGCTCAGGAGAACAGAGATGTTATGTAAAGATGACGCGCGCAACCGTTCCGGGTGCTCAGCATCCTCCCGGAACCCGGCTGAATACCCGACAGAAGATGTCCGGTATCGGAGCCACACTCACCGTATGACAGCGACCAACGCAGCGAACGCGGCAAGCTGGGCGGCCTTCACCGAGGCGGAACCCGAACTGGCGAAGATCGCGGAAGACCGCTTCGGCGCCTTCACCCACCACGTTCTCGCCACCCTCCGCAAGGACGGTTCCCCGCGCACCACCGGCCTCGAAGTCCGTTTCCTCGACGGCGAGCTGTGGCTCGGCATGATGCCGGGCTCGCTCAAGGCCCTCGACCTGAACCGCGACCCCCGCTTCGCGCTCCAGGCGAACCCGGGGCCGGGCACCGGTCTGGGCGGCGGCGACGTGCGGATCGGCGGGCGGGCGATCGGGGTCGAGGACGGCGAGAGGAAGACGGCGTACGTGAAAAAGGTGGAACCGCCGGAGCCGTTCCACCTCTTCCGCACCGAGCTGACGGAGGTCGTGCGGACCTACGTCGAGGACGACAAGTACCTGGTCGTCCAGGTCTGGAAGCCCGGTGAGCCCGTGCGCGTCATCAAGCGCACCTAGGGCCTACCAGGGCTTGCCCGGGCTTACTCCCACTCGATGGTGCCCGGCGGCTTCGACGTCACGTCGAGAACGACTCGGTTGACGTCGGCGACCTCGTTCGTGATCCGCGTCGAGATCTTCGCGAGAACGTCGTACGGCAGACGCGACCAGTCGGCCGTCATGGCGTCCTCACTCGACACCGGGCGCAGGACGATGGGGTGGCCGTAGGTGCGGCCGTCGCCCTGGACGCCGACGCTGCGGACGTCCGCGAGCAGGACCACCGGGCACTGCCAGATGTCGCGGTCGAGGCCGGCGGCGGTCAGCTCCTCGCGGGCGATGGCGTCGGCCTCGCGGAGGAGGTCGAGACGCTCCTTGCTGACCTCGCCGACGATGCGGATGCCGAGGCCCGGGCCCGGGAACGGCTGGCGCTGGACGATCTCGTCCGGGAGCCCGAGATCCTGGCCGACCATCCGGACCTCGTCCTTGAAGAGCTTGCGCAGCGGCTCGATGAGCTTGAACTCGAGGTCTTCCGGAAGCCCGCCGACGTTGTGGTGGGACTTGATGTTGGCGGTGCCGGTGCCACCGCCGGACTCCACCACGTCCGGGTAGAGCGTGCCCTGGACCAGGAAGGCCACTTCGGGGCCCGCGTCCGCGATGATCTCCGCCTGCGCCTGCTCGAAGACGCGGATGAACTCGCGGCCGATGATCTTCCGCTTCTCCTCGGGGTCGGAGACCCCCTTGAGCGCGGTGAGGAAGCGCTCCTCCGCGTCGACGACCTTCAGCTGCACGCCGGTCGCGGCCACGAAGTCCTTCTCGACCTGCTCGGTCTCGCCCTTGCGCATCAGGCCGTGGTCGACGTACACGCAGGTCAGCTGGGAGCCGATGGCCTTTTGGACGAGGGCGGCCGCCACGGCCGAGTCGACGCCGCCGGACAGACCGCAGATGGCGCGCTTGTCGCCGACCTGCTCGCGGATGGCCGCGACCTGCTCCTCGATGACGTTCCCGGTCGTCCAGGAAGGCGTGAGCCCGGCACCCCGGTACAGGAAGTGCTCCAGCACCTGCTGCCCGTACGTCGAGTGCATGACCTCCGGGTGGTGCTGGACGCCGTACAGCTTCTTCTCGTCGTTCTCGAAGGCGGCGACCGGGACGACGTCCGTGGACGCCGTGACGGTGAAGCCCTCGGGGGCGGCCGAGCAGGCGTCGCCGTGCGACATCCACACCGGCTGCTCGTCCGGGGTGCCCTCGAAGAGGGTGGAGGACGGCTTGGAGACGTGCAGCGGCGTACGGCCGTACTCGCGGGCGCCGGTGTTGTCGACCGTGCCGCCGAGGGTCGTGGCCATCAGCTGGAAGCCGTAGCACATGCCGAAGACGGGGACACCGGACTCGAAGAGCTCGCGGTCGAGGCGGGGGGCGCCCTCCGCGTAGACCGAGGAGGGGCCGCCGGACAGGATGATCGCCGCCGGGTTCTTGGCGAGGATCTCCGCGACCGGCATGGTGCTCGGCACGATCTCGCTGTAGACCCGGGCCTCGCGGACGCGGCGGGCGATGAGCTGGGCGTACTGCGCGCCGAAGTCGACGACCAGGACGGTGTCGGGGGCGGCGGGGTTCGCTGACACGGGGTGCCTTCCGGCGGTGGGGCGGGGTCTTGTGCTTGCCGATTCTACCGGCGTGGACGTGGGTGACCTCGCCGTCTCCTGGGGGCTGCCGCCCCCAGACCCCCGCTTCGGCCTGAACGGCCTCGTCCTCAAACGCCGGACGGGCTGGAAGACGCTGACCCTCGTCTCAGGATGCGAACCGGGTTGGACGCCCCTGGAAGGCGCGGCATACTGGCCCCATGCTCACGCACCCGACCTTCCTCTTTACCTATGGCACCCGGCCCGCCGGCTGCCATGGTCGTGCTGCTTGAGCTACTGACAAGCGACTTCCCAGGCGCCCCGGGCCGACAAGGCCCGGGGCGCCTGTCGTTTCCGGATCCTGTCGCTCCGGGGCTTCCCGAAAAACCGATCCGACGAGGAGCCCCCGACATGACTGCCACCGCCGCGGAGACCACGGAGCACACAGAGAAGACCGGCGCCCGCACCTCCGAGGCCGCCGACGTGATCACCGGCGCGCGTGAGCGCATCGACGCACTCGACGACCGGATCATCGGCCTGATCCAGGAACGGATGGCCGTCTCCGCCGTCATCCAGGAGGCGCGCATCACCTCCGGCGGGCGGCGCGTGAACCTGTCCCGCGAGATGGAGATCCTCGGCCACTACAGCGAGGCCCTCGGCAAGCCCGGTACGTCCCTCGCCATGACGCTGCTCGAACTGTGCCGGGGTCGCATCTGAGTTCGGGCCGCCTCTCACCCGTACGGCGCGTGACCGCCACGCGAACCGCTTCGTTGGTGCTGGTGTCCGTGCCAGCCAGGGGCGGGCCCGAAAGAACCACGCGTGGCTTACTGGAGCGATGAGACGTGCGGGTCGTGCCGTACGTCGTGGGACCTCGCTCCAGGGTTGTGGCCGGACGGCAGGGGACAGCAGCCCGGTCACCCAAGAGAACGGTCGGCTCCGGGGACGCCCGGGGCCGACCGGCGGAAACTGCAAAAATGCACAACCCTGGGTCAAACGGTTGCGTAGGCCCCGTCCATCCAGCACGATGCGTAGAAAGCCCCAAGTCCCGCCGCAGACAACTGCATTGCTTGCACTTCCGCACCGCCAGAGGTCGAGACCATCCGTGCGCCCCATGCGCGCCGGGGCGGCGACCCGGGCGCACGAGACAAGCGGCGCAACCCCCCGGCGCCGCTCCCAGGCACCGGCGCTGCCCTGACGTCGGTGCTGACGGAGAAGGGCCCCGCGGCCCAAACCCGCGGGGCCCTTCGCATGCCCGGGGCGACCATGATCCGGGCCCTTCAAGAGCCATGATCCGAGCTGTTCAGGAGTCGCGTTCCGGGCCGTTCAGGAGTCGCGTTCCGGGCCGTTCAAGAGTCGTGTTCCGGGCGACTTAAAAATTCTGTGAAGGTCTGCACAACCATTCACATGCTTCACGGATCCAACCAGGCGAACCAGGGCCACACCCGCGCCCCACACGCGGAGCCCTCCAACTGGACTCCCTTGAGGTTTTCATGAAGCTTCGTCGTGCCATGGCCGCTGCGGCCGCGACAGCTGTCATAGCGCCCCTCGCCCTGCTCTCGGCTCCGGTGGCTTTCGCCAAGGACGAGCCTCCCAGCACGTCGACGAGCAGCCCCGCCGACAACGAGACCACTCCCGCCGCGGACGCGAGCACGCCGGCCGCCGAGGACAGCACGCCCGCGGACGACAAGAGCACGCCCGCCGCGGACGACAGCACCCCGGCCGCGGACGACAGCACGCCCGCTGCCGACGAGAGCACGCCCGCCGCGGACGAGAGCACCCCGGCCGCGGACGAGAGCAGCGCCAGTGCGTCTCCGTCGCCCAGCCCCAGCGAAAGCACCCCCGGCGGCGCCGAGCTCTGTGTCGACGAGAACGGCGACAGCACCGCCGAGCTCAGCACCGATCTCAAGAGCGGCCTGTCCGGCCTGCCCGACACGATCGTCGCCGGCAGCGGCTGGACCGCGTTCTCGTTCAACGTCTCCAACCACGGCGACGAGGAGATCAAGGACATCAAGCCGCTGATCGGCGTCGCCGCCATCGGCTGGGAGGACGCGAAGGACTACTCGGGCCAGATCAAGGTCCAGGTCTTCGACAAGGCCTCCAAGTCCTGGCAGACGATCGCGGATGCCGCGGGCGAGGGCGGCACGTTCACCGCGTTCTCGCTCGGTGCCGGCCGGTCGGTCTCCTACCAGCTGCGGCTGAGCGTCAGCGGCAAGGTGCCGGACTCCCTCGGGCTGACCGGCGGTCTCGCCGAGTACGCGGACGACAAGGGCTGCTGGGTCGCCGACGACCCGAACGGCTGGGTCTACTTCTTCGACATCCTGGCCGCCGGCTCCGACGCCGGTGACCCGAACGACGCCAAGCCCCAGACCGGCGGCATGAAGGACCTCGACGACGTGAACGACGTAGCGGCCACCGGCAGCCTCGCCGAGACCGGCTCCAGTTCCGCGCTGCCGATGATCGCTCTCTCGGGTGGCCTCGCGGTCGCTCTGGGCGGCGGTGCGGTGTTCGTGGTGCGTCGCCGCAAGGCCGGGGCGACCGCCTAGCCAGAGCTCGCTCCAAGAAGGAGAAGGACCCGCACTCGGAGGGGGGTGCGGGTCCTTCTCTGCGCAGAGGGCTACTTCTTGGGCACCGTCGGCATCCCCAGGAACGGCAGCTTCAGCGCGCCGAAGGCGTCCGCCGGGACCGCCGGGGCGTTCGGCTCCACCGCCTTGAGACGTTCGTACGCCGCTCCCTGTGCCGGGCGCGGGTCCTCCTCGCCCTTGTTGGGCCAGTACGACATCGCGCGCTCGGCCTGGGCGGTGATGGTGAGGGACGGGTTCACACCGAGGTTGGCGGAGACCGCGGCGCCGTCGACGACCGAGATGCCGGGGTGGCCGTAGAGGCGGTGGTACGGGTCGATCACCCCGCTCTCGCGCGAGTTGCCGATCGGGCAGCCGCCGAGGAAGTGGGCGGTGAGGGGGGTGCCCATGAGTTCGCCGACGTTCGAGCCGGCGAAGCCGTTGATGTCGGCGGCGATGGCGGACGCGCTCTCCGAAGCTGCCCTGATCTGCTTGGGGTTGGGGGCGCCGTGGCCCTGGCGGGCGGTGAGCAGGCCCCTGCCCATGCCGTCCGGTTTCAGGTACGTCGTCAGGGAGTTGTCCAGCGACTGCATCACCAGGCCGATGATGGTCCGCTCCGACCAGCGGTAGTTGGAGAGGGAGCGCAGGACGAGGAGGGGGTGGCGGGCCGCGTTCCGCAGCCAGGCGAGCGCTCTCGACGACCCTTCCGCGTACGGCACTTGGAGGATGGAGAGGCCGCCCATCGAGTTGGAGCCCTTGCCGTAGCGGACCGGCTCGATGTGGGTGTTCTCGTCGGGGTGGATGGACGAGGTGATGGCGACTCCGCGGGTGAAGTCGACCTTCTCCTCGCCCGTCACCTTGCGGTAGCGGCGGCTGTTCGTCTGCGCGCCGACCAGCGCCTCGGAGTTGGTGCGGGTCAGCTCGCCCAACCTGTCCGAGACATACGGGAGTTGCCCGCCCGTCTTCATGCGGTGCAGCAGCGTCTGGGTGCCGTAGGTGCCGGCGGCCAGCACCACTCGGCGGGCCTTGAAGGTGCGGCCCTCGGACTTCTTCTTCTCGTCCGTGGGGAGAGTGGCGACGGCGTACCCGCCCTGCGAGTCGTCCGTGATCGACACGACCGTGGTCATCGGATGCACGACCGCGCCCGCCTTCTCGGCGAGATACAGGTAGTTCTCGTTGAGGGTGTTCTTCGCTCCGTGGCGGCAGCCCGTCATGCACTCGCCGCACTCGGTGCAGGCCTTGCGGTCCGGGCCCGCGCCACCGAAGTAGGGGTCGCTCACCTGGCCGCCGGGTTCGGCCTTCGCCGTGCCCTCGGCGTCCTTGCCGTCCCCGTAGAAGACGCCGACCGGCGCCATGTGGAAGGTGTCCCCGACGCCCATCCGCTCGGCGGCCGCCTTCAGGTGTACGTCGGAGGGGGTCATCGTCGGGTTCAGCCGTACGCCGAGCATGCGCTGCGCCTGGTCGTAGTACGGCTTCAACTCCTCCTGCCAGTCCGTGATGTCACGCCACTGGGGGTCGTCGAAGAACGGCTTCGGCGGTACGTAGAGGGTGTTGGCGTAGTTGAGGGAGCCACCGCCCACGCCGGCGCCGGCCAGGACCATGACGTTGCCGAGGAGGTGGATGCGCTGGATGCCGTACATGTTGAGCCGCGGGGCCCACAAGTAGTTCTTGAGATCCCAGGAGTTCTTCGGCAGGGAATCGCGGGTGAAGCGGCGGCCGGCTTCCAGGACGCCTACGTTGTAGCCCTTTTCCGTCAGGCGCAGGGCGGTTACTGAGCCGCCGAAACCGGATCCCACGACGATGACGTCGTAGTCGTAAGCGTCCTGAGGCACGTGTGCTCCTCGTTGAGTGTCCGTGCGGGTTGTCTGTGGTTGCTCGCGCAGTTCCCCGCGCCCCTGAAAGCCCTAGCGGAACCGGAGCGCCTTCATCAGGCGCAGGCTCCGGGTCATGAACTGGGCGTACTTCTCGTCGTTCATCCCGAGGGACGGAGCCATCGGCAGCAGCCTCTGCTGGGCCACGGTCTGGGCCTCGGTGTACTTGAGGATGCCCTCGGAGCCGTGGCGGCGGCCGAGGCCCGAGTCCTTCATGCCGCCCATGGGGGACTGGGCGCTGCCGTAGGCGGAGGCGTAGCCCTCGTTGACGTTCACGGTTCCGGTACGGAGGCGGGAGGCGACCTCGCGGCCGCGGCTGCCGTTCTTCGTCCAGACCGACGAATTCAGGCCGTACGGCGTGGAGTTGGCGTGCTCGACCGCCTCGTCGTCGGTCTTGAAGCGGTAGATCGAGACGACCGGGCCGAAGGTCTCCTCGGTGCAGACCGACATCGGCTCGGTCACGCCGTCGAGGATCGTCGGCTCGAAGAAGTAGGGGCCGATGTCCGGGCGGGCGCCGCCGCCCGCGACGACCTTCGCGCCCTTGGCCACGGCCTCCTCCACATGACGCGTGACCGTCTCCAGCTGCCGCTCCCCCACCAGCGAGCCCATGTCCGCGCCGTACGCCAGGGACTTGCCGAGTCGCATCGCCTTCGTGCGGGTGGCGAAGCGCTCCAGGAAGGTGTCCGCGATCGACTCGTGGACGTACAGCCGTTCGATGGAGATGCAGAGTTGGCCCGCGGAGGAGAAGCACGCGCGGACCGCGCCCGCGGCTGCCTTCTCGATGTCGGCGTCCTCCAGGACCAGCATGGCGTTCTTGCCGCCGAGTTCGAGGGAGACGCCGACCAGACGGGCGGCGGCGCCCTGGGCGACCTCGCGGCCGGTGCGGGTGGAGCCGGTGAAGGAGACGTAGTCGGCGTGCCTGACGACCTCCGGGCCGACGACGGGGCCCTCGCCGAGGACGACCTGGAAGACATCGGCGGGCAGGCCGGCCTCGATGAGCAGGTCGCGGGCCCAGAGGGCGGTGAGGCAGGTCTCCGTGTCCGGCTTCATCACCACCGCGTTGCCCGCGACGAACGCGGGGAGCGCGTCGCCGACCGACAGCTCCAGCGGGTAGTTCCAGGGGGCTATCTGGCCGACCACGCCGCGCGGGTGACGGAGTTCGGTGACCCGCGTGAGGGTGGGCATGGCGCCCGCGTGCCGCTTGGGCTTCAGGTACGCGGCGGCCCGGCGGCCGTAGTGGCGGGCCGCGACGGCGACGGCCTGGACCTCCTCGTGGGCGTGCAGCCGGGCCTTGCCGGTCTCCAGCTGGATCAGGTCGAGGACCTCGGCCTGGCGGGCGAGCACCAGGTCGTGGAAGCGGAGCAGGACGGCGGCGCGCTGCCGGACCGGGGTCTGCGCCCACAGGGCCTGGGCCTTGCGGGCCGCCTCGAAGGCCTTGGCCACGTCCTCGGGCGTGGACTCCGGCAGATCGGCCAGCTTCTCGCCGGTGAACGGCGTGTGGCTGGCGGTGCGCCCGGAGCCGGCCACGCCCTTGGTGAGCTGGGCGATCAGCTCGGGGGTGACCACGTCGGCGGCGGTACGGGCGCCCTCCGGAGCGGGGGCGAGGGGATTCGTGCCGGTCTCGGCCGGGGCTTGCGCGTCCGTCATGAGGCGCAGGGTATGCCGGTGCGGAGCCTTTGGGTACCCGTCGGTAACGCGGCTTCACCGAGTGCACACACGCCGCCAGTGGGCACTGGCAACGAACGCACTGATCAGGGCGTTGGGCTCGGTGCGGGAGCGACCGGGCCGCTGTCAGCTTTTCGTGATCACAAGGCGGTCACGTGCACCCTTGAAGAGCGCCGTGCCCTTCTTCTCCGCCGGGGTGCCCTTGGGCATGTCGACGCGCAGTTCGTACAGGCGACCGTCGTCGGTGCGGATCATCAGCTCCATCACCCGGGCCGGGGAGTCGTCCAGGCCATAGGTGGTGTCGGCGAGGACCGCCTCGGCCCCGTGGAAGGCGGTGCGGGTGTACTGGGTGCGCGCGTCCCCGGCGTAGCTGTTCCAACCGGCGTGTGCCTGCCGCGCCTGGGCCATCGGGGCGCGGGGCGCCCTGTCCCACTCCGTGAGACGGAGGCTGACGTCGCCGCCCACTGCGTCGTACTCCACGAGCCGGGGCGGGTCGGCCGGCCCGCCCTCCCTGGCCGACTCGCGGTACGGGGCCGGAAGGAAGAGGACCGCGTTCATCCCCTGCTCCCGGTGGGCGGTCCAGATGGTGGCGGCGGGGCTCGTGGCGGGAGCGAGCGGCGCCGAACTGTAGGTGGCGTTGTGCTCACTGACATCACTGCTGCCCGCCTCGCCGAAGTGGGCGACGGCGAACCAGGTTCCGCCGGCGAGCAGGGCGGCGAGCAGGGCGAGCGCGGCGGGGCGCCGCAGGGCCGGACGCCGCGGGCGCCGGCGCGGGCTTGCGGCGGGGCTCGGGACGGGCTGTGTCGCGGGGCCGGACGACGGGTCGGGCGACAGGTCGGGCGAGGACACCGGCTCGGCTACGGATTCGGACGCCGGTCCGGCCGCGGACGACGGTCCGGCCGCGGACGACGGTCCGGCCGCGGACGACGACCCTTCGGGTTCCGCCGACGGTTCGGGTTCCGCCGACGGTTCGGGTTCCGCCGACGACTCCCGTCCGGTCGACGACTCCGGTTCGGTCGACGACTCGGGTCCGGTCGACGACTCCCGTCCGGCCGACGACTCCCGTCCCGGTATCGGTCGGGGCCCTGATTCCCGTAAGCCCGCGGGCCCCGCCGCCACCGCCGACGTCGGCCCCAGCCGGACGGTGCCCACGTCGTCCGCGAACTCCCTCAGCTGTGAGGCGTCCTGAGCCTGCGCCGCGGCGCCGTGCGCCACATCCGGCACCGGCCATCCCCCGGCCACCGCCTCCAGGACCGCGCTCGCCTCCTTGGTGCCGGGCCGCCGCTCGGGCTCCTTCGCCAGCAGCCGGGTGAGGAGCGGTTCCAGGGGCCCGGCCTGTTTCGGCTCGGGGGGATCGGAGGCGATGATCGCGGCGAGCGTCGACTCGAGTGTCGTACGCCGGAAGGGCGACCAGCCCTCCACGGCCGCGTACAGCAGTACGCCCAGCGACCACAGGTCGGAGGCGGGTCCGGCGCCCCGGCCCGACATCCGCTCGGGCGCGACGAACTCCAGCGAGCCGACGAACTCCCCGCTCATGGTGAGGGATTCCTCGCCCTGGATGTGTGCGATGCCGAAGTCGGTGAGGACGACTCGGCGGTGCGGGCCGAGGAGGACGTTGGCGGGCTTGACGTCCCGGTGGACGATGCCGACGGCGTGCGCGGCGTCCAGGGCGCCGAGGACGGCGAGGCCGATACGGGCGGCTTCGGCGGCGTCGACCGGGCCGCGCTGAAGCACTTCGTGCAGGGACTCGCCGCGGACCAGCTCCATGACGATCCAGGGGAGTCCGTCCTCCTCCACGACGTCATGGATGGAGACGGCGGCCGGATGGTCGACGCGGGCGGCGGCGCGGGCCTCGCGGTGGAGGCGGTGCGCGGCCCGCCGGCGGTACTCGTCCTCCGGGTCGCCCGGCAGCCGGGGCTGCTTGACGGCGACGTCCCGCCCCACGAGTTCGTCGTACGCCTGCCAGACGGTGCCCATCCCGCCGGAGCCGATGCGCTCGGTCAGCCGGTAGCGCCCGCCGAGCAGCCGACCGTCGCGCGTCTGTTCGCCGCCTGCACTCATGTCTCATCAGTACCGTGCGGAACGGGGACTTGTCGACGCGGCGCCCTGCGGGGTGCGGGGCTGAGGGCGGGTCAGAGCCCGTGGACGTCCCAGTTCGCGATGGCCGAATGCGCGATCTCCCGGCCCTCGTCGGTGAAGTAGCCCTTGCCCGGATAGTCGATCCAGATCTTGTACATGTCCCCGTTGTCCGCCCGGTAGTACACGACCTGCGCCTCGCGTACCAGCGGCGTCTGTGTGCCCTCGCTCGTGTACCTGATGGTGTTCTTCTCGGCCTTGCGGCCCTTGTACGAGTACTCGCCCGGCCCGCCCTTGGGGGCGGGGGTGTCGGCGATGCCCCACGAGTACTCGCCGTCCTTGACCGTCGCCCAGTCCTCGAACGCCTTGGCCGCCGCGGAGTCCGGGATCTCGTTGTCCTTGTCGTCGGCCTTGATGTCCCGGTCCACGGTGATGTACACCGCCCCGCTCGGGTCCCGGTAGGTCGCGACGGTCCCGTCGGAGTCGTCGGTGTCGTCCGTGGGCTTGTCCTTCACGAAGGCCGCGGGCACCGCGATGCCGGCCCCCACCTTCGCCCCGAGGTCGTGCTTCGTCCAACCGTCCGGCAGCGTCCCCGCGAACGGATCCGCGATCAGCAGATACGCCGCCACCGCTGCGGCGACGACACCCGCGCCGATGCCGAGCCACGCCTTGCGTCCGAACCGGATCCCCCGGGTGACGATCTGCACGGGCTGCGTGGGCGCGGGAGCCGGCGGGTTCGCGGTCGCCGACAGCAGGGCCCGCACCCGGGCGGCGTCCGGACGTCTGGCCGGATCCTTCTGCAGCAGACCCGTGATCAGCTCGGCCAGCGGCCCCGGCACCGAAGCGGGCGCCGCCGGCGTGGCGTTGAGGACCGACTGGAGCGTGGCCGGCGTGTTGCTGCGGCGGAACGGGGAGACGCCCTCCGTGGCCGCATAGAGCACTACGCCCAGGGACCACAGGTCGGAGGCCGGGCCGGGGCGCTGGCCCAGCACCCGTTCCGGGGCGATGTACTCCGGCGAACCGACGAAGCCGCCCGTGTCCGTCAGGTTCGTCTCGCCCTCGATCTGTGCGATGCCGAAGTCGGTCAGCACGACACGGTCGTGGCGGCCGAGGAGCACGTTGTCCGGCTTGACGTCGCGGTGCAGGATGCCCGCCGCGTGCGCGGCCTCCAGCGCGCCGAGCACCTCCAGGCCGACCCTGGCCGCCTCGCGCGCGTCCAGCGTGCCCTCCTGCAGGGCACTGCCCAGCGAACGGCCCTGCACCAGCTCCATCACGATCCACGGCTGGCCGTCGACGACCGCCACATCGTGGACGTTGACCACCGCGGGATGGTCGAGGCGGGCCGCGGCGCGCGCCTCGCGGCGCATTCGTTCGAAGGCATTGGCTCGTTCGCGCTCGGGAAGGTGGTCCGGGACACGGGGCTCCTTGACGGCGACCTCGCGGTCGACGGTCTCGTCCTTGGCGCGCCACACGGTGCCCATGCCGCCGTGCCCGAGCTTGGCGAGC
>Ga0307512_10003794_pt1 | contig 17068 bp, 13 predicted proteins | sample 14_EM_MG_FD_200267 | JGI IMG/M metagenome (GOLD analysis project Ga0307512, IMG submission 200267) | Populus trichocarpa ectomycorrhiza microbial communities from riparian zone in the Pacific Northwest, United States - 14_EM | ecosystem: Host-associated > Plants > Roots > Unclassified | place...
TAGAGAGGGATGACTTAACTTTGTGTTCTTGCAATGATGGTAGAGTTGTGGACGAGAAAGAGAGAGATGGGGGATGAAGATGAGAACGATATGGAGGATACGAGTGGAGCTGAGAAATCAGCGGTATGACTTGCCTGATTGGGTTAAGAAGACCTCGTATCGGTGTTATTACCGGCCGGATCGGGACTTGTACCTGCCGCCTCGGGCATGGTGAATTGAATCGCACACGAAATTCTTTAACTCGCAGTTTCTCATGATTATTTCCCCCATCTCCTCTGATCTCTCTCTTTCTTGTGCTCAACTCTACCATCACCTAAGAACACGAACAGCATAGATCAAGTACAGCATCATCGCAAGATCGACAGTCTCCCGCTCCCAGCCAGTTTCCCATCTCTCGGCGGATGTTGTTGTACTCAACTCTCTACATCCCCACAATTACAAGTTAACCAATGAATATAGTCTCAGCTGCCGTCACGCCTCCCTCCCAATCGACCGCTTCCAAGTACCCCTCCAATCTCCCTCGATCATAGCCTGCAAGTGCATCTCCAAACTCGCTGTATCACTACCTCCAAGTGCATCTCCAAACTCGCTCGATCACGGCCTTGGAGTGTATCTCTGAGTTCACTTAATCCTGGACTCCGAGCGCATCTCTGAGTTCACTCGATCTCGGCCTCCAAGTGCATCTCTCAACTCGCTCGATCATGGCCTCCAAGTACATCATTAATGAGCGATGGCAGGTGTACGGAGATACAGGGGTAACAGAGGTGGACTGAGCGACAGGTAGTACATATTCGGGAGACCCAGGGGTAGATAGACATCAGCTCATTTTCATTTCATCTAGATCCACGCAGTTGCGTGGATTCGCATGGCCGGGTAGCATCATATCTTCTCACTTTCTTCCTAGGCTCCTCCAGCTAGAACCATTCTTTCTCACGAATTCTGTTTGGATGTTGTGAGAGGTGTGGCGGAATGTCCATGGTGGGCTCACCGCCGTCGATGTATCTATATAGAGATACCTAAATAATGCATGCCATATTGTGAGGTAGCGAATCTTGTGACTGTAACAACGACGAATATGATAGACAAAATGACTTGTCCTTATGGAACTCTGCGTGTGGCTTCCGGACCATTATACATTTTGCTGACGTACCCAATGAACCAATTCCGACGTATGGTCACAGTTGGCCACAACCCCACGGTGATCGTTTACAAAAGGATACCGACAAAGCCATACGACACGACGAAACCGCAATCGGATGGCTATATGCAACGTGACGTGTCCTATTCGTGCTTGGCACGGAGTAGTCTGCCACCGGGGTGTCTCTGACGGCTCTGACGGAGCATGTCCACTCTGACGGAGCCATTCCGCCCGGACGGAAATGTTTTTCGCTGATTGTGTCGTTACTGTTTCTGCCCCCAAAGGCTGCGAATATCTTATCAATGGATGTCTGCAACCAATCAGAACTTAGATTACCCAAGAGGCAAAGCTGAAAATCATTGATGCTCCATTGACGCTCATTCTCAGTATTGGGAAGTGACCTGTATGCTGTCTCTTTTGTCTATATAGGCTGCCAATACATCAGTTGTGCCTAACAGCAGCCAAATCACTATTCGATTACTGTACCTACATGACCAAAAATCGTTGACGCTCCGGTGATGCTCATTCTCACAGTGGGGCAGTGACCGTGTTGCTGTCACCTTTCTCTATAAAAGCTGCCCACACATGGGTTCTGCCTAGCAGCGACCAAATAACTATACAATTACCATACTTACAGGACCGAAAATCATTGATGCTCCGTTGACGCTCATTCTCAATATGGGGCAGTGACCGTGATGCAGTCTTGTTTGGCTATAAAAGCTGCCAATATGTCAGTTGTGCCTAAAAGTGACCAAATCACTATTCAAATACGATACATACAAAACAAAAAATTGTTGATGCTCCATTGATGCTCATTCTCACCATGTGGCAGTGACCATATTGCTATCTTTTTTGGGTATACAAGCTGCCAATACATCGGTTATGCCTAACAGCAAACAAATCACGATTCAATTACCATACCTAAAATACAAAAAGTCGTTGATGCACTGTTGATGCTCATTTTCAGGAGGTGGTAGCGATATCGTTGCTGCCATTTTGACCTATTCAGACGGGCAACACTTTGATTATAGCTTAATGTTGTCACATAGCTGTTTGATGATCCAAGATGGAAGAACAAAAATCGTTGATACTCAGTTGACGCTCATTTTTTAAAGATAGTAGTGATGTCGACACTAGCATTGTTGGCCTTAAAGGTGGCCAATACTTTGATTATGTGTCACAGCGACCATGTCTTTTTTTGAGTATCAGACTCACAAGACCAAAATTCGTGGACGCATTGTGGACGCTCATTTCCAGGATGGGTCAACAAGCGTGTCACTATCCTTTTTACCTATATAAACTGCCAATACAATCACTTTGGAAGAATGTGAGTATGCAGCTGTTTGTTTGCCGAAAATGTAAGATCAAAAATCATTGACGCTCTGTTGATGCTCAACTTAATGACATACTAACAGTCAGTAGATGCGGAACAATTGTATGTAAAAATTCATAGTATAGTCGTTATTGGCAGCCAATAAATCATTTCTATGTATAAACATTTGCATCCAAAAGCTTCCAAGCCTCTCAATTTCTGATCTACCGCTAGACACATTATCTGAATGATAAATGACGTTGGCCTATCACGTTGCAGCGCTATCGGCTGGCAATTAACCGCATGTAAATCCGTACTATAGTTTTTGATATATTTAGCCCGACTTCCTCAGCTTTCCTCATCTAGCTCATTCTCTGCGATGTCCATGACCTACCATAAGCAATTCTCAACATCTCGACCATGTGTACCAGGTCTGTGGAGAGAGTTATACAGATGGATGCATGTCCGAATGCAGCATGATGGCCATCATTCATCCCGGTTTGCATTGCACTTTGACCACTGAATCTATGACTCGTATGACATCACCGACTTAAATTTTGTTAGTAAGTTACATCTCTAATTTAGTTTGAATTGTCTGACTTAACAGTAACAGGTAGGACGATATCATGTTCATTGGTCGTCAGTCAATGCGATTTGACGTCTGGAACATTGGCATGGCCTATCTGACCCTTGCAGATGCATAGACGAATTATCACATCTCACAATGTGGTCACTGAAATCAAGCAAAAGATGACACGGAGCAAAATAGGTACACATATTGCATTTCAAATCGATACATCGTTACAAATGCCAATTTGCCTAATCATTCTGCCGGCGACGCAGGAGCAGTCACCATGTCTTCATCAGAATCTGATTTCTATATGGTAATTTGCTTGGGACGCGATATGCAGGGGTTTAAGCTTACGTGTTCAACATGCTTTGATTTCTGAATTGGTGACGAATTGGGCATTGGGGCGGGCAGGGGGGACAGAATGCGTTCATGTGTCTCGGGTTTCCGCAAACCTAGCCTCATATAACCACTCCCATGTCGAGAAGTCCCATGCGGCATTTGAGATTGTCCGGGGATGCTAGCAAGACTCTCCATAGGCTCACCAAATGGTTATGGCGCAGATGAGGTTGCATCATCTGCCGTTTGAGGTTGAACGACAGCTGGAACCTTCAATTCGGTCGTCCCGTACTTCTTATCCCTCTCACGGAAGTAGTCAGCCGCTTCTCCTCAGCCTGGTTGGGTCAAATGGTCAAGCTTCATCTTCTCCTGCCGAAAACGATCGATGCAATGCTGTACCATCCTAGCAATTGAGCCCATCACCCAGCCGGGTTCGGCATCTTTCCCTAAGCTTGCCCACCACAGGATCATCTTCATCATCATCCTTGTCTTCGCCATCCTACCCATCGTCTGAACATGCAAGATTGCTCAGACTATCTCCGATCGCATTCAACATCTCCTCAAATGTTGTTTCAGGCTTGGTGGTTGTCAATCCCATGTTTTCAGCATATCTCATATCATCCCGCTCCTGCTTAATTGCGGTCTCTGCATCTTCAACTTGCTGTCTTGCCGCAGCGGTCTCTCGTTCCGCATAATCCTCGATCCATTTCTTCTTCGCATTGTTGCTCAAGAAGTGAGTTTCTCGTTCTTTACCCACTGCAAGCTTCTTTTTCGATTGCATGCTGCGCAACGCTCCAAGGGCTCGGACCCATTCAGCTTCCAAGCCCCTCTTGCCGTCATTCGCTTGATGAGGTCGTCGTGTGAGGTGCTTTGTCGATTTGCTGTATTTGCGTGCCGGTAGTGGTGAAAGGTTCTTTTTTGAAGCATTGACCATTTTATTTTGTGTTGACTTTGTTGATGGACAAGATAATGGATATTGGAAGATATGGACCACATAGAGGCAAGCTGTGTCTTTGTTGTCGAGGTTGGTATGCTTAATCGACTCGAACAACGCAAAATCTGCGTTTTGACCGTCACTACATTGGGAATAGCAATGCTAACCATACATCATCACATGAAGTTTAGCATCTGTCTCATGTAAGATCCCAGAGATTTCTTCAGACAAACATCAGCAGACATTCTTTCTGTCGAAGAATGCATTGTTTGTATCTCACAAACACGAGATTTTGGTTGTTGTTCACTGTGATTTATCGCTGTAAACAACCACACAACATTGGACCGACTTGGTGCAAATCACAGGATGGTTGGCAATTTGTGCAACCAGCAGCTATGCGCAACATGATTCATCTTGTGTAGAATGAGGAAGTTGGCTGTTATGCATGCCATTTTGACTTGATGCTAACTATATATTCCTCAGGAATTCCCACTTCTGTTCGTTATCTTCTTCCTCAGGACTTCCCACTTTATTTCAATATAATCATCGCTTCACTTCCACCGCAGCAAATCATGGCCCCACAAACACCTCAGCATTGTGAGAGTTAAATAGAATCGAGCAGAACGACGGGTGCTTCATTCAATACGCCACCTGCTCAGACCCAACTACAACACAGCCACCACTTAGTTCACTGCAACGCTGCAAATGCAGCGACCGAATATATGACCCTGCGCCCACAGTTAACAATCGTCCGTAAAACCGGAAGCAGCCAAAATGACAAGCAGCACGCGATGAGATGTAAGTGTATTGGTATCGAGGAAACACCGCTGTGAACTGATGATATAACATACAGCTGGTGTATGTAGAGAGCTGCGTGACCAATTTATAGCCGCGCATGATGGGAATCCTCCATGGTTGACCAGGGCATTTGTCCATGCAGTCCACGAAATCGAACATCATGATGTAGTAGGCTCTGGGATTTTTGCGGACAAATTTAGTGATAAGAATCTCCCAGAGTGGACCAAACAGGCTGTTACCAGGTTAGAGGATGCTATGGAAGCGTATATGGTAGAGGTAATAGCCAAATCTGATATGTAGTTGCAGCAACTAATTTCTTGTCGGTTTTCAACATGTCTGCTACTATGGTGAGGCAAGGAGGTGAGGTATAGCTAGAACAGTCTGACATGCGCCTTGCCTTGAATATGGCCAAAATGGCCAAAGGATGGTTTTCGTGCACCCCAATAAAGGAAACTCAATTCCTAATCAAGAAACCTTGGGGCAAAGTCCGAGAAGAGAAGAAGCGGGGAGTTGAGTTTCCTGGCCATAAAAATGTGAAGGCTGCGAAGGAAAGACACCCAGCTATGCTTCGGGAAAATCAGACAGACGGCTCCCTTTCTTGCCAAAATGGCACAGCACAGAATCCCCGGACACACTGGAGACGCAAAGGCACGGGTGCACCTCCACCAGAGCAACTCATGCAGCCGACACCAGAACTGACGCCACATCCACCTGGAAAGCCACCTGTTCCACCCAGTGACAATCATGCAGCACACACATCTGAAATGAAAGGTGTGCCACCCGGACATGTGTATATACATACTCCTCTTTCCAGCGCTCAATTTTTCAATCTTGATGCATATGCCAAGGATCGCAAGCGTGATCAAGATTGTAATCCAGATTCGCTGACTGATCAAGGAACATCCACTGGTTAGTACACTATCTGCTGCATGGTATTGCAGCTGACATCCATTTTGCAGATGACAGCAGCCTATTGAGCGAACCTGACAGTGAAGATGAGCATTGATCAATTGGAATGGGATCGTTGAGTGTAGTATTAACTACAATTAGCGGACACTTTAAAGTATATTTTAAAGGATATATATATATGTATTAGTAAAGAACAATGTATTGATGAAGGAGAAAGTGCATAAAGACGGTACAAAGGCTGCCAAAACACAATTAATGATATATTAAGCCAAATTGAATGATAATCTATTGTGGATACGCCCACAGCAAAATGATCGTCAATGGAGGGTCAACGATGTTTGGTCTTGCATCATTGGTAATCTGCGTGGCGATTGGTTGTGGTGATTCATAAATGTGGTATTGGCTGGCTTTTCAGGCAAAAGAGAGAGCCACACGCTCCCTGCCCAATTCTGAAAATGAGTGTCAACGGAGCATCAACGATTTTTGGTCTTGTAAGTCAGGTAATTCACATGCGATTTGGTCGTTACTATGCATATTCAAAGTATTGGCTGCCTTTATTGGCAAAAGAGAAAGAGCCACATTCCCTGCCCCATCATGAAAATGGGCGTCAACAGAGCATCAACAATTTTTGGCCTGTCATCATGGGTAATCAAAGCGCGATGCGTCGGTCATTGTGAATATACGCTGTTTTGACAGGTTGTCTCGGCTGAGATGGTCATGAACTTTTCATTGCATCATTGTAAATGAAATAAGTTGTTACAGTCCGGGAGGCTGTCGCGGGAACATCGCTTGCTTAGCTGCCTAGTGAGGCTGCCAATTCCTCCTGAATCGAGGTTTGCAATCATGCGCCACTTAGATTACACAAGATGCGAGACCTGAAATCGTTGACGCTCATCTGACCCTCATTTTCAAGATGGGGCAAGGAGTGTGTCGCTTCTTCTTTTGCCTATAAAGGTGGCCAATATCTCAGTTATGACTATCTGCAACAAATGCCCACTCAGATTACCCAGGATGCAAGACCTAAAATCGTTGACGCTCCATTGACGCTCATTTCCAGGATGGGGCAGGGAGCATTTCTCTACATTTTTTGATCACAAAGGTGGCCAGTACATTCAAAAAGAACAACGATGAACCATCGCTAATATTTTACGATTAACAGTAGGATATCTGAATGTGACCATAAATAGAACAACCCGAAATGCAAAACCAGAGATTGGACCCGACGGGTCTAGCCAAACCCAGGGAAACCCGCGGGTTAACAGGTACGGGGCTGGGTTTGGACTGCCAAGAAGGAACTGGTCGGGTTTCTTGATGGGTCTGGAACTGAACGGAACCGTTTTTCCAGTACAAACCCGAACTGCTGGTGGGTTACCTGGACCTGTAGCCAATACTAGATCTAACTGTCGAATATGAATTTCTTTTGTGAACTTAGTATTGTGATTCCACGACTGCCTTGTCTCTGCAATATGGCTAAGGCGGTTTCATCAATGGTTGTATTGGTCAATTCAGAAACCTCCGACTCTGTTAATTTGTTTAACATTGCAATGTGCGGTTTTGCCCGCAAGTGTTTCCCCACGGAGCTGGTCCCATGTTCTGATGGATGGCAAAGAACTTGATGACAAATGATACATATGATGCCAGGGCTGCCAGTCTCCTCAATTTTGCAGTGCGAATAGAAGGGCCACGAAGGCGCTTGTCTAGAATTACTCCATGCAATAGGACATTTCGAGCCCACATTCATTGAAGCCCACCAAACATTGAATATGATTTGTAAAGTAAGGTCGCTCAAATCGTGATAAAGACACCTTCATGTTTCGAAGATATCATAACCTCCAGCAATGAGGTATTTATAGATAGACAATCCTGCATGGTTGTAGGAATTTGAAAGCTGTGTAATTCCAGTTGAGAGACTGTCAAAAGTTACATTATTGTTGAGTAGAATGCTGGTGTTTAAATAATGACACTTGAGCTACATGAAAGACAAAAGTAAGACCTGTGAGACATTGCATGCATAGTTGTGAAGTTGTATACAGGGGAATAATGACAAGATTGTCCATTAAGAACTTTATTTACAAACGATGCAAGGAATTTCGTTGCTGTGAAGCTTACTGAGCCTCACATAACCTGTTGCCGCTCCGCAGACACTTAATTTTAGCTGGCAGTAGCAGAATTGATACTGGCATTTTTGCTCACAAAGGCGGCCTATACGTTGCTTATGGGTGCATGTCGATGCAAAGCCCATGGATTTTGCAAGTTGCATGACCATCAATCATTGACACTCCGTTGACGCTCTGTTGACGCTCAGTTTTAAGACATAGTAGTGATGTTGCCCCAAGCATTTTTGCCTAGAGAGGCGGCCCATACTATGATTATGGATTAATGTTGCAGCACAGCCCTTGCATTTTCCATGATGCAAGGCCAGAAATCGTTGACGTTCTGTTGACGCTCATTTCTAGGATGTAGTAGCGGTGTTGTGGCAAGCACTCTTGCATAGAAAGACGTCCGACATCACAATTATGGATTAATGTCTCCACACAACCCTCGGATTTTGAAAGATTCAAGGCCAAATTTGTTGATGCTTCGTTGATGCTCATTTTGAGGACACTGTAGCAATGTTGCCCCAAGCGTATTGCCTAGAGATGTGGCCAATATTTCAATTATAGGTCAATGTCGCTGCACAGCCCTTGCATTTTGCAAGAGGTCAGGCCAGAAATTGTTGACGCTCCGTTGAGGCTTATTTTCAGAACATAGTAGCAATGTTCTTGCAAGCAATTTTGCCTAGAAAGGCGGCTGACAATTAGATTATGAGTGAATCGCACCGCACAGCCCTTGGGTTTTACAAAATGTGAAGCCAAAAATTATTGACGCTCTGTTGAGGCTCATTTCTAGCACATAGTGGTGATGATGTCGCAGAATATTTGCCTAGAAAGGCGGCCCATATTTCGATTATGGGTTAATGTCGCTGCACAGTGCTTGCATTTTCCAAGATCCAAGGCCAGAAATCATTGACGCTCCATTGAGGCTCATTTTTAGGACATACTAGTGATGTTGTCGCAAGCATATATGCCAAGAAAGGCAGCCGACAGTTCGATTATGAATCAGTCATGCCGCACAGCCCTTGGATATTCCAAGATGCAAGGCCAGAAATTGTTGATGCTCCGTTGACGTTCATCTTTAGGATGGGGCAATGAGCATAATGCATGCCTTTTCGGCTATAACGCCAACCAACCCATTCACTTTGGAAGGATGAGACAATAGAGCCCTTTGATTGTCGAATGTGTAAAACTAAAAATCATTGACTCTCTGTTCATGCTCACGTTAAACACATCGAAACAGCATTCGTACACCCAATTATTGTATTCACCGAATTGCATATTCATTCTTGACATCCACAATTGAGTTTCGCAGTATTCTAACTTGCATCTCGAAGCTTTGTGGCTCTCAATTTCCGATCAACCTCTATGCACGTTATCTCAGTGAGTAATGATGTGGACCTATCACATTCTTGCACTTTTAGCCGGCATTTTACGGCATGTGGATCATATCACTAGTCGTTCATTAATATAGCTTGACTTACCCACATTTCCTCATCTAGCTCGTTCTCCTTGATTTCCATGACATACTATAAGCCATTTGAAATATCTCCACAATGTGCACCAGGTCTGTGGGGAGAGTTATGCAGTTGGATTCATCGATATATGCAGCATGACAGTGGTCATTCAGACTGGTTTGTATTGAGCACGGACCGCTCCTTCTATGACTTGTATGATAGCACTCACTTAAATTTTGATATTATATTTTGTCACTAATATAGCTTTTGCTTTCTCACTCAACTGTAGCAGGCAGGACGATATCAAGTTTGTTGGCTGTCGATCAAGTTTTTTGGAGTCTAGAACTGTCCCATGGCCCGTATGACTGTTCCACACACACAGATCAATTATCATGTCTCACAATTGGGTCACTGAAATCAAGAAAATGCTGACACGTAGTGTTAGCAACAATTCCAACCCGCTGGAACGGTTCCGGGTTACCGTTGGAACCGGAACCGAACTGTTGCAACGGTTTTACCACATGAAAACCGTGGACCGTTGCATTTGGGCCGGGTTCCACCTCACAACCCGGCTATTGCAAGTCCGGATTTTTCACTCCAATTAAGTATTTGAGTTCTGATCGTATCGTGAAATGATCAATATGTAGGTTGTGCAGTTTTAGGCGCTCTTTCGCCTCCCGCTGTCAGATATGCGATACGACCAATATTCACTAGGTTGCTATCGAAAACCTGCGAATTTCACTTGAAATTGGCACTTATTTCACAGCCATTCAACGAAAATCAGTTGGATCACAAATCTGAAAGCGGGAAGTGCAAGAGCGCCTAAAACTGCGCAATCTACATATTGATCATGTCACAATATGATCAGAACTCAAATACTTAATTGGACACAAAGCTGCAGGAACGGGAAAGTTGGAACCGCGGTCCGGTTCCAACCCGGCCAAATACCCATGGTTCTATGCCCGGTCCGCGTAACAACCCGCCAAGACAAGAGCGGTTCGGGTTCTTGGCCGGGTCTGGGACTCAACCAAACCGAACCGGCGGTCAAAACCCGGACCGCTGGCGGGTTACCTGGACCCATCGCTAACACTACTGACACGTAGAAAAATTGGTACCCAAATTGCATTTCTCAGAGATATGATGTCAAAAATACCAATTCGCTTATCTATTCTTCCGCTGATGCAGGAGCCGTCACCACGTCTTCATTCGAATCCAATTTCTATGTGGTAATTAGCTGGGGAGGCTCTATGGAGGGGTGAAAACTTACGGGTGGAACAGGCTTCACATTACGAATAGGTGATGAATCGGGCTCCGCAGCGGGCGCAAGACCGACTATACCTGTGTCCGACTATGGCTTCCCAGAACCGAGCCTAATATGACAACTTCGCAGTCGAGAAGTCACTTGCGGCATTTGCCATATTCCGGGGACAATATCAAGACACTCCATAAGCACTCCCAATGTTGTGGGTGCAGGTGTAGCTGCATCATTATCTGTTTGCGGTTTAACGACTGCCGGCACCTTTAATTCGGATGTGCTGGACTTCTTATCCCTTGCACTGAAGCAGTCAGCTGAGTTGCCCCATCCCGGTTGTGTCAATTCGTCAAGCTTCATCTGCTTCTGCCGAAACCTCTCCATGCACTGCTGTACTGTTTTGGAGATTGTGCCCATCACCCAGCCGGGTTTGTCATCTTCGCTCATCTTGCCCTGCTCTGTCTCTTCATCATCCTCCTCTTCCCCATTCTCTCCATTGTCAGAACTAGCAAGATCACTCATACTGTCTGCGATAGCCACCATCATCTCCTCAAACGTCTTTTGGGGCTACGTGATCGGCAATCCCACGTTTTCAGCAGTCCCGGGGTCTTCCTGCTCCTGCGTAATCGCTGCCCCTACATCTTCAACTTGCTTTCTTGCCACAATGGTTTCTCTCTCAACATACTCCTCGATTCATTTCTCTTTCTCTTCATTGCTTCAGCAGTGTGTATCTTGTCGTTTCCCGGCTGCAAGCTTCTTTTTTGAATCCAAGCTGCGCAATGCCCCAAGGGCTCGGACTGTTTCTGCTTCCAAGCCGCTCTGGCCTTCATTCGCTTCATGACATCGTCGGGTGGACCGCTTTGTCGATTTGCCGTACTTGCCCGGCGGAAGTGGTGAAAAGGTCTTTTTCAGAGCATTGACCATTGTAGTTTGAGTTTACTTTGTTGTTGGGCGAGATGTTAGATGTTGCAAGATATGGACAATATGGAGGCAAGCTGAGTCTTTTATGTCAAGGTTGGTACGTGTACTCAACTTGAACCAAGCAAAATCTGCATTTTAACTGTCATTATAACGGGAATAGTTAGGCTAACTGTACCACATGACTGGTTTGTTAGCGTCAGTTTCATGTATTACCCTGGGGATTTCTTGAGACAAACATCAGCAGACATTCATTCCCCCGAGGAATGTCGTACTTAAATCTGTCTATCATAAGATTTCGCCTGTCATACCCCGCAATGCATCACTGGAAAGAAACAAACAACATCGGACCAAATTATTGCAAATCGCGAGACGGTGGGAAACCCCTGCAAATTGCAGTCATACGCAGCAGGATTCATGTTCAGTATAACGTACAAGTTGGCTGCTACTTGTGCCATTCTGACATGAAGCTGACAATATATTCCTCAGGACATCCCATGTCTTTTCGTTATCATCTTCCTCTGCTATTCCATACCACCCAATGATGGATACACATACACCTCAGCCAGGTGGCAACCAATAGGAAGCAAGCCGATCAAGGGGTGCTTCATCACATACGTAACTTCTTGGCACACAGCAAGAACACAGACACCAGTCAGTCCACTGCAACTCTGCCAATGAAGCCACGAAAAATATGACCCAGGATGCACATTTAGAAATCATCCGTAAGACCGGAACCAGCAAGAATAAGAAGCAGCATGCACTTGGGTGTGAGTAGTGGTAGGAACGGGTCCGGTTAACCCGCCAGCAGTCCGGGTTCAGACCCTAAAACCAGGTAGATTCGGTTCTGGACCAGTCCAAAGACCCGACCCGCTGCTGCTTGGCGGGCCAAACCCGGACTGGTACACGTCATGCTGTCGGTTTCACGGGCTTTGGCTAGACCCACTGGTTCCAATCTCCAGTTCTGCGATTCGGGTTTTTCAATTTATTGTCGCATTCAGATATCCTACTGTTAATTGCAAAATATTGACTATGGTACGGCATTGTCATTTTCTGATGTATTGACAGCCTTTATATACAAAACAAGTAGAGAGACGCTCCTACCCCATCCTGAAGATGAGCGTCAATGGAGCGTCAACAATTGATGGTCTCGCATCTTGGGTAATCAAAGTGGCGCTTAATCGCACATATCTATAAACAAGTAGTTGGCAGCCTTTATAAGCAAATAAGCAAGTGATATTCCCGCGATAGCCTCCTGAACAGTAACAACTTATTTCATTTACAAGGTGCAACTAAGGGTTTACAAGCATTTTACACTACAAAAACGGCCAAAACTGAGTATATGGACTGTAACAGCCACAGCGCGCCTCGATAATCCATGATCGAAGGCCGAAAATAATTGACAATCTGCTGACGCTCATTCTCAAGATGGGGCAGGGAGCGGGTCGCTTTCTTTTTTGCCTATAAAGAATGGCAACACTTCCATTATGTGTAATCACTAACAAATCACGTTTTTATCTCCCAACTTACAGGACAAACAATCGTTGACGCTCCATTGACGCTCATTTTCATGATGGGGCTGGGAGCATCTTGCTTTCTCTTTTGCATATAAAAGTTGTCAATGCTGTTCTTATGTATAACCACAACAAAATTACTTCTTAATTACGAGACTAACAAGACCTAAAATCGTTGACACTCTGTTGACACTCATTTTCTAGATGGCACAGGGAGCATGTTGCTTTCTCTTTTGCCTGAAAAGGATGGCAGCACTTCCATGATGTGAATTCACTACCAAATTGCATTTTTATTACCCGACTTACAGGACCATAAATTGTTGGCACTCTGTTGACGCTCATCTTCAAGCTGGGGCAGGGAGCGTCTCCCATTCTTTTTTGCCCATAAAGGTTGCCAATCCTGATGTTATGTACAACCACTACAAAATTACTTCTTAATTACCATACTAAGAAGACCTAACATTGTTGACGCTCTGTTGACGCTCATTTTCAAGATAGGGCAGGGAGCGTGTTGCTTTCTCTTTTGCCTATAAAAGATGCCAACACTTCCATTGTGTGTAATTACTACGAAGTTGCGTTTTTATTACCATACTTCCAGGACTGAAAATCGTTTACACTCCGTTGATGCCCATATTGCTACGGGCATATCCACAATATACCATCACCTCATGCGGCGGAGTATATCATTAATGGTGTTTTGACAGCCTTTCTATTGTCTTCATGTACTATCTTCTTTATCACTACATTGTTCTTTAATATTACATATAAATACATTGTTTAAAACATACTATAAAGTGTCCAGTAATTGTATATCATACTACACTCAAAAATCATGTTTGTTACGATCCGTGTTTGTTTCCACCCTGCAGTTTCTCTCAATCGGCTGCGGTCATCTGCAAAATGGATGTTAGCTGTATTACCATGCAGCAGATGGTGTATTAACCAGTGCATGTTCCTTCGTCAGGTCGCAAATCTGGAATGAAATCTTCACCGTGCTCACTATCCTCGGCATATGCATCATGATTGAAAAATTGGGTGCTGGGAAGAGGAGTATGTTTAAATGCATATCCGGCAGGCAGATTTGTAATTGGGAACATCGAGCGCCATTATTGTCACTGGGTGCCGCAGGTGGCGTTCTGGGTGGAGGAGGTGTTAGTTCTGGTGTCGGCTGTTTGTATCGGACTTGAGGAGGTGCACCCATTCCTTTGCGCCTCCAGCATGTCGGTGGATTTTTCGCTGTGCCATTCTGGCAACGAAGGCAGCCATCAGTGGGATTTTCATCAAACAATGCCGGGTGTTGTTCTATCGCAGCTTTCACCTTTCTATGGCCAGAAAGTTCAACACCCCACTTCTTCGTTTCTTGGAATTCTGCACGATGTTTCTTGATCGGGTGTTGTGATTCCTCTATCGCGGCGGGCGAAAACCCTCCTTTGGCCATTTCGGCCGTATTCAAGGCAAGGCGCAGGTCTGACTGTTCTAGCTGTACCTGACCTCCTTGCCTTGCCATAGTAGCAGACATGTTCAAAACCTACAAGAAATTAGTTGCAGCTTCTAAAAGTGAGAATCGGCAATTACCTCTACCATATACGCTTCCTTAGCCTCCTCCAAGGTGTTTAAAGCCATTTTCGTCCAGTCTTGGGGATGCTGATCACGAAAGTCTTCTGTGAAAATGCCAGAGCTGTGAACATCGAGATGTTGAATATCCCTGACTGTGTGGAAAAAGGCCTTCGTCGACCATGGGGGTGTCCCATTATGGGCAACGATATATTGCTCACGTAGCTCCCTCCATATACATGCGTTCATCATGTGCTCAATTGACGGCCGTCGACCATGATATGGACGTACTCACATCCTATTGCATGGTGCTTCTTGTTTGTGCTGCTTACAGGTGAACAGAGAGTTTTTAAATGTGCGTCCTGGGTCATATTTTCGGTGGCTACATTGGCAGCTTCATGGTGGACTAACTGGTGTCTGCCTTCTTGCTGTTTCCCTTCAGGTGACACATTGGATGAAGCGCCTGTTGTTTCGGTCGATTCGGATCCGCTCTCACCTGTCTGAGGTGTTTGTGTAGCCATGAATTGCTGGTGTGGAAAAGGAGAGGAAGATGATAACCAAAAGAAGTGGGAAGTTATGAGGAATATATAGTTAGCTTCAAGTCAAAATAGACTGAGCGACCACCAACTTGGACGTTGTACTCATGATGAATCCGCCTGTGTAGTGCTGCAGATTGCAGAGGATTGCAGCATTTCTGCGATTCGCAGAGAGTCGGTCCGATGGTGTATGATTGTTTACAGGGGTATGTTGAAGTGTACAACAGCTGAAATCTCATTAATGTTACATTCACACAGGACATTCTTCGAAGGAAAGGACGTCTGGTGATGTTTGTCTCAAGCGATCACCGAGATCATACATGAAACTGATGCTAACAATCGAGTAATCTTCTACGGCTATCATGACTCATCCCAATTTAGTGATGGTCAAAACCCAGAATTTACTTTGTTCAAGTTCGTCATGCGTACCAACCTTGACATAAAAGACGCAGCTTGCCTCCATATGGTCCATATCTTGCAACATCTAACATCTCTCCCAATAACAGTCAACACGAAATACAATGGTCAATGCTACAAATAAGACCCTTTCCCCTCTCCCGGCAGGAAAATATCGCAAATCGACATAGCAGTTGACACGACAACGTCATCAAGTGAATGAAGAGAACAGCGGGATTGAGGCAGACAGCGTCCGAGCCATTGGAGCATTGCGTAGCTTGCGATCCAAGAAGAAGGTAGCAGCAGAGAAAAAAACGAGAAACTCAATTTTTGAGCAATGAAGAGAATAAGGAATGGAAAGAGAATTATGTGGAGAGAGAGACCGCGGTGGCAAGAAAGCGAGTTGAAGATGCAGAGACAGCAATTAAGCAGAAGCAAGAAGATATGAGCAATGTTGAAAAGGCGGGATTGACCACCAGAGACCCTGAAAAGACATTTGAAGAGATGCTGAATGCTATCGGAGACAGTCTGAGCGATCTTGTGAGTTCCAACGATGAGGAGGATGTGGACGATGAGGAAGATGACGAAGGTACAGAGCAGGGCGAGCAGAGTGAAGTTGACGAACCCGGCAGGGTGATGGGCACAATCTCCAAAACAGTACAACGCCGCATGGAGAGGTGTTGGCATAATCAGATGAAGCTTGACGAGTTGACACACCCAGGATGGGGGGACATGGCTGACAACTTTGGCGAAAGAGATACGAAGTACGGAACGACCGAATAAATAGTTCCAGCAGTCGTCAAGTCCCAAACGGATCAAGTTGCAGCGGCACCTCCCCCGACACCATCTGTAGAGCTTATAGAGACTCTTGATATCCTCCCTAGAAGATCGCGAATGCCGCGACATCACCAGAAAGTGAAATTGGTTTCCGAAAATGGACCCCAGGCACCGATCCTTCTCCACACTTTCCACAAACAATCTGAGCGACTTAATTGCAATCTTCCACCATGCTTCGAAGCGTTCAATGATGTGATTGTGTCCTCGGGACATCTCAAAACGTGTTTAGTCTTTTGAGCTAATTTGTTGCACATGTTTCATTCACGTTGGTCCTTTAGATTTTAATTGTTTCGACGGTTTTTTGAACTGTTCCATTGATTTCAAGAATCTTCTTAACTATTTAATCCTTTGAGACATCGATTATACACAAGCTTGCACAACTCCCATTAAAAAAATTAAGACCCCCAGAGTAGTGTTAGCAACGGTTCCGGACCGTCACTTCGGGTCCGGGTCCGGGTCAGAACCGAACCGTTGCCAAATTGGCGGTCCGGGTTGTCAACACACCCGAACCGT
>Ga0307512_10003795_pt1 | contig 17063 bp, 17 predicted proteins | sample 14_EM_MG_FD_200267 | JGI IMG/M metagenome (GOLD analysis project Ga0307512, IMG submission 200267) | Populus trichocarpa ectomycorrhiza microbial communities from riparian zone in the Pacific Northwest, United States - 14_EM | ecosystem: Host-associated > Plants > Roots > Unclassified | place...
TTGCACTGGTTCAGTTCAGTTAAACAGTTAAAACCAGTACAAACAGTTTAACTAGTTCCAACTGGTTTACTAAACTGGTTTCGCATGCAGTGCAGTTTCAATTCTTAAACACTTGTTATAAACAGTATAGTGCAGTTTGTTGCCAATTTCCCAACCAGTTTCCACCGTTGCGAGGTCCGAGTTTAGAAGCCAGTGTGCTTTTGATATGCTAGTGATGTGGGGTAGTGACTGAGCGGTAGCATTATTTAACAGAAGTCCAGTGGTTATACAATCATAGTGCATATTGTGTCAATTGGAGATGTAAACGAAGAGGGGAACATGCAAGTGATTTGTAACATGACATGAATCGTGTACTCAATTGGAGCTGGTAGGGTTGCGATATGGGAGAATCGCATTTTTAGGGCTGATAGAGTAACGATATTTATACCAACCGCACGCATACAGAATCACCCAAGTATGTACAACTTCATTATCGATCTCTAGTTTTGTATGAATTTTCGACACAGACTGCGCAACCGAACTGGCCCATAGCTAAAACAAACAAAAAATGACCAACTATTCATCCTAGTTTGCAATTTTGCAAAGCCCTGCTTGATCATTTACACCACTAACAGCCTGCGAGATGTCTACCTACGTGATTTCGAGCCTATCATGTATGATTGGACAGTTCTACACAAGATATTGTGTCCAATTGAAAATTTCAGTGTTGAGAGCTGTCATGATTGATCTATACAAGGAGGCTACCAAAGTAGCCCATGTGCTCATGCGTACGCATACATCAGTAATAGACAAAGCTCGATACCATAAGCTCCTCAGCCTGCAAGCCTTACACAGGCTGACGGCCTATTTTTACAGTCAGTGGTCTGAAAAGTTCGAACCAATTCAGGAGGTACTTGCAGATCATGAGCTATACCAGTTCGAAACTTGAATTCTCAGTTCATTAGCACCTTCAACCAATTCAAACCAATCTCTTGACGGTTCTGCCAAGCCAGCGGGTATTCAAAAGACACCCGATCACTTTGCCAAGTCATTGTTGTCACTCGGAGATGATTCAATCCGGTTTGTCACAATATCTGGGAGAATGAGCATATAAACTATGTTACAGAGCGAAGAGAAGAGGAAAGACTTGAGATACATACAAGAGTGTTCTGTGCCCAGTGTCCCCAAGCAGTCAGTTCAGTCAGGTATGGCCTTTGACCAAGCCAGTCTATTCCAAGGGTGGCTCTTTTAGGGGCAACCAGGTCTGACCGCTCTTACAATCTATAGATAACCGGGCGGCCGATCTGACCGCTTGGCATCATGTGTAGAATAAGGGTAAATCGTGGATGAGTTAGATCGTTTAGGGGTAGGTCAGTTTGAATAGTTGCTAATGGCTTTTGTAAACACGATCGGGATGGCTGAGGGCCGCCAGCACCTTCGCTGATAGTCAGCTTCAAAAACTCGGACCCGAGCCTTCGGTTGTGGGGACTCCATTTTTATACCGTGCTGTCTGATAGGGAATAATCTTTCCCAAAATATTTTGTGGATAATGCAGTAGATCGGAAATGTTGACTGCCCAATCACACAAAAGCTTAATAGCAGAGTAAGGGTAGAGAAGGGGAAGGGGAAGCGGGCATTGTCAGACTCTAGATGGAGTGAATACAGTATGATTAAACATCAAGCTGAATATCATCGTGAAGCGATGGAAGAACTTGGCGCACATAAAGCGGTTATATGCTAAAGGAGATGCGGTTATGGGGAGAACGCCATGAATACGAGGTCATCACAGCTCGCCAGGACGCTACAGGATCGTAGCTCTGTGAGTTACTAGTCATGACAGGTATGGCATATCTCCTGCCCGATAATGTAAAACCGTACCGTGTACACATGTGACAATGTAATCCATATTCCTTGATTTCATATATGTCGAAAGAGCTTAGTGCAGTTGTACCTGGTGTAGATTGCAATTGAGTGGTTCACTTGTCCTTTAGATTCGGCTATGCGTACGATTTAGAGATTAACTAGAGTTTCTTTGTCAACCTACGCAATAAAAATCTCATGGGCAAGGTGGTATTGTAGCTGCGTTTGATCCGTAGTGTATTAAATTTACTATACCGCCTCTACTAGCCAATTTTTGAAGTTTCTACCCTCCTGTGTTAATAATCATGCCAGGGGTATTTTAAGCGCCTAGGCTAGCTATTGATAGTTTCTTCGGTTGTGATGGAAAGGTCTGTGCATAACAAAGCTTGAAACAACGGCCAGTTTACGAAAAATGTGCTAACAACGGTATATGTTCTCCAGCTTTCGACTTGGGTAGTCCTGCCGGCCGTCACACTGCAGACAGTCCTGTGCAGCACAAATCTGCACTACCTGTGGGTGACAAAGGTTTCATCAGCTGTCATAGAGCTCAGTTTAACAGACTCGTCCAGCCAATTATATTACACCACGTTGCTCTTATGATTGGATGCGACATGCGAAGATCAGCAGCCCGCACACGTATGCTAACAAATGCGCAAGCAACTGAGTTTATACCCGCATACGAAAGCTAAAATCGGATATGTTAAATCCTTGCTTTCACAGTGATTTATAGGGGTCAAAGCTAAAGAATTCGCGATTTCGCCCTCCCAGTGCCGGTACCAATTGGACTTAGGTCCGAATTCATAATGCTAATCGGTGACCAACAGAATAGTGGAGTCGCATTTGTATGAGGATTAAAAAGTTCAACGCAAACACCTAAAATTGGAACGGCGGTTAGATCTAGGTCAAATGGCAACGCTTCAAATTAGGCTAAATTGAATTGAGCACCCCGACTGCATTGAATTTGGTAAGTCGGTAGTTTGAGTATTTATAGTCCAAGTGCGACCCCGTTCTTCCCAGTTGCATTGTCTATTAAAAAGTGCGCTGATCATTCTTGCATGTTGCATGTATGCGTAGAAAACAGCCAATTAGAATGGACGAATGATAAAGAAATACATGGCTCGGCATGGTGCGAGAGACAGTTACGGAGAACTACCCCGCTTGCACCCTCCCCATCCCCCTCCCAAGTTTATAATGCCAGCGCCAATATCTACCACCACGACTATACTATAGTATAAACAGAAACATGGTCAAAGCTCAAAGAGAGAGATAGAAGTCTAAGGTGTAGGCTCTATCCCTGGCCATATATAACAGATCAGAGAACAGTCACGAAAATTTACCCGGCTGGAGGAGAAAGCCTTTGGTGGCAGCCAATATGGCGAATTTACTAGCAACAACACGCCCAAAGGAGCCAGAGGTGAGTTCGGGCCAACTTTGAGAGAGCGACCAGATGGATGGAAACATATTTTTCGGGAGGTACCGTGTGGTTTCCTCGTGCGAGTTCACTTGTCAGGTAAGTACAATTGGTATGTAGACAAAGTTGAAAGTAAACACCAAGTTAGCGCCAACCATCTTTATAGCATCTCGCTGTTATTTTGAAACCTACAGTCGGTGCCATTTTTCCTTCTTTTGCCGGGCTTATCAGGATTTATCTGTTGTAAGTCGTTGGCACAGACGACCTTTGCAGATGGCTGTTGTAGAGCTCCTCTTAGTACTTGTTTGAATGGCATTTGATCGCGGAGCTGGCATTGTCAACTTTCACTCCCGCAATACAGCTCAATTGTCTACAGCCGATTGATATTCCACGCTCTATGGTTAGGTGTTTCGCAACGCATTAAAAATTGTTTTTAAGCTCTACTTTCAAGCGCTTTTATTCGCTATCTTCTGTGCCATACAGATCGCTGAAATTTCAGCTTAAAGTAATATCTGCGAACTCGTATCCTAGAGTTTCAAGCGCACGGAATTTGTAATATGTTCTACTTCTATACACTCAGTCAGCCAACCGGGTACCGCCAACAATTTCCTCGTGTTCCAGACTTTTTCATCGCCGTACTTTGACTCCTAGTTTAAAATTTGAAGAATTGAAGCCACCTTGGCCACACCTCAAATTAAGCTCGCATGCTAGCCCCTTATATTACATCCAGATATCTGATGGGGGTGGGTATGCTGGGGACGGTGCACTTTTGCCAAGATCTGCGACCATTTTTGAGGCGTAATTCTCCCACCAAACAAAGTTGGAAAATATTTTAAGTCTGCAGAACGACTATTTAGATAGTTTTCTATCAGCTACAGGGTCAAATTTGGAAATAAGTTCTTATTGTGGAGGAATAAGCATTTGAAAAAGTGAGTTTTAGTATGAGCGTGGACCAAATATCCGATCAATCTATTATCTAAAAGGGTAATTTATCATCAAATAGGGTAATTTTTTGTGCGATTTTTGGGTATAAAATCCAAAAATTTGCCGTTTAGGGTAAGGTGGGTACATTATTAAGCAATTTTTCCAAATGTCTGGCACTCTGGTTTGAGGCGTCCCTCGCCAGACTTGAGCTTAACCTCCACCATCGTGAAAATTACAGGTGTTAGGCAATCCCAACCAGGTAAAGAGGGGAGTAAACGGACCGGATGAAACAAACCTGCCCAGGTAGATAACGAAAGGGACGGTACATGAAGGAGCTTGACCCCAAGGCCATCCTTCGTGTTTATCCATTCGTGCAGTCGATGGCCTGTTTATGCAAACAAGGAACCCATGTCGCCATGTAGAGAAGGACGACTAGCAGCAAGCCTAAAGCACTAAAATATTTTTTGCTGAAAGCTAGTCACACTTTAGTAGGTAGAGAGGATGAAGGTTTGGAAATCCAGGTAGACATGTAAGTTATAGGTCAAGATTATATGAAGATATATATTGTGCGGATCTTATCCCTCTACGTTGAGCGTGTATTGCTAGTACCGTATTATCTGACTGTATCAGTGATTTCATAGCACGGCAGGATGGTCTAAGCAGTGTCAATTTGTCCGTTTCAACAGATTTCTGACTATTCATGCGAGCTTGAGGCTTTGTAACTAATAGAAGCTCTCAAAGTCGAGCTGCACGAGCTACAAAATCACAGATTTGGCATGATAATACAGTATTGGTAAGTTTTACCTTGCTATTTGGGTTTCGGACATGAACTGGTGACGAGTGGGAGCTGGAAATAGTATTCGGGAAAGACTAATGCGCCACAGACCTGAGAGAATCAAAACAACCAAGTGTATATGCGCTGAATTGATGACCACCAAACAGGCATACCACATACACAAGATCACAGATCCTCTGAATTGCCGATGTAAAAGAGTCAAAATGGAAACGATAGATATCTCAGCGGAAAGATCTGCCCAATTATTCTACGGCCTCAGCAATCAATACCCTCGACGCAATGATGTCATTAAAAATCTCCAAACAACGCCCAAAACCGTCGCCCCATTTCCTCAGCCCGGGTGCCACAACAAACAACACTTCTCCGCTCTCCATGTCCTCACCATGCCTATTCGCTGGGTCTAGCTGGTGCTTATAAACCTTCTTCTTAGAAAAACACTCTCCCAATTCCGGCAAGAACAGTCTCAGACGAGCCTTTTGTGTGCTCAACGTTTTCGCAAGCTCTTGTGCCGAGTAGATGATGGCAGCCAATTCTTTCCAGTGTTTCTCGATTTGAAATCCTATAGGCACCAGCTTCTCCACTAGAGAACTACCCACACCAACCATAATATCGGCGCAAGCCGAGGAGTCCCGCTTGGAAAGTTCATTTAGTGCATTGACAGTGACCACCCGCCATTGTTCTGACGCTTCGCTGGGGGCCGGATAGAGATTTAAATCCTGGGGCCCTGATTGGAAGCCCATAAGCCTAAGGTATTTGTAAGAGCTTCAACAAACGTACCTTCACCAAACAATGCATTCCAAGTCGCGATATAAACTTCGGAAGGTCCGAAAGGCCTAAACGGGTTTTCAAAAAAACTTTCATAAAGTTCCTTCCAAATAACTGATTCAACCAGCAGCCTTGAATTCCACTTTTTCATTGTCTCCCATACTTTAACGTCCATGTCCCCACTCAAAGCCCTGCCGCTTAAGCTCTCCTGAAGGACTTCCAATGGAGCATCTGAGACTAGATCCCCCGAAAGTTCTACGACTGATCTCCCGATTTCCCTGAACTCTTTCTCGATCTCAGCATCTGATTTGGGCTGGTACCGATCGACGCGGGAAAGAATGGATTCTTGAAGATTGGAAAGCGACTTCTTATCCTTCTCGTGGAGGCGTTTGAGCTGTTTGTGCTCGCGTTCGAGGTGTTTGAAGTCGAGTTCGAGGTCATCAAATTGGACTTTTGGAACGTAGTCGTTTTCAATTTTCTGTTAAAGATAGTCAGCAGTGGTTTTAACCGGGTGCACAATACCGGCAAAGCCTGCTGACCGTTAAGTAGTGCCCAATTAAATGTAGACCCTCCTTACTATACATCACACCATCGGATCGTGGTTTGGGTTGCTTTGGCTTCCCATTGACGTAGAAAACTTGTTTTTCCCATGTGTCATCATATCTTTCGTCATAGTTGGCGTGCTGTTGTAGTGAGTTTTGATGAGTCACAGTTGGTGCTGGCCTCCCCTTTTCGACGAAAGACATTCTGGCGGAAAATGACGTTGAGGAAGACTTTGCTGCGGAAAATGCTGCTGATGACGTTGCGGAAGACGTTGTAGAAGACGTTGTTGCGGAAGAGGTACTTGCGGAAGACGTTGTTTCTGAAGACGCTGCTGCGGAAGACGTTCTTTTTGAATCTCGAATTGTCTGCGGCAATTGATTCTCCTCGCGAGATCTCTCTCCTTGCATATCGAGCTGACTCTGAGGCTGTACCTGCGATGAGCTTGTTGACCTGTATGGCAAAGGTGGGAACTAACGGCAGCACGGTGGTTCTCTTCAAGGGATTCATCTTCCTTGGTGTCTAGCTGGAGTTGAGACTGCATTTAAGGTAAACTTTTTGATCTGTATGAAGAAGGTGTGCACTCACAGCATTTTGGTGCTCAACACTATGATCCACATATGTATCGCCATTCAGATGTAGCAACTTACTATCATGGCTAATCTTCTGTGCTTCTCGGGCACGTACTGAATCGTTCTCATCCATTCCATGCGGTAGGTCACCAAACGTAATATTGATAGCGGTCGCAATTCCAGCAGTCATGATTTTTCGGTTGGGTGTCCCTAAAACGAAATAAAATACGGCGTTAGAAGTAACCAACAAACATAAATTGGAAGATTCAGCACCTTAACCAACTGTTCGCTAAAGAGGAATTTTTCTGTGGGTGTGAGCAGCGAATATTCTGTCCTAGAGGTTGCTGTTTGTGCCTAGCGGGGTATGGGCCGTGAATAGTAATAGATGTACTAGTTACGTGTTTCATATCAATGATAGGCAGTGTTTTATCCGAGGTGATTGGACTCGCAAAAGTAGGGATTATAGGCGCCGGGCTCGCCGCATGCGCACATTGGATTGAGCGATATATGACAAATGGGCTTATAATGTTGGAAGCAGTCATAAACCCCGCCAACGTAGTAGCTTGTCTTACGACTTGCAGCAACTGTTTCCTGAAGAGAAAATAGTCGCACATGCAAGCGTGATTATGCGCGTAGTCCAAGGTTTGGGGCCAATCCTGGGAGTGACAAGGACATGCATGAACAAGAGTCAGTTAATGTTAGTCGAAGTGGGAATTTAATTTGGCGACTGCAAATGTATGCCATGGGGCATTATAGTCATCTCAGCCGTATGTGCATCATATTCCAACTGCCGCAGATACGACATTCTCCTCTTTAACAGCTGCCAGTAGTTAAGTTGGAGGGAGGCTCAGTCAGGCGATCTCAACACCTAGTTGCATACCTCACCACTTGTTCTTACATTCACACTGGCATACATCATCACTTGAGAATAATGGCAAATAAGAAACGTTTGATCATTGGCCTTGATTACGGCACGACCTACACTGGTATGAAACTTCTTCTCTACATGCAGTAGATCTCTGACATCCTCCAGGCGTGGCATATTGCGACAGCAGCGTCAGTCCAGACGATGTAAAATCCATCCAACTTATCCACAACTGGCCGGGTTTCGGCGGCAACGCTACTAAAGAGAAAGTCCCTAGTCAAATTGCGTACGGCAACTTCGACGATGGTGAGAACGAGCTGTGGGGAGGCTTGATTCCGCCCGGTGTACCACGTCAGGTCTGGTTGAAGCTGCGACTCGACGAACCAAACAATCGGCAAGGGATACGGCAGCTATGGCATGTACTTACTGGAGGCATGAATAACCTGGATCTTGCGGACGACGATTCTAGTGACTCCTCCGACGATAATCCTCCTTCGTATCCCGGAAAACAACCAGTCGATATGATCGCGGATTATCTAAGGGCGGTGAATGCCCATGTGCTCACAGTCCTGACTGCTCAGTTTTCCGATGCGATGTTGAGAACAATGGCCATTGAAGTCGTGGTTACGGTTCCTGCAGTATGGAGTGACAAGGCCAAACATTTGACTTTCAAGGCGGTAAGAGAAGCTGGCTTCGGACCATATGATTTCGAAGTTTCTATGGTTACGGAGCCGGAGGCAGCAGCCACTTGGGCTCTGAAGGCTCTCAAGGCAGAATCTGGAAGGGATGATATCAAGGTTTGTGACATCGGAGTATTAAAACATAACAGTACTGATGGTGTTCATAGGTTGCAGACAACTTTGTGCTTTGTGATGCAGGCGGTGGAACAGGTGCGAACATTCTTGCTACAATTGGGTTGCCCTTCTGAATTTTTAGTCGACCTTATATCCTATAAAGTCCGCTCTGTGTACCCACACTTTCACGTAGAAGAAGCAGCCATCGGAACAGGTACCGGAGCCCACAACAGTACCTTTGGTAACCTTTCTAACATCTTGAAGGGGCTAAGTGTGGGTCAACTTATATCGATCAAAGCTTCAAGAAATGGCTCAAAGAGAGGCTTGGGAAAACAGACTACAAACGGATTAAGAAAGAAAGGTTTATGTCGGGCAGCAGGATTATGAACGAATTTGAGGGGCTCAAGATGTCGTTCAATGGAACTAGGCCGCAACGCGCTAGGCTCTCGCTTCCACAGGAGCTGAGAATCGATGATGATAAATCTCGGAAAATAGAGGAGGGTCAGATCTTGGTCACTGCCAATGACTTATGCGAGATGTTTGATCCACATGTCAATAAAACGTTGGAGCTCATCGATGGTCAAATAGAAGCTATCAACGAAAATGGTGGAAAAGTGAAGGTAAGTGTTGCGCATTTGGCGAGAAAAGAAATATTGCTCTCTAATATTGTCCGGGGGTAGTACGTTTTGCTGGTCGGGGGTTTTGGTAATTCCGATTATATGTACAAAAAAGTCCAAGAGTACACAATTGCTCGAGGAATCGAGACCCGAAGGCCAACATTTCCGTACGTTCGCATGCACACCCTCGTTTGCATTGTCTTTTGGTGTTTGCTGACGCTACCTAAACTAGCTGGTCTGCCGTGGTCCGTGGGGCTGTAGCTCGAGGTATGGAAGCCGAAGGGAATCCACTGGTACGCTTACGCTTGTGCCGCCGACATTACGGCACCCCCGTCTCCGAGCCATGGGATCCCTTTACACACCACCCAGATGATTTCTACATCCATGCGCACAGACGCACCAGAATGGCGCGCGGTGAGCAAGATAAACGCCTGCTGTTCTCCCATTTGTCCAGCCTTCTAATCCATCTTTTCGACAGGACAAATGCGCTGGCTCATCGCAAAAGTTTAACCCTACAAAAGCGCTTTGGTTCCAGCTCTAGGAAATGTGCTAATTCTTCTATATTTAGGGGGACGTTCTCAGTGCTACAGACCCCAAGCGAACAGCCATTGACTGCTGTACTACTTTCAAGCCTGGTAAACCTCAAATTTTTATCGTCCATCTTGTTGCCTGCGATGAGGATGATGCTCCTGAAAGATTCCAGGAGGATTGCAAGTTTCCTCCATCCATTGTTATGTCCATGCAGCTTACTAACCGTATCTATCTAGCTGCTTATGTCGTCTGCTCACTCAAGGCGGATTTATCATCCGTATCACAGAGGAATTTCCAACGATCCCGAAATGAACCGGGAGACTTCTTCTTTATCGGTATGACCTTTGCAGGTAGAAATCACGGAGTGCCAGTGCTGAAACTTGCCGGTGGATACAGCCCAGTTTAAAATTGAAATCATTGTGCATGGGCCTAAGCTGAAATTTAGGGCGCTCTTTGATGGGAAGAAATGTGGATCTGTAGAGGAAAACTACGATTAATGATGAAAAGAAAGGCTGTCCTTAGTTTCTTTTGATGTCCCGAAATTTCAATGTTTCTTCCTTTAGCTTGCTTGAGAATTTCTCACGGTATCTATCACCTCTTCCGTTGAGCATGGAAATCCAACAAACACTCGAGGCCCAAATTGCGAACCTTTATCCCGACTGTCAGTCGCACTAACGCCTCGAATTAAGGTTTCCATGATCTCCCTGCATTAGTTAAGAGCGCTGTCAGATGCTGCGGACATTTTCTAGCGGTAATTCAAGGGTTTGATTTGTTGGTGTGGTTGAACTCGGCAATATCTTAAGAATCAAGCCTTAATCCTGAGCTAGAATGACTTTGTTATACTATGACACTAGTACTGTACTGTACCGGCAATTGCGGATGAAATACTTTTTTGTTCTGACCGGTAATTTTTGAGATACGCACCTTGCCTGACAGATTGCTGTGCCCTCTGACAGATGTAGAAGGGTAAACGGGCATCTAGGTGACAGCTAGGGCAGGCGTCAGAGCTATATTAAGGCTCGGGAATATCATGCTAGGCCTTCTGGCAGATTCCGGAATATGTCCGGGGTCACAATCATGTCATTTCCGAACGAATCGTGCCATATCGCAACATCGCAGCTTCCGATCGCAAAATGGACAGCGCCACAAGATTCAGCACCTCCGTTTACTTAGGCACGACTCTCACAGTCCTTATCGGAGATTTGTTGGGGTTGTGGTGGGCGGCAGCGTGGGTACACTTGCTAGGAGTCCGGTCGGACGTGACACTGGTGAACCTGTCCTCTGCCAGCCCTTCACATATACCCCGTCAACGTCACGAGTTTTCATAGGAAAATTTAGTAAGCGCGGTGAAGGTTTTGTCAAATAAGCAGGACAACTGGTTGCAACCAATCATGGCACATTTGAAGTCCTTTTGCAAATGATACGTCCGAAGGGATTGCGTGTCAATTCAGAATGAGCGAAGTTGAATGTGTGTGCTTGTGTCCGAGAGTCTGGAGGATTTAAATTGCAGAATGTAATAGATATGGTTGAAGTCCAGATAGTACTGGAAACGTTATTTCTCCAATGTGCTTAGGTCCTATTCTGAACCTTGGCAGGCCAAAAGCCCCTTGACGGTGAAGGGTCACCTGTCTTGAGTGATGGAATGGTTTCAAATTGATAAGGCCCCGAGCTATAATCTAGAATGTAACCACTACTACCACCTTGTTGAGACATTCCAAAAGATACATCATTTTATCCATGAGATGTTAGGGTGCATTTTTGTCTTCCTTTAAGTGGAGCCATTATCGACGCCCTGGAAATACAGGCTTCACCGATGTCCACGTGGGATGATTGGGTCCACTTTCTGGACTAAGTGAAATATTGCACCCAGCCATGGCAGCATGTGTTGTGTCACATAGTTGCGCATGACCATCCCATCTTGAAGGGGTTCATACAATATCCGAGAAGTGTTGGAACTACGGAACCTACTGATTTGTGGTGAACTGGATTTCGGTACAATATCATAGCCTTCCATGTTGTCGTGTATCGCCAACGTCTACAGCTTTCGGGCAACAATGATAGCAAAGGTAGGAGTACGAGACTTAGGCTTACTACCAGAGCATTCGTCTGGAAAATTATGTGAAAGACAGGGATTAGACCCCTGCACGACGCTAAATCTGCGTAGCAACGGGCGCACCACATCAAGAGTATAGTTCACGTGACTTTCCATCACTCTCGTGCTAACCAACAAGGTCTAGCCCACATCGCACAAGGGTTTTTATTACTGTTTTGCTTTCAACTGGGTTTAGCGCCACATTGCACATGGCTTTCTGTCACAATCACATTCCAATGAGTATAGCTCAGCATAGCACGGGAGTTTCAATTACGAATTTGGTTTCTTAGTAGGTTTATTCACCTGGAAAAATGACCTTACACGAGGTGTAACTTATAGAGAAGCTGATTTTGGGAGAGTAATTCATAAGATATTTGATATGGGGCACTATGAGGTCCAATGGACCTATGCATTGACCGGATTACTGTGATACGAATGTGATTGTGTGCGCTGGATACTAAACATCATGCTGTATACTAAAACTTGAAAGGAAACTGCCGGATGCACTTCATTGCACTCACCCAAGAACACTCTGAAGTACACTCCTGATTTTACTCCATTGCACACTCCCAGCTTCCTTCCTTGACTGTACACTCCCAGGTACACCCCAGAGTATGTTCCCAAATGCACTCCAGGGTATGCTCTCAAGGACTCCGTCATCAGCAACAACTCTAGTATCCGTCAGAAACACGTGGGAGTTCAGGACGTCTCTGATGCCTCTGACGGAACCTCGTACCCACTGATGGGGAATCACACGCTTCCCATCCCACAGGCGACGGGTGGTGTTGCATCGTATCAGCAAAATGTATCTTAGTCGGTTGAAGCCTCCAGGAGTGTGTAAGAGAATGTGGAGTGTAAACTTAGATGCGTCAATTTCTGGAGAGTTTCAGACCCTAGGAGGGCATTCCTGCCAGCTTTCAGAGTATCAGGGAGCGCCGCCAACATTTCTGGGAGCACCACAAATCACAGTATAGCAGTCTGGGAAGAACAACATCTTGTTTAGGAAAGCTGCCGGTGCAGCTGGAAATTATAGGTACTACCAATCGTTCAATGATTTTTAAAACGTCACTTTGTATTCTGATCCACGTATCTTTGTATCTATATTGCTACCCATCTACACGTGGAATATCTGGACTGGCTCCAGGCATTGCTTGCGAGCAATTCAAGGTGCGCCTGGATATGACGACCGAGTAAAGTAAGAGTCTTCCTCCGAGGCCGTGATCGAGCGACATTGGAGATTCACTTGGAGGCAGTAATCCAGTGTATTTGGAGACACACTTGGAGGCTGTGGGCGAGCAAGTTTGAAGATAAGCAATTGGAGGCCATGATCGTGCGAACTGGCAGGCCGTAATCGAGCCACATCGGAGATGCACTTGTAGGCCATGATTGTACGAACTTGCAGGCCGTCAGCAACCGAGTGTGGAGCTACACTTGCATGCTGCGATCGAGCGAGTTTTGAGATAGATTGGAGGCAGTGATCGAGCCAGTTTGGAGATACACTTGGAGGCAGTGATCGAGCGAGATTGGAGTAGTACTTGGAGGCCGTGACCGAGCTAGTCTGGAGATACACATGGAGGCCATGATCAAGTGTGATTTGATGAGTTGTCAGAGGCGGTCGATGGCTGGCGCGCCGGGACTCCATTCATCAGGTTGTTATCTACCAACTGTGGGAATGTTTCAAGGTGACTTTACCTTTGAAGCTGATATGGAGGACTGGCTGGTGGCGGTCGATCTGTAGGGTGGTACATCGGAAGCTCAAGCTACATTGAGGGGTCAACTCGCAATTGTGAGAATGAAGTGATGGCAAACAATCTTGGGTGTACGCTGTACTCGGTGTAAGCTGCACTCAGTGTTAACTCATGATGATGACATGGAGAGATAGAGAGGGATGACTAAACATTGTGTTCTTGCGATGATGGTAGAGTTGTCAACGAGAAAAGGAGAGATGGGGGATGAAGGTGAGAAGAATTTGCAGGATACGAGTGGCGATGAGCGATCTGGAGTACGACTTGCCTGATTGGGATTTGAAAACCTCTTATCCGTGGTATTACCCGCTGGATCGGGACTCGTACCTTCCATATTGGGCATGGTCAATTGACTCGGACACCAAATTCTGTAAGTCTCAGTTTCGCATGATGATTTCCCCGATCTCCTCTGATCTCTCTCTTTTTTCGGCTCAACTCTCCCATCACCTAAGAACATGAAGTTAAGTTATCCCACTCCATTCATCCATGCCATAATCATCAGGTATCACCAAGTACAGTATACACCAAGGACAGCATCATCCCACGATCGACAGACTCCCGCTCCCAGCCAGTTTCTCATCTCTTGGTGGATGGTGTATTCAACTCTCTACATTCCCACAATTACAAGTTAACCAATGAACGCTGTCTCAGCAGCCTTTGCGCCTCCCTCCAAATCGACCAGTTCGAAGTACTCCTCCAATCTCGCTCGATATTAGCCTTCCAGCCTATCTTCGAACTTGGTCGGTCACAGCCTCCCAGTGCATCTCTAAACTCGATCGATCACAGCCTCCAAGTGCATCTCTGAGTTCACTCCATCTCTGCCTCCAAGTCCATGTCCAAACTCGCTTGATCACCACCTCCCAGTGCATCTCCAAACTCGATCGATCATTGACTCCAAGTGTATCATTATGAAAGGACGGTGGGTGTATGGATATACAGGGGTAACGGAGCTGGAATGAGCGTTGGTCAGTGTACGGGGATATAGGGGTAACACAATTGGAAAGAGCGATGTGGAGTATATATTTGGGAGACCCCGGGGTAGATTGACAACAGCTCATTTTCATCTCAGCTTGTTATTCAATGAAAATACACATTCAATATTTCCCAACATTTGGTCTCACTCGCGTTCTCCGTGGATCCATGCAATTGCGTGGATCTTCACGGCCGGGTAGTATCATATCTTCCCACCATATTGTATGCGCTTCGAGCGTAATGTAGAAGGCACGGAATGCAAGATGTTCGCGGTGTCACACATTCCATTGGAATCCTGATGCCTGCATGTAACCGATAAACCTATTCCGACATATGGTCACAGTAGGCCACAACGCAACAGTGTTTGTTTGACACAGGAGACAGACAGGGCGATAAGAAACGGCGAAATGACGATCAGAGGGCGAGATGCACTGCGAGGTGTGGTAATAACGCCAGGCGCAGAGTAATCCACCTCCCGGGTGTCTCTGACGGCTGGGACTGAGCACATAGAACCTGACGCAGCCATTCCGCCTGGACATAAATGGTGTCTGCTGATACTCAATGGCAGGAGAACCCTCGGTGCAACCGTATCCCACATGTATGATTCAAACTAGCACTTTGTTACAGTTGCTTCGTATAGATTATGACTGCCTACCTTGTACTTTTGCCATTAAAGTGGGGTGATGACAATGTTATGCGGGTGTTACTGTATGTAATATGTAATTATAGAATGATGGAAATTTCTCTTACTGCATGCATTCCATCAACCTCCTTTATTCAATCGTCATCTTCACCACCACCATCACCATCACCCCCATCACCATCAAGACCATCACCATTACCACGATGACCGTCACCACCATTACAATCACCAGCATCGTGTAGTAGACTCTTCGAACATTCCTCCACCAGACCATCTAATACACTCATACTATCGAAGACTAAACCACCGCTACCAGCTTGCTCCTAGCGAAGTCACTTTCACCCCTTCCAGCGCAGCCCAATCCACCGCTACGAGTTTGCTCCCAGCAAAGCCAGATCCAATGCTTCCAGTGAAGCGACTTTCACCCCTACCAGCGAAGCCAGATCCACTACTACCAGCATGCTGCCAGCAAAGCCACATTTTCAGAGAGGCGAGAGTCATAATTCCAGTGCTACCAGCTTGCTCCCAGCGAAGCCAGATCCACGGCTACCAGATCCACCGCCGTCAACGTGCTCCCATGGAAGCCAGATTATCAGAGAGGTGTGAATGAGCATTCCACCGGTACCAGCTTGCTCCCAGCGGGGGCAGATCCACGGCTAACAGCTTGCTTCCCGTGAAGCCCGATTGTCAGAGGTGGGAGCGAGCATTCCACCGCTATCTGCTTGCTCCCAGCGAAGCCAGATCCACTGGTACCAGCGAAACCAGATCTACTGCTAACAGCATGGTCCCAGCGAAGCCAGATTGTCAGAGAGGTGAGAGTGAGCATTCCAATGCTACCAGCTTGCTCCCAGGGCAGTAAGATCCACCACTACCACCTTGCTCCCAGTGAAGACACATTGTCAGAGAGGTGAGAGTGAGCATGTCAGAGCAGTGAGACCAACAATATGTGAGGTTAGAAATTGAATATGTCAGAGTTGTGTGAGAGGGCAGATGAGTCGTGAAAGCGAGCATGTCAGAGTTGGAGTGGGAGCGAGTATGTCAGAGTTGGAGTGCGAGCGAGTATGTCAGAGTTGTTAGAGTTAGCATGTCAGAGTTGTGGGAGTGAGCTTGTTGGAGTCATGAGAGTCAGAGTGTACACATGTCACAGTAGTAAATAAATAAGTAACTCTTGATTATATAGTATTATCCATAAATTGCAGTATGTAATAAATATGCTACAGACACATTATATCAAGAATTCAGTTATGCTATCGGTGAATTACAGGTGTATTATCGTGCCTTACCGAAAACAGCTCTGGGGTCTGTTTGATTATGTGGTGTTATCAATGTTACCGGAGGTTACGGTAGGCCATAAAGCCAGCAGCAGATTACACATGACCGAATATGTTCTTCCTGACGAAGCGCACTCCATGGCACACTCCCAGCCTGTTAGACTTTGTGCACCAAAGTAAGCTCTCAAGATGATTTCAAGCATACACCGGAGACTCTCTCAACTACATTCCCTATTCCGCTCGAGATGCCAGACACCAGGACGGGCGCGCCTAGGTCTATGGAGTAGTGCAGGTCATGCAATCTGCAACTGAATGCAATGGGTTGCATTCACGTTACATTACCATAGCATTCATTTGCAGAGGGTGCCGACAGCGGTCTGACCTGCCATAGACTTCACGTACAGGCATCCTGATCTGCTGCCATAGCATTCAGTGCAGGGATCTGATCTGCTACAATAGGATTCAGTTCCGGGATGTGAACTACTCCTTCCCATTTGGGATTAATCTCGTTGCACCACCCACACCAAAAAATTCTCGCCAGCCTGCAACCTACACATTAACATACTGCATAATATATCCACAATGGTAAAATAGAGAGAAAAAATAATTAAAAGGCATTAGGGTTAGGGTGATTCTAAGAAGAATCACGAAGGGTTAGGGTTAGGGTTAGGGTTAGGGTTAGGGTT
>Ga0307512_10003796_pt1 | contig 17060 bp, 20 predicted proteins | sample 14_EM_MG_FD_200267 | JGI IMG/M metagenome (GOLD analysis project Ga0307512, IMG submission 200267) | Populus trichocarpa ectomycorrhiza microbial communities from riparian zone in the Pacific Northwest, United States - 14_EM | ecosystem: Host-associated > Plants > Roots > Unclassified | place...
CCCCCAATTCTACTGGCGCTCTTCTTGCACCAACGCTATGGCCCCCTCCCCGCGGAGAAGTGCGGTATTTTGCGCCTTCTGAGTTTGTGTGTCTAGGGCAGGGAATAGGGATTTAATAAGGTGCAGCGAGGGCAAATTCGGCACACGAGTTCATTTTCATTCAAAGTCAATGAAATTGTCGATTGTTGAAATTAGCTGGCCCTGCGGAAACCGCGCCCCTAAATGCCAATTGTACTGTGCATCTGGAGGGCTGACTGCACGTGCACTCAAGGCAAGTGAGAGAAATACATGAGGTGAACTGCAGGGGGCGGCAAAGGAGGAGCGAGCCCACGGGGATTCGGGCCAAACGGGCCGACAGCCAACAATATATATATATATATATATATTTTCGATTCCATTGCAGACGATTTGCAGAGGGAGTCATGGGACGGTTTGGCAATGGATCATCCAAAGTGCCAAAGTGCCAAAGTGAAGGACGGCGCTGTTGAGGGGTGACTGATGGGCCTCACTAGATCTCACTGGTTGACGGCAGCGACTCTTCACCCTTGAGAAAATTGCAATTTGCAAATCACCTTCCGGTCGGAGCCGGGCTGTGTTCGGCTAAGATGTGTACGGAAGGAAACCATACGCAAGGTGCAATCCAGCGATTGCTGAATAGCTGTCTTTGAGGGGAACAACGCCTGTTGTTTGCTTTGCGGGCGTTTGTCTTGCTTGACGGGGGTGTTGGCCTTCTTCTGGAGGTCTGCCATCACTTTGGTCAGCGACTTGAGACTGTCCATGCATGACCTCAGTGAGGTCCAGATGCGGGTGGGTCGGGGCGACTCGGGGGGGAGGGGTGCTGGATCTTGAGCTTCGTCCAGAAGTGCCTTGACTTTGGTATTGCTGAGGAAGGCATGCAGCGGGCACGTGAAGGTGCTCCTTAGCGTGTCTAAGGGCTCTTTGTTGACGGCTTGAATGAGGTTCATGAGGGTTATAGCGCTAGAGTACTGGAGGGTGTGGGGAAATTGAACATGATAGTGGTTTGAGTTCGAGAGGTGTCCTCATCATCATGGTGTAATCAAAGGAGGCGATGTCCACGGGTAAAGTGCAAGTCTTGTAGGCCAATGGGAGCCCAATGGGCAGCTCACAAGATGACTCAGTGCAGATGGTGTTGGAAGAAAAGGAACACGGCCGTGGGCCTTTGGGGACAAAGCACATAAATTTCCAGACAGGATTTGGAATTGTACCGTACTAAAGTGAGCTATGCGAATACCAACTATATCATGTCTATCAACTATCAATGGACTGGGTCAATAGCACATCATCCCCGTCTTTACCCTTCGCAAGTCGGGGTATGGTGGTGACTGCCAAAGCCATAAATTAATAAGAAGCAGTAGCATGTATAGTCAGTAACAGCCTTGATAGATAGATGGTAGCAGATAATAAATAGGGGAGAATGGAGAGATGCCGTATTATTGTACTCCATTACACTTCATGCGCAATGGGCTCCCAGGAGGAATGCGCCTCAGCTCCCGCATTCGATGAGAAGTTGAAGTAGACGACCATCTTCATCACGTCTGGACGGACCCACTCGATGGTGTTGTCAACGCGGACCAGCGGACGCACACATGGGGCACAAACCGCGGGAAGTGGGCACCTGTCTTGGCTCTGCACGTGGGAAGGTGGTGGTGGTGGTAGGGGCAACCGCAGCGGCGGGGGCGGAGCCCATCGGAACAATGGGCATGGAAACGCTGATCGGTGATCCGGATATGGGAACCACGGGAGTGAGATACGACTGAAATAGCGCTGATCCCGACGCCATAGGGAATGAAACGTTCTGGACGCTGGAGAGGGGCACAGCCCGCTCCCCACCACTGCATTCAATGGCAGGGATTGAAGTGGAGAGAAGCGATGACGAGGGTTGTGGGGGGAGAGCGTATGCGCCGTCAAAGGTCAGTTGATAGTCGACGGGTGGATGGAAGTTCAGTTGTGGGTTTGTGCTTAGGTTTGACATTTTAGCCTTAGAACGCACTTGCGGAATTGCGCCCTGGACCTGTGGTATTCTACCACCGAGCGAGGTGGAACTTGAACCACCAGGGTGGGAGGGCGAGAGCGAAGGGTGGAGAGAGCGCGCATGTGCGCCCTCAAATGCACAAAAGGTCGGCTGGGGGGCGACGGCGGCTGGAAGGGTGCCAAATTGTGGGTGTGAGCTGGTCGTCTGAGGGGTAACTTGCGGGGTTGTATCCGGCCAAATGTGGCACTGAGTCAGGTGACGAACAGGTTTCACGTTGCGATAGTGTGTACCTTGAGGGGCTTGGGGAAGAGGTACAGCACGGGTGTTTACATCAAGAGCTAGGTTGACGTCGGAGGATAGATCATCGAGATAAAATGGGACCTCTTTTCCCTGTGGCCCGCACTGGCGAGTCGTGGGTGGTACTAATGAGAGGTCAGCATTGTCAAGAGGTGTAGAGTGGTTTGTTGGAATGGTGTTCATCGTGCCGGTGGATGCTGCTAAGAGGATCGGGGAAGACCACGGCGGGAATGAGGGCAGAAAGGGAGATCGGATGGAAGAAGGTCTTAAAGGATGGTAGATGAGGTTGGGAATGTCTTTCACTGAAGGTCTGCATTATTTATCATCAATTCCCGGGCAATGTAGTTGTCGTGGTCATGTGACGCTCCAGTACTTTCTTCCGCTTGTTCACATTATGTGGCGTAGTTGGCCGAATTTATTACTATTTACTGTTTACGGTCTTATGATCTTATAGCAGATCAAGCTGCTTCCCACACAATCTCTTTGGCGCCAACACTATGGTCTCCTCCGTGTATCCGATGAGATGCGCGTGAGCTCACGAAAATAGCCAATACCAACAAAAGAATGAAATAAAAAATCAAATAACACCGGATATTTCCGGCCCTCTTTTTGTACACGTGGTTTCGGGCTGTTTCCAGTCAATAGCCTGATAGACCTGGACCGAAATTACCTTTTGCGGAAAGAAATTCTGGAATCTGCCTGTCGTTAACTGTACTGTGTGCGGCTTCATGAGTACCTCTTGTCCACTAGATTGCTCGGAGCCATCGCGGACCTCCATGCTGAGGCAGTGCGTACCCCACAGCCCTCACCCTATTTCCAGACGGAACAAATATCTCCGAGCCAGCTAAACCTACTCCACCGCTGTAGGGCTTAATCCCCGTCCGGAGTGGGGAGCCCTCAATTACCTCACGGCAATGTCCCGAGAGGCAGTGCAGGCTATCAGTGGGCGCAAATGAAGGCCTCATGTCCCAAGGCGATTTTATCACTTTTTTTATCACGCTTCCACACCGCTTTGTGGACTGTCTCGTCTTTGCTCCTGTCACTCCCATTTCATCACCCACACTTCTTTCTTTGAGAGTCACCCGCTGGGCACACGTCCCTATCTGCTTATCCGGGCCCACGGTTCTCAGTGCTAATCGGGCTACTTCGTCCTGGTATTGCGATATCCTAAGCTAAACAAGGTTCGTCGTGACCGTACCTTTTCACACGGGCGCTTCATGGGCACTTCCTTTCGTTTTCGTGACTTCCTTTACTCCAACATACTATACAGTCAGCCACACACACGTTATGAAATGTCCGCAATCGCTGTTCATTGGTTGCGATTATCCCGTTTCGCGCGTGGATCTCGACTCCAAATGGATTGTAATTGTTTGTTCTCCTGACCCTCTATGTCCAACCCGTCGGATCCAATAACCCAATACCTCACCCCCCTTTCTCCTTCCGGAATTCGTTCATCTACGCCTCTTGCGCATTCTCAATCATTCTCCTTGCAACTCTAAACCACTCCCGATAGCGGCTAGCTCGATGGCAGGACGAGTAATATCATGTTACCGAGCCGTGTGCTACCCGATGTCTTAGTGTAACGCCCCCCCCCCCCGTGTCGGTCTTGACCTGTGCATTAGGGCAGCTTCACTCGGTCACACTCGGAGTCTTACCTCGTGCGCTGCTAAAATCAGAACCCACCCCATGGGCCACACTACCAATTTACGAGAACCCTAATAGAGTAATCGGGGTTGACACCGCGACGCGAGCTGACTGCGTACTGTAGTTCATCGTCACTAATCTTATTGAATCTGATTTACTATTAGCCCACTCAGATGGTTCTCTGCAAGGTAATATGAGAGAATGTTGACACGATCTCGACAATCATCAATTTCTGTACTTCATACGGTGCCAGGCGCACAGGAGACCTTGTGATCCCTTTATTCCCGGCAACAACCCCCATCAGAAGCCTGACATACGCCGGCGGTGGAGACGATCATGGGTAAATATTATTGGCAATGCACGTCAAAAAGGTCCGAGAGCGAACGTACTTTCGGAACCTGTTGGATAGGGGCTCGGAGAAGCTCACTCTCACGGGGGGCTATTGGATTACAATAATGGTGTAAAGTTGTGAATGGACCCTCAGAGATTAAATGATTATGCAGAAATTTGGGGTCGAAGGAACATGAATAGGTTATGGGAGCACTGAACATGGGACCGATGTGTACGACAGCTTGAACGACCAGTAATAGCGTGACGATATGTGGGATCAGATCTTCAAAAGCCTGGGCAGACGAGATCCTGCTGACCCGTTGAGAGCGTTGGGCAGAGATACAGAGGAGCTGCCATAAACCTCGAGCAGGGGGTTCGATTAATGGAATCTATTACGTGAGGCCCCGTGATAAGTGATACTGATCATAATACAGCCAACTTCGCTATGTAATACAGCTCAGGTAAACTACTACCTCGTTGGCGCGGAATAAACAAACATGGCATGGAAAGAAAATGAAAATGAAAACGAAAGAAAGAGCAAAAGACATACTTGCTGCCACTGCTGTCGCTACTGACGGGAGACGGAAAGGCGATGAGTCACGTGGTAGTATTCGAGAAGCAATCCATAGTAAGTCGTATATTATAAGTACTGTACCCTCCAGCCAACCCATGATACTGTAACTGAAAAGCGTGATGTAATATCTTAATATGTCGTCATAGATAAGACAGTCCAATCAATGAGGGCCTCGATCGACAAAGAATAGATAAGGAGTGACCGTGCTGCTCAAAGCTCAACTACTACGCACCAGGACTTTGTCGGCGGATACGTTAACTGAAACCTCACGCATCATGGGGTTCCGCGCTTCAGCTTCCGCATTCCATGAAAAGTTGAAGTAGAGGACCATTTTCATCACGTCTGGCCTGACCCACTCAATAGTGTCATCAACGCGAACGAGCGGCTGACGCCTGTAGCACAAGCATCGCGGAACGGGTACTTGTCTAGGCTCTGCACGCACGAAGGCGGTAGCGGTGGTAGCGCGGGCCATCGAGGGGACCATTGCATCCCAAGCACGCACGACGGGGCTGAGAGTACTGGTTGGCCATCCGGACGCGGGACCCGCCGAAACGGGATTCATCAAGTTGAGAGATGATGACGACGACGACGAGCCCGGAGCCGGAGCCAGCGCCAGCGCTGGTCCAAATGGCACGGGCATGGAGATGTTCTGAGTCCCGAAGGAGTCCATCTGTTCTCCGGCGGAGTGCGCGGCCGAGCTTGAGCCGGCAAGATTGGATGCTGATGCATGGGAAAGGGGCGCATACGTGCCATCAAATGCATCCAAAGTCGATTGTGGGAGGGCGTTGAAACTGGTGGTCTGAGGGAATGGCCTCACAACATCTGGCGGGAGAGTGCCTCCTTGAGGAGGGACATGAGGAGGAGAAAAAGGGTCAAAGCCAGAGCCCAAAATTTTTAGAAAGTCGTCGTTCGAAAATGAGTCATCGAAGGAAATCGGGACTTCGTCTTGTGGTCCCTGCTGGGGGAATATGAATGATGGTGATGGATCGTCGATGTTATCAGAAGGTAGAAAAGTGTCGGCCAGAACGGAGCCCATCGCTGACGTTCGGAAGTCCAGGACGGGAGAGGGAAGCGCGAAACGTCTGCGGGGGAACAGGAGACGGAAAGGAGGGCGGGTGGGAGAGGGATAGAAATTCAGAATTCGGCGGCGAAGTGGGGTATTTTGAGCTTTGGAGTTCGTCTGTCTAGAGCAGAGACTTTGTACTTTTGGGGGGGCGTGCAGCGAAGCAACTTGAAAGTCGTCCCACGAGTTCGCTTCATTCTAAAGTTAATGAAAGGTACGCACTGTTAATCGGTGAAATTAACAGGCCTGGCGGAGACCGCACGCCCCCAATATGCCGATTACACCGAACATGTCACCAATGGTGCGACGATCAGTAGGCTTGACTGCACGCACGAGCAAGTCGTCTATCCATCATTTAAAAATAGGAGAAAAACGTAAGTGGGGAGGCAGAGCGTGTGATGGTTGACCCTTCTGGAATATAATTGGGAAGTTCATGGGAATGTGGAAGGCTTTATTCTCAGTAATTAGCTAATAACTAGCACTAGCAACAGGAAGTCTAGTAGTAACTCGGCTCGGAGACCCTATTTGACGCGACTCACCTCTTCCAACAATTCAATCAAAGTAGCAGCAGCGATCAAGAGCTAAGTAGTTGGCTCGGCGCGACGGTGAACATCCATCCTCAATGCGTTTTCAGCCCCGCTTGGCGAAGGCATTGGTCTGGAATGTTTCCAGTCGCTATCGCATGAGAATTTGGGGTCCGATTTTATTGGTATTCTCGCCTGTAAAAGTGGTATTTGCAAGGTTCGGAGTCCTACCTTTGGTGAGTATTCCTCTCGATTTCTCGGCGCAGGGCCTTATGACGACATGATCTGTTAGGCGGCTAAGGATGCCAGGACGAGCCAAGATATGCTTGTTGATCTCTTCTCACGAATCGAGACTTTCATCAAGCGTCTAGGGGCTTACACGGACGTCCAGTCGACTTCTGCAATGACGGGCATCATCATCAAGATCACGGTTGAAGTGCTCACAATCCTTGGGATCGCGACGGGGGGGACGGAACGAAGACGATTGAGTGAGCCAATCAACATCTATTAATCATTCTTGACTTAGATTTCTCCAGGAAAATTCCTGCAGGGCTACTGGGAAAGAACGATATCGGGGACGCGTTGAAAAGGCTGGATATACTGACTCGGGAAGTAGCTCGGATGGCAACCGCGGAGATCTTGACAGTCACTTTGACAGTAGGCTAGCATACCCACAAAAGGCCGAGCTCGCGTTCGTTCAATGACTGCTGGGACAACAATACATGCGAGAGCGCAACCTTTTATATCTGGCGATAATCATGGAGTGCCAACACCCGGTCATACTATAGGGAGGTATATTGCCACCGAAGTCCCAAAAGAAATAGGGTGAGTAGAAGCGGGATTCATTCTAACGAACGGTGCGCTGTAGAACGTACGGGTTCAGGGGGGCACTGGCAGCGTTCCATTACGGTATTGCCAGCGCACTGCCACAGGATCAACTTTCCGTTTCGCGAGGCAATGAAAGACAAGTTATTAGGCTGCGTCAAGTCCGATATACCTCAGAGTGTAGACCCGATAGGGCACCGAACCGACCATTGATCTACGGCAACTCAGTTTTCGACCCATCACGAAACCCGAGGTCCCATCAGGAGCCCTGACACTCGCTGCCTGCCAAAGCACCGTTATACAAGGAAATAGGCCCCGGGTGGACCCCCGAAACACAGGCCGTAGTGAATTGCGCAGATAATCTCGACATGCACGGCGTATAAGGTGTGGCAGTGATGTTTGAGGGCCGATCACACCTATGCTGTGAGGTCCGAGATGGACCTGAAGGGGTGACATAATCATTCAGGAAACTTGGCGTCGAAGGTGTGATGGTATGGGTGGATTAAGGTGGGAACAATGCGTACGACAGCAGACATGAACGATAATGTAGTATGAGGAGACTAGATATTCAAAATCCTGGAGGGACAAGACCCTGCTGACCACCCTGCTTGGTGGCGTTGGGTGAGGGTGGGTACAAGGAGCTGCCAGTGACCATCTGAAAGAGGTATGGTGAGAGAAGGAAGGGGTGTAAAAGAAAGGTGCATACCTGCTGAGCCCCCTGCTGCTGAGCGAGCATTTCGTTTTCCTGGGCGACTACCTTTGCTTCGTCCTCAAGGATGAGAGCGAGAGGCAGGCCGATGAGGAGGGCCGAGGTTGTGACTACCCAGATGACATTTCCGGCAAATTTTGTGGTGCGTTTGACGAAGGACGCTGTTTTTGAGACCCTTGAGGCGAGGGAGTGACGCGTCGTGGGAGGGACGATGTCCTTGAGGGCAGCCAGACGGTCGAGGAGTGACTCGTCGACGGGAGGGTCGGATTCTACGGAGGAGAGGGAGATGGAGGAAGAGGTGCGCGACGAGGCGGGTGAAATGTAAGGAGAAGCGTGAGCTTGTGGGTCCTTCTCCTCGACAATCTCTACTTTGACCATTTTCTCTTGTTATGTGCTGTGCTCGTCAAAGCGTTGGGTTGTTGTGTGTACGTGTTTGTACGGGTGTTGAAATTTTGAGTTGTGCCGAGAAAATGCCTCGGGGCCGAGGTAAAAGTGATGACATGGATGGATGACGTGTGGTCGGGACCGAGAAAGTGACAAGGGAAAAGCGAGGCGAGTTGAGGTGAGAAAGCCGAAAACGATGCGGTCATCCGCTTTGCTGTGCTCTCCTGTGCTCAGCTCAGCACTGCTTGTTTTACATAGCCTGATCTCTCGTGTATCGATGGTGCATCAGTGAAACGGAACGACGATGAACAATAACAGCCCACCGTCCGATGCTTCGAGCTCGCTTTCCCAGCAGGCAGCAGGTCAGTTAACCTCGTACAAATACATTCACACACTACCACTCTCTCAAACTACCACCTATACCCATGTTCCCATCGTCCCTCTCTCGCGATCCAGCCCTCTCTCTACCTTCCCCGTCAGTTCAGAATCAAATCCATGAACTCGCCAAAACTCTCCCTCCACCAAGGAAGCAGAATATTGCCTGCGATGCATGTAGGTACGCGCGCATATATCCTCTTGTTCTCCTCCACACTCTCATTTCACGTCACCTCTCGCGCGCACTCAATAGGCAGAGAAAAGTAAAATGCCATCAGCTCCCTGGCCAACCAAAGGCACGTCCTCCTTCCACCCTCCATTCCTCTTTCGATATCGTCACGCTAATCGTGCCTGGCGCTTTCCTAGTGCCAAGTATGCGTCTCCTCCTGTCTCACATCCGCGCACTGATTCACACCCACGCTCAGCATTGTATGGTGAAAAATTATCCATGCACGTCCGTTCTGTTCTCCCTTTCTCTCCCCGTCGCCAAGTCAACGTTCGCTTGTTTAGACACCATGCGCAGCAGGCTACCAGCGAGAAGAAGCGCATATCCACCGTAAACCGACGTCCACGCGCATACACCTCAAGCATTCAACAGGGGTCGGTGTTCTCCCTCGCCTCTCTCTTTTCCTCGCTGTCATGCAGGCATCGGCGGTGCCGCGTGCGGCAATCTTATCTGCGTTTTACTTTCTCATCCGCTACTTACCTGTTACTTACCTCACCACCTATTCAGCCCACCCAGTCCTGACAAACCGTTCGTATTCCTAACCACGATCTTTGCATCAATCTAATGGAATTCAAGGGCGTACCTTTCCTCTCCCACTCCGTCCAGCCCCCAATCATCACAATTTCACTATCCTCACACCACTTTCGGTCCTCCAGTCAGACGTCATACGAGCTTCACCAACCTTCTCGCCTATCTTCTATCCCCTCCTGAGGATGTACAGTAAGTCATCGACCTTGGCAGCATTCTTTTTACACGTATCATTTAATCACATCTTTCCAGCGACGTGAATGACAACCTGCTACCTGCATACCGTCTCAACCCGTGGAAAGACTGGGGCGAACTTGCATACAAGTTCCAAGATGAACATTTCCGTATAGAGTGTGTCCTTACCACCGTACCTCTTCTCTCCCCTGACCGGAACCTCACCTACGTACCGCACGCCATCCATTCTCAGATTTGCGCTTGACCTAGTTGAGGTCTACTTCCAAGTTGTGCACACGCGTCTCCCATTCCTCAACCCGACGCACTTTCGCGCGCGTCTGAACGTGAACGTGCCGCAATACGCGTCCATATATGCGAACAATTCAGCCTCGAGTGCAGAGGAGACGCTACATCCCGCACTGATGGCGACCGTCGTCGCATGGGGAGCCAAGTTCTCCGAACACCCTCTTCTCGTTGCAGACCGCCTCAACTCGCCAGCGCGGCAGAGCGGTCTAGCCAAGACCCTCATCGTACGCGCACGAGAGGTCGCAGAGGCGCTCAAAGTGCATCGCGTTCCAGCGGCGGAGCATGTCGTTATCGCACTTCTAATTGAACCACTACAGAGCCGTGCGTTGGACTCCTTACTTTTGTACTGTTATGCATGGTGGCAGTTGTATTGACATTCCCTCTTTCTTTGGTTACCAGAGATACCAGACGATGCGAATGGTCAGTGCATATATCTAGCCCGAGGGCTCCAAAAGGCCTTCTCGTGTTGACACACCTGTCCACGTAGGTTTCCGCGGGTTTTGGCTGACGTCTGCTATCCGGCAGTTGTTCGACCTTCAGGTGCGCACGATGTATTCCACCCCTCTGCGTATAATACGACTTGGAGCTCTTGTAGATCAATCACAAGTCGGTGATTTCGAGTATTCAGGATCCAGAAGCGCGGGGGACGATGATATTCGCGTGGTGGATGGCGTGTCTGTCAGACGCGTACGGCGCTGCCTACTATCGTCGAAAGCCCCTGGTCGAGGACGAGGACTATGACGTCGATTTCTACACCGTCGACCCCGTACCGATGGATCAGGATGGGCAAACTAAGCCAGATCCGCGAGAACATCTAGAGGTGCGAGCAGTCTATCTCTGTTCGAGACTAATCCTCATCCTCTTTTTTTGTAGTTCTTGGTACGCTCCCTTTGGGATGTGATACGACACCTGTAACAATGTAACGCTGACACGTTTAGGGCTACTATCGCGCCGCTCACGCTCTCGCGCGTATCTCACGGCACATGTCCAAAAACTTGTGGATCCCGACGACTGACGCTGAAGGTGTTCCCGTTGAGGTCCTCCGCGTGATCATCCAGCAGCTGAACGACTGGCGGGCGCAATACCTCCCTCGCGTCGGCGTGCCGACGGACTTTGCTGCAGAGTGGGACTTTGTGTCTGCCGTTTCGGCCTGCGCGAGCGACGCGACGTTCCACATCATGTGGATCATTCTTTTCAACGCGCTCGACGACCGTGGAATTCGCGAGAGTTTGGGTTCCCCTGGCGCTGTAGGTACGAGCACGGCGCTGGCCACAAGTAGCGGACTGCAGCAGCAGATCGAGGAGCTCAAGACAAAGGTGTTGGACGAAGCATTACATGGGGCGATGCGCATTGCCGGCTTGGTACGGGATTCCAAACATCGTCTACCGCCCCATCCATACCTAATCTAATACTCCACAACCTCTTTCCTTTATCACCCAGGCGGGCGTGTTGACGAAGAATGGCTACCTTCGTCTCGATCCCGCGGTGATGCACGTCTCGTGCAACTACGCGGGGATCCTCCTCGCGCGTTTCGGGCGACCAGAAGTGCAAAACTGCATCGAGGGCCTCGAGCAGTACTCGTACTCGTACGAAGAGGCCGCCGATCAGGCGCAGGAGCTCCGCCGCCTGTTTGCGCTCGCGCGTGCCGGACAGGCGGACTTTACGCACATGGCGAGCGCCGTCGCGCGCCAACAGCAACATCCAATCCCTCACCAGCATCAGCACCAGCATCACCATTCGCCATCGCAACAACCACAGCGACCGCAGACGACGCAGGCCCCTTCTCAAGCGCCGTCGCACGGAACCCAATCGAGGATCGGGAATGGAATGTATGTCGACGCGACGACGTTCTGAGTTTGCGTAGAAGCCCAATGGAGAAGGCCTCCTTTCTTCCACCTTTCCTTCTCCATTCCCTTTACCTCTTTATCTTTCTTTCTTTCCGAGGAAGGGAAGAGAAAGGAGGGAGGGTCCCGATGTACGCGTGTCGCGCGTTGCGCGCACAACCGCTGGGGAGGGTGTCCGACGCGACAGCAGCCTAAACAGTCAGAATAATGTGTTGAGTCTGACTCGCTCTTTGTTTTGTTTTTTTATTTATTTATCACCTTCTGCCTCGTGGACTCAGTACTCGGCTGCGCTCAACTAGTGGGTAGGTCGCGTCGATCTTCGATATATTTGTATGTTGTACGTTGTCGGACACCTTGTGTTTTTTTTTTCTTTCTCCGTATTGGCTATTAATTGTCTCGGGTGTATCTTCGACCTCCTCTCGCTTGATCATGTTCTTTAAAATAAAAATAACGAATTCGGTAAAAAAAAAAAATCCAACAGCGGGAGAATAGAAAAGCCTCACAAACATACTGCTGAACGCCGACATCCCGCCTAAGCTGGCCGCCGCCCGCTCGCCACTTTGCCCCTTCGCTTGCCACCTTACCGACTTACTGTAACACGACCCTTTGACGCGCTTGACGTACTGGTATGACGGTATGACGACAACACCGAAGCCAGTGGAAGAAAAAAAAAGAGGGTGGAAACACGGCTCCGGATCCCGCTGCCGCTGAGGGGACCTGAATATAAGCGGACGCACATCATATGATGAACACAACTGGCGGACTGTCAATATGTTGGGTTCCGTCCAGGGTCAAGGCCAAAGGGCCCAAAGCGTCCCAAAAGCAGGGCGCCGATCTGGGGGGGTGCGCTTTCCGCCCAGGGTCGCGTACCGACCAACCCAGGTAAGCGGGCCCGGGGGGCTCGGGAACTCTCGCAGGGCGCTTCGAGAGGAGAATAGAATAGAATAGAAAAAACTCTAAAACTATGACCGCCGGTGGACGGGTCCTGTCTCCTGGGCGCGCGCCTTTCAGATGGGCGCGGGCGCGTTACGGTCAATGATGGGGATATGACGCTGGTGCCGCTGAAGGGCCAAAAGAAAACGAAAGAGAAGAAGGGAAAAAAGAAAAAGAAAACATGACAAACAATAGAAAGATATGGAAAGGGAAACAAGATCCAAGCTTGCGGTACCATTACAGTTACATATCTCCCACTTGGGGTTTGGCGTATCGCACCTACCATATGATGCCATATTTGTTGTTGCGACGTCGACGTTGGGTGCACCTGATGATGCATATGGACAGCTGTACTGGATGACTGATGGCTGATGGATGATGACTCGATGACGTCCCGGGTAACAAGGAAAGGAAAGGAAATCGCAAAGCTTGTTTGTTTAGACTGGTTTGATGGATGTTGAACTTATTTTAAGTCTATCCCCACTCGGCCGTGTTCCTACCACCCTCGCCCTTACCCCAACCCAGTCAAGTCTAACCGCCTTCGCAACGCACATGTGTGGGTCTCTACGAGCGTTTCTATTGTTCAGCTGTCAACTGTGCGAACCGCAGCACGAGGAACCATCAGCACAATTAGGCACACGTGTTACGAGAATTAATGGAGAGGATATTATTATCATCATCAGGGATGGAGCTTACCGGTCGTGGAGGAACGACGATGGGGCGGATATAGTTCGCGCTATGGCAAGAAAGGGTAAGCGAAACGATGCGAGAGAAAAGAATAAAAAAAGAAAACAAAGAAAAGAGGTACCCCCTGCCAAGGGGCTGGCGGACAATACGCACGCGGAGCGATATCGGCGAACATAAGTGATCGCGTGATTCTCAATCTCGTCGGGCTCGACGCCGACGACGGCCCAGTCGCCCGGGGTGTCCGCGTCGTCGATGTAGCGGCGCTCGACCTCGTCAGGGCTGAGCGCTGGCCACCAGATGCGCTGCGCTACACGCGCGAGAGCGAGGGCGACTTGTTTGGGGATCACCGGTGCACGTGAAGGAGGATTGTATGTGAGCGTGGAGACGAGTTCGAGGAGGTACTCGTATGTGAGCGTTGACGGGCCCGGGAGTGCGAGGGTGCGGTCGACGATGGGCATCCCTGCGAGGTTCGAAAGGGCTTGAGCAACGTCCATCACCTGTGCAAGGATAAGGGCATACATCGAAGATCGGAAGCTATTGAAGCGTACATGTACTGGGCGAGCTTTGGTTTGGCCATGGTTGAGCTGCCACCATATTGACCACACTTGTTGTAGGGTTTGAGCTCGGGATAACACGTAATGAAGCACCAAGGAAGGGGGGGGGGGGGGCATACCTGACATATTCGTAAGGAACTTGTCCTCATATCCGAACATCGGACCCGGTCGAACGATCGTGGCAGCGGGGAATGCCTCGCGGACCGCGGTCTCACCAGCTGCCTTGGAACGATAGAACTGGGACGTCGAGGTTGGCGAAGCGTTGAGGTGAGAAATGTGGACCAGCCGGGGAACGCCAACGCTCGCGGAGACTTTAGCGATACGCCCAGCGCCGTGGATGTGTACATCGTCAAAGGTGAAGTTTCTTCGAACGGGGAAAGGCGGATGCAAGGGTCGGCGATCGTTGCGGTGGCATTAGCGAGATAATAAAAAAATGAATAGAACGTACTTTGTCTCGTAATCACGGCCGGCGAGATTGTACACGATGTCGGAATGCCGGACACATTCTGCGATCTGCTCCTCGTTGCGGATGTCCCATTCCTGCCAAAAATAAAACATTACGCTAAGAGCCCTTCTTCGAAAGCGATAGTCGGAGCGGAGAGACGCACCATTGAGACGATCTGACCAAGGTCGCCGGTAACCTTCAAATGTCGCTTGTCGTCTTCATCGCGGTATGGGATGATGACCTGAGTGCCAGCCTTGGCTATGTATGCCCAAGCATCAACAACGGTCGGCCTGTCTCCGCAGAGTGAGGGAAAAAGAAACGCACCGAGCTTGGAGACAAGATAGCGTCCGAGAAAACCCGTGCAGCCAAAGACTGTCGCAACGTGCCCGGTGACCGCACTGCGCCCAGCAGGACCATGCGAGACGATCGGTGGTCGGTCGGGCAAGGAAAGTAACTCGTGCACAGCGCGCTGAACCCCCAAAAATCAGCGTTGGCCATCTAGCGGGGAAAGTGAGAGAGAGATGGACGTACCCTGCCTGTAGGTGCTGCCACACGCGGCAGGCGCACGAATGTGGCCGAAGCAAGGAGCATGGGTACGGTGAGGTGTGGTCTGTGGTTGTTTGAGCTGTCGGACGAGCGGGTGCGTGAGTGGCTCCCGTTTTCGGATTGGCTCGCTGTTTTCCGAATGCAGTTATCGGCAGCCACCGTGATCCACGTGCCAACACGTGGTCAGAACGTGCTTCTTATCTTTTTTGACCTGAGCCTTGAGGTTTCAGCGCCGACAGACTCTCCTTGCGCACACACCACAGCACCCGTACACAATGGTTCAAGGAACCGCTAAAGGCCTGCAATCAAGGGCCACCGCCAATAACGCGCGACGTACCCACAAGGCAGCCGCCAATACGAAGAAAGGCCGTCGAACGGTCGCCCCCAAAAAGGCTGCTGCCATCAAACAGGCCTCCATGCACAAGGTTAGTTCCCGTTTTTTTTTCCTTTCTATTCTTTTCAACACCCTCCATTTTCTCGTACACCCGACTGAATGGTGTGGTGCAGGCACTCAGCGCCAAGATAAACAAGTCCGTCGAACAACAGATGGTGAACGCCGCATCGTCTGGCAAGCTCACGATCATGAAATCTGAAGGCACGGAGAGGTGAGTACCGCCTCCATGCTCTGCCATGTGGGCTCTTGTTTCTTTTTTATTTTCATTTTGTTCTCTTTTTGTTTGCTATTTTTAACCTTTTCCGACGTATTCAATACGCGATGGAGCTTGTGGAACCAGTCTTTGCCAAAGTGGCCCCTTGTTCCGCTCGCTGTGTCATCTTTAATTTCCGGGGGCCGTATTGTTCTGACTGTACAGTGCCTCATGGTTATCCGCATGCTACTTGCCATACTTGGCCCTCGCTAACGTGTGTCCGTTCCCGATCTTTTCCAGCGCCATCGACCCTGCCGCCAAGTCAAAAAGAAAACACCCTCCGTGATGCCTGAAAGGCGGCCGCACCGCAGGAGGCCCTGGACTTGACCCAATTGTGAGAATATGCTCGCTCGGAGACGCCCGGCGCATTTGTCGTTTTTCGGGCGCCTTTGTCAAGCAAAGATTGGCACGCGCGCAAAGGCAAGTGGCAGAGGGAAAAGAGGGAGGGCACAAGCGAATTTGTATTTGGGTTGAGTTGAATTTGGAATTGCTGTTGAAGGGGGAAGAAGGGGTGGGGGATGTCGTGTGTGGGTTAAAATGTGGGAAAAAAGAAGGTACGGTATAACTTAACAGTGCGTTGTTTTCTCCTGTGGCGCCACGCGGTTGGGGCGCGGTATGGCGGGGGCGCAGCGGACAACCTCCAAATGGTAACCGGGACGACGATTTGTGGTTTGCGTACACACTGTGGCTGCCTCACTGGTATTAGCACACACGAGCTACGTACGTAGTTTACTGCCCCGCGAACGTGTCCAACTCGCGGGGCCCCGCGCGCCCTGTCTAATCCTCGAGGCTCGAGCAGTTTTCTTACACAGTTTCGGCGATTCGTATCATACCCCGTATTTGTGAAGTCGCCATGCGTGTCGTCGCCGCGTTTGGCCGACGACCTGATGAGCCATGGTACCTGCCATACCTCTTCCACGTGTTTTCTAGGGGAAAGAGACGACCCTACCGCGTGCTTGTGTGCGGAGGACACGAATCGTTCTGCAAGTCGCATGGCGTGCAACATTACGTGTGGGGGACGGACGCCGCGATTTATTGCACTCACGGTCAAACGCAGGGGCGAGGAGAAGAACAGGTGGAGTAGTAGTACCAAGACAGCTACGTAAAAGTGCAGTGCGGGGTATCGAAAGAGGGATAAAGGGGGGAATTGCAAAGCATGAGAGGGGTTGAGAGAGAGACAGAGCGTTCAATGCATGGAAAACTGGAGGGGGCGTCGTGCGTGCATGAGCGACAAGGCAGATACCGTGGCGATGGCGAACGCCGCATTCCCAACTGCAGGAGAAAACCTTTGAAAAAGCGGAAGAAAGGATCTGAAACACAAAAGTGGGGCATGTCGTGACAACAATGAGATTGGCATGAGAATGAGTACAAGAATTGCATGATGGACGATAGCTGTGAGAACGTGCTTGCGGATTGAATTGAACACAAGTGAAAAGGAAAACAGATATGATG
>Ga0307512_10003797_pt1 | contig 17060 bp, 19 predicted proteins | sample 14_EM_MG_FD_200267 | JGI IMG/M metagenome (GOLD analysis project Ga0307512, IMG submission 200267) | Populus trichocarpa ectomycorrhiza microbial communities from riparian zone in the Pacific Northwest, United States - 14_EM | ecosystem: Host-associated > Plants > Roots > Unclassified | place...
ACACGGTCTTCGCGGCCCAGATCGGACAGCTGTCCCACGCGGCACGCCTCGGCAGGCAGTTGCCTCGACGAGACGGTCCTCCTGGATGCCCTCACCCACGGCAGCGCCGCCAGCCGCGCGCTCGCCGGAGTCGTACGGCGCGGCTCGGTCACCGAATTCGCCCGCGCGACACGGGAGTTCCTCGGCAAGGACCTCGACGTCGCCCGCGAGGTCGCGGCAGAACTCGGCGCGGATCCCGGTGTCCTCGCCCGCGCACTCGACGCCCTGGCCGACGCGGTCGCACCCGCGGGCGCCGGCTGAACAGCACCACCACAGACGAAGGGACATCCCGATGGGACGAGTCGAGGGCAAAGTCGCGTTCATCACCGGCGCGGCACGCGGTCAGGGACGCAGTCACGCCGTACGACTTGCCGAGGAGGGGGCCGACATCATCGGGGTGGACATCTGCCGCGACTTCGAGACGGTCGGCTACCCGATGGCCACCCCTGAGGACCTCAAGGAGACGACCCGGCTGGTCGAGGAACAGGGCCGCCGCATCATCGCGCTGCAGGCCGACGTACGCGACGCCGCCCAGCTGCGCGACGCCCTGGAGACCGGCCTCGGTGAACTCGGCGGCCTGGACATCGTGGTGGCGCAGGCCGGGATAGCCCCGCTGCGCGGCGAACCCAAGCTGCAGGCCTGGTGCGACGCCGTCGACGTCGACCTCATCGGCACGATCAACGCCATCCAGGTCTGTCTGCCGCACCTGCGCGAGGGCGCCTCCGTCATCGCCACCGGCTCGACCGCCGCCCTCATGGACCACGGCATCGTCGAGACCCCGGGCTCCAACCCGGGCGGCGCCGGATACGCCTTCGCCAAGCGCGCCCTGTCCGAGTACGTCCACGAACTCGCCCGCAACCTGGCCCCGTTGAACCAGCGCGCCAACGTCGTCCACCCCACCAACGTCGACACCCGCATGCTGCAGAGCGAGCCGATGTACAAGTCCTTCCGCCCCGATCTCGAGAACCCCACCCGGCAGGACGCCGAGCCCGTGTTCGCCGTGCAACAGGCCATGCCCGTCCCGTACGTCGAACCGCGGGACATCAGCAACGCCGTTCTCTTCCTCGCCTCCGACGAGGCCCGCTACATCACCGGTACCCAGCTGCGCGTCGACGCCGGCGGCTATCTCAAGTGGTACGACTGGCGCCGCTGACCCCAAGGAACACAACCCCGAAAGGGAGAAACGCCGTGAAGGTCCGGGTCGATCCGGAGCGCTGCCAGGGCCACACGCTCTGCGCGATGATCGCTCCGGAGGCATTCCAGCTCGACGAGATCGACGGCCATTCCTCGGCCGTCGCCGAAGAGGTTCCCGCCGATCAGGAAGAAGAGGTGCGGGAAGCCGCGCACTCCTGCCCGGAACGGGCCATCCAACTCTTCTGAGCCATCCACTCTTCTGAGCCGTTCAACTCCCCTGAAAGGCCTGAAAGGAGGGCAGATCCATGAGCGAGGCCGTCAACGACGACGAGCGCAAGAAACACCGGGTGCACTTCGACCGGCACACCCCGCAGTACCGCCACGAGTTCGAAGAGATCACCCACGAGCTGCACGGCAAGTGCCCCATCGCCTGGACGGACACCCATGACGGACACTGGGTCGCCAGCGGCAACCGCGAGGTCTTCGAACTGGCCCGCTCCGCCGAGTTCCTCTCCAACGACCACGACGTGAAAGGCGAACGGCGCGGCTACAAGGGCATCACCATTCCCACGCCGGCCCGCGCCCGCGAGGTACAGGGCGGATTTCTGGAAATGGATCCGCCCGAGCAGCGGTATTACCGCCAGATGCTCAATCCCTATCTCTCCCCGGCCGCCGTCAACCGGTGGATGCCCTTCGTCGACGAGGTGGTGCGCGCCTGTCTCGACGAGAGGATCGAGGAGGGACGGATCGACTTCGTCGACGACCTCGCCAACATCGTCCCGGCCGTCCTCACCCTCGCCATGATGGGCATTCCGCTCAAGGACTGGACCGTCTACAACGAACCGGCCCACGCCTCCGTCTACACCCCACCCGACTCGCCCGACATGCCACGGGTCGCGGAACTGAGCCGGAACATGGGTGTGTCCCTCTACATGACGCTCCTGGAGATCCGCGAAAAGCCCAGGCCCGGCCTGATCGACGCCCTCGTGCGCGCCGAGATCAACGGAAGGACCCCGCCCGACGAGGAACTGGTCGGCGTGCTCGCCCTCCTCATCGGCGGCGGCTTCGACACCACCACGGCACTCACCGCGCACGCCCTCGAATGGCTCGGGGAACACCCCGAGGAGCGCGAGCGGCTCAGCCGCGAGCGGGAGCTGCTGCTGAACCCCGCGACCGAGGAGTTCCTGCGCTTCTTCGCACCGGCGCCGGGTGACGGACGTACGATCTCCGCCGACTGCGAGATCGCCGGCCAGCAGTTCAAGGAAGGCGAACGCCTGTGGCTGTCCTGGGCGATGGCCAACCGCGATCCCTCCGTCTTCCCGGACCCCGACCGCATCGACCTGGACCGCAGGGGCAACCGGCACAGCAGCTTCGGTCTCGGCATCCACCGCTGCATCGGCTCGAACGTCGCGCGCACGGTCTTCAAACGCATGGTGACGGCCGTCCTCGACCGCATGCCGGACTACCGCTGCGAACCCGAAGGCACCGTCCACTACGAGACGATCGGCATCATCCAGGGCATGCGCCGCCTCCCGGCCACCTTCACCCCGGGCAGGCGGCTCGGCCCCTCCCTCGACGAGACGCTGCAGACGCTCCAGAAGACCTGCGACGAACAGCGCCTCGCCGAACCGGTCACCGTTCGGACCGCCCGCCCGGACACCACGGGCTGAACGGAGGACAAGAGGTGGCCGCATCCGCCGCGTCCCCAGGACGCCCCCTGCCGCTGATCACCGAGCAGAACGAGTTCTTCTGGACCTCGGGTGCGGACGGCCGGCTGCGGATCCAGGAGTGCACGTCGTGCACCGCGCTGATCCACCCGCCGCAGCCCGTCTGCCGGTACTGCCGCGGACACGACATGGGCGTACGGGTCGTCTCCGGCCGTGCGACCCTCATCGGCTTCACCGTCAACCACCGTTTCAGCCTGCCCGGACTGCCGGCGCCGTACGTCGTCGCCCAGGTCGCGATCGACGACGACCCCCGAGTCCGGCTCACCACGAACGCCGTCGGGTGCGACCCGGGCCGACTCGTCCTCGGCATGCGTATGGAGGTCGTCTTCGAGCAGGCCGGGGACGATGTGTGGCTGCCGCTGTTCCGCCCCCCGGCCGAGCAGGGCGAACCGGCCCCGCTCCCCGCCGACGAGGTCGAACCGGATCGAGTGCTATGTCACATACGACCGATGGCCTCCCCGGAGAAGTTCGAGGACAAGGTCGCCATCACCGGAATCGGCGCCTCGGATCTGGGCCGCCGCCTGATGGTCCCCCCGCTCTCCCTCACCCTCCAGGCATGCGAGCAGGCCGTCGCCGACGCCGGCCTCACCCTGGACGACATCGACGGCCTGGCCACCTACCCCGGAGCCGGACCGTACGGCGGCTTCGCCGAGGGCGGCATCACGGCACTGGAGTCCGCCCTCGGCATCCGTCCCACCTGGCACAACGGCGGCGGAGAGACCTTCGGCCCCGGCGGCTCCCTCATCGCGGCGATGCTCGCCGTGGCCGGCGGACTCGCCCGGCACGTCCTCTGCTTCCGCACCCTGTGGGAGGCCTCGTACGGCGAACTGGTCAAGCAGGGCAAGATCCTCCTGAGTGGCTCCGATGCGGGCTGGCTCAAGCCCTTCGGCGCCACCTCCGCCGCCCACACCCTGGCCCAGAACGCCGGACGCCACTTCCACCGCTACGGCACCACCCGCGAGACCCTCGGCCGGATTGCCCTCAACCAGCGCGCCAACGCGGCCCTCAACCCGACGGCGATCTACCGCGCCCCGATGACCATGGACGACTACCTCCAGGCGCGGCCCATCACCACACCGTTCGGGCTCTACGACTGCGACGTCCCCTGCGACGGAGCGGTGGCCGTGATCGTGTCCCACGTCGACGCGGCCCGGGATCTCGCCAAGCCACCCGTTCTCGTCGAGGCCGTCGGCACCCAGATCACCGAACGCCTCGAATGGGACCAGAGCACACTCACCCACGAACCCCAGGTCCTCGGCCAGTCCGCCCACCTCTGGTCACGCACCTCCCTGCGCCCCGCGGACGTCGACGTCGCCCAGCTCTACGACGGCTTCACCTTCAACTGCCTGTCCTGGATAGAGGCGTTGGGCTTCTGCGGCATCGGCGAGGCGAAGGACTTCCTGGACGGAGGAAAGAACATCGCCCGAGACGGCGTACTGCCCCTCAACACCCACGGCGGCCAGCTCTCCCACGGACGCACCCACGGCATGGGCCTCGTCCACGAGGCGATCGTCCAGCTGCGCGCGGAGGGCGGGGCTCGCCAGGTCCCCGGGGCGAGGGTCGCCGTGGTCAGCTCCGGCGGCCTCACGCCCAGCGGAGTCATCCTCTTCAGGACGGACACGTGACAGACAGCCACCACGAGGCCGGTGTCGTGCCCGGCACCCTCGACATCGACGGCATCTCCCTGTCGTACCGGGCCAGTTGGGTCCCTCGGCCCCGAGCCGTCGTCCTCGCCCTGCACGGCGGTGGCACCACCTCGACCTACTTCGACTGCCCGGACCACCCGCGCCTGTCGCTCCTGCGCACCGGCGCCGCGCTCGGCTTCACCGTCATCGCCCTGGACCGGCCGGGATACGGCGCCTCACTGCCCCAGGCGGAGCAACTCACCGACCCCGCACGCCGGGTCGAGCTCGCGTATGCGGCCCTCGACCGTCTGCCGTCCGCCCGCCCGCGCGGAGCCGGGGTGTTCCTGCTCGCCCATTCCGCGGGCAGCGAACTGGCCGTACGCATGGCGGCCGACGAACGGGGACGCGCACTGCTCGGCCTGGAGATCGGCGGCACCGGACGCCACCACCACCCCCGCTCCGTGAGCTTCCTGGAGCTCGGCGACGAGGACCTGCGCCGGTCGGCCGCCCGCTCGCGACTGCGTCAAGCGCTGTGGGGGCCGGGCCACTTGTACCCGCCCGAGGTCCTGGGCGGCGCGAGCATCGGCGCCGCCTCGCCCGCGTACGAGTCCGCCGCACGAGGCTGGCGTCACGAGTTCCCGGCACTGGCCGCACGGGTGCGGGTACCCGTGCAGTTCAGCCTGGGCGACCACGAGGAGGTGTGGGACGCCGGCCCCGCGGCCCTCGCCGACATCGCCTCGCTGTTCACGGCATCGCCCCGCGTGCGGGTCAATGAACAGCCGGACAGCGGGCACAATCTGAGCCTCGGGCATGCGGCCCGGGCCTACCACCTGAAGGTGCTGTCGTTCGCCGAGGAGTGCGCGGTGGCCCGTGAGGCCGACATCGCCGCACCCCCACGACACGGGAGAGCGGGATGAACGAAGCGGATGCCGTCGCACTGCTGCTGCGTCTGGTCCTGGGCGTCGTCATGATCGCGCACGGTCTCAACCACTGGCGCGGCGGTGGCCGCATCGCAGGCACCGCCCGCTGGTTCACCGGCCTGGGCCTCACCCACGGCACGCTGCAGGCCTGGACGAGCGTGGTCACCGAGGCCGGCGCGGGCGTGCTCCTGCTGGCCGGCCTGTTCACCCCGCTGGCCTGCGCGGCCGTCATCTCGGTGATGCTCGTCGCGGGCCTGCTCGCCCACCGGCCCAACGGGTTCTTCGTCTTCAAGGAGGGCTACGAGTACGTCCTCACGCTCGCCGTCGTGTCCCTGGCACTGGCCGTACTGGGACCCGGCAGTGCCTCGCTGGACGAGGCGGCAGGCATCGACGTGGCCGGCTGGGCGGGCGGCGGCATCGCCCTGGGAGCGGCGGTGGCGGCGACCGCCGGCCTGCTCGGCGTGTTCTGGCGCCCGCAGCCTTCGCCGGAACCGGCGGCGGAACCCTCGCCGAGTACCGAACCCCTTGAGCAGGAGGCCAGTTGATGCGCGTCGGTTTCATCGGCCTGGGCAGCCAGGGCGCCCCCATGGCCCGCCGGATCATCGACGCGGGCTACGACACCACCCTGTGGGCCCACCGTCCCGCCACCCTCGTCCGCTTCGACGACACACCGGCCAGGCGCGCCGCCTCTCCCGCCGATCTGGCCGCCGCCAGCGACCTGGTCTGCATCTGCGTCGTCGACGACGCGGACGTCGAGGAGGTCCTCACCGGTGAGCGCGGCGTTCTGACCGGGCTGCGCAAGGGCGGGGTGATCGCCGTACACAGCACGGTCCACCCCGACACCTGCAGCCGCCTCGCCGACCGCGCCCGGACCCACGGCGTCGCACTGATCGACGCACCGGTCAGCGGAGGCGGCCCGGCGGCCGCCGAGGGGCGGCTGGTGGTGATGGCCGGGGGCGAACCCGGCACGGTCGCCTACTGCCGGCCAGTGTTCGCGACCTATGGGAACCCGGTCGTCCACCTGGGGCCGCTCGGTACCGGACAGCTGGCGAAGCTCCTGAACAACGTGCTGTTCACGGCCAACCTGGCGACCGCCGCCGACACCCTCGCCCTCGGCCGGGAGCTCGCGATCGACCCGACCGCCCTCGCCCAGGTCCTGGCGAAGGGAAGCGCCGGGAGCTTCGCGCTGGACCGGGTCGCCTCCGCGGGCGGCACCCTGGAGCGCATCGCCGCCCACGCCGAACCCCTGCTGCGCAAGGACGTACGGCTGGTCGGCGATGTCGCCGCGGCTGCCGGGGCCGAGCCGGACATCGTCGTCCCGGCCGCCGGAGCCGCTCTCGCCCTCATGAACCGGCAACGCCCGACGGTCAGTTGAGGGTGTCGGGGTCCGGGCCGGTGCGCAGGCCGCGGTCGAGGGCGGCGATCGCGGTCAGCTCCTCGTCGCCGAGGGCGAAGTCGAAGACATCGATGTTGTCGTGGATACGGGCGGGCGTGACGGACTTCGGGATCACGACGTTGCCGAGCTGAAGGTGCCAGCGCAGCACCACCTGGGCCGGCGACTTGCCATGCCGCTCGGCGATCTCCGTGAGCGCGGGCTCGGCCAGCACCGCGCCCTGCGCCAGCGGACTCCAGGCCTCCGTGACGATGCCCAAGTTGGCGTGCAGGGCCCGCAGTTCACCCTGCTGGAGGCCGGGGTGCAGCTCGATCTGGTTGACGGCCGGCACCAGCGAGGTGCCCTCCAGCAGCCGGCGCAGATGGGCGGGCTGGAAGTTGGAGACACCGGCGGCGCGGATCCGCCCGTCGGCCACCAGCTTCTCGATGGCCTGCCAGGACTCCCGGTACAGGTCGCGGGCCGGCGTGGGCCAGTGGATCAGGTACAGGTCGATGTACTCCAGGCCCAGCTTGGCCAGGCTCGCGTCGAACGCCCCGAGGGCGGCGTCGTATCCCTGGTCGGCGTTCCACAGCTTGGTGGTGACGAACAGTTCCTCGCGGGCGATGCCCGAGGCCGCGAGGGCGGCGCCGACGCCGGCCTCGTTGCCGTAGACGGCGGCGGTGTCGATGCTGCGGTAGCCGGCCTCCAGGGCGGCGCTCACCGCGGCGGTGGTCTCGTCGTCGGGGATCTGGAAGACGCCGAAGCCGAGCTGGGGGATCTCGACGCCGTTGTTGAGGGTGACGGTGGGGACGGTGGGGCTCATGTGCTGTGGTTCCTTGCGTGTGAGGGGGAGGTGGGTCAGTGCCGCGCGGTGACGGGCACGTTGCCGGCGGGCGCGGCCGCGGCCACGACCTGCCCGGCTGGACGGGTACGGCGGTTGAGGAAGGCCGCCAGGAAGGACAGAAGCAGTGCGGTGCCGGAGAGAAGGGCGCCGACCCAGTTGGGTGACGTGTAGCCGAGCCCCGCCGCGATGACGACGCCGCCCAGCCAGGCGGCCAGCGCGTTGCCGAGGTTGAAGGCGCCGATGTTGGCGGCGGACGCCAGGGTCGGTGCGGCCGAGGCCTGGTCGAGCACCCACTTCTGCAGTGGCGGCACGGTGGAGAAGCCCAGCGCACCGATCAGGGTCAGGGTGATCGCGGCGAGCACCTTGTTGTGGGCGGTCGCTGTGAACAGCAGCAGAGCCAGTGACAGCGCGCCGAGGGCGGTGAACAGCATGGGCATCAGCGCGCGGTCGGCGAACCGGCCGCCCACCAGGTTGCCCAGGAACATGCCGATCCCGAACAGCACCAGCAGCCAGGTCACCGCACCGGCGGAGTAGCCGGCGACCTCGGTCATCATCGGCGTGATGTAGGTGATCGCCGCGAAGACACCGCCGTAGCCGAGGACCGTCATCGCCATCGCGAGCCACACCTGGACGTTGCGGAAGGCGGCGAACTCGGTGCGGACGGTGTCGGTCTGGGGCCTGCCCGTCTCGGGCACGAGCCGTGCCACCCCGAGCAGGCCGACGATGCCGAGAGCGGCCACCCCGGTGAAGGTGACCCGCCACCCGGCGGCCTGGCCGATGTACGTGCCCAGCGGGACGCCCACGATGTTGGCGACGGTCAGGCCCGTGAACATCAGGGAGATCGCGGAGGCCTTCTTCTCCGGCGCGACCAGACCGGCCGCGACCACGGAGCCGATGCCGAAGAACGCGCCGTGCGCGAGCGAGGCGATCACACGGCCGATGAGCATGACCCCGAAGGTGGGGGCGAACGCGGACAGGGTGTTGCCCACCACGAACAGGCCCATGAGGAACATGAGCATCTTCTTGCGGGAGACCTTGGTGCCCAGGACCGTCAGCAGGGGTGCGCCGAAGACGACGCCCAGGGCGTAGCCCGAGACGAGCCAGCCGGCGGTGGGGATGGAGACGCCGAAGTCACCCGCGACCTCGGGCAGCACGCCCATGATCACGAATTCCGTGGTGCCGATCCCGAAGGCCCCGATGGCCAGGGCCAGAAGGGCGAGAGGCATGGGAAGTACCTTCCAGGCGATTGCGTGCAGCGCTTACGAGCGTAGACAATAGTTGCAGACGCGGGATAAATGCAAGTGCTGTGAATGCCTGGGGCGGGTAGCGTGCGCCTGCAAGCACTTGGGCACAGGAAAGCCCCCGCAGCGACAGCGCTGACGGGGGCCTCGGTGTCAGGCGGGTACGCGGAGCGTCTCGACCGCCTTGACGAGCGGGGAGAGCTCCGGATTCCGTGCGGCCTCGTCCAGGGCTTCGCGCAGGGCCGCCTCGTTGGTCGGGCGGGCCTCCTCCAGGAGCTCGAGGCCGGCCTTGCTCACGTTGGTGTAGATGCCGCGCCGATCCGTGGGGCAGAGGTACCGGGACAGCAGTCCGCGGTCCTCCAGGCGTGTGACCAGCCGGGTCGTGGCGCTCTGGCTGAGCACGACCGCGTCGGCGACCTGCTTCATCTGCAGGTGCCCGCCGTCTCCGTCGTGCTGCCGGCTCAGGACGTCCAGCAGGGAGTACTCGCGCACGCTCAGATCGTGCCCGGCCTGCAGGGCGCGCTCGATATGGGCCTCGATCCTGCCGTGCAGCAGCGAGAGGGCGCACCAGCCCTGGGCGAGGGCGGTGAGTGCCGGGTCTGTGGCGGTCATGGGGCCTTGAGTCCTCCGTCCCGAAGTGCGTGTCCTCCAGGATAGGCCATCGGAGAAATTATCGGCTGGGGCGCATATAGCGCGTGTGCAAGTGCTGTCTCGGGCCGGTATCCCGGTCGCGGCCACCGGAGTCCGGCTGATACACCCATGGAATGGCAGACGACGCATCCCAGGGCTTTACGGCGGGACAGACGGCACTGGTCGTGCCCGTGCCGGAGGCGGAGCCCTCGGTCCGGTCCTGGCGCGACCGCTTCGACCCCGCGGCCCGAGCCGGTGTCCCGGCACACGTCACCGTGGTCTTTCCCTTCCTGCCCGCCGCCCTCGTCGACGCCGGGACCTGCGCCGCCCTGGACGAGGTCTTCGGGCGCCACCCCGCCTTCGACGTGCGGTTCGAGGACTGCGGACGGTTCCCCGGGGTGCTCTACCTCGCACCCGCCCCGGACGCTCCGTTCCGCCGCCTCACCGAGGCGGTCGTCGAACGGTGGCCGCAGGCCCCGCCGTACGGCGGGAAGTACGAGCCCCGCCCCCATCTGACAGTCGCCCAGGGCCAGGACGACGCCGTGCTGGACGAGATCGAGTCCGGCCTCCATCCCACTCTCCCCTTCGCGGCCCGCGTACCCACGGTCGACCTCGTGGTCCACGACGGAACCGACTGGCAGCACCGGGCATCCTTCGCCCTCCGGTAGCCGACCGGTGCGCGTTTCGTCGGCGTCAAGCCGGTGCTCGTCCTGGCCGTCACGACGATGACCAGCCTGCGGGCCTCGAAGAAGCAGGAGGCGCAGGAGGCGCAGAAGAAGCTGAAGCGGCAGGAAGGGTCCGAGGCGGGACGACCGGCACAGCGGTGCTCAGTCCGTCTCGGGGGCGGCCTTCGCGCGCACCATCACACAGTCGAACTCGACCACCCGCCCGGTGGCCGCCTCGCGCGTCACCGGGTACATGCCGCTGATCTCGAATCCGCTGTCCTCGTACGTCGCCACGGCCTCGCTCATCTTCGGACTGCCCTCGTACAGCCGCAGCACGGCCACCTCGGACTGCAGGCCCACGAAGTCCCCGATCCGCTCCCCGGCGCCGGCGAACACCTCCAGGTCGTAGCCCTGTGTGTCCATCTTCAGGAACGGGCGCGGCTCGTCGATGCCGTCGAGGGCCTGCCCCATCACGTCGTCGAGGCGTCGGATCCGGATCTCTTCGGTACGGGTCTTGGTGAACCGCTGGTAGCGACCGCGGCCGTAGTCGCTGGGCGGCAGCAGGGAGTTCATGGTGTTCCAGCCCGTATGGATGGAGCTGACCGTGTCCTCGCGCCCCAGGCCGAGGTGGTGCACCTGCCACTCGGGGTCGTCCGCGGCGGCCCTGCGGAGCCGCTCGAAGGCGTCCGCGGTGGGCTCGAAGGAGACGATCCGGCCGGTGTAGCCGAACCGGCGCAGCCTCTTCGCGTACTGCCCGGCGTTCGCCCCGACGTCGAAGACGCAGTTCACACCGTAGAAGTCGAGCATCGCGGCGACGTGCTGGGTGCACAGGTACTCGGCGGCCGCCAGCTGCAGCCGACGCTCGTCCCCGCCGGCCTGCTCGTCGAGCAGCAGCCGGGCGCCGCTGTCGCCGAGCCGGACGCTGCTCCACTTGCCGAGGGCCTTGGCCCGCGCCACCACCCAGGTGTCCTTGCCGGCTCCGGTCACCGCGTATCGGCCGTCGTCCGTGGTGAGCAGGTCCGCGCCGGGCCCGAGAGGGGTCCGGACCCGTCCGCCGCGCCGTGAGACCACCGCCGTACCCGGGCCTAGGTCGGTCACCCGCACGCCCAACCGGGGCATGAGTTTGAGCAGTTGTCGGTAAAGGGTCTGCATCCGGTCACCCTTCCAGAAGTGACGGGAAGTGGTCGTTGCTTTGAACGAACGTGGTCGTGACTGTGAAGACTGGTTGCCACCAGGTGGCGGGTGCGGGCCGTCATGGTCAGCGCGGCGACCGGCCGGCCGCACTTGACTTCGAGAGCGCTCGAAGTTCTAGCGTCGCCGGGGACGGAGAAGGCCGGGACGGACGGAGACGGGCATGCGAGTGGGCGTACACATCAACCGGTTCGACCACAGCGGGGGCGGACCGGCACTCGGCGCCGAACTCGCCGCGACCGGCGCCGCGGCCGAGGCGGCGGGGATCAGCTGGCTCTCGGTCATGGACCACTACTTCCAGATGGAGTTCAACGGCGGTGCCGAGGCGCCCATGCTGGAGGCCTACACGACCCTCGGCTACCTCGCGGGCCACACCTCCACCGTCCGGCTGGGCGCGCTGGTGACCGGCGTGACCTACCGGCATCCCGGACTGCTCGCCAAGATCGCCACCTCGCTCGACATCCTGTCCGGCGGGCGCGCCACCCTCGGCATCGGTGCGGCGTGGTACGACCGCGAGCACGAAGGGCTCGGCGTCCCGTACCCGCCGCTCGCGGAGCGCTTCGAGCGGCTGGAGGAGACGCTGCGGATCTGTCTGCAGATGTGGGACCCGGCCGCGAACGGACCGTTCGAGGGCAGGCACTACAAGCTGGCCGAGACGCTGTGCGTACCGGCGCCGGTCAGCAGCCCGCACCCCGAGATCATGATCGGCGGGGGAGGGGAGAAGAAGACCCTCCGCCTGGTCGCCCAGTACGCGGACGCCTGCAACCTGATCGCCTCGTCCGCCGACGAGATCAGGCACAAGCTGGAAGTGCTGCGCGGGCACTGCGACACCGTGGGCCGCGACTACGACCGGATCCGCAAGACCATCGCCTACACGGGCGAGTCGGCCACCGAGGGAGACCTCGACGCCTTCCTGCGGGACATCGCCGACTACACCAAGATCGGCATCGACACCGTGATCCTGGCGCCGCGTCTCGGCGAGCCGGCGGCCTGGATCGAGCGCTTCGCGGCCCCGGTCGTTCAGCGGCTGGCCGGGCTGGACTGAGGCTCCGCGGGCCGGCTGCGGGAGACGACGCGCATCCCGCAGCCGTCGACCACCCGGACCTGCAGCGAGCCGCAGCCGCACCGGGTCCACACCGTGCGGCCCGCCGCGGTGCTGTGCCGCGACACCATCTGGAAGGGCTCGGCGCCGTCGGGCCAGCCGCAGTACGGGCAGACGGCGCCGGTGGGGCTGGTCATGAGAACTCCTCGTACGTGGTGGCTGGTTGACCGTTGCGAACACACCAAGCGTGCAACCGAGGATTCGTACACGTCCAGGTTGACTTTCTGGACCTCATCTTGAAGCGTGGCCTTCATGATTGACCTGCGCCGACTGCACGTCCTGAGGGCGGTGGCCCACTACGGCACGGTCACCGCGGCCGCCCGCGCCCTGCACTTCACCACGTCCGCGGCCTCCCAGCAGATCCGCCAGCTCGCCCGCGACCTCGGCGTCGACCTCCTCGAACCGCAGGGCCGAGGAGTACGTCTCACCCCGGCCGCCGAGAGCCTGCTCGCGCACGCCGACGCCATCCAGGCCCGCTGGGAACAGGCCGAGCTCGACCTCCGCGCCGAACACGCCCCCGCCGGGCCGCTGCGTGTGAGCGGATTCCCGGTGGCCGTGTCCGTGCTGCTGGCCCCGATGGCGGTCCGGCTGCAGGAGCGTCATCCGCGGCTGTCCGTCCGCATCCATGAGGCGGGGGTGCCCGAGAGCTTCGACCTGCTCTTCGAGGGGGAGGCCGACCTCTCCGTCGTCGAGGCCACCCCGCACAACCCGCCCCTGAGCGACGCCCGGTTCGATCAACAGCCGCTCCTGGACGACCCGTTCGACCTCGTCGTACCGGAGGGCCACCCGCTGGCCGGGCGCGAACGCGTCGACCTCTCCGACGCGGCGCACGAGGACTGGATCGCCCCGGTGGCGGACAGCCCCTGCCGCCCGCATGTGCTGTCCGCGTGCGGGGAGGCCGGGTTCAGTCCCGGCATCGTCCATCACGCCCTGGACTGGAACGTCACGGCCCACCTGGTCGCCAACCGGCTCGGCGTCGCGCTGATCCCGCGGCTGGCCGAGCTGACCCCGCACCTGCCGATCACCCGGGTGCGCTGCGCGGGCAACCCGCACCGCAAGCTGCTCACCTGCACCCGGCGGGGCGGCCGGGAACGGCCTGCGGTCGCGGCCGCGCTGCGGGAACTGCGTGAGATGGCGCCGACCGCGGTGGCCTGAGCGCCTGTGTCCGGCGCGCAGAAGGGGCCGGAGCCGGTCGGCTCCTGCCCCTTCGGATTTCTGCTGTCGCCGGTCAGGTCAGGCGGCGGCGGCCTCGCCGGCGTGGCCGTGGACGCGGGCGATGACCTCGGTCAGCTGCGCGGCGACCTCGGCGTCGTCGGCCGGGTGGGTCTCGGCGAAGCGGGTCGCCGAGCCGGGGATGGAGAGCTTGACGTCCTCCAGCACCTTGCCGCCGGCGATGCCCACGGACTTGCGGGCCTCGTCCTGCGCCCACACGCCGCCGTATTGGCCGAGGGAGGTGCCGACCACGGCGACCGGCTTGCCGCCGAAGCCGCTGGCGCCGTACGGGCGGGACAGCCAGTCGATGGCGTTCTTCAGGACGGCCGGGATGGTGCCGTTGTACTCGGGGGAGAAGAACAGGAAGGCGTCGGCGGCCTGTGCGGCCTCGCGCAGCTTGGCGGCGGCGGCCGGGACGTTGTCCGCGACGTCGATGTCCTCGTTGTAGAACGGGATCTCGGCCAGGCCGTCGAACAGCTCCACGTCCGCGCCCTCGGGGGCGAGCTTGACGGCCGCCTCCGCGAGCTGACGGTTGTGCGAACCGGCGCGAAGGCTGCCGACGAGCGCAAGGATGCGAACAGACATGGAAACTCCAAAATGCTGAAACATTGCCGTAACGATCCGGACCGAGGTCCGTTTAGTCGTTGTAGCACTCTAACCGGACCACAGTCCAGTTCTGTTCCCGATGCTTTACGCTGTCTTCATGTCCGCCAGTCTTCCGTCCTTTCCGAGCTCCCAAGAGCCCGTCGGCGAGCCCGAGTTGCTGCAGCTCAGCTCCGCAGAGGACAACCCGTGCCTGCGCGCCGACGCCGCCCGGAACCGCGCCCGGCTGCTGGAGGCGGCAGCGCTGCTGATCGCGGAGCACGGAGTGGCCGGGGTCACGATGGAGGCGGTGGCCGCTGCGGCCCAGGTCGGCAAGGGGACCGTCTTCCGGCGCTTCGGCGACCGGACCGGCCTGCTGATGGCGCTGCTGGATCATTCCTCGAAGAAGCTGCAGGCCGACTTCCTCGCCGGACCTCCGCCGCTGGGTCCCGGGGCGCCGCCGGTCGAGCGGCTGCGGGCGTTCGGCGTGGCGGTGCTCTACCGCGCGGCCGAGCAGCTGGACCTGCAACTGGCCGCCCAGTCGGAATCGACCCGACGGTTCGACCACCCGTCTCTGCGGGCGCTGCACATGCACGTCACGATCCTGCTGCGGCAGATCGTGCCGGACGCCGACTGCGAACTCCTCGCCCGGGCGCTGATGGGCTATCTCGACCCCGCCATGATCCACCATCTGACCAGGCAGTGCGGGATGCCGCTGGAGCGGCTGGCGGTGGGCTGGGTCGACCTCGTCGACCGCGTCACAGGCAGCGAGCCGTCCTGCTGAGCCTTGCTCAGCCGTGGGCGGCGAACATGTCGACCATGCCCTGCGGGGCGTCGTCGCGGAACATCAGGACCCCGTTCGCCGCGGAGTCCGCCGCTGATTCCTCGCTGCGCGGGAACAGCTTCTCCTCATAGGCGGCCAGCGCGGCCTCGGTGTCGCCCGCGTGCGCGGCCAGCGCCAGGCCCAGTTCGGCGCCGTCGAGCATGGCCAGATTGGCGCCCACACCCGCGAACGGGGACATCAGATGGGCCGCGTCGCCCAGTAGCGTGACACCGGGCACCCGGTCCCAGCGGTGCCCGATCGGCAGGGCGTGGATCTGCCGCGGGACCAGCGGCCCGTCGGCGTCGGCGATCAGCGCCCGCAGGCTCTTGTCCCAGTCGGCGAAGTGCTCCAGGGTGTACGCCTTCGCCATCTCGGTGTCCGTGAAGTCGACGCCGTCGAACTCGTCCTCGGGGACGGCGAGCGCCGCGTAGATGTGCAGGCTGCCGTCGGTCTCGCGGTGTGCCAGGAAGCCCTTGCCCGCGCCGAGTGCGAGCAGCATGCCGCCGCCGACGACCTCGGCGCTCACGGGATGCCGTACAGCGGCGTCCGGCAGGTCCACCTCGACGAACGAGATGCCGACGTACGACGGCCGCGCGTCCGAGAGCAGTGTCCGCACCTTGGACCAGGCGCCGTCGGCGCCGATCAGCAGATCGGTGGTGAAGGAGGTGCCGTCCGCGAGCGTCACCTCATGTCGGCCGGTGTCGAGCGGGCGGGCGCCGGTGACCTTCGCGCCCCAGCGGACGGTGCCCTCGGGCAGGGAGTTGAGCAGCAGGTCGCGCAGCTGGCCGCGGTCGACCTCGGGGCGCCCGCCGTCACCGTCGTCGGGCGCGTCCAGGAGGACGGTGCCGTCCCGGTCGAGGACGCGGGTGGCCTCGCCGCCGGGGTTGACCAGCGCCCGGAACTGCTCATACAGGCCCGCGGCACGCAGCGCCTCCTGGCCCGAGTCGTCGTGGATGTCGAGCATGCCGCCCTGGGTGCGGGCGGCGGGAGAGGCGTCCAGGTCGAAGGCGGCGGCCTCGATGCCGTGCACATGCAGGACACGGGCGAGGGCGAGGCCGCCGAGACCGGCGCCGACGATGGTGATGGGGTGGTGTGTGGTCATGGCGTACTCCTCGATGTCGGTCTGGTGCAGTGGTCAGGTGCGGCGGTCAGTCGGGTACGGCGGTCCGCTCGATGCCCGCGATCACGGCCCGGAGCCCCCACGACAGACGGGCCTCGGGCGCCCCGGACAGCAGCTCGTCGCCCAGTGCGGCGATGTGCGGGTGGGTCTGGCCCGGGATGCCGTGCAGGGTGCGGCGCAGGGCGTCCCAGTCCTCCTCGGACGTCGCGTCCGCGGCGTGCTCGGCGGCCGTGGCGGTGGCGTGCTGCAGCAGCAGGTCCACGCCCCACGCGGCCTGTGCGGTCGGGACGCCGCCCTCGTCGAGCAGGGCCAGCAGCGTTTCGATCAGGTTCAGGTAGTGCGGCCCGCTCGGCCGGGCCGTCAGCGCGGAGCGGGCCAGGCTCGGGTGCTCGAAGAGCATCGCGGTGTACGCGGTGAGCACCCGCTCCAGACGCTCCCGCCACGAGCCCTCGGCGGGGGCCGGCCCGACCGTGCCCAGCAGCTCGTCCAGGACGGCCGCGTGCAGCTCCGCGGTGTTGCGGACGTAGACGTACAGCGAGGCCGGGCCGGTGTCGAGCTCCTGAGCCAGGCGTCGCATGGTCACCTTCTGCAGGCCCTCGGCCCGCAGTACCGCGACGGCCGTGGTGACGATGCCCTCCCTGGTCAGAGCGGGCTTGGCCGGGCGTTCGCGGCGGCTGCGCGGGGTGGCGGCGTGGTCTGTCATGCCATCACAGTAACGAACATGTTCGTTGCGAACAAGTTCGGGACGAACATGTTCCTAGGCGCCCGCCTGTGGCCTCGGACACAGGTTCTGCAAAGATGCCGTACGTCATGGTGCAGATACCGAAAACGCC
>Ga0307512_10003798_pt1 | contig 17060 bp, 18 predicted proteins | sample 14_EM_MG_FD_200267 | JGI IMG/M metagenome (GOLD analysis project Ga0307512, IMG submission 200267) | Populus trichocarpa ectomycorrhiza microbial communities from riparian zone in the Pacific Northwest, United States - 14_EM | ecosystem: Host-associated > Plants > Roots > Unclassified | place...
GAAGATGCTGGGAGTCGTTCGGACGAGCGAAACATCAAGAGAACCATGGGCACTTACAGTGTACCTAGGGTCATGAGGATGAACCGCAATTGCAGTATCTCCAAGCATAGTTTCCGGTCGAGTGGTGGCAATGATGATCTTTTCGTCTATGATGGAATATAAGTGAAGAAATTCCTACTTTCTGAGGACACCCACCCGATCCTTCAATAGGGTATGCAAAAGAAGTAAGTACACCGAATTCGAATTTGTCCTTGACATCATAGCCGGGAACATTCAAAAGCGTGCGCCCAGTTAGCTGCATCTGGTCGACCTTGAAAGATCTGAGCGACCAACGGTGGGCTTGCATATAGATGGCGTACCTCTAGATTAGACAGAGTAGTGTTCAAGTTAACACACCAGTTGACGAGCCTGTTGGCTCGGTACAGGATGCCATCTTCGTGTAAACGGCAAAATGTTTCGGTGACGGCTTTTGAAAGGGCAGGGTTCATAGTAAACGCAGCACGGTCCCAATCTGCACTTGCTCCGAGTCGGTGTAATTGACGGGTGATACGGTTCTGGTAACTTTTAGAACAGAAAATAGCTCAAATAATCGCATAATCATGAATACGATGCAACGCACTCGTCTTTCCATTCTAATACAGTCTCGAGGAATTTCTCACGACCGAGATCGTGCCTAGTCTTCCCAGAGGATTTATACAAGCGCTTTTCGACCACAGACTGGGTCGAAATACCGGCGTGATCAAATCCTGGGACAAACAGTGTCGTCTTTCCAAGCATACGATTCCTGAAGCGACACATTACGGCAGGACTTTCAGGAAAATGGTCACGTGACCCACCAGCGAGTCAATGAATCCTGGATGGCGACGGTCAAGGCATGTCCTATGTGTAGACTCCCAGTGACGTTGGGGGGAGGGAAAGGGATGCAAAAGAGACCTTCGGGCTTTGGTTTTCCATCCGGGAGGGTTTGGGGTTTGAAGAAACCCTGCGCCTGCCACCAATCGTACCAAGCCGACTCGACAGCTATGGGGTTGTAGCCACTGGTCATTGGTTGCGAGAGGTCTTCGGAGAGAGGGATTGACTCGACGATACCAAAAAGGTAGGGTCCAACACTCACCTTTCTTCTCCCCGGGCGGAGTTGTGTTCACGAATGCGGTCTCGGCCTGCTTCTTCTCCTTCTCGGCTTTAGCTTTCTTCTCTCCAGCATTGGTATTTACGGTGACTTTTGGGGTCTTGGCTGCAAGTTTTGCCTCCTTCTCTAACCTCTTCGCCTCCTTCTTGGCTGAAGATCGGAGTCATAAGTATCTGCGATCTCTGACGGGAAAGCTACGGATCACACCTGCACTTTTAGAGTTCGAGGCTGGGCCATCGAGTGGGGGCGGATTTGGAACGGCTTGCTGGGACGACATTGCTCTTACAAACCCGAGCGATCTTTGAGTAGGAGAGAAGAGATATCGATACAGCAGCCGCATCCAATTTCGGTCGGCTGAGTCACAGGCTGCCCGTTTGTGGTCACGTTGTAAGTCGCGATCGAACAGGAGAATGGTCAAGTTGAGAGACGCGTCAAAACCTTCCTCGTCGCCGTAAGTATTTTCGAATTCGCTGATCGTGTTTAAAACTTGTTGAGCACAACGATCAGTATCCCAAACTTTGCGAGCATGTAAAAGCACGTTTAAGTATTTTCATAATATACCCACTACATCTCAAAGTGTACACAGATACACCCAGAAACCGACGATTGAAGAGCACATTGTGTGAAGCCAAAAAGTCACGTGATAGGAACGAGCGTCGGGAGAGTGAAAAGGGAACACTGAGGGATGTCGAAGAGAAGCAATAGAACAAAAGGCTGAAGGTAAGATGTGCGGGTTTCTATGCGGGAAACAGAGATGACAAGTATACAAGACGCGGATATAACGAGGTAAAAATATAAACAAGAGCAGGTGCGGATCGACTCGACTTTGAAAATATCAGGACATATTGGGCATGTGTACGGGGTACTAGCTGAAGAGGATGAGAACAAATAAGACACTTCTCGATGGATAGACGGCCACGGACACAACGGGGTGGCAGGTGCGATGGATGGATAAGGTTCGAGTTGCGGATCATACTTACCTCCCAGGATGTTACATATACTGATCGCCACCGTCCACTCTGACTTAAGCCACCAAAATATCTCCCTCCGCCAGGTCGCCAAGTTCAATGGGCGTCATCAACTGTGTCCTGGGTCTTGGTAAAGAGGAATCTAGAGGGGGGGTGAGGAGACAGATGACTTATGACAGGGCACTGAGTGCTGTGTGATGTAGGCGTGATACGTCATGGTGACTCTTTTGCCTGGCTCGCATCCAGCTTTGTCCTGCCCCCTCTGGCGTGCCATCCCTCCATTTCAGCACATTTCTACCAGTAGGTGGTGATCAGATGAGTCGGGGGAAGGAGTATGCCACCGTGTTCGCTGGGTGGTAGTTCGAGGTGCGTTTTCATTGTTCTGGTCCACAATTTGCGCCCCCTCCTGCTGTCACGAGCAACAGATGTGGGGGATCCCTTGTCCTTGCATCACCAGCCTGTTTCATTTGTAATGGTAATTGTTTTCCTTCGCTTTACATAACTCGGTGGGAAGGGGGGAGAAATAACTGTTGTGTGTGGCGGAAGTGGGGAGGCAGTGAAACCCGACCTTATAGTTGGACGCTCTGTGCGGCATCGGCCCGACTCCGCGACCTTGTTCAGCCTCGGAATAATAACATGGTCAAACACTCTAAAACACTCTTAAACATATTAGGCATGCATGAAAGAACCTCGGTGTGCTGTAAGTATCTCAAGTAAGTACATATCCTTTACGTGTTTAAATCCGCTGAACGTCCCGAATCAGGAGGCTCAAAATTTTCCCGATGCCTTCGGCACTCGCGTCGCCCCCCACTACGTCCATCCCTCCCGAATTTCACAATTCAGGGTTTTGATGGGGCACAGGGTACGCGGCCACGCGATTGAAAATATCCTCTAAGTGGTCAATTCACGAGGTCAACAAAACGGCCCCTGTGAGTGATCCCTTCGAAAGATGATAATAACTATGTAAGCACTCACCTGACGAATGACACGTTTGTGAATTTTCATACAATAGCCAAGACATCTGGTAGACCTGCGGCCGGTATAACGTACGCAGCGCGCCACGTTCAATCGACAGGCGGTCACCTTAGGTAAGTTCTGGGAAAGGTTTTAACCAGCGCCCCCGAACTGCCTGCGATAGTTTGGTCGAGAGCATCGTCTAACTCTTCTGAGATACCTGGTACTTAACCCATTCTCCGAACCTTGGGCCTTATCTCGCATCAGACGCCGTGTAGATTGGCAACGGACCCACTAAGAAGATGAAGACAAAGCGATTTATTGGTCTTATTCTAGTTGGGCGGAGGTCCACCTTGGAGCGCATCATTTGCCAATCCGTTGGTCCCAGCTATTTTCGTTATTATTCTTCTCTGGCTCACCAAACCAGCAGCACCCACCGGTTGCAAATGGTTTATAAACCCAATTGGGTTTTTTGGACCCCACATTTTCCTCATCCCTAATGAGCCCCGCTGGATTTTCTACACCATTCGGGCTTTTCCCAGCACTCGGTGCCCTGGCAATCTATGCCGCCCTCGTCGTCGTACGACGGTCGCGAAGCCTACCGTTCCCACCAGGTCCACGACCAGACCCTCTGATAGGGAATGTTCGTCAGATGGGTTCCAACGACCTCAAGATTCTATTCGAACAGTGGGGTAAAGAATATGGTGGGTACAATTCGGATAAATGGCTTCAACATTACTCACGCCTCGTCCCTAGGTCCTATCGTCTACGCCTCCGCCTTTGGGAAACCTCTCATCATCCTTAACTCGTTCAGTGTTGCACAAGATCTACTCCAGAAACGTGGTGGCATATATTCAGGCCGGCCGAGATTAATCACGTTTTCAGAGATGTGAGATCATTTTCCGCTTCGGTTCTTGTGTACACTGCTCACGCACCGTATACGCAGGATGGGATGGGGATCTATACTATCCCAGTTGTCCGGCGGGCCCAAGTTTCGCAAGCACCGTAAGGTTACTCAAGAAAAGATGGGTCCTCGTTACATGAACGAATACATCCCGCTGCAGAAGAAGACAACATACACGTTTTTGGCAGATGTTGGGGATACACCCGCGAACTTTGTTGATCATATTAAACGGTGGGGTTTTCGAGAACATTATCTAGCCCAGTCATCTCATATTACTCCCTGCATAGGTTTTGTACGATCATTTTATAGAGAAAGCTGCCATTAGTTGACCTCCATCCCACAGCCGCTTCCGCGATCTTGGGTATTACATACGGATATACCCCTCATGACGTCAACGACGATTTCATTCAATTTGCTCACGAGGCAACATTCGAGACGTTTCGCTATGGAGGACCGGGATCCTCCATTTGTGATTTGATTCCATTCTGTACGTCATCCCTCTTTTTCCATGCATAGATCGAGTCCAACAGAGAGGGAAGTGAAATATTGGCCTACGTGGATGCCGTTTTCGTTTTATCAGAAGCATGCCGCTTACACAAGGGCGCTTGTGGAGAAGCTTTTCAGTCTGCCGCTCAAATGGACAGAAACTCAGATGGTATGTAACTTGGTCATCTTGGAGACCTTGCTGATTCTACGATCATTAGGCTAGTGGAACGCACCAAAGCTTAGCCAGCAATCTCCTCTTGGGAATGAGGGAAGGAAAAGTCATCTTCGGAGAAACGCTGGATTACGAAGATGTCAAACACATCTCCGGGGCCATATATGCAGGTACGTTTCTACAGAATAAAACCTGATCAGCACGATCCTAACCAAATCAGCCGGATACGATACTGTGAGAGTGACGTATATTAAATTGTACGATGACTGAGAAAAAGGCGCCAGAGTGCATCCGTCCTCGAAACTTTCTTGCTCGCAATGACATTGAATCCTGATGTCTACAAGAAAGCTCAGAAGGTAATCGATGAACAGATAGGAGGAGATCGCCCGATAGAACCCGGTGACCGAGAAAACCTCCCATATATCACCTGCCTGTTGAAAGAGGTCCTTCGGTATGTTCACTCGACCATCGATAAACCTCGAACTGACCCTTTTTCTTCGGGTAGATGGGGTGTCCCTGTGCCATTGGGTAAGTACCATGTTTTGAACGTGACGGTCCCCGCTCAAGAAGCGAAGGTGTCCCACACCTCCCGACCCAAGATGACATTTACGAGGGCTACTTGTTGCCTGGAGGCTCGAGTGTTTTCTTCAATGTTTGGTTGGTGATTTCGCACAAGAGGTTGATGCATTATGACCGAGTCAACATTTTCACAGGGCCATGACACGAAACGAGGAGGTTTATCCAGACCCGGAGGTCTTTGATCCAGATCGATTCTTACACCCATCAAGCCAAAGGGCGCACGAGCACCTGGAAGCGGTGTGGGGGTTCGGACGACGGGTCTGCCCTGGAAGAACTTTTGCGGAGGGGAGCCTATGGTTGTGCATGGCAAACTTTATCGCAACGATGAATATCAAGAGGGCGGTGGACGGAAATGGAAATCCGATAACTCCTGCGGCGGCGTTTGAGACCGGGGCAATCAGGTGAGTTCATGTGAACGTTGTGATTTCTGCCTGCTTGGATTTACTAATCTGCTGGTTCTTGCGACAGACATCCTCAGCCTTTCTCGTGTTCAATCACGTATCGATCCGAACAAGCACGACAACTGGTTGCAGATGCGAAAATGGGGTCTCTTTAGGAGATCGTTGGATGTAGCGTGTTATTTTACTTTTTACTATAACTAATGATTTGGAAAATGTCTACCTGGCGAGAGATATAGGCGGATCGGATCCAGCCGGGTGATGGGTTACGGCGGTGTGACGTCAAACTCCAGAAGGGGGAGCCTCGCGCAGAGAGATAAGAGAGGGTGTGGCTCACAAGACACCACCACATCGACTCCTCCTTTCATGACCACAATGGCAACCACCTCACCGTACTCTGTAAAAGTGCGTCAGTCATCGTCACCCGACGTCCTAGTCCCAACCACGCACGTTCATAGGTCACCAACATTTCTCCGTCCACGACGGAGAGTCAACTGCAGGAATACTTCACGTGAGCGCATTCAGCCCCTGCGGCCTCGGTCGTGTCCAATTGACGTTTCCGGCCTTGCAGGTTCTGTGGAAAGTGAGCAAGCCATCAGCTTTCATTTCCGACTGCACATCTGACGCAGGACCGCGAAAGGATCGCCTCAATCGATTTCGACGAAAAATCGAGCCCCAAATCAGCTGTGATCTACTTTGAGAAGGCGCCAGCCGCGAAGACTGCGCTGATGGTCGGCGCCGTTTGTTCTTGGGTACCTATGATCGTCGACTGATGTGTTTTTACGTAGCTCAATGGAGGGACGCTCGACGACGCTCATCTGACCGTCACGTCTGATACTATCGAGAGCGATGAGGGCGAGCTTCATGCGTCCACACCAAGGGCAAGTCTCGACCAGACTGATAAACCACGCGCAGCAAGTGCGTGTACCCCAGTTGCGATGGCAGGGTGCATACCAATTTAACAACTTTTCCAGTTGCGGCCGAGTACCTTGCCAAGGGCTATGCGCTCTCTGATCAGGTCTTGCAACGTGCTATTGAGTTGGACCGTGCGTGTTTATCACACTGTCTCCATCGATCCTCACGACGACTGACTGTCGGTTGTCATCTCGAATAGAGAAGCAAGGAATATCAAAGCGCTTCATCGACTACTTTCGCTCGATAGATTCTACCCTGGGGCAGAAGGCTCTTGGGCCGGACCAGACCATCTCCGGAAAGGTTCAATCTAGTGTGAGCGACGGCATTAATCACGCCAAGTCATTCAACGAACAGAAGGGAGTGACCAAGACGGTTGGAGGTGTAAGCGCGCTTCTCCCATTGTTCGCCCCCATGTGGTGCTGACGATCGTGGCATAGTACTATGAGCGTGCGTTGAACACGCCGTTCGGTTCAAAGGTGCAGACATTCTACACGACGACCGCGAAGCACATCAACGACATCCACGAGGAAGCGAGGAGGCTTGCGGGATGGAATAAGTCGAATGTCGTAGAACCACCTGCTATTGGGGAACCGAGCAGCAAAGCAGCTTGAGACGAGCCACGTTTAGTTTATGGATACGATGATCTTGTAATTGTTTCTGTATGATTATAGGGATTGAACCGAGGAACGGTTGCGTGTGAAAGGCGTGTAGACTCATACTTAAGACAGGACTCCCTCCTCCCCCTAACCTCTCAAGCCTGGGTATATAACCTTCCCCCGCTCTTCCAACCTCTCCCTTCATCCCTCGCAACAAAATGTGGTCCTCGCCACCCCTCAAACGAGATTCTTCAAAAGTCCTCGCCCGACGGAATCAAAATTCTCCTGCGCCGCTCCTCATCTCAGTCCCTCTCCCCACTTCATCCCCGTGCCGCGCACCCAAACCTCCCCCCAGTTCACCCATCCGTGTCCGGCCCTCAACCATGCGACGAGAGTCGGAGGACCTTATCTTCGCCATGTCCCCGGATCAGAACAATTTCCCTCACGTTCCACACGGTTTCCGCAGTCTACAGTCAACAAAACCCCCAGCTGTACCACGCTACCCAACCAAAAACCTAGTCGACCGCTCTACCCTAAAAAATCCACATCCGTTCCGCATCTTCTTCGATTCCCAGACTCATCCCGCGGAAGAGGATGAGAAGCCGGTGTTGTACCCGGTCCCCACGATCAAAAAATCTCCATCGAGGCAACAAGTCTCAACCACACCCAAGTCCAAGTGCCATGCCCTGCTAAAGCCTTTTGCCTCATCGACCCGCCTCCAGAGTGCACCGATATGCTCTGGGTCGACGACAAGCGAGGATGAAGACGAATTTCCGCCTGCGCCGGGCAGTATACTTCCGTCCCCGATCTCGGATCGAGGAACCAGGACGACGGTCGATATTCTCGACGACATCTCAACAATCTCGTATTCTCCTCCGCGGACCGGTTCGGGAATCTTCAGCACCGAGGTTTTCGACACCAAACCCACGCCAACATCGCCATCTGTTCAACATCACCGCCGGAGCTATGAGCGAGGATCAGACGTCAGGATGAGGATCGCAGAATCATTCGGCCTCGACAAGTTCCTCGGCAGTCTCAATCCTTCTCCCTCTCCTGGAAGCGCACAGGTCAAGCAGGTTACCAGGGGTAGGCCCAAGCACAGAAAGATCTCCTAGAAAGCGTCTAGTCAAAATCTATCGAACAAAGTTCGCTGGTCCTCACAAATCTTTAGACAAGTCTCGGATCCATCTCCAATCGCCTTTACTACAGCAGCATCAACAAAAGCCACCAATCAATCCAAGCACCATATCATCGCATTATTTCCTCACACACGGACCTTTCGCATTGCAACCTTTCACGACGATGGCACGCACTTTCAGTATTTCAATTCTGGACTAGGTTAGAAGATTATCCCATCCGTATGCAGGGCATCATAACGTATTCTCTCCGTTCCTCATCTTTCATTCTCGGTTGCGACGACCTCCCCATTCTTATGATTCCCACTATACCGTACAGTACAACAAATTCTCCCACACCACTTAGACTACGCTGTTGACCAAGCCATTTCCCCACACTCGCCCCAGGCGCGGGTCCACCGTTCAATTTGGATTGAGGCGATGCGGGGATCGTACAAGAAAAAGAGCCTCTCTGGCGGGGAGTCGAACCCCGCTCTCCCGCGCGCTAAGTCACGTGACAGGCGGGTGTACTAGCCGATATACTACCAGAGACTCGATCGAAGGAACTTCTACTTGTGTTCCTATGTATGGTTACTCTACACTACCAAGGTCAATCCACAAACGAGGCTGTACAGCCGAAACGTAAAACCTGGACCCGTTACACCTCCACCTGGACCATCCCTCCCGGTTGCATATCGTCCCATGGCGCACCCCACGCTCTGGACCCAAAAGATTTTCCGTCCGTTTGGCAACACATCACCCATATCCCTCACCGCGCATTTGCCTCTAGAGGAAGACGCAAACGTCTTGTGTCTGACTTGCAGCGACTTGCGTCATGTTTTGTACACCATCCACTGCCGTTCTCCCCCTAGTGAGCACCCTTCGTTTGAACCTGTTGATCACCGTTTCATGATGTTCAGTCCCCCGCAAGCTTGACATCACATGCTGTGACAACGAACCTGCGGTTCTGGGTGAGCTCTCAACCCGTTTACTTCCACGGAATCCGTCCATCTCTGACTTGGTGGCAGCGCGAAATATTATCCTCCTCACCATGATCGCCGATATGACCTCTAGCGACGATATCGCAAAGATCTGGAACGCCTTTTATCACCTCTACCTCGATCCGGCTTCTAGCGCCTTTCTGAGCTCCCAATGTCGAAAGCTTGCTCAACTCTCGTCCTCCGTTGAGACTTGGAACCAGTCGCAATATGCTAGTTTTCTCCGGGTGTGCGATATTCACACTCTATCCGAACTTCACCGGCATTGGGGCCTGTACGTTGCTTACGCGGACTCCCCAGGGTCCAAGAAACGCCAATTGGAACAGGTAGAACTTGCCGTCGAGAAGATTCTAGTCAAGTATTCCGATCCCGTTCACCTTGGCGTGACGCGGTCAGCAGGATATTACTGGCTCAACGCGTTCAAGACGATGCCTGAATCATTTCCCTGGTTTTGGTCCACTGGAACCACCTTTACCGACAGCCAAGAGTTGGAGAACGCGACGCTTCTTAATCCTACGTTCCTCTACTCGGTACACGGAGAAGGCTTTGTCGTTGATCAAGAATCCGACCCCATGTCCACGTTCCACCTCGCTGCCGCATTCAAAGACGTCAAGGAGGAACCCGTGTCACTCAATGCGGTTTTTCATTGCGCCAAGGCCCAATTTAAAGCCTGGTGTGCCGCGTTTCGGGCGTACCTCTTAAAATCTCCACGCGGATTAGTTATCAGGTTCTTCTCCGGAGATCCTCTCACATTCTGCATGGCACTACGCAACCGACTGGATTCTGACTCCCTTTCCGCCTGTACATTCACTCGACCCTGGACTGCACACCTTCTCACTCTCGATGGAGGCGATTACGATAACGTTCAAACCGGAGCGCCCTTACAATTCAACGTAGTCGAAACCTCGACCATCGTGGATTCCGTCGGCCTTCTGAACCTTCTCGTGGCTGTCGTCCCTCTCGTTTCTTCAAGTCCTTCATCAGCTGTGTTCATGGAAACTCTGGCCCCCTCAGGAGCCGACGTGAAAAAGTGGTTTTCATCCCGTTTCTGTGGTGACATCCCGACTGTCAGCTTTCTCTTCGACCTCGTTCCTACCACCTACCTATCCAGGATGACCACCCGCTCTGATCGTGGCGGTGTACTTGTATCTCACACTCTGAAGGAAACCATCGGCCAATATTACGAACGTTTGGTGTGGAAGCGACCCTCGGCAGCGGACTCCGCCGTAATTAGCACTCGACATGACAGACCACTCCTCTCTTTTGATGTTCGCCAACTTGCACAACTCCTCCTCAACGTCTATTTGGAAATGTTCGCTTCAGACAACCCCAAACCCACCTCTTCTGCTCCGTCCCTTCCTTATTACACCCGCGAATCGTTCGTCCTTTTCCTCCGAATCCTCCGATCAGTGGTGGACGTCGAGTGGCAGTCCCTCATGGACCGCTTTTACGACTTACTTGACGCTGACGTGTCTTTGTTGATGGGGAGTAATTACCTCCAGGACCTTTGGTGTCAGCTGCACCGTTACCAATTATACACGGTATCTGTCATGGAAATGCCGCTCCGCCCAGAGGGGCTCTATATGGGTTGGAAATTTGTCCCCCCCGTTGTCACCATCTTCCTCGTGGTACCCCGTAGCTCGTTAAAGTTTCTGGAGAGTATGGACAATGTGCAACTAGAGACGCCGATCCTCCACTGCGATGTCAAATCCCCTGCAGCACACAACATATATTCCTCGATCATCATAGCCTTTGGCAGTATTCGAAGAACGACAAGAGACGGAAACCCTTGGATCATCTTGGAAGAAGATCCTTCAGGATTGTCGGGAAATTCCTCCCTGGTTGTTTGTTTTAATGCCCCATCGTGGACTCTTAACCAAACCCTATCTATCGCTCTTTCCCTCCGTGCAACACCGCATACCGTCCCATGGGCACGAAAATTAGGGGTAGGACTTCATCTCTTCCTGACCAAGATCACCGATACCTCCAATGTGTTCATCGTCCCTGATCATCCAAGTTTACCACAACGGAGGAAGCTACTTGTTAGTTCTCCGTCCCAGCAGCGAGTCAAAGTTCATTTGGATCAAGAATCTCGCAAGATCTCTACGCTCACCGCCCGGATCAATCTCGTTACGGCCAAAGAAAAGGAGATATTGCTTAAAGGTGCCACGGTGTCATCTTCACAATCTACCAGCTGTGGAGTGCGTGTTACCTTTGGAGGGATCCAGCGAGACATACTATTCCCATTCCCAATCGCTGGCGGCCAATCGAAATTCCGCGTAGCTCGAAAGTCATCGTATATAGAGGTACTTCCACCATCGTTGATCCTCCTCGATGCAAGTTGCTGACACTGCCCTTGGGAAGGTGGTTGTTCCGATCGAAGGTTCGGAGGACTTCAAAAGTTTTACGGCTGTCCCATTCCCCATTCCCGTGGCGAAAAGCACAATCTTTTCACCATGGTCGCTCCCTCGTTTAAACGTTGATCTACTCCCCCGTCTCAATGTTCAAGGCATCACCCAGCTGCACACTCTCTTCACGCATTTTCACCTAGAGTTCACTGACCGGGAGCGTCATGTGGAGAACAAGGGGAAATTTGACGACATCCTGGGGGTCAAACACACTATACGTTCTATCTTCGCTTCGTTTACCGGCGCACGGGGAACCGTAAATCACACATTTGGGTTTCTTCGAGCCAAAGACGATAACGTTGACACACTCATCTTCGTAACAGGACTCCGGCTCGATCTTGCGGATCACTCAGTGGTGGCCGACGCGTTTGTACTCACACTTTCGGAGGATTTGGCACTCGCTGGGGGCATTAAAGCCCTCGATACGATCGAGGAGGTCCCGTTACTGAGGATTGCATTGGTTGAGGAGGAGTTGAGAGTATGGAAGCAGCTGTTGCCAGCATTAGCCGAGAGGTCCCGCGTTGGTTGGCAGCATGGCGTCGACTGCAAGTATCTCGCTCAGAAGGGCATCCCGTCGCATCTTGGATTCGGCATGGACCCGCTTTGTCATTGTGGATGGGGAAAGAAGACAGAGGAATTCTTGAAGCGACCGGAATGGACCCCGCTTGCACCGTTCGTCACTCGCATTGCACTGAGTCCTCTATTCGGAGTACCCTACGTGGACAAGGTATTGTCTTATGTCAAACCTGTAGCCGAGGGAGGGAAGCGTCGGTGCGATGTCTGCAAGGAGGGGGGAAAACCCAAACTCCTCACGTGCACTCGGTGTAAACGAAGCACTTACTGTTCGGTGGTATGTCAAAAGGTTGACTGGAAGGAACATAAGGCGAAGTGTAAAGTCGCGTGACCGTCGATTTATCTATCGTACATGTATGTCTCACCCTTGAATTGCACCTATTATCCATCCATGACGCGACTTCAACTTTTCTTCGACAAAACAGAAGGTACACACTCAGGAGTCGAAAGGTTCCACCGATGAGGATAAAACTCCACGCATCTAACTAATTCGTCTCGTAGATCCTTGCTAGTTACCCCTGATAAAAATCTATCTCTAGAAGTCCCAAGGCCAGGTTCCAATAGGCGACCAATTCAGCAGCAAGCTGAGCATCGTGGTATTTCACGGGACCATGACTCTATGCAGCGACGCTCATAGGGCAAACCATTTTATGTTGCTAGGAGATAAAGGTTACACGATTATTTCTAGTTTCATCCAAAGCGACAACGTAGTACACCGTTGTCCTCAAAGTCGGTCTGGGGGTCACGGTCAGATGGGTAGATATAATTGACATGTCGGCCGATATAACATACCAACGTTGCCCAAGTCAGCACAAGCTTCCTTTACGCGAACGACGAGCGTCTTTTCGCCTTCCCGGACCCAGACACGAGGATCGTAGTACTGCGATGTACGTTAGCCTCGAACCAGTCGTTTGAATTCGGCGAGAACACACCTTCTTGTTCGGCTTATCCTCGCCCTCAGGGTTTCCGACTTGTTTCATGAGGTAATCCTTCTTCTTGAGTACGAAGTCCTGAATCGTCGATAAGTAACGATCAATTGGCCTTTGCAGGCGGGTAGCGGCCGTTTGCGTACCCGAATTCCGAGGAGGTATGCCCATTGAGTGTCTACGACCCAGGTTAGCGGGAGGAAGAAAAAAAAGAAGGGTAAAGAACGGACCAGTGTCCACGTTCATCTTGACAACGCCGTTTTGGACGGCGGTCTTGATCTCTTCCTTCGTGGAACCGGAACCACCGTGGAAAACGAGGAACCTGAGGCGATGTGTTTAAAAAAACGGTTGATTGGGGGAAGTCGTACGCACAAGGGCTTGAGGGATTTACCGCTCAACTTCTCGCTGGCATGCTTCTGATGTTTACCCAAAAGCTCAGGGTGAAGCTTGACATTTCCAGGCTTGTAGACACCGTGTACATTTCCGAAAGCAGCAGCAATACTGAAGTTGGGGCCAATGGCACTCAAGGCTGAGTAGACATCCCAGATATCCTCCGGCTGAGTGTAAAGCTTGGAGTTGTCGACACCAGTGTTATCCACACCGTCCTCCTCACCGCCAGTGATACCAATCTCCATCTCGAGCCAGATGCCAATGGGGGCCATGCGTTTAAAGTACTTGACGCAGGTGGCGATATTGTCCTCTTTGCTCTCCTCGGAAAGGTCAAGCATGTGAGAGGAGAAGAGAGGTTCCTGATGTTGCTTGAAGTAGGCTTCATCGGCCTCGAGCATACCGTCAAACCACGGCAAGAGTTTGTGGGCACAATGGTCGGAGTTCAAAACGACGGGACTTGATGTAGGTGAAGTTAGAGATAGGATGAAGGATGAATCGCACAGGGTTTAACTGGGACTCACACGCCATAAGCCTTGGAGACGGTACGGATGTGCAGAGCAGCAGCGATGGAACCCGCGATAGAGGCCTGCTGTTTGTCATTTGCAAGCCCTTTTCCGGCGTAGTAGGCGCTACCGCCTTGGGAGACCTGAATAATGATCGGAGATTTGATATCACTGAGCGAGCACAAGTTTTCATTCGATCCGAGCTCTGAGAATCGTCGTAGAACCAAACGCACCGAGCGGCCTCGAGAACTGCGTTCGCAGTGGAGGAAGAAGTGACGTTCTGTAACGGATGATGAAGATCAAACAACGCGACAGACTCGTGGGATGGCTGTATTACTTACAATCGCCTAGATAAGCTCGTGATTGAGTCAAATCGAGAGAGATCGCGAAAAGTTAAAGCTTACTGGGATGGCAAACTGGGAGGAGGTTTAGCGTTTGAGGAACTGAGGGTAAAACTGGGAGCAGATCTCACCTCATTTTCTTTGGCGTACTCGAAGAGCTTGCGCACGTTGTCGCCGGTCAGAACGCCAGGCTGAGGATGGAAATGTGAGGCGAAGTGGTCATAGACGAAGGGAGATTTTACCTACAGGAACGATGTCTAGGATTCCCATGGTGGAGGTTGGAAGATAAGAAAGACTGAGCGTTATTGGGGGAAAAAAAAAAGGCGGGAGTCCGGCGGAAAATTCTCAGCCGTATCACGAGAAGATGACGAATAACATCACAGCATGTATAGGACACTATTGCTACGTCTATGCTAATGTACACATCTTCGTCGCTGAGGCCAACTACAACAGCGGCAAAATCTTGTCAGCGGCCGTAACGGTCACTTCGCCGGGAATAGGCTCGACGGCGACCGAAGTAATCTCATCTCCCTCGGTAACGAGGTATTGCTATCGCATGAATTTATCAACCGCTCATTTTGAACAAGATGGAACGGCCAAGCGACACACCTTGGACCTCGGCCCGCCAAGCAAAGGAGTAGCATCGAAAAGCATCCCAAGTGCAAGAGTCAATTCGGCCTTGTCGTCTGCAATGAATCGGACTCTGGTTCCGTCAGGAGCCATCTGGTTTTTCCATGCCCTGTAACGTTCCCTCAGTGAAAGCTGCTTGGGTGAGACAGGGGGAGAGCTACTTGAGTACAAAAACGTCGTTGACGGCAACGACATAGACGTTGTCGATCCCCTTGTCTTTGAACTATGTGCATATGTAGCTGGGAACCTGGGCACTGCATGTCCCGGTAAACGCACCAGGTACACCAACCTATCAGGACGTGAGGCTTATCCTACTCCCGCGTAGTCGCAAAATGTCATACAAAGACGTTTCTACCGGCAAGCTCGGCGATGTGGAAAGTCTGCTCTGGGTCATCTTCCTTGACTGCTGCATTGGTGGGGAACTTGCTGCCAGGTTGGATCTCCTTGTTGGCCATGGCTGCAATGTGGTGCGAAACTGAGGTGAGGATGGAAGTCATGGTTGGAATGGGGTAGATGATGTCATGGACCCCCTCCGCTTCCTCTTTATACTCCCTCTTGCTCCCGCCCCGACACGTGGGTACCCAAGTTAATGAACCAATTCATGCAGCACTGGATACATATGTAGAGTCGTCGACCACTACGCACTCACCAGGGATTCGCAGTACTACTCAAGAGACAGATGCCATCAAACGTTTGTTTGGTTCCAAAGCTCCTGCCAAACATCCGCCTGTAAGGATGGCGGTTCGACTGGGTGTTCTCTGTCTCTAACCTCCAAGTGCATACGGGAGACACCCAACTCTGTCTGCTACGTATCGATGGCCATCCGCGGTGTCACCGAAATATCTTGGTTCTATCGCAGCGATGTATCGCTACAGTACAAATTTATCAACCACTCGTTCTGAACGATACCGAACGAATGTAGGATACTACGATTCTCACTGGACCAATTCTTAAACACGAATCGATCTTCGGGACCGGGCTGGTACAAAAACCTAGCCTACTTAATGCCTCGTTCCAGTCTTCGACGTTGTGCCCTCGTCCTCCAGTGTTTGGATCCTCGAGGGGCGGCTTTGGCAACCAGTCATTCAAACACTCTTTGCTTGGAGTCAGGCTTATCTGGTTGCGTGCTCTCGAATATAGTGCCGAGCAGCCACAAACCCTAGGTGTAATCATGGGATCCTGGATTAGAGGCAGCCCTTGAGTAAGGTAAGCAAGAAAAAGTACCTTTGCACGGTCGTAAAGAACGGTCTCGGAGGCCTCAGGGTCCCCCAAAACCAGGTCGCAAACCGTTCGAAGGACTCCGACACATTCAAGGCGAGTCACTCTCCAAGCCACCAACGTACCCTTATCACAGAAATAAATTAGAACGGGGAGGTTGTTTCACGGAAAGATTTCGTACCTTGTCGTGAATGTCCTTCTCAAAGGCTTCAGCTGGAGCCTCAAGCCCACTATTCGCTTCCACCGTCTTATAAAGGTCGATTCTAGAAGATTAGTTGAATAAGACCATCAGCATCGTGAGAATCAATCAACACGTACATGCTGTAGATAATACCCAACACATTCATAACGAAGAAGTAGAATCCTAAGCTGGAGAATATACTAGGTGAAGCGTTCCACTCTGCGAGACAATCCGGCTCACATCTGGCTGAATATCTTTGAGTGTGACTCAAGGAACGACTTAGCTTTCTCCTTGTACACCGATCCGATTACGTGCAGGAGCTGCGAGCAAACATTCGTAAACGCCCTATGTATCGGGAAGGTTAAGTGAAAAAAAAAAAACCTCAACCCCGTACTTCTCAAGCTTCATGTTCTCGGCCTCTTTCTTCATCTTTTCCACAAAAGCCAGAACATCGAGATCATTCCCACTACCTGGGTGTTTAGCGTTGACAAACGGTCGCAACCTCTCGATCAGCTGCTTCGCTAGGATTTCAATCTCCTCATCCTCTGCGGATTCTGGCCCCGGTTTAACGTGTGGGATATATGTAATAGCGAGGGTCGTGCGGTTGGAGCTTCTAGCGTTCATTTCTGCAGTCACCTCTGCCGCCTCTCTGATCATCGAGCTTACCACTTCGGTG
>Ga0307512_10003800_pt1 | contig 17057 bp, 19 predicted proteins | sample 14_EM_MG_FD_200267 | JGI IMG/M metagenome (GOLD analysis project Ga0307512, IMG submission 200267) | Populus trichocarpa ectomycorrhiza microbial communities from riparian zone in the Pacific Northwest, United States - 14_EM | ecosystem: Host-associated > Plants > Roots > Unclassified | place...
AGACGAATTGTATATAAAGAGAGTGTTGATGGTGTTGGAGGATTTCCTTTTCTTCTCTCTTTACTCGTTCTCTTGTATAGCAAGGAATAGCACGACTTTGAAACATATTCTGATTCTTGTCCCTCGATACGCACTTTGAGTTCAGTCCTGTAACATCCATATCACCTGCGCCCGACCCCGCCCGTTACAGATACCTAGCGAAGCTCGATCCTACTCCAATTCGCTACTCTCAACCTCGTAGGTATTATCAACTGTATTATCAATTTGAGGTATCCTATCCGGGTGAACGGAACTTACTTCAGTTCTGGCTTCAAGGTGTTCTTGAAGCGCAGATGCCAATTCGGTTCCTAAGGATGATTGTTTATCCTTCAATGGTGCTTGGCCCGTCTCTGAACGTATTCGTGAATTATCAATATGCGTAACAAGTCCGATTGTAAGTCCAATAACTGAAGCTATCCACCAAACGCTTTGCGCCACGATGATATACTAATTCTTCCTGGGGTAACTAATAATCTTCTCTAGTGCATATACTATAACGTGATTGTCGTTTTCGAAAGTCATGGTCATTACTCAGGGTAATACTTATCGAAAGGTGCGGGGCTGCCGCTACACAAAGCTAATAGATTTTTATATATATAATAGATAGATATCGGTATCATGAAAACTTAATACTAAATAACGGTTTTCATTCGCTGGTAGGTATTGCTGTTTGTTTCACTGCTAGAGCTTGTTCTTTTCATTGCCGGGACAATGTGACCCCTTTTATAGAAAGTTCATCGGGATGTTACGCATGCGCACCCATTCTTCCTTTCCATGATTCTGATAGCCAACGTACCTTCGCGTCTTACATTCATTATCATCCACATGCATTCTTAGGTAAGTTGGCTCATCATCCGCATGCATACTTGGGCAAGTCGGCATATCATCCGCATGCATTCTTAGGCAAGTCGGCTTATCGTCCGCATGCATGCTTAGACAAGCCAGCACTTGAACGCGCATGGTAAAAATTGCCACAAATCCCTTAGGTTATCGTGTACATGCAAGTGAGGTATTCAAGCGTTATGCTCCCGATAATAATCAGGCCACACTCGCATGATACCATATATCAAGTCATAACTTCAACTTGGACATCTCACTCTCGTATGGTTCGGTAATCAGAAACGCTGCCAACATAGTGTACAGTCGCCTCTCAGCTAATCAATACTGTTGAATGATTGCATCATAGGTTTACGTGCCGGACAACCACTACTATGCCGATATAGATTTAATGACACGCACGTAGCGTTGCAGTTGCCATTCCGTCACAGATCAATGTGCGGGGATGCTTCGACCTCATATCAACAGTCATGCCATAATCTTTCAGTTACACCCAGCTAAGGTCGAGACTGTTCTCTTCGACCGGGGATTGCTCAGTGCTCCGTCATCACATAAGATAACAGGTCTTAAGATCCCACTTACTTGCTTATGCTAACAACTGCCGTGTCTGCGGATATGAACTCTTTTGCCCTGCTCCGATCAGACATAATCACTCTATCATTGGAAGTAAATCTGGTTCCAAATTAAACACTCGGCAGGGTTGTACCCCTTTCGATCTGGCAGGGCAATTGCATCATCAAATCAGCTGCCGCAGTGTATGCTTTCAATGAATCCGCTGAGCCTAAGCTTGTCGAATCGAAACGAGTACCACTCTTTCCCTGCTAAAGTATATCGTGACTGAAAGTTCTGAGGATGCCTAGGGTAGTCGTTTTGCATGTCAGGTGACCCGAAGGTTATTTCACTGACAAGTACCCATCATTGGTTATCTCAGGTTACATATACTCTGATAAGGGAGACCGCTTAACAGATGTGTCATGTACCCAGCACTTCCAAAGTGGCCTGATTCATCATATGCAGTCACTGCTCACTGCCGATACAATTCCTGTCCATTCACCAGCCATATGACCGCAGCAAAGAGAGTGCTGTGCTATCTGAACGCAACTGCAGATATTCGACTGCTCTTCAACAGCAACGGCATCAGCAACGGCAACAGCAACCGCAACAGCAACTGCAATAGCAACCGCAACAGCAACGGCAACGGCAATGGCAAGGGCAACGGCAACGGCAACGGCAACGGCAACGGCAACGGCAACGGCAACGGCAACAGCAACGGCAACGGCAAAGGCAACGGCAACGGCAATGGCAACAGCACCGGCAATGGCAATGGCAATGGCAATGGCAATGTCAACAGCAACGGCACTGGAAACAGCAACAGCAACGGCACCGGCAACGGCAACGGCAACGGCAACGGCAACGGCAACGGCAACGGCAACGGCACTGGCAATGGCAACAACAACGTCGTTGCATTTACTGGCCCTGACCGGTCTAGCGATAGCACCGACCGCAAGCCTCAGGGAGGGCACGTCTTTCTCACATGTTACGTTAGTGGCCCCATATCATGGCAGTCTCAGAGGCAAGCCCTGATTGGTCGATCAACACTCGATGCCAAATTTATCACCCGCTCAGAAGCGTCCTGAGAAGTGAGATGGCTGCGAAAAATGCAGAGTGATATTCACCGCTCTTCAAACGACGCATCCCTGCTACCGATCTACTGTGACAATCAGGGTACCCTCACCCATATCACTACCAGAGTGATCAAGGCCAGAACGAAGCGCATCGATGTGTGCCACCATAACTGGAAAGATGTCCATGCTTGCATGATCGTCGACTACTCTTCTGTACACACCAACGAAAATGTGACCAATATTATGACAATGGCACTCACGGAGGAGAAATGCACAAAGTACCCGAAGACAATGGGATCATGATCGAAAGAGGGGCGCAAAGATGGAAATGGCTTGATGCATGTGTGTTTATCGATGGCCATCCACAGGCTACGGTAGTACTCTTTTCCCTGCTCACAGTCACTTCACATGCGCAGGGTGTTTAAGGAGGATACTATGGGAATCAGTGGTAGCGCACGCACGCTTGCTATCATTTGTTTATATGGACATTCCAAAGTTCAATCATGCTTGGTACTGTCAATTGGTTAGTTAGTTCTTGCCTCACGGAGTGTAGCAAGAGGGGGGAGTGTTGCAGGAAGCCCTAAGGTTCATGGTCATGACTGTCTCATTAGACTTCACACCATGCCTGCCCTTTTAGACTTCATACGATGATCGCCCTCATGCTCATCATATTTAAGACGCACCTTTGTCCATCTCTCTTGAACCTACAATCAACTCACTCATTCACATCACCCGCCGCCACATCACTCGCTTCACCCAGGCATCACCCTATTGCATATACAGGTCTCAGCCGGAGGTGTCTCGTATGGCCGGAGACAGAGATGTCTTGGATTGCCGGAGATGACTGTTGACTCTGGTAGGGGCTGATGGCATTCAGCCGTACTATATTGGCCTTGTGGCCCTCTTAGATAGAATACAATCAAGCTTCTCTAGAATCACTATTTGAACACACCCTGTTGTATATATGGACCTGACATACGGCTTATGGGCTTCAGCTGGGCTGATGGGGATCATGATCTCACGATGATGTTGGTCGTTCCAGACTCAGCTGGAGATGCCAGCTGAGTGCGGATGCATGAGTTCAAGGCATACTCTGAACGCTGCATATAAGATCACACGATTGTTTCTGTAGTTTAGAATATAGAAGCTTCTCTAGCAATCAGTATTTCAACACACCCGGCGGCTTACATTCGTGGCCGGAAGTCCCCTAGTGCAAAATATCACCGCCAGGCAAAGCGTAGTCCAGAATCAAGTTGAGTTCCGCCCACCCCAGATGGACTTTTGGGAAGCCTGCACACTATTTCCTTCAGTGCGCCAGAGAGTGGCTATATATTAAACCCTGAGCTGGAATGTCCAAAGGTTTGAAGTTGATATGTAAGGGCGCGTACGCCGGCGCTCGGCAGTATAGGAATATGATATGGTATACGGTTGCACACGGGCGCGGGTCAGATTAAGTGTAGAAGATAGTGGTAAGACATTCGGTACGGAACTAAGTCTCCGTGGCGATGTCAATATAAGGTTGGCAGTTACCCGGCACTGGACACCACACGTGACCATCTGGCAACCCTAACCACGCACGCTTGACAATGCTGTTACATCATCCCCCTCTTTTAGGGCAGAACTCCCGGGCTGCTAAGTACAAATAGAAACAAGAACATCCCACATACATGCTCGTACGATCCCATAAGTCCAACAACTGATCAATACGTCCAGGGTGACCTTCCGACGCATGGAGAAACTCCACCTTCAATTGACTGGATTTCCGGTGGTGGTAAAACCCGTGCCGACGCCATTTGTACTGGACCGGGTCCTGACAATAGAATAAGGAAGGAAATGCCCAACTTGACCTAGTCTCCATTACTCCATTCCCGTCAATTCCTCCACTTCCGAGATCCGACTTCCTTCATCTCTGCGGCTTATTTGGTTGGGCTCGGTGAAACTTGTTGATTAGTTTCCAAGCATACTCGAGGTTTTTGAATGGCTCTCAGCTTGTGCGTATGTGGCTGTATCCGGCCCAGTGAAAAAGGTAGTGTAGCTTCCTGTAACGCTGCTTAGAGTCAAGAATCCGTTCGACCTCCCATTCCTCCAAATCGTAGACTATTAGTGGATGTGGTTCCGAGGATGGTTGTCCTACGACCAGCGGTGAGTAGTGATCGAGCTGCGACACATGGAAAACGTTGTGATTCCGCAATGTTTTCGGCAAGTCCACTTTGTAAGCATACTTATTTTTGATCTTACTTACTGTATACTGTCCAGTGCGCTTGTAGTCCAGCTTTTTTGACGGTCTAGTTGTTCGGAAGTGTCGGGTCGAGAGCCACACTTTGTTGCCGACTTCGAAGGTCACGTCCTTTCCGCCAGCGTATCTTGATTGCCGTGCCTGGGCTACCAACAAGCTCTCCCGGAGGAGCCGGTGAGTCTCTTCCATTCCCGATACCGTTGCGTCCGCCAGTATATCTGACCACATATTTGATGGGACTTTCGGTGGCTTGAACTGCGTTGGCGGGTGGTAGTGGTAGTTGGCCCAGAATGGCCTCATTTGCGTTGAGTGGTGGACGGAATTGTTGTAAGCAAACTCTGATAAAGGTAACAGTTCTACCCAGTTGTCCTGCTCATAGTTACAGAAGGCCAGTAAGTACTGCTCCATGGTCAGGGTTTGTCGCTCCATCTGACCATCGGTCTGTGGATGAAACGCGGTCGACAGCCTGTGATTGATGCTTATGTGAGAGCAGACTCGGTTCCAGAATTGGCCGGTGAACTCCTTTCCGCGATCGGTTACATGAATGTCTGGTACGCCGCGTTTGCACATTACGTGCACGAAAAAGATTCGTACCAGCTCAGGTGAGTCGCCATCTTTCCTGCAGGGGAGGTTGATTCCCAGTTTTGTCAGTCAATCAACGATTACCAAGATTCCTGTCTACCCGCAGGCAGTTGACTCAGTGAGGTCCGGGACGAAGTCCATGGTAACTCCTTCCCAAGGTTGTGAGGGTGGTGGTAGCGACATGTTTCTGCCGTGATGGGCGTGTTGTGGTGCCTTCATTCGGTGGCATCGTTCGCATCCAGCCATGTATTTTCGTACGGAGGCGTCCATCGCGGGCCAGTAGAAATCCCGAGATACTAATTCAGTGGTTTTAAGAGCTCCAAAGTGGCAGGATTCTGGATTGTCGTGGAAAAGGCTTATGACTTGGTTGCGAAGCAGGTCATCCTTTGGTACATATATCCTTCCTTCGTAAGTGAGAACTCCAGTAGTGACGTTCCAGTCGTTACTCAAGTCTTCCTCTAGTTCATCCATTCTTTGCAGATCAGGAATATCGACGATTGGGGGGCTGACAATCCTGCGCTTCACGTCGGCAGCCAACTCATCAATAGCCTGGGCTGTTTTGATTTCCTGAAGGAGGTCATCGTGCGGTTCAACGGTGTTAGTCGCCAAGGTTGCCAGTAGCCTCGCAGTCTGTCTGTCGTAGCCTATCTCATATTCGGGCCTTCATGATGGTCCATTGGCCGGGTTCTTCTTGCCTTCCAAGTGTTCCATGACAAAGTCCTGAGAGGATAGGATTTCCGCCCACCTTGCCTGTCTTTGGGAAAGGACTTTGGAGGTTTAGAAATACTCCAGATTCTTTTGGTCGCACTGGATCAGGACCTTGTGATTAGCGCCCTCGAGATAGTGTCTCCATTGTTTCATTGTCTCGACAATCGCCGAGAGCTCCCGATCGTACCTGTTGCAGTTCTGTTTGGCGGGAGAGCATTTTAGACAGTAGAAATTAACTAGGGAAAGAATCCCGAATCCGTCGTACTGGTTGAGGATGCCGGCGATTGTTAAGCCGCTTGCATCGGTCTGCAGAATGATCGGTTGTTGCGGGTTGAAGTGCTGGAGGATCGGTGCTTCGGTAAAGGCCTTTTTGAGCTTTCGAAATGCGAGTTCAGCATACCGAGTCCATTCCCATTTCCGTGTGCCCTGTGTCTTTAGCAAGTTTGATATGAGAGCCGTCACCTTTGCATATTTCCGAATGAATCTCCTGTAGAAGTTTGCGAAACCTTGTAGCACTTGAACATCCAGGACTCATTCCGGGGTCGGCCAGTCTTCAATCGTGGATATGCGGTCTGACTCCATGCCGATCCCCTCCGGATTGATGACAAATCCGAGAAAGCTGACTTCCCGAACTCGGAATTGGCACTTTTCGGCCTTGCAATATTGCCCAAATCCCTTTAGGCATTGCAGCACTTTCCGGACGTGGTCTTCATGTTCCTCCTCATTGGTCGAGTAGATGAGTATATCGTCAAGGTAACAAACGGTGAAGTCGTCAATAGAGGGCCGTGGACAATCCTCGATGTAAGCCCGAAAGGTAGCCGGTGGGTTTGTCAATCCGAAGGGCATAACTTGGTACTCGAACCGACCATAGGGGGCTCGGAATGCAGTCTTGACTTCGTCTCTTTCTTTGATCAGGATGAGGTGGTAGGCATTCCGGAGGTCCAACTTGGTGAAGATTCGGTCTTCAGGCACTCGATCGAGTAGTTCTGAGATTAGTGGGAAGGGGCATCACTTTTTTACCGTGCCCAGATTAAGAGCTCGATAGTCGAGACACAACCGTAGTCCTCCGTCTTTCATCTTTGCAAACAGGATCGGCGCCGCGGCCGGGGATGATGACCGCTGAATGAAGCCGCTTGCCCGGTTCGTTTCGATGTAGGCCTTCAGCATCTTCAATTCGAATTCTGATAGGTTGTAGATCAGCCCGTATGGTAGTTTGTAGCCGGGTTCCAGATCGATCGCGTGGTCACTTGGCCTATGCCGCGGGAGTGTCTCAGCCGTTACCTTGCTGAAGACCTCCACGCAATTTTGATATTGTGCTGGGATGCGACCCCTGTCATCTGTCATTACCATCTCCGCATTTTCTATGTCTATTCCTATTTTCATTAGCCTTGTCTGCATTCTGCATTGTAGCATGCTTGGCAGGTGGGGATGGGTAGGAGTCCCTGGATAGCTGGATCAGACGGTTAGTTACAATAAGAGCAAGCCCCGTTGACCAGTTTCTCCCTTCATGTCTCGGCGAGCCGGTAGCAGTCATTCAAGCACCGTCACTGTGTCACTCTTCTGCCGCAACCACCGCCGCTGCTCCTGCTCACGCATCCAGCATCCTGCGGTTCCCCTCACCTTCGGTGATGCCATCCAGAGATGCTCCCAGCAACCCTTGACATTCTCCAAATCGTATGGCGAATGCCTGGACCACCTCCTCACTAGCTAAGAGATGATCGAATGCAGTAGCCCCGAGTAGTTATCTATCTGGGGGAGGATCAACATTGGTATTTCCTTCACCGCGTTCCGGCAGAGGACTTGCGTCATCTGCTTCCGGAATCTTGGCCAGTTGCGGTCCGTTTGGCGTTCGCAGGGCTCTGAATCGATCGTTAGTCCAGTCGATTTCCGGGTTTGTTGCCTTGAACCATGGCAAGCACAGGACTGGGTCATATGCCTTCATTGGGACAACTAAAACCTCCCATTCATCAACCGGTTTAAGGTGTTCAAAATACTGAACCAAGAGACTTGCCTTTCGGCTCTCCTTTGCAGACATCATCACCTGGCCATTGAGATCCTGGGTGGAGGTGAACGCTGGTTCGTGGGGCAATTCGAGTTTCCTGAGTAGGCTCGGTGATATAAAGATGCTCATTGCACCGCAGTGGATTAGTGCTTTGACTCGCTGCATGTTGCCGTGTATGTTTCATACAAGGACTTCATGGACGATATGCGCCGAATCCGGTCTCTCTGTGCCGCATAGGCATTGGCTTGAAATCAGAGCCCGACCGTCCAAAATAACTCTTGATTTTAAGGCGATTAGGTGCAGTTGTATCTCGTCCAAGGTTGCACATATGGCTCGGTTTCCCAAGTTTTCCAATACTAACTCAGTATTGTCGGGCCTCTCCCGTCGAGTTAGATATCGAGAGAGGTAGACTAGTTTTTTTGCTGCTGCGTGTCGAATGACTTTTGGGGTTTAATTTGTTTGCCGTCATAGCCGCCACCACTATTGCTGGAGTTCTGTTCAGGTGAGTGTGTCTTGCCGTATTTGGTACAAAGGTAGGTTTTGTGGTCTCCGCTGCCGCAGCGGGTGCATTGCCGGTTTGCCTTTCGGCTTTCATAGGCTCCCTTTGAAAGCCACGGCGCTGGTGATAAGTTGGCCCAGCTGCCTCCGCTGAACTTATTGGAATTAGCCGATTTTGAATTACTGCCGGAGTCATTGGAATTGCCGGAAGTGTTTTCAGCAGGTCCGGAGATGGATGGTTGGAAATTATGTTTCTTATTGCCGTCTTTCTGAGACTCCCCTGCTTGCCTGTGTTGCTGCTGTTGTCCTCGGGGCTTCTTGTCGTCCGGTTTGAACTTTGAGGCCGCTGCACAGTCGAGGAGTTGGTTGAGTGTGTTGAACCTGTCTTTGCTACTGGAGATCCAAGGTCTGACCTTCGTCCTAAGTGCGTGCCGCAGGCCCGCCCATGCCATGTCATACAGGTTCACTTCGTGCGTTTCAAGGCTCCAGCCGGCTCTTCTCCAATTTGCTTTTAGGAGGTTGGCGTAAATTCGTACTGATTCGTTTGGTAGTTGCTGGTACTCCTGCATGGCTTTTGTTGCCGAATTGAGACGACTGGCATTATATCCGTACAACTTTCTAAGCTCGTTCGCGAAGAGTTCCAAAATCTCTAAACATGGGTCGTTGGCCTCTCGTAAGTCGCTAGCCCACTCGGATGGGTCCGTATGTTCCGTCTGTCGCTAAGTCGTATCTGGGTGCTTATTCCATGTGTCGAGAAAAGAGACTGCATACTTGACTTGATCGTGATCGCCTCTTCGGAGTAAGTGATTATGGGATGCAAAGTATGATCGTAATGTTTCGAGGGACTTATCCAGCTCTTTCGCCCTGCCGCAGTACCGTAAGGGGTCCACCATCTTACAGATCTTGGACTGATTTCCGGGAATCTCCGGTCTGTCGATGGTTCGTCTGCATTCGAGTTCAGTGAGCATTTGGGTTCCATCCTCCTACCTTTCGGCTTGTTGTTCGAATAGCAGTTTAAGTAGCATCCAGTTCTGTTCAAGCATCTCCTGTTTGTCGTCTTCGGTGATGTTTGACAAAATGTCGTCTCTGCCTCGATTATCCTCGCCCTTTGGTAAGGTTGAATCATCTTCGTCTTCGTCTTCAATTTGATCGTCTTGATCGCGGGCTTCTTCGTGAACTTGAGTCTAAGCCACATCGTCATCATTGATTCCATCTTCTAGTGGTACTGAGACGCTGCCCGTTGTAACGGCACGGTCACACGTGATGTGTGCAGGGCCGGGTAACCCCTATTCTATATAGTCGGCTCGCCATGAGCCTTAGATCTCTAGCGATAATCTTACCTTAACATCTACACGTCTACACATATAGTCACTCGAGTGCACAATTGCAACCATATCTTTATGCAGCCGGACGCTGGCGTATGCGTCCTTACACTATTATCGCTTTTTCAGTAAACGGATATGTTTCGCTCACGGGATTTGCCAGTTTACATCTATTCCGACGTGTCAACTCCAGGGCAATAATCGACTAAACCGGAATACGACAACTCGGAAACCTACCGATTAAACGATCACTAAGTCTTAAGACCTTCATCTTGTGATCAGGTGAATTGTCAAGAGCCGAGACGATTTCGGAGATTCAGTCGGCAGCCAGATGCGTTACAGGCCTATTATGTCGACAATTGCTACAAGTTGAAAGACAACTCCTACAAATATCCAACAAGAGGACATCGCGTACGATCTATCGCAAAGAGCACAATGGCAATCGACTACAGTCAATTGAGCAACACCAAACGATGCAGAGAGCGCACTTGACGAGAACGACTATAGTACCCCTGAACCATTCTGACTGACGAGAACCCAATGAGAAGTCTACCTCTCACGATCAAAGTGAGCCAACGGAGATATTGTGATCTGATACTCGATGTCCGCCTACCATTTCGACGAATTCCCACCGCAATGACCGTGTATGCTTCAAAGAGGAAGATTCTTTCCATCAATTGACACCACCGAAGTCGATCCCGGTCAAGCGAATACCATTTCTGCGAATGCAGTCACCAATACCTACTATGCTACGAACGCTGATGGTCGACTTGTAGACCTGCAAAGGCTACAACTATGCTGAGCTCGATGACTGACAGAAGCGCGGCAGATGCGGCACCCGACATCTAGCAGCGATTCGGAACTACTACTGGTCGTGAACAACTATCAAGCGACCATGAAACGAGCGAATGTGCAATTCATCCTGCGGTACTACATGGACCGCCAGCCTTCCTCTCTATCGAGATGGCGATCGGGTGTCCCAATGATTAGCACTGAGGGCCCACAAATACCGAGACTACTGGATCTCGAGGCTATTTATACTTCATAGATCACCTGTGCACGGGTGAGGAAGCTGCATGCAATCTACATTTTGAGCTCTTATGGTTCCAGCTTGGAACTAGTTGTTGATAATAATCTGCGGCAGTTGAACAGCAATTGACTGCTGATCCTCTAGACCCTGCGATGTGTGAACTCACGATTGTCCGGTCATCAACCCACTGGCATCGTCCTGGAGCAGGTATTAGCCACAATGTGTGGAGCTTGCAATTAGGATTGCTAGAGCGGCGGTAGAGCGGACCCATTGAAGCTGTAGATTGACCGGCAGAAGTGGTAACCCTTGTAGGCTAGATGAGCGAGCAAGGAGCAGCGGCAGTAGTTGCGGCAGAAGAGCGTGCACATGGGATCCTTGAATGACTGTTACTGGCAAGCCGAGGCATGAAGGGAGTGACTGGATGGCGGGGCTTGGTCCATTCGTGGGCGAAACACTAACGACAAGGCCTCCTGGATTTTACCCTTTATTGGCTCCATCCTCCATTGATTCTTTAGCTAATGCGGATGATAGAGCAGAAGCAGTCGTACGAATTCGTGTGATCTGTATTTGAGATATCACAACTTACAGATGGGCCTGAGATACTACCTGAGTGATCGAATGGCACAATAATCACCGGTTATTAGCGCGCAAGCGAGTATTGTCATACAACGATATATCACTGAGGTTGAGCGACAGCCGGCCTCAATCAACCAAGCTACGAAGATCTACAATGAAAGCAACCGAATGGGAGCCATATGAGTCCTATGTGGTTATACAAAGGTTATGTGGATTCGTACCACTTCCCGAGATGACTTGTGCTATGATAATTGCAACCGAATGCAGATATACAACGTATTAGCTTCATCGAGCAACGACTTTCAGAAGAGGGGGATGACCGTACCGGAATCGCAACCCCTACCGCACACAATTACTGTACCGGAAGTGCAGCAACGGAAGCACCGTGGGATACATCCATCAATTGAGAAGGCTAGCAGTGGCAATTACAGCTGGAGACGAATCGACTAGTGGACTCAGAGAACGACGATAAGTGCACCGAGTCAAGCAGCATCTTGCAGCAAATTGGAACCAGGCAGATGGACCCTCTGGACGACCTGATTACGAGATCGGATATACGACCTACTGTACGACTTTTAGCAACTTTGCAGCCGTTGAACCTTATGATGACTACCGGCTATCAAGAGAGCCCAGGGTACCGACACACTGGCTACCGACGTGAACAAGCAAATCGTCGATATGCCAATGGTCGGTTACCCTGGCCTGACAGAACGGTACAGCGGAGGGTACAATAGACTCGCAGAAGAATTGGAAAATCGTCGCAGGGGCCCTGACCTACGAAGGGAGGATATACCGTGAATATGACTTCCGAAGTAGCTTCCAAAGCTGCAACAGTGATCACAGATGGGCCTGCGGAGTTTGTCACAAGGAATTGGGAGAGCTACAGTGCTACCGCACTTGAAAGTATGGTGCGGATGACCGGTTACCTGGATGCTTACAACGAGCGGAATCAGTTCTGAACGGCATACTGAACGGAATGTCGAACCACCTTACCAGAGGCCTACCGAGAAGCCAACGGATATTCTACCGAAGCTGCCTACCGAGACAGCCACAGCGAAGACCACTAAGAACGCACCGAAACTGACGAAAGATAGTCTGCAGACTAAGCTAATGCCGAACCGAATTGGGTGTTAAATCATAGGGAGATTTCGATTACAATCCCGAATGACGATTACACTGCTACCGAGCCACGATGGCAATCGACAATCGATATATTGACAAGTTGTCGGCGGAGCAACGAATTGTCAAAAAAGGAGAGATAGCCATGTCTACACGATCAAGTCATACCGACAAGTCAAATCACACCAGCAGGCAGTCTACCGAGACACGCACCGAGAAGTCTACCGAGAAGTTGACCGGCAAGTCTACCAAGTGGACCAAGATTCTACTGAAGCCGCCTATCGAGAGCGCGCCTGTGAAGTCGAACGGATGTTCACCGAAGCGGACTTCCAAAAATGACTGCGTTGTCAAGCAGCATCTACAAGTCAATGCCGAGTACCGATGACTACCAGCTGCAAGGTATACTCTACAGAGCATGCGGAGACACTGCACAGAACTCAGACAGCGCTAGCATGCTTGAACTTGGTAAGTATAACCATTGTAGAGAAGCTTACGTGTTAGATATCGACGAATATGACGCGATTGTCGTATAGGATTGATGATCGCTGAAGGCTATGACCGATGCCGGCAGCAAAAGCTTCCATCGATGCCAAGTCATGAGTGGAAGCTCAACCACCCAGACGAATTCTGACAATGGCCAACGCCGAGATATATGCGCTATGGGAATGGATGGTCGGAGGAGTATGGGTTCCGTTCGAAAGTGGAGATATGGAGGACGGGATCACTTTTGGATGCTTCTTGTTTTTCTGTTCTCTTCTTCTCTTCTTTGGATCTCAGCCCAGTACAAATGGCGTCAGCACGGGTTTTTACCACCTTCGGAGTCAATCAAGTTGAGGTGGATTTTCCTAGTGCGCCGGATCTGCCGAAATGTCGCCATTGAGCTGTACCGATTGGTTGTGGCACTGATGAGTTCGTACGATTGCGTACATACGATGTTTGTTTCATTCTTTGTTTCCCTTTCCTTCTCTTCTCTTATACTGGCTTTGGCAGCCCAGGAGGTCTGCGCCTAAAGAGAGGAATAATGTAACGGCACGGTCGCACATGACGTGTCCAGGGCCGGGTAACCCCCATTCTATATTGTCGGCTCGCCACGAGCCTTAGATCTCTAGCGAGAATCTTACCTTAACATCTACACGTCCACATATATAGTCACTCGAGTCCACGTTTGCAATCATATCCCTATGCAGCCGGACGCTGGCGTATGCGTCCTTACACCCGGAGGAATAGGCGTGATTCGGCTGAGTGATGCTCGAAGGGATTCAATGCTCGCACACATGTTAGGCATGCGCAATTGGCTTCTCTGTATGGTCTTTGGAGGCATGGAGGGTAATTGGCTGTAATTGTTGATTTCATGTCTGTCGCAATGCTTGAATTAAAGGGGTAAATTCGCGTGATCTCGTGAGCGAAACGTATCCTATTTCTGGAAAGACCGAATATACTGTAAGGGCGCGTATGCCGGCGCTCGGAAGTATATTAATATGATATGGTATACGGTTGAACACAGGCGCGAGTGAGATTGAGTGTAGAAGTAAGTGGTAGGATATTGGGTAAGGAGCTATGTCTCCGTCGCGATGTCAATAGAAGGTTGGTGGTTGCCCGGCACCGGACACCTCACCTGACCGTCCGGCAACCCTAACCACGCACGCTTGACAATGCGGTTACACAATAATACAAAGAGGGTATTTAAAGAAGAAACCTTCCCGTCTGTAAAACGAGTATGAGTGTAGAAACTTTGCTAAGTGCTGGTTCTCCGATAGAGTTGGTGGTGACCCTGTAGTAATTGGTGCGGCCATGCGAGCTCTAAGGGAGTCGGAAATGTGCTTCATTAAAGGTACTAGAAAAGGCACAATACAATGCCTTTCCTTACGCCAAAAATACAGGGTATTTAAGTGCAAGAATTGGGTTAGGGGTTCTTTTGTATGGAAGCGAAAGCAATGATTCCACCAGTCCGGCAATGGATCAGTCCACTCCGGAACTATCCAGTCAAGTCCAGGTCCAGTCCAAGAAATTTTTGGACTGGGATGGAACCGATCCCAGATGGTGACAGACTGGACTGTGTTAGTGATTCTCTCTTAACAGCGATAATGAGACTTGCAGCAGCTATATGAATACTTGTCACGGAGTTACTCTCGGTATAGTCACGTGATATGCATAACACCTATTCATGGCATGCAAGAAATCAGTCTTATGTCCTTTAGCAGGGATACATACGAATTGCGTGACGATTGAATACGCAAGATGGCTTGCTCAGCCCATTCATTGAAAGAATACATACTACAGTAATTCTTATTTGATGATGCAACAATGGTGCCAGATCGAAAGGAGGTAACTCCTGCCGAGCGCATTGTTTTCAGCCTTGTTCATATCCTCGATACTAGTGGGAATGTTTGATTGGACTGGAGAACACTCCGACACACGAACACAGCAGTTGATAGTCAATATGCAAGTAAGCGGGACCCTTAAATTATCGCGGCAGGCGATATGGGAGATCATGGTACTCTCCGGTCAGAGAGAACAGTCTCCACCTAAGCATGACGTAACTGAGGGAATTATGACGATGGCTTAAGATCAGAGGCCTGAAGCAACCCTGCTCAGTAGATTGAGTTAGTATGCATTGAAACGTAAGACTCGGATTCGATACGAGCTTACGTGTCAAGTTCCACGTTGGAATAGTATTGGTTGGTCGCCAATTAAATCTATGACACAAGCCAAATAGTCTTAAAGGGTGAGGCATTAATTTGCGATAAGCGCTGCTAACTAATTTGTTGGCAGACGTACCAACTACTGTCACAAACAGGTAGTAAGATGTCGTAAATTGAAAAGACAACCAACACAACGTATGACATAATATCATGCGATGGATGGCCTGATTCTTATCAGGAGCGTAATGCTTTGAAACCACCTTGCATGAACACAATAACCAATTGGGAAGCATGGCACATATCACCGGGCAAATTCTAAGACGTGACCGCGATAACGCTATCAGGATACCAGTATTAATAGCGTCAAAGTACGGGTGCACAAGACCCACGAAGACAACTATATAAGAGAAGGTGTTGTTCGGTTGGATTGAAGGGCAGCAACCAACAAGTCAACATTCAGAACACCGAAGAAGATCTCAAAATATTATTAAGAATTCTATCTATTACATTATTCAAGATTTCCTCCCAAGACCTATTATCCACTTGTGACTACGCATTTTATGCCTGGACACAGATACACACAATCCTAGTACGCACTGCACTGCATTGTCGAATCCTTCAGTAACCTTCTCTACAATTTGGAAGGGCAGCGTTTAAGCCACACCTATCGAGTGGCGTTACGCTTTTGCGAACTTGAGAATATCGATTACCTGGTGCTGAGCTATCTTCGCTCGAGGCTTTTACCATTCGAGCAGGTTTCCGAGGATTAGTTATACAGCGAGGAAGCGCTATGTACATTTATCGAGGAGACGGTGTTTGGTACAGTTACAGACTGGTCGCTCTTGCTTCTCAGGTGCAAGAGGTTTAGTCTTAGGATAAGATGAGGACAGAAAGAGTTTCTTAGATAGGTGGTCATACTTAATTCAAAAGACTATTGTATTGATTATTGGGATTAAGAACCCCCGTAACAGACTGAGCTTGGTCCGGACGGATCCCTCACGGTGTCCAGGGTTAAGGTTCACTGTCCAGGTTATTAGTCTTTTAATGGGGAAAATATATCTCGATTGAGCCGAATATACAGACAGAAGTGGTATAATTTCAATCAGAGTGGGTATTCAGGGGTGCGTGGTAACACAAACTGAGGATGAGTCATGTGGTCGGTAGTACATGCCTAAATACCAATGTAAAAATTATACGTGTAAATGGATCAGTCCAGACCAAGCCCGTCCAGTGCAAGACTGCCAGACTGTGGATTGGCCCAGTCCGACCTTCCAATTGGACCGGACTGGACTGAGCCCTACCGCAGACCGGGATTTTATGGACCGGTGGAAGCATTGAGCGAAAGGCACCATAGAAATGGAACTGTGTAGTGTATTTCAAAAGGTGCATTGTATTCGGTACTGTATCTCACTGTGCTGTTCTGCCAGTGCCAGTACCTTTCAAATTCAGCCATGCCATTCCACCATGTACCTTCCTTTTGATGCCTTTGCGTGTCTTTCTGTGCTGTTTGCCTTCAAAAATTGGTAAAGATCTTCATCACTCTGAAAGGTACTGAGTACAGGCACCCCTAGGCCCTCAATCAATGATTCCACCAGTCCAGAAATGGATCAGACCGCCTGGGCTGCATAAACCGTACAAGAGAAAAGGAAAGGAAAGGGAAACAAAGAATGAAACAATCATCCTACGTACGCAATCGTACGAACCCATAAGTCCTACAACCGATCGGTACAGCTCAATGGCGACCTTTCGGCGGATCCGGCGCACGGGGAAACTCCACATCCATTGACTGGTGGTAAAAACCCGTGCCGACGCCATTTGTACCGGGCCGAAATCCAAAGAAG